>WNGD01001871.1_pt1 | contig 22467 bp, 11 predicted proteins | sample 5400671 | NCBI WGS metagenome assembly WNGD01 (sample SAMN13153369, study PRJNA577476) | soil metagenome | isolation source: 40 cm soil or saprolite under grassland replicate 2 | place: USA:California | collected 2016-06-15 | reverse complement strand
CCGAAGCAGGCATGGAGTTCAGGCTTTAGCCTGCTTCAGAGTCAGTGCAGCCTGAAGGCTGAACTCCAAACCTGAACTCTGGGTTGACCTCCGAAGCAGGCATGGAGTTCAGAGGCTTTAGCCTGCTTCAGAGTCAGTGCAGCCTGAAGGCTGAACTCCAAACTTGAACTCTGGGTTGACCTCCGAAGCAGGCATGGAGTTCAGGCTTTAGCCTGCCCGGGGTCAGTGCAGCCTGAAGGCTGAACTCCATGCCTGCGCAGATGAACCCACGGGCTTGTTGTCCGGAGTTCAGACCGGAGGAACCATGCGACCTTTGCGCTACGGCAGGAATGTTGTGCTTTCCCTGTTGTTGATGGCGCCCGCCATGCTTGTAGCCCAGTCCCAGGCGACGACAGGGACGATCGAGGGGAACACCTTCGACCAGACGGGGGCCGTGCTGCCCGGCGCGACGGTGACCATTCGAAACCCGGCGACGGGCGTGGTGCGCACGGTCGCGAGCGACGAGAAGGGCTACTTCCGCGCGCCGCTCCTGCCCCCGGGTTCTTACCAGGTCACCGCGGAGCTGAGCGGGTTTGCCAGGCTGCAACGGACCGGCTTGACCTTGAGCATCGGCCAGACCGTGAACATCTCTTTGAAGCTCCAAGTCGCAGGCGGATCCGAGACAGTGACGGTCAGCGGGGAAGGGCCGGTCGTGGAAACCACGCGGACCCAGATCAGCTCGACCGTGAATGAGCGGGCGATCGCCGGGCTCCCGGTGAACGGACGGAACTTCATCGACTTCGTTCTTCTCACACCGGGAGTGACACGAGACGTGCGCACCGGCGACATCAGCTTCGCCGGTCAGCGCGGGACATTGAACAGTCTGGTCATTGACGGCGCGGACAACAACAATACGTTCTTCGGACAGACGCTCGGGAGGACCGGGTCCGGCCGCGCGCCCTATCAGTTCAGCCAGGATGCTGTGAAAGAATTCCAGGTCAACTCCAACGGCTATTCCGCGGAGTTCGGCCGGGCGGGTGGGGCCGTCATCAATGTCGTCACCAAGTCGGGCGAGAATGCCTTTCATGGATCGGGATTCTGGTACTACCGGGACCGCTCGCTGAACGCTAACGACCTGATCAACAAGATCAACGCGCGGGAGAAGTCTCCGTACCACTTCAACCAATTCGGCGGCGACGTCAGCGGGCCCATCAAGAGAGACAGGGCCTTCTTCTTCTTCGATTACGACGGCCAGCGCAACACTCAGCCCAACCTGGTGTTCCTGAACCTGCCCGCGTCGATCCCTTCGGATGCCGACACCCAGACAGGGTTACAGATCCTCCAGGGAAAGTCCCAGAGCTGGAACCGAACCCAGGATCAGGATGTGTATCTCGTCAAGACCGATTTCCAGCTCAACACCAACAATCGCCTTTCCGTGCGGTACAACCATCAGAACTTCACCGGCGAGGGTTTCGAAAACGGCGGCCCCCAAAATTCCCTCGAGCATACGGGGGCATCTCTGGTGAAGACGGACACCCTCAACGTTGCCTGGCACTCCATCCTGTCGCCGACGTTCCTGAACGAGTTTCGTTTCCAGTACGCGCGCGACAAGGAACCCGGGTTGGCCAACAGCTCCGACCCCGAGGTGACCGTCCTTCAGGGAGGACAAACCGTGCTGGTGATCGGCCGGAATTTCTTCAGTCCGCGGGACACGACCATCCAGCGCGGCCAGTTCGCCGACAACATCTCACATCTGCGTGGAAACCATAATTTGAAGATCGGGGTCGATCTCAACATCGACCGCATCCTGAACTTTTTCCCGGGCAACTTCTCGGGGGCGTACCGCTTCACGTCGCTGGCCGGCTTCTCCAGGGGACGACCCACGGGCCCGGGCGAACGCTACGTCCAGGCTTTTCCCGGTGGAGGAACCACGGGAGCTACGACACGCCCGAACATCCTGGAGTTCGCGGTCTTCTTCCAGGATGACTGGCGCGTGAGCCGGAGTTTGACCCTGAATTTCGGCGCGCGGTTCGACCTTCAGTCCTTCGAGCAGCCCTCGACAAAGAATCCGGACCCGCAGCTTGCCAGCAACGGGATCGACACGAGCGTTCTCAATACCGACGGAAACAACGTGGCTCCCCGTGTCGGGTTTGCCTGGAAGCCCATGCCCGCCGGGAATCGTCTGGTGTTTCGCGGCGGCTATGGGATCTTCTACGGACGCACTCCGTCGATCATGGTCGGGACCGCCCACTCCAACAACGGCCTCAGTGTGCAGACTATCACCTTCACCGGCGGCATCGCGCCTACCTGGCCGAACCGGTTGACGTCCATCCCGAGCGGCGTGGCATTGCCCAAGCCGACCATCTTCGTTTTCTCGCCAGACTACGTGAATCCGTACGTGCAGCAGGGGAGCTTTGCGGCGGAGTTGGGTCTGACGCCGGAGACCTCCTTCAGCGCAACCTACCTCTTCGTCAAGGGGACGCATCTGCAGAGGTCCCGCGACATAAACGTGGGGGTTCCTGCGGCAACTGCGATCCCGGTGGCGAACGAAGGCACGATGTTTACCTATCCCCGCTTCCCGAGCGCGAGACCGTACCTGAATTTCGACCGTATCATTTCGTTTGAGAGCACCGCCAACTCCGTGTATCACGGCATGACGCTCGAGCTCCGCCGTCGCTTCGCCCGGCACGTCCAGGGTCAGCTCTCTTACACACTCGGCAAGGTAATCGACGACGTTCCGGATGCCACGGCCGTGGTCCCGCAGTCGAGTGACGACGCCAAGTTTGCGCAGAACCCGGCCAATCTGCGCGACGATCGGTCGGTCGGGGGCAACGATCAGCGGCACCGCCTGGTGGCAAGCGGGCTTTGGGACCTGGCCTATGCGGAGAAGATCGGAAATCCCGCGCTGAAGGGAATCCTGCAGGGATGGTCTCTTTCGCTGATCTGGACGGCGCAGAGCGGACAGCCATACTCCGGACTGATTAACACAGATCTCAACAACGACGGCAACAACCGAAACGATCGCGCGCCCAATCTCGGACGCAACACCTTCGTGCTGCCGCGCACCGTCACAGCAGACCTCCGTATCTCCCGTCAGATCGAAGTTCGCGAGACGATGCGGCTCCAGCTTATCTTTGAGTCCTTCAATCTATTTAACCGCGCGAACGTCACGAGCGTGCGAAACACGCTCTACAGCGTTTCCGGAGGACAGCTCGTGCGCCAGACGAACTTTGGATCAGCACTTGGGACTTCCGGGCCGCGCATCCTCCAGTTCGCTGCCAAACTCCTCTTTTAGAATTGTTTCTTTTTCGCGCAACTCAGGTTCGGAGTTCAGCCTTTAGGCTGCCCGCAGAGTCGGATCCCCTTCAAGGTCCGTTGTGCAGGCTAAAGCCTGAACTCCATGCGACATTCGGAGTTCGGCCTTTAGGTTGCCCGCCAGAGTTGGAACGCTTCAAAATCGGTTCGGAGTTCAGCCTGCCAGAGTGGCACCTTCAAACTCCCTTGCAGGCTAAAGCCTGAACTCCATGCCTTTTGAACATTGACTTGGGGGCTTAGCGTCGCTTAAGCTGCTAAAAAATAAATACATCTTAGAACCTATGATCGACGGATGGAGAAAGTTGAAGCTATTCCGTTGGGTTGCAAGCCCTGGCATAAAAGCTATGGGCATCTTGCTTGCAGCTCTTTTGGTCATCAATGCTTTAGCCATCTGGGGGATTCTCTCCTCCCGAAGTAATGCTGAGAGTATAGCGGTTCGGGATCTGCGCCTCCAAACGGAAGCACATGCACGTTCTCTCGAAGCCGTGTTGTCATCGCGGCGCGGGGATTTCATTTTTCTTTCCCAGACACCGCCGCTGGCGAACGCTGCGGCATCGCTGAAGAGTCAGGATCCTATCCCACAAAGGTGGATGCGCCTGGATATTGAAGGCAGTCTCTTGCTCTTTATGGCGGCGCATCCTGAAGTGGAGCGTCTCGTGATCCGGGATGAAGGAATGCGGCCTCTTGTAGCGGCCGGCCGCCGCGAGGGAGCCCCCGTCCTTTATCCGTCCCGTGATTTTCAGAGACCCGCGCTCCCTGGAGAAGGTTACCTGCTGGGGTCGTGGCCGCTTAGAGGGACCGGTAAAGAAAGTGGGATTCTGGAGACCGCACTGCATATTCCGACTCTCGTCCGGATTGCGGCGCCCGGTATGGGACCGAGATTCTCTTTGCATGAGCAGGACATCTCCGGCCCCCTCCCCGCGGGAGAGGATTCCTTTGTAGTTTCGTCGGCGGTCACCGGTGAGGGCTGGCCCAACCCTGTTCAGTGGACCCTCGTGTGCCGGGAAAGGAAGGGGCGTCTCCTCGAATCCGTGACCGCGCTTGCGGGACGGTACCGGACTACCGTGATCCTGAACCTTACAGTAATGAGCCTGGCTCTGGTTCTCGGTTTTGTTGGCTTTCAACAGGTCAGACGTTCCATGGTTCTCGAAGCTGAAAACCGGCAGCAGGCCAAGCTGCGTGAGTTGGAGCGCCAATTAATGCATAACGAAAGGCTGGCGAGCGTAGGGCGGCTTGCGGCGGGTATGGCCCATGAGATAAACAACCCCTTGGAAGGGATGTCCAATTATCTCGCGTTGTTGGAGGACGATGTCCGATCCGGAAGGACAGAAGACGCTTTGGATCTGGTGGGACGCGTGCGGGAAGGCCTGGACCGGGCCTCAGGGATAACTCGGCAGGTCCTGGGCTTTTCCGACGCGGGAAGCGTTTTTTTCTCTCCGGTTGACCTGAACGAGGTTCTGCGCGAGACCGTCAGGTTCATTCGTTCCAGACCGGCGTTCCGCCGCGCCGAGGTGGTGCTGCGAACCGCAGACGTAGAGGTTGGCGTCCTCGGCAACCGTGTGACCTTGGGCCAGTTGTTCCTGAACCTCCTCATGAATGCTTGCGAGGTCCAACCCGGGGGTGGGCGGGTAGAGGTGACGTCGGACAATGAGGCAGAGAGGGCGGTCGTTGTCGTCGCTGATTCCGGACCGGGTATTTCCCCGGATGTGCTTTCCCGCATTTTTGAGCCGTTTTTCTCAACGCGCGGCTCCGCGGGCCTCGGTCTCTATATCTGCCACACTATTGTCTCGGAGCACGGCGGAACGATACATGCCAGGAACCGGCCGGAAGGCGGCGCAGTCTTTCGCGTAGAGTTGCCCCTCGGATCCACGGCCCTTCGCGAGATCTAAGGGGTCAAGGGGCAAAGGGGCCGAGGGGCAAAGGGAAGGGCTTAGCCCTTTGGCCCTTTGTCCCTTGACCCCGTTGTGGTGAGCTCGTTCAGGTGGTATTGAGATGAAGATCCAAGCCACAGTGCTGATTGTGGATGACGAAGCCTATGTGAGGGAATCTCTGGCTACCGTTCTGCGAAGAGCCGGCTACAAGATCCGGACTGCAGACGGATCTCAGGCAGCCCTGCAACCAGGGATTCTGGAGGGACTTGACGCTGTGATCACCGACCTGCGCATGCCGGGTGAAGATGGGCTCGGCCTGCTCCGCACGTTGGTTGAAAAGGAGCCGGGTCTTCCGGTCATTCTCCTCACGGGTCATGGATCCGTTCCCTCCGCCGTGGAGTGCATGAGGGCCGGCGCCTACGACTATTTGATGAAGCCGGTTCGACCGGAGGTGGTGGCCCTGCTCCTGGAGCGCGCGTTGAGTCAGAGTACGATGCGGCGCGAGCTGGACTATCTGCGCTCACGCGGCGGGCGTGGGTCGGAAGCACGCGGGCCGATAGGCGTGAGCCGCGGTTGGCGCCAGGTTGTGGAGATGGTCGAGCTCGCCGCGCCCGCGGATACTACGGTTCTTCTGCTGGGTGAAAGCGGCACGGGAAAAGAAGAGGCGGCGCAGTTGCTCCACGGCAGGAGTGCGCGGGCCGGCGGAGCCTTTGTTCGGGTGAACTGCGCCGCCATTCCCCTGGAGCTCTTCGAGAGCGAATTTTTCGGCCATCGTCGAGGCGCGTTTTCCGGCGCCGGTTCCGACAGGGAGGGGCGCTTTCGCGTGGCCCACGGCGGCACTCTTTTTATGGATGAGATCGGCGCGATGCCGGAGGCGGCTCAGGCCAAGGTGTTGCGCGTTCTCCAGGACGGCGTGTTCGAGCGCGTGGGCGAGAGTCACCCCACTTCTGTGGATGTGCGCCTCGTCGTGGCCAGCAATGTCGATCTCGAGGCGGAGGTCGAGGCAGGCAGGTTTCGCCGGGATCTGTTCTATCGTATCAACGTAATGACCATCCGGATCCCGCCCTTGCGCGAGCGGCGCGACGACATACCTCTTCTGGCCGGAGCATTTCTTGAAGAGTTTGCGGCGCGCTTCGGCAAACCGGTCCGCGCCATCCACCCTGACACGATGGCCTGTCTCGAAGCGTATCACTGGCCCGGGAACGTGCGCGAATTGCGCAACGTCATCGAGCGGGCCGTGCTGCTGGAGAAGACCGCGCGAATGCTCCCTTCGAGCCTTCCGTTCGAGCCGCCTCGGAGCGGAGCCGGACCCCCGATCAAGGATCTGAATCTTCGGGGGGTCCTCGCAGAAGCGGAACGCCGCACGCTTCTTGAAGCCCTCGATCGCGCCAGAGGAGTGCGGCGGGAGGCCGCGCGGCTTCTTGGCATCGATGCCCGGAACCTCGGCTACTTCCTTCGAAAGCACGGTCTCGAGAAAAGGGGAGAGGGATGAGACTCCGGTTGCTGGTTCTCGCTCTGTGCCTCTGTGCTTGCGGCTGCGGCCGCTCCAGGGGGACGCGCAATGAAGGCGGTTCCTCCGAGCCCGCTGCCACGGGATCCGAAGCGGAATCTGCCCCCGCAGGTGAGGAAGCCGCACCCGCTGAGGCTCCACGGAACGCCTTCACCGACATCACGGAAGATTCCGGGGTCAGGTTCACGCACTTCAACGACGCTTCGTCGCGCAAATATCTGCCCGAAACCATGGGATCCGGAGCGGCTTTCTTCGACTACGACGGTGACGGAAGACCGGATCTCTATCTGGTCAACGGAGCCCCATTGCTCGGTGACCGGTCGCGAGCGCCCTCCGGCATTCTTTACCGCAACCTGGATGGCCGGCATTTCCAGGATGTGACCCGAGCTGCCAGACTGGACGCGCCGCTTTACGGCATGGGAGCCGCCGTGGGAGACTTCGACAACGACGGGCATCCGGACCTTCTCGTTACCGGGTTTGATGAAGACCGCCTGTACCGTAACCGCGGAGACGGAACCTTCGAAGACGTCACGCAGGCGGTGGGGCTTACGAATCGCGGATTCAGCAGCAGCGCGGCCTTCGTCGATTACGACCGGGATGGGTATCTCGATCTTCTGATCGGCCGTTATGTCGAATGGACTCCTCAATCGGATGTTGCATGCAGCCCCGATGGAAGTCACAAGACTTACTGCACCCCGGAGGTGTACAAAGGTCAGAGCAACCGGCTTTACCGGAATGTCAACGGCCGGCGCTTCCAGGACGTGACTCGATCGTCCGGGATTTACAATCCCGAAGGGAAGACGCTCGGTGTGGCCGTTCTGGATCACAACCGGGACGGATGGCCCGATCTGGCTATCGCCAACGACACGGTCCGCAACTTTCTTTACGTCAACAACCGCGACGGAACATTCAGCGAGAGCGGGGTTGTGACGGGAATGGCCTACAGCGAGTCGGGCGCCACCCGGGGAGGAATGGGAATCGATACCGCGGATCTCGATTCCGACGGATACGCAGACATCGTCATCGGGAACTTTGCTCAAGAGATGGACGCCCTGTATCGGGGTTCCGAAAAAGGATATTACGTGGATGACGCAGCGCAGGCCGGCATCGGGCTCCCGACGCTGATGACTCTGGCGTTTGGAACCCTGCTGGCGGATTTCGACAATGACGGGTGGCTGGATCTCGTGTTTGTCAACGGGCACATCGAGCCGGATATTGCGCAGATTCATCCCAGCCAGTCCTACGCGCAGCCCATGCAGTTTTTTCACAACGAGGGAAACGGGCATTTCAGATTGCTGACCGGCAAGAGCGGGAGCGTATTTCAACTTCCCCTGGTGGGGCGTGGATTAGCCGCCGCAGACATTGACGGCGATGGAGATCTGGACCTCGTGGTCACCCAGAACGGCCGCAAAGCGGTCCTGCTCCGAAACAACGCAGCCGCGCAATCCTGGATCCGGCTTCGATTCGAGGGGCGCGCGAGCAATAGAACTGGGTACGGCACGGTGGTGCGGGCGGTTGCCGGAAGCAAAGTCGTTACGCGTTCTCTGACTTCAGGCCGGTCTTACCTTTCCGCCTGCGAGCCTGTGCTGACGATCGGTTTGGGAAATGAGTCCAGACTGGACCGGCTCGAGATCGCCTGGCCGTCCGGGATCACGCAGACGCTCGAAAACCCGGCGTTGAACAAACTTCTGGTGGTCGAAGAGCCTGCACCCGGGAAGGGAACCACGCGGTAGACAATAGGTATGGAGTTCAGGCTTCAGGCTGCACGGTGTCTGGGGCAGGCTGAAGCCTGAACTCCGAATCAAAACTGCAGCTTCAGGCCGAATTGGATGTTCCGCGGCGGACTGACGGAGCCGTTCCAGATCCCGAAATTGGGGCTCGAGACGTCCGTGTTGAAGGCCGAGAAAGCGCTGGACAATCCGTCCTCGCCACCCCGGCCGACGAACGTGTGCCAGTTGAACACATTGAAGAGCTCAGCGCGGAATTGCAGGCTCACTTTCTCGGTAATCCGTGTGTTCTTGATGATGTTGAGGTCCTGGTTGTGATAGCCGAATCCACGCAAGTTCGAAACACGCGGTCCCGTTCCAAAATAGAAGTTGAAATTGTCGGCGGATTCAAATGCGGCCTTGTCGAATAGAGGCCTGTTCGGATCGAAACTCCCATCCTTCGACTGAGCGAAAGGGCTCGCCCCGGGAAGAACCGCCGGGATGCAGCCGGCAACGAACTGGCCCGGTGTATTGCAAGTGCCGGAGCGGAACAGAAATGGAACACCGGCAGTGATGCGCAGAATGCCGCCGAGTTGCCAGCCGCTGATGAGCCGGTCGGCCGCGCCCGAGCTGCTCGCGAACCGCTTGCCCCTTCCGAACGGGAGCTCATAAATCATCGCGAGGGAGAAGGTTTGGGGGACGTCGTTCAGGGCAAGCGCCTTGTTGCGTTGCCTTTCGAACGGAGAAATGACGCCGTAAGCGCCGCTCCAGAGAGTCGCATCGGCCTGCACGCTGTCGGTGCTCGTCAGCAGCTTGGCGAAGGTGTAGGAGGCGAGCAGCCAAGTGCCTTTCGAGAAGCGGTGTTCGGCTTTGAGCTGCAAGGAATGGAACGTCGAGTTTCCGGCATTCTCGTTCTGGCCGAAGAGCGAGCTGCAATATTGCGGGTACGGCAGCAGCGCCTGAGCCACGGTGGGCGCGCATCCGGTCATCTGCCCGACCCAGCCGTCATACGGAACAGGCACTCCGTCCAGTGTGGTCTGTCCCGGCTGGAACTCATCGTAAAGCTGTTGGCCCATGCCGAGATACTTCGGATCGAGCGCATTCAGCGGGGCAACCCGGGAGAGCATCCGGGTTCCCTTATTTGCCACGTAGGATGCGCTGATATAAAAGCTGTCGGTGAACTGGTGCTCGAGGGTGAGGTTCCACTGCTGCGAGTACGGCAGGCGGTTGGCGTCGAACGGCCGGTATCGGAGGCCCTGGCCGTTGCGGAAACTTGAATCGATGAACGGCGGCCGCACAAAGTTCTGCGGCAGGCCGTTGCTAAGCAGGAACGCCGGCTCCAGGCCGCCCTGCGAGCTCGAGAAGCTCTGGCCGGCATTGAAGCCGTCGAGCGCGACTCCGCCGTTCCAGCCGGGATAATAAGCCTGCGTGAAAATAATCCCGTAGCCGGCTCGCGCGACCGTCCGCTGGGACAGGCTGTACGCGAGCGCCAGCCGAGGCGCGAAACCGCGGAACCAGGTCTCCTCAGGATGCCGCGCGCCGAAGCTCGCCGCGCCCCATTTGTCCCCGGCGAACGCGAGGCGGCCCGCACGGTTGCCTGCGCCGGGGTTCGGGCCGAAGTCGAAGAATGACGTGCGGTCATATTTTTCGACCGCGGGGCGCGAAACATCCCAGCGAAGACCCCAGTTCACGCTCAGCTTAGAGGTGGCGCGCCACGAATCGCCGAAATGCAGGCTCCAGGCGTCCGCGCGCGCGTACCATGCCTCGACCGTGTTGAACTGTCCCGAAGCGTTGTCCACCAGACCAAGAATCAAGCTTGCGACCGCATTCCCGCTGGTGGTTCCAATCAGACCGGTGCTGAGCCGCGAGAATCCGAATGAGCCGGAACCGTTGAACCGGTCCACGCGGTTGATCCCCAGCTTGCGGTACTCGCCGCCGAACTTGAAGATGTGTCTGCCGCGCACCTTTGTCATGAGATTATTGACGACATACGTGGGCCGGGCGCCGCGGAATTCGTTATTGCAGCCCCAACCATTAAAGTCTGAAAAGTACACTACCGGCGGGTTGTTGTGGTCTGCAACGCCGCCAATCTTAGGCATATCGCCGGCGTATTGTTTGTCGATGCAGAACGACTCTGCATACGTGTCGTTGTAGCCGAAGGCAACGTGGTTGAGCAGTGTTGCGCTGAACGTATGGTCCCAACCTACCCGGGGCATGACTGTCCAGTTCGTCTGATACGGCTGCTCCTGTGCGAGCTGCGGCGGCAGTTGAGTCGCGGCGGGCGCAAAGGATCTGCGCGAATGATGCGACCCGAAGAAGTGGTCCTTATCGCCATAGTTGTAGTCGATTCGGATGTCCCACAGGTTCGAGTCGTTGAAGATGCCCGCGCCGACGGGCACGGGAACGACATAGTTGTTCAGTGCGCCGCCGAAGGTCGGTTGCGGCAGGAACTTGAACCATTGCGGGGCGAGCGAGCTCTGAAAGCGCGGGTCGGACTGGCAGATCACGTTCGGACTCTTGCCGTCGCAGCCCATGAACTGGTCTCGCAGGAACGGCAGGCTTGCCGGGCCGGAAGTCGCGCTGGGATCGAAGTTGGGATTCGGGCGAGTTGTGGCCGGGTCGTAGACGGGGATCACCTTTCCGTCGCTGCCGACCCAGTCGCTGAAATCGCCGTTGCGTTCCTTGACGGAGGGAATGCTGAGGACGGGAGTGCTGGCGCCGCCGCGGACGCGGAAGCGTTCGTGTGAGATAAAGAAGTACAACTTCCCCTTCGCCGTCCAGGCTCCTGGGAGCCTGACGGGGCCGCCGATGGTGCCGCCGAAGTCGTTCTCGATGTCCTTGGGCCGCTGCGGAATGCCGAACTGGCGGGCATTGAGCGACGTGTTCCTGAGGAACTCGAACAGCGAGCCGTGGAACTCGTTGCTGCCGGCCTTTGTGACGGCGGTGACGACGCCCGATGAAGTGGAGCCGTACTGTGGCTCGACGTTCGACGTCAACACGCTGACTTCGCTGATAGCCTCGGGCGAGAACGGGCTGTTGCCGAACACCAGGGCGGCGCCGGTCTGTGTGTTGAGCCCGTCCTGTATGCTGATGCCGTCGAGCACGGCCTCGTCGCCCGATCCCATGCCGCCGTTGATGCGGGTGTCATAGGTGTTGGCGCCCGCTCCGGTTGTCACGCCGGGCATGAGCACGACAAAGGAGATGGCCGATCGCGGCAGGCCGCCTACGATGAGCGGCAGTTCGCGGAGCGTGTCGGGCGTGATGGCCTGCTTGAGCTCCGCGTTCTCGCTGTTCAACGGTGAGGCGTCGGCCGTGACTTCGATCGCCTGGTTAGCCTGCCCGACTTCGAGCGGAACATTGATGGTGACCGTATCGTTGATGCTCAAACTGATGCCGCGCTGTACGAAGTCCCTGAATCCTTTGGCGGAAACGGTGAGCTCGTAAGCTCCCGCCTGGAGGTTAGGAAATCGGAACAGGCCGGACTCGTTGGTCGTTATCTTGAAAACGGCGCCGGTCGCGAGTGATTTCAGGCTGACCTCGGCGCTCGGTATCACGGCGCCGCTCGGGTCCTTGACCGTTCCGCTGACCGACGCGTTGATATTCTGAGCGTGTGCCGGCGGGAAGGAAAGAATCGCGGCCAGGAATGCAATCACAACAATGTTGCAAAGGCCGTTCGAATTTCCCACTTTCGCTCGGCCGGCCCCGTACGAGGTAACGGCGTCTTCGGACTGCGGCGGCATACCAGACATGACAACCTCCTTTTCGGGGGGGCCTTCCATGCAATACAAATCGGGTTTGCTGAATGTCCCCGGGGGAATATCTTGCCGCCAGTCCGCCATGTCAAGGATTTTGTTACTTGCCACAAGGTTTGGAGTTCAGCCTTCAGGCTGCACGGTGTTTGAGCAGGCTAAAGCCTGAACTCCGAACGAAGGACCCGAGACAATAGGCTTGGAGTTCAGCCTTCAGGCTGCACAGTGTTTGAGCAGGCTAAAGCCTGAACTCCGAACCAGAAGACCGCGAACACATCTGTGCCAGGTTTGGAGTTCAGTTCCTGCCTTCAAAGCCAATGGCTCACGGGTAGACAACTTTAATCAGAAAGTTATTCGATTCGGGATTGGTTTGTGTGCCCTGACTGTAAGTGCCAAGGGTGAGGTTGGATGTGTAGCCGACGTAAAGGCGGCTTCCCCCCGCAGCTCCGGTTCCACGCGCCGCAGCTCCGATGTAATCCCCGAACTGCGGAAGGAACGAGGGCAGGTTCGCTTCAGCGGCAGGGGAGTCCCCACCGGAAGTCACGATGATCAGCGAACCGGGGGTTGTTGAACCCGCTGGGACTTGCTGCGCCGAGATGGTGCACCGGTTTTTGAAGGAGTCGTTGCAGTTGAGGTAGGCAATGTTAGTGATATTGGTGTTCGCATCAAAAACGGGCCGCGGCATCACTTGATGACCGAAGCCGGCATTCACAGCCCTTGGAGACTACCAAGTGGCCCCAACGTTGGTCGAAACTGACATCACGATGTCGGCATTGGCGCAGTTCTGGCCGCCGCTGAAGGGGAGGTCCGGGAAGACGTGGCATCTATCCCAAAACACAAAGGCCGTTCCGTCCGCCCGCTCAACGTGCTTAGGGTAAGTTGCGATGCGGAACGAGTTGTCGGTTAATGTCGAGCCGACCGCTAGGGGCTGATACTCTGAGGTGACGAGCACGGGTGAATTACAGGTTGGGGAACTGGGAGCTCCGTTCGGGGTGCAGGAGACGTACTTGATGTTGAAGAACTGCAAGGATTTCCCGGACTGGGTCGTGGTGGAGTCTACGTCCACATAGGTAACCGTGACCGTGCCGTTCGAGCGCACGCTCACATTGGAAAACTGCGTCTTGGTGTCAATGCCACTAATGACTTGCGGCGGCGAGCAGTCGCTTGCGGATGCGAAGTTGTTCTTGCACGCAATGAGCTCAATCTGTGTCGTCGGGTAATAACCGAAGAAATGTGTGTAGGTTACATACACATCGCCTGCTCCGGTCCCGGTTGTGCGGCGATCGACCCCAATATCAGGCCTATCAAGCAAGACGGTTGGAGTCGTGGGGTAGGAGCAATAGTTAGACTGCGGGTTCAGGATCATCCCCGCCGACCCCGGCGCTGACCCCGACGACGTCCCGTCGGAGGGCCAGCAGCCGGCGGCCTGAGCCAAACTGTGGGTGCCGTTCGGGCACGCGTTGGTGTTCAAAAGTCGTGAAGCCGTGTTCCGAAATAAACCGATCCCGCTCACCTTGCAGTCGAGGCGGAGGTCCGAATAGAAAAAAGCGTCATGGGCTGGGTCGGCCACAACAATCGGATCCCCGCCGCCTGACACTTGGTCGCTTGTATCGAGCGGATTCGTTAGTGAAGGCAGGCCGCCCTCGTAATCAGGCGTACAACCCGTGGTGGCGCGATGCACATAGTAGCCGCTGAAACTGAAGTTCCACAGATCAGGAGTTGCGGTATAGGCTCGGAAATCATTTGCGCCCTGCACAACGAGATCGCCCCCCGTGCTCACCCTGTCCAGGAGGAAGTCCAGGGAGACAGTGTTCTGAGGTACGGCGTTCGCTCGTGGCTCAAGGTTGAAAGGTGTTCCCGAGGTTGTTCCGCATCCCGTTACGATGGGTGCGGTTGGTACGGTTGGTACTCTTGGCGATGGTGGGAGCGCTGCGGCTGACCGCTGGAACTGGAAGTGCTTCGTCGTGTCCCACTGTGCCGCTGCCTCTTCCCCGTGGAACAGCCGCAAGTAATCTTTGGCCTTTGCATTGGGGGAATGCAGGAGGAGATCCTTACCTTCGTCAGACCCAAGGAGCATTATCGGTGATGAGGGAGAAACGACGTAGTTCTGAAAGGCTGTGGGGTTGTATTTATAGAGGGGACGGGCCGCTTCTTCTGAGGCCCCTCCCTTTGAAGTGCCGCCCTTTCCCTGTCCGTAGAGTTCCATGCCGAGCGAAAAAACGACACCTGTGAGACACAGTCCCATCAACAGTGTTTTCGGTTTCATTGAGTTTTCTCCGGGTTCTGCGAACTCTGCTTCTGATTAACTCTTGAAGTCAAGTGGAATCTGCGGCGGTGAAGTCGAGGCCGTTTTTACCTTTCGTGAGGCCACCGGATTAAGGCGCAGGTTAAAGCCTGAACTCCGAACGAAGGACCCGAGACAATAGGTTTGGAGTTCAGCCTTCAGGCTGCACGGTGTTTGAGCAGGCTAAAGCCTGAACTCCGAACACAGCTGTGTGCGTCGGTGGTTTTATTGTGCCGCGTCGTGTTCTTGTGTCTTTGTGTCTGGAGTCAGAATCGGCGGACGAAACCGAGAAGGAGGAAATGATCCGCAAAGGCCGCGTCTCCTGCTCTGCCGTCCCTGATGTCGGGGACGCTGCGTTGCCGGTTGCGCGAAAGGGCGACCGGCGTATTCAATGTCAGCGTGTTGTCGCCCCAGGCAAGAAGCAGCCCGGGCTCGATAGATACGGCGTATCCGGGACGCCGGAATCCGTCGCTCTTCCCGAACCAGTCCGTCACAGGCACGCCCTCCCATCGGCCCGCGAGGCTCAGCGCTAACCCTCGTTTCGGTAAGACCGGATATGCGGCTCCGATGCGGACGAGATACTGGTCGGGAACCGACATCACCGCTTCGGATGGCCGGCTGCGCCCCGTGAGCACTCCGTTGGTATTCCGGGGGTTGATCAGGTAAGTCGCTGCTGCGGAAAAAGTGGTCTTCCAGATCCGCTTGAAGGCCTGGACATCAACGATGGCGCCCCAGCCTCCGTCGCCCGGCTGGATCGACTGATCCACGGCGCGGATCAAGGTCGTCGTGCGAGTGGGCCGGTGAAGGTCCTGTACCGCGGGGTCGCCTGTAGGAAACTTGACCCCGATTCCCAACGACAGATTCTGTTCCTTGTGAACTTCCGGATCGAGCACCCACGTCCTCGCCATGAAGCTCATGTCTCCCAGATTCCGGGTGCGGGTTGTATAACGGTCCACCACCACTCCGGCTTCGCGAATTGGATTCGAACGATTCGCGAACAGGAAGGGGAAACTCAGACTCAAGTTCAGGCGCTGATTCACGGCATAGGTTGCAGCGATGTCCAGCAGATTGACCGTGTTGATGACCTCGCTGTGCTCTGTGAGCCGGTCCGTATCCTCGTGCTTGCCTGTGAAATGACGGTCCGACCGCTGGTAACGGTAACCGGCAAAGAGCTGCCAGTGGCCTTTCTGCAAGTAGGGGCTTCCCTGCGCGCCAACCACGGGCACGCTCTGGCGTGCCACCACTCAGCCCTGAGCCCAGCTGCTTCGAGGAAGCGCTGCCGCAAAGAGTAATGAAGAGACGATCCAGAAACCGAGGCGCCTGATGGAGTCCATAGAACGGTTCCCTCCGTAGCATTACCGGTTCAGTTTGGAACTCGACAGTGTTTCCCGGGCGAAAATGAAATTCGCAGATGAGGCAGAGCAACTGGAATGCCAGAGCGAGAACGAATTGCAAAAATAGGGATAAGTCTCGCCTTGTTAGGGGATTAACGCAAATTCCTTTCAGGGCCCCGATTCGGCGTGATCCCTTCGCGATCATAGGATCTAGGTTTGGGATCGTAGGAATTATGAGTCTGCACAAACGCGTGTTTTTCTCAGCGTTTGCGCAGGGGCAATCCCTATGTGGTCGCCCGCCCGGCCAATAATGGCAGGGACTGGCGGGCGGCCACGAGGCCGCCCCTAAGTCACGTCAATTTTTTTCCAGCCTCTCACACAATTGCTGAAGTCTCGATGATCGGCAAAACAGAACGCGAGCTGACCGACGCCAAAATGCGTTGGGACGTTGGCATCGCGAAATACGACGATAGCGCCAAAGGCAAATCGCGCAGAGTGCGGCCCTGAGAGCCGACGGACTCGAAGGTCCAGACGCGGCTGGCGTAGGCCGAATAGAATTCGTGGACTCGTGAAATTCGTGGCAAGTCTTTCTGGCGTGAATTCTTTCCCCGAGGTAAACTCGGCGGCCTGCACGGTTCGCATGAAGTGAAATTTCGGGGTGGTGTACAAAGGGGGAGAGATTGTCATGAAGGCTAAAGAAGGTGTTCTCGACCGGCTGAATGATCTGTTGTCCGCTGAACTAACCTCCATAAATCAGTTTTTCCTTCATGCGGAGATGTGCAGAAGCTGGGGCTACGAGCGCTTGTGCGAGAAGATTCGGGCGAGGAGCGTCGATGAAATGAAGGACGCGGAGGAATTGGTCAAACACATCCTCTACCTGGAAGGCAAGCCAAGTATGACTTTGGGAAAGCTGACGGTTGGGGAGAGTGTCCCGGACCAGTTTCAGGTCGATCTAAAACTCGAAACCGATATGCTAAACCGCCTCAGAGAGTCGATCACCCACTGCGCCAAGGTTGGCGATTACACCACGCGCAGCATACTGGAGCGAATGATCGAGGATGAAGAGAGTCATATCGACTGGATCGAAACCCAGCTCGATACGATCAAGCAGGTCGGCCTCCAGAATTACCTCGCAGAGCAGATCCGAAAGGACTAGTAATTCGCTTGGAGGAGATTCGGGCGAACGGCTTCACCATGGAGCGCACGGAGATGCTCGGAGAAGCCGAGAAGCCAGGTCCACTTGGCGGCTCAAGGAAATCTGGCGTCTGTCTAGCGCAAATAGGCTTCGGCGGCGTACCGGCGCATCATGCGGTGGCTGTTGAAGTAGTATGCGATCTTGGAAATGGCCTGCTTCATCATCCGGATCCACGCGGCTCGATCGTCATGGTAGAGCGGCAAAACGGCGGATTCGAGCTTTTCGTACAGCGAATCCCCTTCGCATGCAGGGTCTCCGGGACGGCAGTAAGAACCGATCCCCCAGCCGGTCACGTTATCCACACACCCTTCGAGCCACCAACCGTCCAGGATGCTGAGATTCAGAAGGCCATTGAAGGCTGCCTTCATTCCGCTGGTCCCCGAAGCTTCCATCGGAGGTAAAGGGGTGTTCAGCCAGATATCCGAACCGGAAACGAAGGCCAGCCCGAGATCCAGATCGTAGTTCTGGAGAAAGGCGCACGCCACACTCCCTCGCAGTTCCGCGATTTGCCCGTGAATGCGCCGGATCAAGTCTTTGCCCGACATGTCCCGGGGGTGGGCCTTGCCTGCGAGCACCACCTGGAACGGATAGCGCCGGCGGATGCTGCGCACCCGCCCCAGATCCCTGAAGAGGAGATCCGGGCGCTTGTAGCCAGTCATCCGGCGGGCACTCCCGATGACAGGCACGTCCATTTCCATACGCACGCCCGTGGCGGTCTCGATTTTCTGGAGAAAGAGACCCTTGGCCTCCTGGTGGGCGCTCCACAGTTCCTCGTCCGGAATCTGGTCCGCGCGAACCAGAAGCTCCGGCTCGTGGAGCCATCCCGGGATGTGGCGATCGAACAGCTTGGCTATCGGAGGCGCAGTCCAGGTCTTGGCGTGGACTCCATTGGTGATGGCGTGCACGTGGTATCCCGGGAAGAGTCGCGTCGAGATCTCCGCATGCCTTTTGGCTACGCCGTTGATGTACCCGCTCAGGCTAAGCGCGAGCCGAGTCATATTCAGACGATCAGGTCCCGCCAGGGCCTTAAGCTCCTCGATGTCGAAGTAGTCTCGAAAAACCCTGCCGACGAGCTCGTAAGAAAACTGGTCCGTGCCTGCTTCCACCGGGGTGTGTGTGGTGAAGACGCACTGCTCGCGCACGCGGGGCAGGTAGTAAATGCTCTCCCGCGCCTGGACCTTTTCCTGCTTCCTCTCCGTCTGCCGCAGGAGCTCGAGCGCTAGGAAAGCAGAGTGCCCCTCGTTCATATGGTAGGTGCTGACATCGAAGCCGGCAGCGCGCAAGGCTCGCAGGCCGCCGACGCCCAGGACTATCTCCTGCTTCAGACGGTAAGATTCGTCGCCTCCGTAGAGCCGATCGGTGATCTCACGGTCCACCGGGTCGTTTTCGGCGAGCTGCGTGTCGAGCAGGATCACCGGGACCTTTGCCCCTGTGGCTCCCTCCAGAACATAGAGCCAGGGGCGCACCCAAACCTCACGTCCCTCGATAGTCACGGCAACTTTCGCCCGCAGAGGGACAGCCCACCGCTCCGGGTCCCAGGGATCGGAGTGATCCACTTGCGACCCTTGTGAATCGATCTCCTGGCGAAGGTACCCTCCACGGCTGACCAGCGTGACCACCACGAGCGGCACTTCCAAGTCTGCCGCAGATCGGGCGGTGTCGCCCGCCAGAACGCCGAGCCCGCCGCTGTAGGTGTGGATCTCCGGGCGGAGCGCAATCTCCATCGTGAAGTATGCGATCCGGCTATTCCTGATCAGGGCTTCGACTGCACTCACGATCCTCGAACCTCAACTAAAAATCCAAAATCACCGGCAAAGATGATACCCCAACAGAATGCCCGAACCCAAATCATAACCTCCAAGGGAAGTTGAAAAGCACTCAGTCGCTGGGAGCAAAATCAATCAATCCAAATCGGATAACAGGCGTGACAGGATTACAGGATGGACCGGATCGGGTTTGGAGTACGCTCCGAAGGAGCGGAAGGAGATTAGCCAGGGGTGAGCGCTTTTTGCGAACCCCTGGAATCAGGGCCAACCTTAGAACCCGCCCCGGCCGGGGCGGTGGGACTACCAAAACCAGCCTTGCCAACGGAATTCCGCATTTAGTCCCCCAGCCCCGCTGGGGCGGGGTCATCTTTTTGTCGCATCACCCAGGGGTTCGCAAAAAAAGGCGCTCACCCCTGGCTAATTTCCTCGCACCCTGGGGTGGAAGGAGGAACTGCGGGCCGGTCTCCGACCCAAGCGTGCCGGGGCACATGTCTGATTAACGAGACGCGTGTAAGGTCCAGCGCGCCGGGGCGCGCCCAAGTGCGTGAAAATACGGTCCGCTTTTCTCCGTGACTCTGGGTCTCTGTGGCCAATGATTCTCTTTGGCCGAGAGAATAGCCCAACTATCTGAATCGCAGCTCCTGAAAACAAAATCTTGACACGATTCTTCGCCGTGTGGTACAAGCCGCCAGCTTTTGCCCCAAGGTCTTGAGAAAAAAAGGCTCTCTGGGAGGTCAGGAGATGTGTGTCCAGAGCAAGCAGACCTCGAAGCGCTTCCCGATCCGTTCTGTCCCAGGCAAGCGGCTGATCTTTGCCGTTCTCTCCTGTCTCCTCTTCCTTGCCTCTTTCGGCTCGGCCCAGGAACCGCTCAAAGTTGAGTGGATGGAGGGGCGTTTGAGCGTCACTGCTGAAGAAACACCTCTTGCCCAGGTTCTTCAGGAGGTTGCCCGCCAGACTGGCCTGGAAGCCCGCGGGCTGGAGCGGCTTCAGGAAAAAGTATCCGTCCGCTTTTCAAGCCTTTCGCTTCGTGAAGGTCTCCAAAAACTCCTGGCCTATGTGAACTATGTCATCTTGGAAAAGAAATCCTTCCAGGGGGACACACAACCGGTCCTCGTGTTGGCCTCCGGGCGGCGCACGACACCATCCACAGGAGAGCGGGGAGAGAAGCCGGAGGAAGATCCAGTTGTTGAGGAGGATCAGGGAAGACGCCTTGCGGCGCTATACGCCTCTGTCCAGCAAGGGGACAGCGAAGCGCTGCAGAAGGCTCTCTTCGATCGGGATCAGGTCGTTCAGGCGACGGCCTACGAGCTCTTGGCAAAGCAAGATCCCGAGAAAGCCGTCGCTGTTCTTCTCGAGGCAACGAAAAGCGACCAGCCTGGAACGCGACTTCAAGCTCTCCAACTCCTTGACCAGAGCGGCCAGGCAGAGGCCCGGGTCGCTTTGTCGGCGCTCGATAGTGCGCTCGGCGATGAGGACGTAACGGTAAAGGGATATGCCGCCCAGGCCCTGGTAGAGCGGGGAACGCCGGAGGCAATGGTGCATCTATACCGGGCCCTCCACGACCCGGATCCTTCGTTCCGGATGATGGTCGTCGAGGTCGTTGCGGGAAAAGAGCAGGGCCGCCAGATGCTCCAGGCTGCCCTCAGGGACGACAATGAGGCGGTCCGCTCCATGGCCGCTTTCTGGTTGGAGCGAGCTTCCGCAGAAAGGAGGTGAGACAGCGATAAGCTGATGGACCACCCTAAGGCGCTTAGGAGATCGAGGAGCGAGGCGAAGGGAGAGTACAGCGAGTACTCTTATTCACAGCCGGCTCTTTTTGTTGTATCGAACGAAGAGGGAATTGAGGAAGGAGTATGGAAACATGGAAATGAAGATAAAGAAGATAAAGATAAAGAGATGGATAGTTATTCTTACACTGCTTTTCCTGGGAGTTTTTCTACCCCTCAGATCACAACCTCAGAGCCGGATTCCGGTGGATACCGGTGAAGTAAACCCGTCCAACCCTCCACGCTTCAAGGGATTCCGTGCCTCGCCGTCGTCGATCATTCAGTTCTACTTTTCAGAGGCGGGGAAGAGGTTCCTCATGGGCTCCCCTAATCCAAAGATGCGAGATATGGGGAGACTGGTCGTGGGAAACGGCAGTTACAGAGCTTCCTCAACCGCGCAGCCTATTTTTGGAGTGCGGATTCCCAGCTTCCATCCCGGCACTATCTCTGGGATCTGCAACCCAATCAGCGGGTGCAAATTCAACCTGGAGTTGCCTACGAATGCCCTACCCCAGAACGAGGAGTCGGTGGATTTTATCCGTGGCGGGGGCTTGGGCGGCGAGGACCTCATTGTACAGGGTGCGAACGATTACCGGGTCGGCTTTGGAACTCTAGGAGGCTTGACCGGCTATTATGTGAGCAGGGATACGGACGGTACTCCCGAGTTTGAGGGGGGTCTTCCAGCTTTGCCGGACCCTCTTGAGCCTGGGGACATCCTGATTGGAGGAGGGGACCCGGTCATCGCGGCTGACCCGAGCAGGGGCGCAGTTTTTGCGGCCGACCTCCGATTTGACGTATCGACGACGGGAATCGGCGTCTTCCGGACAACCAAGGACAAGCTTAACAGCGGCCTCGCGGGCGATTGCCCGGATGGAACGCATACGGAAGCCCTGGCTGCGGGCTGCTGGCCTACAAAGAAATTAGTCAACCCTCAGCCCAGCCAAGCTAGTTTCCTGTTCTTGGAGGACAAGCCGCACCTTGCGGTCGATGAAAGAGATGACGGGCCCGTTGGAGCCGGGGACGTCTATGTTACAGGCACTGAGTTCTCCAGTTTTTCCTCCGCCTCAAGGATCTGGCTCGTGGCTTGTAACAACGCCCTCACCGCCTGTTCCGCCCCGGTCATTATAAGCGGCTCGGACACGGCCTCGCAGTCCTCCCATGTCGCGGTCCGGCCGGATGGTGGTGTCACGGTTACCTATATTGACCTCGGTGCCTCTCCCTTCTTCAACCAACAATTTAACATTAAGTACGTCCGATGCTCCCCGGCGGCCGCTCCTGCCACCCCTTCCTGTTCGCCAGCCACTCTTGTCTACGCCGAGACCCAACCCCTCGCCGTTAATGGTTTCTTGGGGGCCCAGGATTTCCGGGTCGTGACCTATCCGAAGCATGACCATCGCACGGATGGCAACGGGACAGAGACATATGTAGTCTGGGACCGCTGCAAAGTTGATCCGAGCGCGAACATCGTACTTGGCGGTGTAGTCTGCCCGGATGCCGACGTGGTTTATAAGGGATCGACTGACAATGGAATAACGTGGTCTCCTCTCCTCTCGGTAAATGCTTCCGCGCAGGACCAATTTTTCCCGTGGATTAAGACGGATCGATCCACGGGAATCATCAACATCGTTTACTATACGTCTCAGAACGATCCTACCTTCCAGCACCGGTTAAACGTCTACCTGAACCACATTGATCCGGACGGCGTGCTTAACGTTAACGCGATCACCGACACCCATGTCATCACCTCCGTCGTGAACGACCCGGCCGCTGACCCCCTGCTGGGAGGGTACTTCCTCGGCGATTACATCGGCGTGGCAGCTCGGGGACTCTCGATCGACGGGGCAAGCCGGGCTTATTGCGGGTTCACATCTAACGATGTCCAGGGATCCTACGGCGGAGTATCGGCCCCACAGCAGGACAATAAACTGATTCGGCTTGACTACTAACTTTTTTCGCTGGAGCATGGGGGGGACAATCCCCCCCTGCTCTCCA
>WNGD01001869.1_pt1 | contig 22474 bp, 16 predicted proteins | sample 5400671 | NCBI WGS metagenome assembly WNGD01 (sample SAMN13153369, study PRJNA577476) | soil metagenome | isolation source: 40 cm soil or saprolite under grassland replicate 2 | place: USA:California | collected 2016-06-15 | reverse complement strand
CGAGCAGACTCACGATGACTGATGTCGTTCAAATTGTGCCACCATCCAGCCACACCAGGCCACAGCCGCTCGTTCGTACGCGATGCCAGCGTGCAGCGTCGCATAATTGCCAAAGGCTGGCCTGGTCACTTCCCACACCGCATCCTGCTCCCGTTGCAGGCTGGCCAGCATCTGTTCGTACTCGGCTAAGCGGGCGGCATGAGCCGCTTGCTGCTGACGGAACAGCTCGAGAGCGGCAGGCGGATCAGCCAGCCAGATCGCATAAGCTCTGAGCACCAGCTCATTGTGTGGGGGAGCAGGCGCAACAGGGGTCGTGACCCAGTGGCGCAGGAGAGCCAACCCAGCATCGGTCACGCGAAGGAGCTTCTTAGCAGGACGGTGGCTTTGTGCGATCACCTGATGGGCAAGCAGCCCTGCGTCTTCTAAGCGCGTCAGCTCGCTGTAGATGTGGCTCTGGTGAGCCGACCAGAAAAAGCCGATGGGTCGCTTCAGCCGGCGGGCGAGATCGTAGCCGGAAGAAGCGTGGTGAGCGAGCAAGGCCAGCAAAGCATAGCCTAAGGTAGTAATCGAGCCCTCCTTCTCTACTCTGCAAGAGGAATAGTTCAATATAGGAATACTATAGCCTCTCCACAGGGGAAATGCAAGCAGGACCGTTGCATGCTCGCTGTATGTACAGCGTGCCAGAGAACTTGCTGAATGGGTGCTTGGAGGCGACACTCTCCCCTGGCTCCGGCACGAGCTCGCGCACCATCTGGGTGTTCCAGCTATCCCGCATCAGGATGTGGCTCTCGGTGGATCGCTTCGGCACCGAAGCACGCCGCGTCAGCTGGGATGGCTTCATCGCCTACGATGGGGTGCCCTACGGCTTGCCAGGCGAGCCACCGGTGGCGGGCTCGGTAGTGCTCGTGCGCGAACGGCACCACGAACTGCTGGTCTTCTCAGGAGGGCAGCGCATTGCGACGCTCACCAAGCGTCCGCAGTCGCAGGACATCATCTACCATCCCGATCAGTTTCGCACGGTCGCCCCGGCCTCGGCCATCAAGGCCGAGGCCAAACCGCTCCGGCACCAGGTGCCGGAGCCCGACGTGGCGCGCCGTCCTCTCTCCGAGTATGACCATCTCTTCGGTCAGGAAAGGAGGTGGACGGCGATGATGGCATTCGGGATCAGCTACAGCGGTGTGCCAAAAGATTGAGCCCATTCATGTGGGAGCTGAGGCTAGTAGTCACTACTAGGGAAAGGCTTCAAGAGCCAGGGTATCGAGCCTTTGTGCCAGGTGGCTGGCATCTTCCGTCGCCCTGAAGACGGCCTGGACTTCCCCTGAGAGCGGGAGCGGGTCCACATAGCTGACGATATACCCCTGCCAGGGGCGAGCCGTGACCAGGCCCGGGACGGCCGTGAGGGGGTTGGGGTCATTGGATACCACCCAGAGAGCATCGTGGGCCACCAGCACCGGCATGCTCCCTTTACGCACCAGACGCACCAGATGCGCGAACAGTGCAGCTCGACTGCCCCCGACCAGGCTCGCCCACCAATCGGGCCGACCCCATCCTCCGGCCGCCTGCCCCTCAGCAAGGGTAGCCACTCCGCGCTCGGAGAGATTGATGATGGTGGAGGAGGCATTGGCGCGCGCCTGCGTATGCCGGAAGAGCTGGGGGCGCGTGTGCAGACGCTCGGCAGCTTGCCACAAGGTTATGGCCCACCGCTGGAGCACGGGAAGCGCCTCTGGCCAGATGTAGCCTTCCCGGATGTGAACCTGATAGCCGATGTTCCTGCAGCACTGGACCTGGGGTGTACTCATCCACTCGCCCGCCAGACAATTCGGCAGGCGTCTGCCATCGAAGAGCGAGCCGGCTGGCTCAGCCTCCACGCGCCAGAGGCCAGGACGATGGCCATCATAGGCGCGCCCTGTGGGCGAGTGCTGCGGTACGCCGACTCCCAGGGAGGCGGTGGTAGCAGCCTGCAAGGACAGGGACAGGTGGGTGTATTTGTGCAGGTACCGCTCTCGCTGTTCCTGCAAGGTCAAGGGACGCCTCCACACGAGATCGCGAGCATGCTCAAGGATAGGGAGAGGCGTCCCATTGCTCGTGGGCATGCGATACAGGTCTATGGAGGAGGAGCGGAGTGACGTCGTGGGCTGGTCGAGCGTCTGCTCGGTGAGCAGCTGGTGGGCCAAGAGCTCTGGTGCATCGAGCACGGGCCTCCCCAATACCTGGTCCAGGTAGGTTACTGTAGCCAGCAGGCTCTTCGCGTCAGGCAGCACCCAGCCCCAGCCAGCGTGCTCGGGGAAGACCAGTGCGAGCTGACGACCTGGGCGACGGCTGCCCTCCCTGGGCCAGAGCAGGACACAGCTGGGTCGGGCGGGATTGCCCGGCGCGGGACGGACGACCGTTGTCCAGTGGGGGGGTGCCTGCTCACAGTCGGCGCGGGTGACGGATTGGGAAAGGGTAGTGGACGGCAGCACCCAGACCTCGCTTAGCTCAGCCTGCCACAAGAACTCCACGAGTCCGCTCAGTTCGCTCGCCTCGGCGGGCAGCAGCAGCGAGCGGAGCACGTGCTTACCTGCGACTGCCTCCACCAGTTGTACCTCACTCTCAGTGAGGACACCGAAGGCCGCATGTGGGTTCCTGATGGGTATCATGGTGTCTCTATTGCTCATACGTTCGGTGTGTGTAGGAACAGGCCCTCCACATGGAGGGCAGCCAACATTGATAATGATGCGCTGCCAGAGCACAAGGTGTGCAGGATAGCCATCACTCCTTTCTGTACAGAACTATTCTTCCCGAGGCGGGCCAAAAAGGTAAGGCAGAAGGCACAATGCCTTCTCACCTCGGACAGTGAGAGGGAGCAGGAGGCCACGAAAGTCATCCGGTCTCATCTGGAGGACCACCTGCGCTGGGAACATTGATCCACTTCCTCGTGTGTAGCAGCTTCCATGCGGAGGATCAAGGGTTGCTATCGCTGTCCTGATGAAGATATCGTCGATTTTCTTCGCGCGCAGTCCTCCGCACCAGACACACCTCCTGATGGACAACGAACGTTTTTGTCCCTTCGGAACTCGTCTGCTGACATGATACAATACCATCGATGCCGAAGCAATGAAGTTATTAGTGTGTGTTTCTGCATGAGCTAAGACGAGAGCTTGTCTCTCCCCGGGGAAAATCACGAAGATTCATAGACAGGAGACATGATGACAGAAGAAGAAATCATAGATGAACTTGCCAGGTTGGCGATAGACTGGGCATTAGATGAGGAACCTGTAGGAACCACGGCCGAAGTGACAGACATCGTCGAGGTCGATCCGCTCGAGTGGGTGACAGAAACCTCTGGCGTCAAGCCTGATCGGGTGTTTGTGGTGAATGTCTTGCTCGATTATGCTGACGTGACAGATGAGAAGGAAGTCGAGGGCGAACGCGAGGTATCGGCAGTCTATGGCTACTTCATAGAGGTCGACCGCTTCGCCTTTGTATATGGGGTTGATTACCTCCTGATTGAGCCTGACGATGAGGAAGAAGAGGAGTTTGACGATGAGACGTTTGGTGAGACAGAGGAGGAGCGGAGCTGATTTGTGGCGAGGCACGAGGTGAAGCAGAGCAGGGTACTGGCCTCCTCTCCACCATAATACCCTAGCGGACACTGCCGGTTTCGACGATATGCTGGCGAAGATCAATCACGCTGAAATTACCTTCGGCTAGACTCCCCGGCATCACCACTAAGGAGGTCCCCAGCATTTCGTGCTTCAGTTCCTTACTGCTTACCAGTACCAGGCGTGGCTTGTACGTCTTGATAAGCCCGGCAAGCACAGGGCTTCCTTGCTCATGGAAGCCCTTGTGCTCTGGTGGTGTGCTGAAGAGGAACACCTTCTGGTAGTCTTTCAACTCGTCCAGGAACTTTAGCTGGTATTCCACCTCCCAGCCTGGATAGCGCAGGGTTTCTACCTCTTCACGTAGCATATGAGGGTCGTCTATCACCGTGCCACCTATGCCAGTGAAGACGATGTAGCCGGGAGCAATGGCAAAGGTCGCATGCACCCCTCGCAGATAAGGATAGACAATCTCCATATTTGCCGCTTCCCGTAGATATTCGTACAGGGGCGCATCCTCTGGCCCAGGGATGTAAAAAGTAGGTAAACGGGTCTCAGCAAGTATCTTGAAGAGGTTTCCGTAGGCCCGAGTCGTCGCGCTCTTAGAAGCCAGGCTACCGAGAACAGCAACGGCTTCCACATCCGTATCGGCTACCTTCTTGGCCAGTCGTTCAACCTCTTCCAGATTTCCTAGAGGTTCTGAAGTTGCCAATATTTTGCGTACATGCTTGCGCAATTCCTGTTTCCTCATTTCTTGTACCTCAGTCTTATGCACGATAGGCAAAGTAGAAAGTTTCACTTTCCAAATACTTCCAATGAATCACCGATGAGTTACTCTCCAACTTTGGAGAGTCCTTTTTCTGGGGTCATTACCAGCCAGCGCTTTTTCTTCCTTTCATATGGCAATGAAAACAGAGTAACTTTTCATGAAAAAAATCGTGATGATAATATATGCCGTGAGAAAAGAATAAACTCATCCGTTAATGAAGTTGTTCTTGTTATAGAACCCTGCTGGCTACGCGTATGGACATATCGTCTGGAAAGAAAAGTGGAACCTACCAGATACCTATTTCCAGTAGTGTTACTCTGGAAGGTAATTTGAGCATTCCTGAGCGGCCACGCGGCGTTGTGCTCTTTGTCCATGGAAGCGGGAGTAGTCGGTTCAGCCCACGTAATCAATATGTGGCTCGTGTATTGCAGGAAGCCGGATTCGCCACGCTGTTGATTGATCTCCTCACAAGTCAGGAGGAGGAGCAGGACCGCTCTAGCGGGCATTTGCGCTTCAACATCGACTTGCTGAGCGAGCGTGTTGTTGAGGTGACGACCTGGCTTACAGCGCAGCCGGGAAGCAGAGATCTCAAGATCGGATACTTTGGCGCGAGCACCGGTGCGGCGGCTGCGCTGGTAGCAGCCGCCAGCCTTTCCCTGGTGGTGAGAGCTGTGGTTTCTCGCGGAGGGCGGCCCGACCTGGCCCACTCTTTCCTGCCGCGCGTCAAAGCTCCAACGCTTCTGATAGTTGGTTCGCAGGATACGCAGGTTATCCAGTTGAACCAGATGGCGCTCTCGCTGCTACAAGTGGAGAAGCGGCTTGTGCTCGTTGAGGGAGCGACCCACCTCTTTGAAGAACCTGGAGCACTGGAGCAGGTCGCGCGGCTGGCCCGCGAGTGGTGCGAGCGTTACCTGCCTGCATAACGAATTTCTGCACGTGTGCGTCACTGAGGGTGCTGGTAGAGACGTATCCGTGCACAGTTGGGAAGGTGTGAAGGGATATGATGGAAACAGTGTATCGAGATCGACGTGATGCTGGAAAAAGACTCGCTGAACTGCTGAGCGCGTATGCGCAACGCCCCGATGTCCTGGTCCTGGCATTACCTCGCGGGGGCGTGCCTGTCGCCTATGAAGTGGCTCGTGCGCTCAACGCGCCCCTTGACGTGTTTCTCGTGCGCAAGTTAGGCGTGCCCGGTCATGAAGAGGCAGCGATGGGGGCCATCGCCTCCGGCGGCATACGGGTGCTCAACGACGAGGTGATACGTGCACTGCGCATTCCCGAACAGGTCGTTGAGCAGGTAGCGGCAAGGGAGCAGAGAGAACTGGAACGGCGCGAACGGCTCTACCGCGATGATCGTCTCCCCCCAGATGTCAAGGGGCGCACGGTCATACTGATTGACGATGGCCTGGCGACAGGAGCGACGATGCGCGCCGCCCTGCGGGCGCTGCGACACCAACGACCGGCTCGCCTGATAGTTGCTGTGCCTGTTGGGGCCCGTTCGGCCTGCCTCGAATTACTTGGTGAGGCTGACGAGGTCATCTGCGCGCGGACGCCTGAGCCGTTCTTTGGTGTCGGGTGGTGGTACCAGAATTTCGAGCAGACTTCCGATCAAGAAGTCCACGAATTGCTTGCTCAGGCTGCCCAGGAGCGCAAAATCCAGCAGTTTTAGAGTGGCGGCCTAAGCTGAACAAGAAACGCTGCTTCACACCTATAACGCATAACGTTCCTCCCACATTTTTTGCAACACAGCCAGGTTAGCAAATTACAAGTAGCTTCCTTGCCCAGGGTATGACTTCGACCATTAAGGGAGTCTTTTGAGCGCCTTCATCGCCTTCAGCCAGAGCCCCGCGGATACCCATCCCCTTGGCAATATGCCCCAGAGGAACTGAAGCATTGGAAACGTTTGTAGTTTTATGATTGAGACACCAAAAGCCCAGAAGGTATAGATGAGAGCAATGATGGCACTGAGCGCAATATGGTATACTGCTGGGTATAGCTCATCCTTTTTACAGCAACATTGAGAAACTCTACGAGGAGGCTTCCATGTATTATCAACCCAATGCTCCGGGAGATTGGGGCCAGATACAATCGACAGCAGGTATTGTGACTGCAACCGAGGAACTGACAACATGGGATGCATGCAAGCTCTTCCTGCGTAGCTGGAAAACGGATAGCTCCCAAGTCCTTCTTATACTGCACGGGTTGGGCGGACACAGTGGCTGGTATATCGATATGGGGAATGTATTGTCCTCGCGCGGCATAACCGTCTATGCTATGGAGCATCGCGGGTTTGGCCGTTCAGGTGGTCGGCCAGGTCATATCGATGACTATCATACATATGTGGAGGATATCTGCTTTGTCGTTACGGAAATCCGCAGGCGCCATCCTGGAGCCGCGATCTATGTGCTTGGACACAGCATGGGTGGTATCTTTGCGGCATACTTTGCGGCGAAATATGGGAGTATGCTCACCGGCGTTCTTTTCCTCAACCCCTGGATAGAAGATACCTCCAGTATTTCTTTACTAACCACTCTAGGGATCTTGCTAGGTGGTATCTTTAAGTCTAAGCGCTATTGGCTACTTGCCGGGGGAAGCGAGGCAATGACGACCAATCCAGAGGCGGCACGGATGCTAGAAGCTGACTCATTCTGGAGACGGTCGGAGACGGCTTCTTTTTTAGTTCAAATATTGCTCATGCGCCTGGGTGTGCTTGGGAAAGCGAAACGAGTTACTATTCCTGCACTTGTCATGCAGGCCGAGGCTGATAAGTCTGTTGTCGTCTCCGCTGCTCACAAATTTTACCAGTCGTTGGCAAGTAGTGATAAGACGTGGAAGACGTATCCCAACTATGCTCACGATAGTGAGTTTGAACAGGATCGTTTGCTGCTGGATACCGATGTTGTTACCTGGATAGGCACACATGCCCGTGCAGCGAGCGAGCTATCCTCGCATTAGGATACAGACTCCTCCTTCTCCATGTGTGATATACTGCGGTGAAAATTCATTGCTATCTGTAAAGGGCTTTGAGAAGCATTATTATGTAGGAACTAATCTTGTGTAGGAACTAATCTTGCCACTCATAGCTATGCTGGAGAAGGAGTGCAGATATGGAGGTCGGTGGGCAGGAAGCGCGACGGGGTTCGGGTCTACAATACAAGTGGGTTGTCGCGATGGTGGTCATCATCGGTGTATTCATGGCCATCCTCGATTCTACTATCGTCAATATCGCCATCCCGCGCCTGCAAGCGGTCTTTGGCGCGGATCTCCATAGTGTCCAGTGGGTGCTCACCGCGTACATTCTAGCTCAAGGGGTTGCCACACCGGCTGCGGCCTTCCTGGCGAACCGCCTGGGTATCAAACGCTTTTATATCATGTCATTAGCGGCCTTCACGCTTGGCTCGGCCCTGTGTGGGCTGGCATGGAACCTGCCTTTGCTCATCACCTTCCGTGTCCTGCAAGCGGTAGGGGGCGCGGCGTTGTTCCCGCTCTCACTGACGCTGATCTTCCGCGAGTTTCCACCACAGGAACGCGGCAGTGCGCTGGGACTCTTCGGCGTCCCTGCCCTCCTTGCACCTGCCCTCGGCCCGACACTAGGCGGCTATCTCGTCACCTACGCCGACTGGCCCATAATCTTCTATATTAATGTCCCAATTGGTATCACCGCTGTCATCCTGGCTTCGATCTTCTTGCGGGAACAGCGCGATGAATTCCGCCAGAGCTTTGACGTGGCCGGTTTCGTCTTCTCGACAATAGGTCTGGCCTGTGTGCTTTATGGCCTGTCTTCTGCCAGCACCGATGGCTGGGGATCAACCACGGTATTGAGCACGCTTATCATAGGATCGCTCGCGCTTGTCATCTTTGTGGTTGTAGAGTTGATAATCGCGAATAGTGGAGGGCAGCCCCTGCTCGATCTGCATATTTTCACCAATGCCAGCTTCACCATCAGCACTATTGCCAACGTATTTGTCGTATTCGCCCTCTTCGGCGGCCTGTTTCTTTTACCCGTCTACCTGCAAATACTGCGCGGCCAGAGCGCCTTCCAGGCCGGCTTACTCTTGTTACCGCAGGCCCTGGCCTCGATGGTTAGCGTCGTCATTGGTGGAATATTGGTGGATCGCTTCGGTGTACGCGTCGTTGTGATCCCTGGCCTGCTCATCCTGGCTGTTGCCAGCTGGCAGCTTTCGTTCATTACAGCCGATTCGCCCTACTGGTGGCTTCAGATAATGATCGTCCTGCGTGGCCTTGCACTTGGCCTGGTCGGTCAGCCGCTCATCCTCTCAGCGTTGGCAGAGATTCGACCGCAAAAGCTCACCCAGGCATCCTCGCTCAGTACAGTGGTGCGTGCCGTGTCAAGTTCGCTTGGAGTTGCAGTCCTGGCAACCCTGGTGCAGGTGCAGACTAAGATTCATTACAGCCATCTTGCCGAGCAAGTTACCGTCACTTCGCCCCTCGGGCAACTCTTGCCGCGCTTAGAGGCCTTTTTCGTGGCTCGCGGCGCAGACGCATCCGCCGCTCGAGCGGCTGCTATACAGTTGATTATCCGACTTGTACAGAGGCAAGGCTATGTCCTGGCGATACAAGACGCCTTTCGTATCACACTCATCTTCGTCGCCATTACCGTGATCGTAACCCTCTTTATACGAGTAAAGCGAACACCTCAGCGCATCCCTGCACAACCTTTGGAGGCTCCAGGCAAGGAAGCGGCGCCGGAAGAGGGAACTGCTCTGGCGACGGTTGAGTTATAAGCCTGCCATGCCCGATTGCACTCACTCTTTCATTCGCCAGCAAAGTCCGCAGGCGGCACAAGAAAGGTACTTGAAGAGGTACTCGCCTTCACAATCCGATAACATTTTACTGCGTATAATAATAATAATGAAACTGACTATGGAAGACTAAGCGTATAGCATGTAGTGTAGTGATATTTCAGGTAATAGAAACCAGGAGATACCTTCATGACGATAAAGACCACCGGGGTGTCTGTGGGACCTGCCCCAACCGCCGAACAAATTCGTCAAGCTCATACAGAGAAATTAGACGCCATCGCCCGTTACCGCCGCGTAACCAACTATTTAGCCGCCGCCCAGATTTATCTTAAAGATAACGTGCTGCTTGAGGGGCCCCTGAAGCCTGAGCAGATCAAGGATCGCCTGCTGGGTCACTGGGGTACGAGTCCTGGCATCAACTTGATTTATGCGCATCTTAATGCTCTGATTATGCGCCACGATATCGATATGTTCCTGGTCACAGGCCCGGGACATGGAGCGCCGGCGAACCTGGCAAACCTGTATCTCGAGGGCACGCTGCAAGAATATTACCCCGAATTGACGCTTGACCATGCCGGGTTGCATCAATTCGTCAGGCGTTTTTCCTGGCCGGGCGGTTTCCCCAGCCATCTCTACCCGGGCGTGCCAGGAACCATCCATGAAGGAGGCGAGCTGGGTTATGCATTGGCTACGGCATTTGGATCTGCGATGGATAATCCTGATCTCATCGTAGCCTGCATCGTTGGCGATGGAGAGGCCGAAACTGGTCCTACAGCCACAGCATGGCATAGCTACAAATTTCTCGATCCCGCCGAATCGGGAGCGGTGCTGCCAATAGTGCACCTGAACGCTTACAAAATCTCCAACCCTACAATCTATGGCACGATGAGCGATGAAGAGCTGTTTTCTCTATTTACGGGATATGGCTACCAGGTGCAGATCGTAGAAGGTGACGACCTGGACGCTGCTCTCTATGGTGCGCTGGATTGGGCCTACCAGGAGATCCGCCGTATTCAACAGGCGGCCCGTTCGGGTCAACCAATCGCCCAACCACGCTGGCCGGTGATCCTTTTGCGCTCTCTCAAAGGCTGGACATGTCCGAAAGAAATGGATGGTGAGCCTTTAGAGGGTTCTTACCGTTCCCACCAGGTTCCGATTCCCGACCCGAAGACAAATTCCGAACACCTGCGCCTGCTGGAAGGCTGGCTGCGTTCTTATCATGTAGAGGAACTGTTCGACGAGGAGGGGCATCCGAAGCCGGAGATCCTTGAGCAGTGTCCCAGGGGGAATCGCCGCATGGGAAGCAACCCTCATACCTACGGAGGCCGCATACGCAAGGACCTTGAAGTACCTGGTCTGCTAGAGTTTGGTGTCCCTGTTGAGCAAACCGCCTCAGGTAAGCATTCACCTGAAACCCTGCCGCGAGGAGTAAACGACGTTAGCAATGTTGAGCAGGTGGCCAGGTATTTGAAGGCTGTTATTGAACGTAACCCGCATACGTTCCGCATCTTCAGCCCAGACGAACTGGAGTCCAATAAACTGGGAGCGGTGCTCGAAGCGACCAAGCGCGACTACCAGTGGCCTATCCCTCCTCATAACGAGGAGATCAGTTCAAAAGATGGACGTGTCATAGAGATTCTCAGTGAGCATAGCATCCAGGCATGGTTGCAGGGTTATCTCCTGACCGGCCGTCATGGACTGTTCCCTTCCTACGAGGCTTTTCTGAATATCATCGTCTCTATGATGGATCAGTATGCCAAGTTCCTCAAAATGTCCATAGAAATTCCCTGGCGTTTGCCGGTAGCATCCTTGAACTACCTAGAGACCTCCACACTCTGGCGACAGGAACATAACGGCTTCTCGCATCAAAGTCCAGGTTTTATCAACGCCGTCTTAAATAAAAAGGCCCAGGTGGCGCGTATCTATCTACCTCCCGATGCCAACTGTTTGATCAGCACGGTGGATCACTGCCTGCGCAGCAAAGAGTATGTGAACCTCATCATTGCAAACAAGCCGCCGATGCCACAATGGCTTTCTATGCCTGACGCTATCGCTCACTGCCGCGCGGGAGCCTCAGTGTGGCAATGGGCCAGTATAGATGGCGGCGTCAACCCGGATGTGGTGCTGGTGGGGATTGGCGATAATCCGACGTTGGAGGTCATGGCAGCCACCCAGATTCTTAGAGAAGAGATGCCAGAGCTACGTGTGCGCGTAGTCAATGTGACAGACTTAATGGTTTTGGAGCAAGAAACGCAGCACCCCCATGGCCTGGATCACGAGATGTTCGATGCCTTGTTTACGGCGAACCGTCCTGTAATTATTAACTTCCATGGCTATCCTTCGGCGGTCAAGCAATTGCTCTTCGGCCGCCATGGTGTGCATCGTTTTCACATCAATGGGTATCAAGAAGAAGGTACGACTACCACTCCCTTTGATATGAACGTGCGTAACGGCACCAGCCGCTACCATCTCATCACGCAGGCGATTCGCTTTGCAGCGCCCAACAATCCTTACGTGGCGGCACGAGCCAGTGAACGAGTGCATCACTACGAGTATATCCTGCGTGACCATCGCCGCTTCATTCAGGAGAACGGCGTTGATCCAGAGGATATCACCAACTGGCGTTGGAAGTAGGATAAGCCTTATGAAGATACTGGTGCTAAATGCTGGATCAAGCAGCCAGAAGAGTCGCCTGTACGAAATAGACGATTCGTTGCCAGAAGAGCCACCCACGCCATTGTGGAAAGCCGACGCGGATTGGACTGGGCATCAAGAAACCGCGGAAGTTGAGATTACCACAGCTGGTGGTCAGACCCGGCATGAAAGCCTGCCGGCAGGCCCCCGTGAAGGCATCATCAAGCACATGCTGCAAACCATCTGGAGTGGAGCGACGAAAGTTATTGATCAGCCCGCGGAGATCGCAGTGGTTGGTCATCGCGTCGTTCACGGCGGTCCCGCATATCGCCAGACCACACTTGTGACTCAGGAGGTGAAAGCAGCGATCGAGCAGTACGCGGTTCTTGCTCCTTCCCATAACCCGGCTGACCTGGAAGGTATACGAGTCATCGAACAAGTGCTGCCCCGGGTGTCCCAGGTGGCTGTGTTTGATACTGCATTCCATAGACATTTACCGCTCGCTGCTGCCGTCTATCCCGGTCCCTACAGCTGGTTTGAGCAGGGCATCCGCCGCTATGGGTTTCATGGTATCAGTCACCACTATTGTTCACAGCGTGCTGCTCAACTGCTTGGCCGCAACGCGGAAGATCTTCGGCTCATCACCTGTCATCTTGGCAACGGCTGCTCCCTGGCAGCCATCCAACATGGTCAGAGCATCGACACAACCATGGGTTTTACCCCCATGGAGGGCTTAATGATGGGGAGCCGCTCTGGCTCAGTTGACCCGGGTATTCTTATCTACCTGCTTCAACACAAGGGTTATATGGCGGAACAACTGGATAAAGAGCTCAATAAGGCGTCGGGCCTCCAGGGTGTTTCTGGCGTATCGAGCGACATGCGACAGATTCTACAAGCAATATCTGAGGGCAATCCGCGGGCGAAGCTGGCATTGGATATCTACATGCATCGCCTCCGTAGTGCCATTGGCGCCATGCTCGCAGCCCTGGGGGGGGTGGATGCCCTGGTATTTACGGGGGGAGTTGGCGAGCATGCTCCGAGCGTACGTGCGGCAGCATGCGAGACCTTTGAGTTCCTTAACCTCGCGCTCGATCCACAGAAAAATGCGCAATCCCCCACCGACCAGGATATTTCGACCGCCGCTTCAGCCGTGCGCGTGCTGGTTATACAAACGCAAGAGGATTGGATGATTGCCCAGGAATGCTGGAGCCTAAAAAAGAGCGATGCAACTTAACATGGGTGCAGTTCATTTTTTGCGTCGGCAAGGACCTGACAGGGGCATTACCTGTCCCCAGACAGGATCCCCCTGTCACTACGCTCGTCAAGCCACATGGGAACAGAGTCCAGCGTAGTGGTGACCCTTGCTCTCTGTCTAGAGCCTCTCCTCTGCTTCTGCCTCGTGGTGTCAGGGGCGTCTTACGTCAGCTGCCACGAAGGGCAGAGGAGCAGGCATTGCATGTAGCACCCGTTGTCTCGTTTCGTTTTGGGGTTCAAGGCTCCTGTGGAGTTGAGTGTAGCGTCCCTCGCGGTCGCCACGCTCAACTCCACACGAAGAGCAATTAGGTAAAGAACGGTTCGTGCATGCTGCTGATGCAGCTTGCGTTGGGTTTCTCTGCTGGGTTTTCTAAGAAAGCATTCGTGATGTCGGTTGGACAGGTGCCGATGTCAGAATCTGCTACGCTGTGACCCACTCCCGGAAACAGGAAAAAGTAATGCTTGCTCAGCGTCTGTGCTGCAAGCATCCCGTTCGTCGGCGGAGTCACCGGATCATACTCGCCTTGCAAGATCAGTGTCGGGATGGTGCTCCTGACCGGCTCTTTCTGTATCGCAGGCACAGGTTTCACCCCCCAGACCTGACAGACAGAGAACCAGGACATGACAATGGCGAGCAGTGCAGGTTGGGCTTGAGGCTGAAGTCCTTGAATGGATGTCTTTAGGACCTGCGGCGTGGTGAAAGCCGCATCTTCGCCACACATCACTGAATAGAACATTCCCCAGCTCATCGTGTCGTCGATGAGGTTACCTAAGATGGAAACGAGTTGCTCGTAGTCATGGCTGCGAATTCGGAAGATCACAGCAGGTAACTGAGAAATGAGCTGTGTGCGGTACAACGATTGTTGCAACCACAGCACGAGATCATTGCCCGTGAAGTGCACGGTGACACTCTTGCCTGTTTGGAGAGTCGTGTCGAACGTGATCGGTGTAGTGTTCAGGTCAGCGACCAGTTGATAGAAGACAGCTTGCAGGTGCGAGTAGGTCGCATTGCAGGAGGGGTCAGCTGCGCACCCCTGGAAGAGGACATCAAAGGCCCGTAGAGCTGCAGGTGGTATGCTGGTGAAACCATTTACCTGCGGAGGGATGACCGAATCGAGGACCACACTGCGAAGATCAGCTTGAAACAGGCGCATGACCGTCAGAGCCAGTCGTGTACCATAGGAGATACCGTACAGGTTCACCTGCTTGTAGCCAAGTGCCCGCACCAGGTCATGCACATCAGCAGCATTTTCGAGGGTGTTATAGGCGTTCAGCTTGATGCCCGCGCTTACAAGGCGGTTGTGGCACGTGCGTGCCGCCTGCACTTCAAGTGCAGCACGTGCGTCGAGGCTCAAGCGCTCATCCAGGATAGTATACTGGGCGGCGTTGACCTCTGGACAGGCCAACGAAGGCTGCGAGTAGCCGGTTCCACGTTGATCCAATAGGATCAGGTCTCGATTCTGCAGACTACCGACGAGGTTCCCTGCGTTGAACGTCGGTCCCATTCTCTCCAGTAGAGGCAAGCCAGGACCACCGCTCAGAAAGAGCACCGGGTCGGGGTCTCGTTGGGAACTGGGCGTCTTAAAGATAGCCACAGCGAGGCGAATGGTAGGACCCTTAGGCAGGCTCCGGCCTTCAGGCACCACCAGGAAGCCGCATTTGACATTCTGACCCTCGACAAGACCGGCACCGAGAGGAAAAGGACAATGGGCCTGCTGGAAGGCAGAAGACACAGGATGAGATGGCGGCACTACAGCACGAAAGATACTATATCCTCCAGCCAGAGCGACAAGCACCACCACCATCATTGCCACCAGGAGCAGCCGCAAGGGGTGACGCGCTATGAGCCGCCGTTCCGTCTTGAGCGGATGAGCCAGTACTGGTGCTTCTTGAGGCGCAGTGTGAGCGGATGAGAGAGCACTATGGGCACTGTCACCACCACGTTCATGATCAGAAGCGATGGGAGGTGGTCCATCATGAGAGAAGAGATCTTCATCCTTCATCGCGTGTTCTCCTTTCAGGAGATGGGCGAACGGAGATACGCACAGCTCATCACAGCAGAGGTCTCTCACTGCCATGATGAGATAGACGTTTGAGGCCACCATTTTTTGTGCCTGTCTCTCCAGGTTTGGATTACCATCAAGCAGCAAGCGATTTCTTTGACTAGATGCGCAAGAGCGGATAGTGGCGTGAGACCCCCTGGCTTAATATCACACTACAGATAATACTAGTTTTATGTGGTACACTTGATGTGTAGTGGGCATTCCTGATGTTTCGCAGAGGCCAGAGGGAAGAGTGTTGACCAGGAGCCCCAGGCGCAGTACATACTCCGCGCTCACCCGTCTTACTATCTCTGGACGTGTTGCATTCGTCGTCGCCCTGGCAGCAGGTAAAAAGGTGGCCAATATATGCATACATCCCTGGCGAAACACATTTTTGCTCTGCACTCGGTTCCGCTCTACGCCATTGTGTTAGCCTCTATTACATCCTGTGGATTGCTCCTCATGCACATGATGGGATGGCAGCTCTGGCTCATGGCGTTGCTCATCCTGCTTGTGTGGTTCCCCATCCTGATCATGAAAACGAGGGAGATCTATCGCCAGTCGCGCTGGTTAGCTTTCTTTTTTGTCTTACTGGTCGCCCAGAGTGTGCATTTTACGGAACATATCGCGCAGATGATCCAGATCCATCTCCTGGGCCTCAGCGGATTACAGGCTCATGGCATTATTGGCATGCTCGACCTGGAATGGGTTCACTTCGTATTTGATGCGGGTTGGGTGCCCATTTGTATATATACGCTGTTCGTCGTCTTCCGCAAAAGCAATCCCTGGCTATGGGTCCTGGCAGTGATTGTCACCTGGCACGCATTTGAGCACGTAGCCATTATGTCGGTCTTTCTCAGAACAGGCATCGTGGGCTCTCCCGGCCTCCTGGCCCGCGGGGGAGCTATCGCAGGGGGTTTACCGATTACACGCCCCGATTTGCACTTCCTGTATAACCTGGTGGAAGAAACGCTGATTCTCACCGCTTATGCCTACCAACTCAAACAGCTCGCGAAGACTACCAAGATCAACCCGGCTGCAAGTGCGAGCTTTCAGTAGTTTTAAGGGAGAAAGGTTGGCCAGGGGATGACAACGAGGAGCAAGTGCGCGCCAGCGTGCGCAAGCTTCTGGACCTGGTCGAGCGTGAACAGGTGACACTGGTCATCTTTGGGCATGAGGGGAAGCCTTGGCAAACGCTCAAGAAAGCGCTAGCCTCTTACAAGTGAGACACTGACCACTAGCAGAGCCTGCTGAGAATGACAAGACATCAGAGCACGGGGCCTATCCCTCTCCTCGCTTTCCTTTGCCACCTCTCTCTTCCCATCAGAAGCAAACCCGGTGTGGCAAGGGAGAGAGGCAGCTACGGGAGGTTGAGAGTCCTGGCACGGAGAATGGCCTGTGTGCGGCTCTGCACCCCCAGTTTGCCGCAGAGGTTATAGACGTGCCGCTTGACCGTGTTCACACTCACGACGAGGCGGCGGGCGATCTCACGGTTGGAGGCTCCCGCAAGCAGCAGGCGCAGCACATCCCGCTCGCCCCCGGTGAGCGGTTCCAGGAGCGCACTGGGGCGAGCGGCGGGAAGAGAAAGATCCGAGACGTGCTGCTCGCCAAAGGCGGAGAGCAGGGTAGCGACGTACTCGGGTACGATACCACGCCCGCGGGCGAGGCGCAGCAAGGCCAGCATCGGTGCGCCTTCGTTGACGAAGAGACGGATGTAGCCCTCTGGTGCAGCGAGCACGAGCGCCCGTTCCAGGATGGACAGGGCGCTCGTTTGGTCGCCTTGTGCCTGCAAGGCCAACGCACGTAGCACGAGGATTTCCAGCGCACTGCCCATGCGTGCTTTGGCCTCGGCATCCCGGAGCAGCCGATCCAGCAAGTACAGCACATCCCGGAGGAAAGGCCTTGCCGGGTCATCGCGCGCCTGCGCGAGGCGCACCCGTGCCAGGACCAGATACTCACCTTCGCGAGGATAGGGTAGATCCTCATCCTCGATAGACAGCCTGCTGGCATCCGCCCAGTGGATGGCTGCTGTCACATTGTCCTGGACCAGCTCAAGTTGCGCCCGCACTGCCGACCACTGGGTCACCAGGTGCGGAGGGAAGTGCCGCTGCTTGGCCAATAGAGCCAGGGCGTCCAGCGTTGCGAAGGCTTCACGGGTGTTGCCACGCGCCTGCTGCAGGCGTGCCAGGGCGGTGTAGCCGAGCACTGCCACAAAAGGCTCAAGCGTCACCGTCTCCTTGACCAGCGCCATGCCTTGCAAGAGGTGCCGTTCCGCCGCCTCCAGGTCGTTGCACTCGCGCAGCAGGTCGCCCAGGCCAAAATAGTAGAAGAGACCGGTGAACATCGTTTGCAACACCTCCGGTCGTGGGACCACCTGCGCCACCTGTGCATAGGTAGCGGCGGCCTGCCGGAGTCTGCCCTGCAGGATATGCAGCTGCGCCAGCAGGCAGGTGCTGCTCACGGTTGAAATCAGGTTGTCGGAGGCGCGTATGGATGCCACCGCTGCTGCGACCGCGTGTTCGGTATTGGAGGTCACATCCCCACGCACCAGATAAGCGCGGATCGTGGTCGCCAGGGCACCCGCACGAAGGATCACTTCTGCTTCCGGCAACAACCCGAGTGCTCGCTGTGCAAGGGAAAGCGCCTGCAGAATATCGCCGGAGAAAAGGGCGATGCTCGCACGGATGGTGAGCACATGGCCCCGGATGGTCCGTGCCTGCTGAGCAGGCAGCTCCTCCTGGATCCCCAGTTCGGCGTCCTGCAGGCGGGCCTCGGCCGCCTCCCATTGATTGGTGAATATGAGCAATCTGGCGTAGTACACACACAGGAAAGGGCGTGCGCGTACCAGTGCCTCAGGAAGCGCGTTCAGCCACCCAAGCACCGTGGAGATCTGGCCTTGGAATACAATGGGGAGCGCGATTGGTTCGATCAAGCGGGCAGCACGTTCGACATCAGGGGCGGCCAGGGCGTGCTGCACCGCTTCGACAGGCAAATTGTGCTGCTCGTACCAGGCGCTGGCCCGCCGATGCAGTTCGGGCATTAAGGTAGGTTCTGCTTGCTGCAGGTGGCTACGCAGGACCTCGGCAAACAGGTGGTGGTAGCGGTACCAGCCCCGCTCGTCGTCGAGAGGGACCACAAACAGGTTCGCCCGCTCGAGCGCTTCTAGCATGGCCTGGCTCCCCTGCTGAGCTGTCACCGCATCGCAGAGTGGCCCACTGAGGCGCTCGAGGATGCAGGTGTGCAACAGAAACTGCTGCACTGGCTCGGGTTGGCGCGCGAGCACCTCTTCACTCAGATAGTCGAGCACAAAGCGATGGCTGCCGCAAGCAAGGCAACCAGAAATTCAGAGACATCAGTTCGGCCCTGCAGCGAGAGTGCGGCCAGTTGCAGCCCGGCAATCCAGCCTTCGGTGCGCTGCTCCAAGGTCGCAATGACCTCAGCAGGGAGGTCCAGCCCCATCACCACCTGCAGAAACGTGCTAACCTCCTCTGTGTCAAAGCGTAAGTCTGCGGCCCGCACCTTGCAGAGCTGTCCTTGTGCCCGCAGCCGGGCTAGTGGTAGTGGAGGGTCAGCGCGGGTGGCCAGAATGAGGTGCAGCTGCGGGGGCAGGTGCTCCAAGAGAAAGGTCATGCCGCGCTGAATGGACTCGGCCGTGATGACGTGGTAGTCGTCCAACACGAAGACAACATTGCCTCCACCGCGTTCCACGAGATCATTGGTCAGCACAGCCAGCACGACCTCTGGTGGCGGAGGCTGCGGGGTGCGCAGCAGCGCGAGCGCGGTCATGCCAAGCTGTGCATCACGGGTTTGCAGGGCGGTAATCAGGTAGGAGAGAAAGCGCGTGGGATCGTTGTCATCTGCTTCCAAGGAAAGCCAGGCGACAGGTATGCTGCTCTCCATGAGCCATTGGGCAAGCAGGGTGGATTTGCCAAACCCGGCGGGAGCCGAGACGAGCGTGAGCGAGCGTGCCATGCCCTGCTGGAGTTGCCTGACGAGGTGAGCGCGGAGGACCAGGTGTGTGCGTGGGCGTGGAGCATGGAGCTTGGTTGACAGCAGAGGATGGAGCGGATTGTCCCGTTGGGCAAGCAGGGGACGTGGGATGGCATCCATCTCACCATCCGTCCTTGCTGCCGAAGAGATGGGAGGAGGTGTGGAGGTGTCGCTTTGAACACGCAGCATCCCTGCGATGTGCTCCAGCCGTGCCAGGCTAAGGTCAGCAGTTTTGCCCAGATACTTTTTGGCGAGCTGCTCGCCCGTTGTGAGGTAGGCAGACCAGTAACGGTCACCACGCTGTTTGGCTTCCTTGCGAGCCGTATAGTGGCCGCGCTTGCCCACGAAGGCAAAGGAGGACACCTGATCCAACCAGGCAAACCACGTGGGGCTCTCAGGAACAATCCCAAGCCCCTCGCGGTCGCGCGTCTGGTAGAGTTCGTAGACCTCTGTTGCGGGCGACCAGGCCAGCGTATAGGCGGGGACTTTCGGCATCGCATCCCCCTTGTGAAATGAGCCGCGGCATGCACACCCAACGGTTCTTCGTCGGTTCTAGTATACCTGTTGGGTAAGAATGCTGCAAGAGCAAGCAGCGCTGACAGTCGTGGCAGTGACCATGGGCCACCCACGAGGGCTCAAGTACCTCCAGGCGGTTCTGTGGAACCGCCTGGAGCGGCACCCTGCTGTGATGAAACGCATTGAAGAGCAAGCACGGTGAGAAGCCAAGATGATCAGTCCTGCCGTTCTCTCATATGAGCCGTGCCAGGTATACTTCTCTCTGTACGAGACGCATCGCCCTGCGATGGGCGGGGAGTCAAGGGAGCACCAGATACTTTGTCGTATCCATGAAGAGACAAGCGGAATGGCCCGTTTAGTGCAGCCGGTATTCATATATATCCTCTGGCCAGGTATTTCCCGCAAAACCCCGCATTGCTCCAGCCCAGCGATATGCCGGTTCCAGCCGCTTTTTCCAATAGGTAGTTGTAGAGCTGGTGTGCGTGGGAAGCGTTTGCCCAGTCTGGCTCGGCCTTCGCAAATGGGCTACGAGCAGTGCGTTCACCCTGCGCTCCATCGCCGTCTGTTACCGAATCGACAACCAGGCGGTGTGTGCCGCTGTGGAGCAATTGCTGGCCGAACTCCTGGACTCCTGTATAACGGAGACAGGGGCTGATCGTTATCTGGGTGGGTACTCCAGCAGTGCTGGCAGTTCGCACCAACTCCCAACGCTTTGAAAGGGATGGTCCACCCTTGAGGCCTTTAAGGTAGGCTTGATCGTTCGTCTCGATAGTAATCGATAACCAGGCATAAGGGATCTGGAGCAATATTGAAAGGTCACGCTCGGCAAGCGGCGAACGTGTCTGGACAACCAGCAGATCGAGGTCATCGTAGCGAGCAAATACCTCCAGACACTGTTGCGTAACCTGATATTTGCGTTCGAGCGGTTGGTATGGATCCGTCGTACTGCTCATGAAGATGCGGAGTTGCTGGCGTGTCGCCAGCCTCATTGTAGAGAGGGCTTTATCCAGCAGTTGAGCCGCATTAGCTTTGACCTGGACGGCCTGCCCCCAGGCTGCTGTAAAGCCGCTGAAGGACCAGTTGGGCAGAAACTGCGCATAACAGTATAAGCCGCAGGTTGTTTGCCCGAAACCGCAGCCAACGTAGCCCGAGAGGGCATGAGTGAACGGGTAAGGCCCGGCAGCCAGGAACCCGTTATGCTGGGGGGTCAGGATACTTTTCGCATCTTTCAGGGTGATTTCCATACAGCGTTCCCCGTGTTGATCATAAAGATCCTTTCGTGGATACCCTTCCCGTTTAGGGGAATGGAGGAAACGAAAGCGCCGTAGGTAGACATTTGGAGATAATGCCCGTCATCCCTCGCTTCGCGAAGGATCTGGCTCGACGAACGCAGAGATCCTTCCCCTTCGCGGAGTTTACCCTTGAGCGAAGCGAAGGGCTCAGGGCTTCGGCTCATGCGCTCAGGATGACGGGGAGGGTAGCACGCAAGTCTCCCTCACGGGAAGTCTTATCTCCAAATGTCTGCGCCGTAGGCGGCTCTCTTGCCTGTTTTGTACATTTGTGCTACCATAGAGAGAGGTCAAGGCACTTCCACATAGCGGGAAGCAACGGTTTCGCACCTTTCCAGTAGCATATGGGTTGTAACAACCAATGGCTTTGTTACGTAAAAATGCTAAGCCAGCTATGAGCGGGCCGCCAGTCAAGCGGCCTATGGTTTCGTCCGGTAGCATCTCTGGAATAATCAGAGTGCGTGTAAAGGCAGAAACAAGCTCGTCGCCTTCAGGCGATTGAGTCACTTGACATGAACGCGTGTACTATATCACCTGTTTTCTTCATGGTCAATACCCGTGACTTTCCCTAATGAATTACCCGGTCCAACACCATGATAGCGAAGATCGCCGCCAGGTACATGTTCGAGTACCAGAAGAGCGTGCGCGCCCACTTCTTCGATTGATCGCGCCACAGGCGTATTGCGAGATAGACCAGCCCGCCGCCCAGAATCACAGCTCCGGCCAGGTAGAAGTAGCCCATGATGCCCATCGCGAAAAGCACGAGGGTGAGAGCCAGCAAGAGCAGCGAGTAGAGCAGGATTTGCCGCCGCGTCTCCGCCTCGCCCTTGATCACCGGCAGCATGGGTATGCCAGCCTTCTCGTAGTCTTTCTGGATCAGCAGTGAGAGCGCCCAGAAGTGCGGAGGTGTCCAGAAGAAGATGATGGCGAAGAGCCAGATAGCCGGCAGGCTCAGGTTGTTCGTGATAGCTGCCCAGCCGACGAGCACCGGCACAGCTCCGGCCGCGCCGCCGATCACGATATTCTGCACCGTCGATCGCTTCAGCCACATTGTGTAAACGAAGACGTAGAAGAGAATGCCGGAGCAGGCCAGCACCGCACTGAGCAGATTGACGAAGGCGGTGAGGATAATGAATGAGCCGGCGCCCAGCAAGATACCAAAAACCAGCGCCTGCCGGGGTTCCACGCGCCCGGAGGGCAGGGAGCGGCGCTGCGTGCGCCCCATAATCTGGTCGATGTCGCGGTCGATATAGCAGTTGATACAGTTCGCGCTGCCTGCCGCCATCGCTCCGCCAAGCAGCGTTGGAATGACAAGGACAAGCGGGGGCAAGCCCTGCCTGGCAATCGCCATCGCTGCCGCCGTCACGCCAAGCAGCAGCACCGTCACGTGCGGCTTCATCAGATCGACGTAATTGGCGATGGTCCGCCGCACCAGGCCGATCTCTTTATTCGCTTCGGCCTCTGCCTGCTCCATCTTCTCAATCTCTCCCACGATAAATCGGGGAGCTACCGGCGCAGCGCGCAGTTGATTAGCTGCGAGCGCGGCCAGGAGTACCAGCGTACCCCAGACGGCGGTCGCGAGAGCGAGATGTAACCCCGCTACAAATGCCGGTTCCTTGAGCAGCACAATCAAGCC
>WNGD01001866.1_pt1 | contig 22479 bp, 20 predicted proteins | sample 5400671 | NCBI WGS metagenome assembly WNGD01 (sample SAMN13153369, study PRJNA577476) | soil metagenome | isolation source: 40 cm soil or saprolite under grassland replicate 2 | place: USA:California | collected 2016-06-15 | reverse complement strand
GCGCTGTGCGAGCTCGACGTTCTCGTCCGTCAAGCTCGAGAGCACGGTCGAGTAGTGGAGGAGCACGAGCAGGATGAAGAGTGTCGCGACGGCGAAGAGCACCGCGGGCGGATACGTCTCCACCCCGACCCAGCCGGCAATCGTGTTCAAGGCGCCACGCCAAGCGGAGAGCACGAGTAGGACCCCGCCCGTCGCGAGCCAGAGCAGCGCGTACCGCTCCTTCAGCCTCCGCCCGCGTACGAGCTCGAGGACGATGACCAGGAGAACCAGCGAGGCGATGACACCGACGATCGACGCGCGAAGAGGCGTCATCGCGACGTGCCCTGGAGACGCGGATAACGGCGCAGGCTGGAGACGAGCAACGCGAGCAGGACCTTGACGATGTAGTAGAGCGAGCGGACGAACGTGATCGAGGACGCTCCCGTCTCGCGCTCGCGCATCTCGACCTGCACCTGGGCGAGCCGAAGCCCGCTCCGGAGCGCGACCAGGGTCGCCTCGACCTCGGGATAGTCGTGCGGGTACTCGCGGGCGAACAGCTCGATCCCGACCCGGTCGAGCGCGACGAAACCCGACGTCGTGTCGGTGACATGCTGTCCGCTCAGGAGCGAGACGAGTCGGGCGAAGACGCGAATCCCGATCCGACGAGCGAATGGAGGCCGGTAGGACGCTTCCCCTTCGGCAAAGCGCGAGCCGATGACGAGATCGGCCTCGCCGCGCTCGACCGGTTCGAGCAGCTTCGGAATCTCGCGTGCGTCGTGCTGGCCGTCACCGTCCAGCCGCACTGCACGGTCGTACTCCTCGGCGAGCGCGTACCTGAACCCGGTTTGCACCGCGCCGCCGATCCCGACGTTGAAGGGCAGTCGGAGAACCGTCGCTCCGTGCGAGCGCGCGACTGCGGCCGTCTCGTCCGAGGAGGCGTCGTCGACGACCACGACGTCGATCTCGGGGCTCACGGCGCGGATCTCGTCCACGACCTTGCCGATGATCCCCTCCTCGTTCAGTGCGGGAACGATGGCGACGATCCGTGTGCGGGTCATACGGGCGCCGGCACGCCGAGCTCGAGGAGCTCGAGGAGGCGGCGCGCCCGATGTGCGTACGTGTGCTCGTCGAGCACGCGCTCGCGTGCGAGGCGTCCCATCTCCTCCGCCTGACCTGGGTCGGCGACGAGATCGCGATACGCGGCGAGCGCCTCTTCGGCAGTCTCCACGACGAGCAGCTCGCGGCCAGGCTCGAACCAACGGTCGATCCCGGCATGGGGATTGGAGACGATCGCCGCGCCCGAGGAGGCGAGCTCGAAGGGCCGTGCTGTCGAAGAGGCGGGCACCGTCGCGTGCGGCCGACGCGTCAGGTTGACGTTCACGCGGGCCGCGGAGATCGCGCGGGCGAAGACGTTGAACGGGATGTCGCCGAGGAGGCGAGACCGCCCGGTGTCGCCCTGGAAGTCGAGGCCGCCGAGCGCAAAGTCGAGGTCGGCCGCGCGCCGCGAGGGCTCGCCGACCATCGTCTCCATCCACTCGCGACGGAACTTGTCCCCGTAGCCGTAGAAGAAGACGTCGACCTCCTTCTCCACCGACTGCGGCGCGAAGAACTCCGGGTCGGCAGCCCAGAAGAGCGCCTCCGCACGGCGAGCGCCGAGCTCGAGGAGGCGCTCGAGGCCCCCTTCCGAGTTCGAGAGAACGCAGTCGTACTCGGACGGATCCGCACCGTGGTAGGGGTTGAAGCCGGTGTCCATGCCTCCGTATTCCGGGAGCGACATCGGGACGTCGCCGTCGTAGAAGGCGACCGGAACCCCGAAGCGCTCCCGGAGCGCGGTCGGAATCCCGCGAAAGTGCGCCATGGGCACGGTGAAGACGATCACGGCGTCCGGCCGCTCTGCCTCGACCAGGTTCTCCAGATGCCTCTTCCAGCGCGGAGTTACCCAGCGGCTGATCGTCTCGCGTGTGAGCTTGTCGAGGCCGCTCTCCTCCGGGTTCACCTCCACCCGGCGCAGGTAGCGATCCCCCTTGAGCCGCGCGAGTGCGCCGCGCACGGCCTCGTACGACTCGCCCTCTCGGAACGTCGGGTTGCGAGCTACTCGCCACCACGGTGCCTCGACCGGGCGCCCGCGGTAGGGCGTCACCACGAGGTCGACCCCCGCCTCGTACATCCCCTTCCAGAGCTGCCACCACGCAGGCGTGCAGCCGTAACGGAAGTCGAGGTCGATCGCAGACGCGACGGCGAGGATCTTCGGCGGCCTCATCGCGGATGAGTATGGCGAAGGCTCCAGCGGGCGGAGCCGAGCCTAGAGGCGCCTTAGAACTCGCTTCAGAATGAGCGGCCATGTCGATATGCGGCGCCGGAGGGCGCGACGCTTCGTCCTCGGTCGCACCCATATCACTCTTGATATGGGCGCTCCCTGCGTCCTTGCCTCGCGCCCTCCAGCATCCGCCTCTCGACGGGCGACCATCCTGAAACGAGTTCTCAGTACGCGCCGCGGCGGGTGAGAACGGCCGGGAGCGTCTTGGCGATGATCGTGATGTCCAGCCAGATCGACCACTGCTCGAGATAGGTGAAGTCGAGCCGGACCAGGTCGTCGAAGCGAAGTCCCGACCGGCCCGAGATCTGCCACAGCCCGGTCATTCCAGGCAGGACCGCATACCGCCTGCGATGCCAGTCCTCGAGCAGGCGGTGGTCCCGGAGCGGCAGCGGCCTCGGCCCCACGAGGCTCATCTCGCCGCGCAGGACGTTGACGATCTGGGGAATCTCGTCCAGCGAGAGACGCCGCAGGATCCGCCCCACCCAGGTGACCCGCGGGTCGTCTCGGATCTTGAACAGCGCCCCGCCGGCTTCGTTCGCTGCCTCGAGCTCCGCCTGCCGCTGGGCCGCGCCGGCGATCATCGTCCGGAACTTGAGCATCCCGAACTCGTGCTCGCCGACCCCGATCCTGGGGTCGACGTAGAAGACCGGCCCGCGTGAGGTGAGCTCGATCGCGAGCGTGATCAGCAGCCAGAGCGGGAGGCCGAGAACGAGGATGAGGACGCTGCCGACGATGTCGAACGTCCGCTTGACCGCCCAGTCCCAACCGGTGATGACGGGTGGACGGAGCTCGAAGAGCGGTGCGCCCTGCCCTGGAACGTACTCCCCACGCTGCATGAGCAGCTCGGTGGTGTCCGGCGCGAGCCGGACGCGAATCGCCCGCCGATGCGCGGCGTCCACGACCTCGAGCACCGCTCGCTCGTCGAAGCCGGCCTCGGCGAGGATTACCTCGTCCGGCCGCACCTCGTCGAGCACGCGCGGAAGCTCCTTCGGGGGCCCGAGCAGCCGGAGACCCGGCGCGACGTCCTCCGCAACAGCACCGACGAAGTCGTACGAGAGCCCGTCCCGCGACGCTCCCAGCGAGCGCTTGAGCCACGTCAGGCTCTCACCCTCGCCGACCAGCACGACCCGCCTCCGGATTCCGGCAGTCCGCATCACCTCGAGCGCGGCGGACTCGTAGGCGGCGCGAAGAAGCGAGATCGTCAGAGCCGACACGACGACCGAGGTCGGGATGAGCCCCGACGTCGTGAAGTCGTAGCCCGTCCCGAGCCCGAACGCGAAGACGATCAGAGCGACGACGATGAGGGACGAGAGCACGCGTCCGGGTCCGGGACGCCGCTCGCGGACGCCGTAGAGCCCAGCTTGCGCGAACACGAGCACCGTGATCGGAGCTGCGAACTTCAGCCATTGCTGCGGACCCTCTCGCCAGAGGAGGCCCCAGAGAATGTCAGTGTCGCCGTGGACGAGCTGGCGGATGACCAACGCGAGGTAGATGCCCAGCGCGAGCCCGGCGACGTCGAGGACGACGAGAGTACCCATCGAGAGCGCGCGCCCAGCCAGCGAGAGCAGCGGCCTCCGCGAGAAGAGATAGAGCCGCGAGGCGCGGACGTCGTCACCGGACGAGGGCGCGGCGGGAGGCGACGTTCGAGCCGGCGGAACGGCTTTCACCACGAGCTGATGTTAGAGCCGTTCCACGTCGTTCCAGCCGGCCTCGGGCGTGTGCTCGCGGATCGAAGCCGCCAGCGCGTCGAGATCGGTTGTCTCGGCGCGCAAGGCCAAGAGCCTCAGCAACGTCGAGACGAGCAGTCGGCGACGAGGGTCGAGCAGGTCCGTGTCGTGGAAGTAGACGTGCACGACCGGACCCGGCGACCTTCTACGGATGACCGATCGGGCGAGCTCGCCGACCGAGTGCGTAGTGGGGACGGCGAGCACGTGACGGCCTGATGGGACTCGCACAGAGGCCGGGACCGAGAGCATCGCCCACGGAGACTCAGCCGGCAGGTACGAAGGACGGGTCGCGCGCGGCGTGCAGTCGACGTAGCCGAGCTCGGCGCAGGCCTCGGCGACCTCGGCGTCCGTGTACCAGCCCCCGCCGCAGAAGAGTGTGGGCGCGAGCCCGAGCTCGCGCAGCCGGCGTCCCTCTGCGAGAACGCGTTGGCCTGTGCCCACGGCCGTCGGGCGAGCGTGGTCGGGAGCCGTCCAGTGTGTGTGGTGACCGAGGGGGCCGCGCGCTGCCGCCTCGCGCGCCCGCTCGAGCCAGCGCTCCTCGTCCTCGCCTGCCGCGGGATCCGCCGGCCGCATGAGCGCCGCGATCGCGAATCGGCCCGGTCGTCGCGCCTGCAGCGCCGAGAACCTGGCCCACACCGCGTCGTCGAGAGGTCGCTCGACGTGACAGGAGACGACCGCGTACCGTTCGCGCGTCGTGTCGGCCATCCCCGCCGAAGTATCGTCGCGGCGCCCGACACGCGGCCGGATGGCAGTTGCCGTCGTGTCTCTCGCGGCGGCGCTCCCCCGGCTCGTCGTGGTCAACCGCGAGCGCCACACGATCCTCACGGCCTTCGTCGACAAGAGCGATCGCTTCGCCACGACGCTCGTGAAAAGCGGCACGTTCGGCTATCTCCCGGGCCGGCCCTCCGCGAACACGCAGCCGCTTTACGGCTGGTTCCTGGCGGGCCTCTACTGGCCCTTCGGGCACTCCTGGCTTGCGGTCGGTCTCGCGCAGACGCTCGTCGCGGTCCTCACCGCGTTGCTCGTCCTCGAGATCGGCACGCGCCTACGTTCACTGGGTGTCGGGTTGGTCGCGGCGCTGCTGACGACCCTCCACCCGTACCTCGTCTGGCACGACGTGCACGCGAACCGAGAGGTGCTCGACGGCCTGGTGCTCGCCGCACTCGTCTTGCTCGCAGTTCTCGCCTGGGAGGACCGCTCGCTCCTCGGGGCGGCGGCGACAGGAGTCGTCTGCGGGATTGCGATCCTCGGCAATGCGCGTCTCGTGCTCCTTCCAGTCGTGCTCGCGGGCTACCTGTCCTGGCGGCTCCGGCCGCCGGGGCGCGGGCTCCTCACCGCGGCGGTCGTCGTACTCGCGGCGGTGGTCGCGGTCGCTCCCTGGGTCGCCAGGAACCGCGTACAGGTGGGCTGCCTCACCATCACCACCGACACGCGTGCGCTCTGGAAGGCGAACAACGTCAGCACGTACCGCGTGCTCGCTCAGGGCGGCTGGATCGACGACGTCCCCAACCTCCCCGGAGGGCCTCCGTGGCCGGAGCTCGCCGCGGACCTCACGCTCGAGGGCAAGCCGACGCATGTCGACGAGTGCGCGCAGATGCGCCTGTACCGGCACCTGGTCATCGAGTTCTGGCGCCAGCATCCACGCGAGAAGCTGCGACTGTCGGGACAGGCCGTGCGGATGCTCTGGACGCCGAAGTCCTCGGTCAGGTCGGACAACTCCGGCCAGGGAAGCGGCCTCGCCCGCACTGCGCGGGACACGGTCGAGCCCGCCTACATGATCCTGCTCTACGTCCTCGCAATAGCAGGGCTCTTTCTCGCGCCTCGCTACTTCGCCGCGCTCGCCCTCTTGCTCCTCGCCTACAACACCCTCGCCGCCGTCATCTTCGCGGGTGCCGTCCGCTATCGCGCGCCCTGGGACTTTCTGCTCGCGCTCCTGGCCGCGTTCGCGCTCACCGCGGCCTGGAACGCCGCTCGGCGACGACTCGGCTACCGTCCGCCCGCGCCGGCTCCGTCCCGGTAGAGCTCCTCGATCCGCTCGGCCGACCGCTCTGGCGTGAACTCCGCGAGCGCCCGCTTTCGTCCGGTGAGCCCCATCGCAGCGGAACGCTCGAGATCACCGGCAAGGACGACCATCGCCTCGGCGAGCGCGTCGGCATCCGCAGGAGGAACGACGACACCGGTCTCGCCGTCGGCGACGATCTCCGGAAGCCCTCCGACGGCGCTCGCGATCACCGGGCGCGCACGCTCCATCGCCTCGAGAGCGACCATGCCGAAGCCCTCCCCGAGCGAGGGGACGACGATGATCGCGGCGTCCTCGATCGCCCGCTCCACCGGTGCGACGAAGCCCAGAAAGCGGACGGCGTCCTCGATTCCGAGCTCGCGGGCGAACGCCTTCAGCGAGGGCTCGAGCGGCCCCCGCCCCGCGATGTCGAGCATGAGCCCGGGAACGCGCAGGCGGGCACGGGCGAGCGCTCGGAGTAGCACGAGATGTCCCTTGATCGGGATCAGCCTCCCGACACAGAGAAGGCGCGGCTCGGTGCCCGAGTAGGGGCTCGCGCCATCCCGCGCCGAGATCCCGTAGTGGACGACGACGAACCTCTCCTCGTCGAAGCCCTCGGTCTCTGCGAGGTAATGCGCGAGGCCTTGCGAGATCGCGATGTGGACGTGCGCAAGCGAGCCCACGGTTCGGTCGGCAAGCCCGAAGAAGCGCCCCTCGCGGAACTCGTTGAAGCCGTGCTTCGTCGAGAGGCGGAGCGGAACGCGGGTCATCGTGCCCGCGAGCTGCCCGTACACGTCTGCGTGCACGAGGTGGGTGTGCAGGATCCGCGGCTGACGGCGCGAGAGGTGGGCGGCCACCTCGCCGAAGGCGAGCGGATCCACGTCGGCGCGCAGCCTGACGGCGTCGAGCGGGACGCCTCGTTCCTCGAGCTCATGGGCGAACTCCCAGGCGCCCGGCTCGTCTTCGTGCAGCATCAGGAACCGAGCGTCCCAGCCCCGAGCACGCAGGTCCGGCAGCAGCTGCAGCAGGTGGGCCTCGGAGCCGGAGATCCCGGCGACCTTCTGGACGTGGAGGACGTGCCCGTCCTTCATTCGATCGCTGCCGCGTCCAGGATGCCGCGCGCCCAAGACTCGACCGAGTGTCCGGCCGCCACGCGTTCGCGCAGGCTGCGACCGAGAACCGCACGACCGTCGCCGCCGATGACCGCGAGATCCCCGATCCGCGCGGCAAGCTCGTCCGGGTCGTCGCGCGCGAAGCGCTGGCCCGGGTCGAGGAGGGAGTCGAAAACCGGGTTCGAGGCGAGCACCGGGAGACAGCTCGCGGCTGCCTCGTAGACGACCTTGTCCGGCGCTCCGGCGCGCATGTTGTTCACGAGCGCGTCGTGCGAACCGAAGAGCTCGGGGATCTCTGCCCGCGGAACCGCGTCGCCGAGCCTGACTCGACCGCCGAGACCGAGCTCTGCTGCCAGGCGCACGAGCTCGGCGCGGTGCGTTCGTTCCTCCTCGGAAAGGGTCGGCCCGAGCACGTCCAGCGTGACTCGGTCATCCGCAGCTGCAAGAGCGCGAAGCACGACGTCGAGGCCTTTCGCGGGCGAGTAGCGACCGAGCGCGATCAGTTTCAGCTCTCCGTCGTCGCGGCCGGGCGTGCATGCGAACTCGGACAGGTCGATCCCGTGCCCGATCGCGCGCAGCTTGCGCGACGGGAGCGGGAACGAGCGCGTGTCGACGGACGCGACCGCGGTCGAGACTAGCTCCGCCGCGCGGAGCAGCCGGCTCGCTCGCCAGTGCGTGAACCAGAGCACGAGTGGAACTCGCAGCGGTCGGACGAGCGGAGCGGCGAGAACGGCGTAGATCGGGCACATGTGGGCGACGACCGCGCCTCCCCGCAGGCCGGGGAGCTCCCGCGTCAGCGCGGTCTCGAACTTCACGCCACGCCCTGCCCTGCGACCTGCTCGAAACGTCCTCACGCGGCAATTGAGCGGGAGCACGCCGGGCGCTGCGCCGTCGGTGAGGACGGCGACCTCGTCGACGAGGTCCGCGAGCGCTCGGATCTTCGGCACGGTCGCCGCGAGCGCGGGGTGCGCTGGGTCGACGTGCTGCGTGATGAAGACCAGCTTCGCCATCTGTTCGGACCTGCTCAGAAGAAGTCGAAGTCGCCGAGCGTGAAATACCAGGCGTGGCCTCGCTCGTCGAGGCGGGCGCCGTCGCGAAGGGTCTTGCCGATGAAGCGGAGTCGCTTGTTCGTCGGCACGAATCCGGACGCGAGCAACGCCTTTCGCTGCACGCGGGCAGGCGGCGGCAGGAGCACGAGCGCGTCGGCACCGGCACGCACCTCGTCGACTGCGCGCATGAGCAGCGCGCGAGTCGTCTCGTAGTCCTCCGGCGCAGCGACGAGGTCGGCGAGGAAACCGGCCGAGACGCCGTGCTTGAACGTGTGCCCGACGACCACGACGCCTGCGAGCTCGCCCGTCCGGTGCGCGGCGAAGCAGCGATACTCGCGCGGCGAGTCGAGGTAGCGCCAGTTGAAGTACGCCGCGTCGCGAACGAAGTGGTGGCCGTAGGCCGGGCCGACTCGTCTGCCAAGCGCGTCCAGATCCGGCCCGAAACGCTCCACCGGTTGCACCTCGAGCCCGCGAAGGATTCGCGACGACGAGTCGGGCGCTCCGAGCCCGCCGGTTCCCCCGGGACGGCCGAGGAGATACCGGACGACGGCCCCCGCGCGCAGCGGACGCGCCCAGAGACGGAGGCGCGGGAGGTCGGTCCACCCGAGACGCGTCACGAAGATCGGATGCGACGCGGCGTTCGGGAACGTCACCGTGAGCGGGGACCCCGCGTCGGCCGCGGCAGACTCGTTCTCGCGCTCGAGCGTCGAGAAGACACCCTGTCCGCGGTAGCGAGGATCGGTCGCGACGTTCACCGGGATCGCAAGCCTCGTCTCCGTGCCGTCGAGCGCCGTGCGGAAGTAGCTCATCGCAGCGACGCCCACGACCTCGCCGTCGTCGACGGCGAGCGAGACGATCCCCTCGCCCGCGGGATTGCGGTCGAACCACCAGCGGAACTCCTCGTCGGAGAGCTGCGTCGTCCCCACTCGCGCCAGCAGCGCGACCAGATCGGCGCGGCGCTCGGGCGAGTAGCGGACCGTCGCGAAGCTCATGAGGCGGCTCTGACTGTCTCGCGAGCTTCGCGGGGAGGGGTGTGGGGAACCGGGAGGTTCCCCACGTAGTCAAGAAGAAGGGGGTCGCACGGGGGAAACATGGTTTCCCCCGTGAACGTGAGCCGAAGGCGAGCGTCGAACATCAGCGCGTCGCCGTTCCCAGCGCGGCGTTGAGCGCCCGCCGCGCGTACGTTCCGAGGACAGTGTCTTTCACCGCGATCAGATCGCACGCCCCCTGCAGCACGAGCTCGAACGTGCGGGCCGGATACGGCTCGATGTTGTAGCGACGGAGCCGAAAGCGGTCGCTCTCGGCTCCGTTCGACCCCGAGATGGACGTGAACGCGAGCTTGTAGCCCGCCTGCTGGACAAGGCTTGCGTGCTCGGGCCGGAAGTCGGCTCGCGAGCCCTTGACGAACGCGAACGCCTCGACCTCCCGTCCCAGACGCTCTTCGAGGCGGAGCTTGGAGAGCGCGATCTCGCGCGCCGCCGCGCCGGGCTCGAGTGCCGTGAGCGGCCAGTGCCCGATCCCGTGCGACTCGACCCTGACGCCTCCGGCCTCGAGCACAGCAAGCTCGTCCCAGTCGAGCGTCTTGTTCCGGACCCCGAGCGCCAGCAGGAGCTCCTCATGAGGAAGCGGGCGCCCGTCGTCGAGGTACCCGATCGGGACGAAGACCACAGCCGGATAGCCGCGGGCCTGGAGCACGGGCAGCGCGTTCTCGAGATTGTCCCGGTAGCCGTCGTCGAACGTGATGAGCACCGCACCTCCAGGGAGGGGAGCTCCTTCGAGGTAGTGATCGCGTACTGCCTCGAGCGAGACGGGGACGTAGCCGAGCTCCGAGAGGAGCGCCATCTGGTCGGCGAAGACCGCCGTCGGGACCGTCGTCGGATTGGGCGAGAGATCGTTGACCTTGTGGTACATGAGCACGCGAAGCGTCCGCCCGTCGTCGCCGTTGGGTATGCCGACCTCGCTCGTCGCCTCGCCGAGCACGCGGTAGACGCCGTTCTTGAGCAGCTGTTTCCCGCGGTCGGCCCGCATCGGCGGGAGTGTAGGTGTCGCGTCCGGAGGCTCGGTTCTAGACGCCGATGACTCTGACGACGTACGACAGGCTGATGTCTCCGACACGCCCGGTGATGCGCCAGCAGCCCTCGCTCGGGAACGCGATCGCGCTGGCCCAACTGCCGCGACCGCTTGAGGAATATCCCCAATGCACGCCGAGCACCTGCATCGGCGAAGCGGGAGCATCGAGACGCTCGCCTCGAACTGTGAGCGTGCCAGCGAACCCTTTCCGAGGCAGCCAGCCGAGCTTCGTGAACAAGGTTCCGTCGCGCTCTCGTCTGGTCAACAGGCCACCGTCGACGAGCACACGCGTCGAGAGGAAGCCGTTTCCGTACATCGTGAAGCCCCCAGGTCGCATGTTCGGACGGGAGACCGGACATCTTTCGGCAGCGTTCGGCATCGTCACGGTGAGGACCATCAGATCGCGGTAGCGCGAGCTGTCGGAAAGCGAGAGGACGAAGAATGTGCGGCCGCGGCTATACAGGGCGCAGCCCGGACACCAGACGGCTGCGACGTACGTTCCCGAGTCGAGCGGCGGCAGCTGGAACGTCAGCACGCCGTGCCCGTTGCGGTCCGGCGCGAGCTCGCCCACGAAACGCAGCCGCGGGTCGAAGCGCGTTCGAACAGTGGCCGCGACGTCCTCTCCGACGAGGTACACGCGGACCGGCTTCTTGAACGGCCTTACGCGGTCGGCGGCTGTGAACGTCGCCGGTGTTCCGCCGAGACGCATGCTCACGAGCCCTCCCGTCGTGGCGGCCGTCGGCTTGAAGAGGAGGAACAGCGTGGCCGAGGCGGCCGATACGAACGCGGTCGCGCAGACAGCGGCAGCGAGAGCGACGGCAGCTAGCCGGCGCATGATGATCAAACGATTGTGCCGGGTGCCACGACTTGCTCCACGAGGTCGCGGATCTGCCTCGCGTACTGCTCGGGTGTCGCCAGCCATGGTTCCACGGTAATACGCCCCTGGGCGCCGAGCCGTTCCGCGAGGCTGCGGTCGGAGAGCACGCGGACGAGAGCGTCCGCGAGCACGTTTGCGTCGCCCGGCTCGACGAGCACCCCGTTCTCCCCGTCGGTCACGAGGTCCGGGATGCCTCCCGCGCGGCCGCCGATCACGGCTCGCCCGCGGCAGAAGGCCTCGACAGCGACACGCGGGAGACCTTCTGAGCGGGACGGCAAGACGAGGACGCTCGACTCGTCCAGTGCACGAACGATCCCGTCGGTCGGCAGCACCTCGGTCCAGAGCACCTGCTCCGGCAACTCGGCGACGAGACGAGCGACAACGTCGCCGAGAGGCCCACGTCCCACGATGTGCAGCCTCGCGTCCGGGAGCCGGAGCGCGGCGAGACGCCAGGCTTCGGCGAGAACATCGACGGCCTTGTAGCGCTCGAGCACGCCGACGAAGAGCGCGAACGGGAGCACGGGTAGGGGGGCAGGAGGCGAGGCGAGAAAGGGCTCGAGATCCATGAACGCGGCAAAGGTCGCCGTCGGCTCGCCGCCGGCTGCTCGCACAGCGGCGTCGGTAAAGGACGAGAGCGTCCGAACGCCGTCGGCGCGCCGCAGTCCGTGTCGCGAGAGGGCGTCCCCGAGGGGAGACAACGCCTTCCGCAGGGACGAGCCGTACAGTCGTGTCGCGGCTCGTGGATCGCCGTGAACGTCCGCGACCACCTTCGCCCTGCTGCGGGCGAGCGAGCGGCCGAGTAGAGCGAGCGCCGTCTCCTGTGCTCCCTGGACGAGCACGGCGTCCGGCCCAAAACGGCGGAGCTCCCGCGCCACTCGAAACGGAAGCAGCGCGTAGAAGGCGGCTCCGTCCACAGCGCGCGGTCGCACGGGGCGGACGAGGCGAAAGCGAGGATCGCTGCCGTTGAGCGCCGCACCGCTGCCGAGGACGCGCACGTCGAGCTCGGCCTCGAGCGCGTCGAACTTTCGCCCGAGCGACGGGGAGAGGGGGAGCGAATAGCGGCTCCGTCCGACCATGAGCAGCTTCCTCTTCAGCGTGCGGCCCTCTCGAGCGCTGCCTCGATCTGCGCGAAGACGGACTCCTCGGTGTAGCCCGAGACCGAAGCCTCGGCGGCATGTGCGAGCTCTCGCCGGAGGCCGTCGTCGGCGAAGAAGCGGGAGATTGCCGCCGCGAGCGCCTCCGAGTCGCCGGGCCGCACGAGAAGGCCGTTCACGCCGTCTCGCACGACCTCCGGCACGCCGCCCACCGCGGTCGCGATCACGGGAGTTCCGACGGCAAGCGACTCGAGGACCGTGTGCGGAAGGTTCTCCCAGGACGAGCTGAGAAGCGACGCGTCGGCCGCGCGGAAGAGACGCAACACTCCCTCGCGCTCGAGGCTCCCGAGGAAGCGCGTGCGGCCGTCGAGCCCGAGCTCGCGGGCACGGTCCTCGAGAGCCGGACGCTCCGGCCCGTCACCCGCGATCGCGAGCGTCACGCCCGGTGTCCGGGCGAGAGCCTCGAGGGCCGCCCCCAGCGACTTCTGCGGACCGAGCCGGCCGGCAAAGGCGAGCACATGCCCGTCGAGCTGGAGCGCGGACCGGATCTCCTCCCGTGGCGGAAGCGACGGCAGGTCCGGAGCCGGATTGGGGAGAACCGAGACCCGCTCCGGATCGATTCCCCAGTCGAGAGCGAAGTCACGGAGGTACGCGCTCGGGCAGAACACGTGGCTCGCACGGCGAAGCGCCCGGTTTCGCGTGCCGCGGAGGAGCGTGACGCGCGCACCCCGGGCGACCTGGAACTCCTCGAGCGTGCCCTCGAAACGACCGCTACGTTGCTGTCGCTCGAAGACCTCGTCGGACACGAGCTTGACCACGAGCGGCTTCCGGGCCGCCGCGGCGCCGATGGCCGCACGTCGCACCATGCTCGTCGCATACACGACATCTGCGGCCCGAGCGTATGTCCGGACCAGATTGGCGACGCGCAGATGCCTGAGCGGCGCTGGTGCCCGTCGCGAGATCCAGTGGATCTCGAACTGCTGCGCAGCAGGAGCGGTCACGGCCGTCGTAACGACCTCGACCGTGTGACCCCGACCTCGCAGGAATCGAGCCAGTGCAGGAGCGTGGCTCGCCGGGCCGCCCGGATCCGGTGGCCAGATGCCCGTCACGACGAGAACCTTCACGGCGCGGTGCCGCCTGCGAGCCGCGTCGGGTCGGCGCCCATGGTCACGCGCAGGCGGGCGATCGCGACAGCCCACGCTGCCGCGAAGACGATCGTCGAGACGAGGACCGCGACTGCGGCGCCGGTGACGCCCCACTGCGCACCGAGGACGGCGACGAGCGGAATCACGACGATGGTCTCGAGCCCGTGCGTGACGATTCGCAGCCGGGGCCTGCCCACGGTCACCGGGAGCGACTTCGTCCAGCCGATCGCGAACTGGATCGCCGCCGCGAGCAGGGCGATTCGCGCCGCGGTGACGGCGCCCGAGTACTGATCCCCGAACACGGTCCGAACGAGCCAGGGCATCGCGAAGAAGAAGACCGGCACGGCGACGACCATGAGCGCCCCGGCACCGACCGTGTACTTGCGAATCCCGGCGAGCACGCTCACCTCTCGCCCGCCCTCCCAGTCGCGGGTCTGCTCGGTGAGCAGGACGAGGCGGGCGGGCGAGCTCGCGGCGGTAAGCCCTGTCTGCGGGGCCTGTGCGATGCGGAAGAGGCCCACCTGCGTCGTGGTCGAGACGAGACCGAGAACGAGCGGGACGAGCGTGGTCCGCAGCGAGATGACGCCCGTCGCGATCGTCGACTGGAAGACGAAGGAGCGGATCATCGGTGCGTCCTCGCCCAGCTTGCGCTCGGGAAGACGAGGAAAGCGCCGGAGCGCGGAGAGCCCGACGACTGAGACGACACCGGTCGAGATCAGCTGGGCGACGACGATCGCGCCGAGCGCGGCATCCACACCGTGCGTCGCACCGAGCACGATCGCGAGAAGCCGTAGGCCCGCGGATCCGGCCTGGTAGAACCCGCGCAGGTCGTAGCGGCTGTGGAGGAGAAGCGCCGTAGCGCCGACGTTTTCCGACGACTGGACGAGCGGGAGGAGCGCCGCGGCGAGAAGCGCGGTCCCGACTCCGTCCTCGCCGAACAGGCTGTCGGCGACCGGCGCGAGCGCGAAGAGGATCGCCGTTGCCACCGCGCCTCCGAGGACCTTCAGCAGGAGCGTCACCCGGAACAGCCGCCTGAGCCTTCCCCAGTCCTGCGTCGACACGTAGCGGAACCCGTACTTCGTGAGTGACTCCTCGACGGTGACGTCCAGCAGCACCTGGAAGAAACCGACCGCCGCAAGCGCGGTCGCGTACACGCCGAAGTCGTCGAGGCCGAGAACCCGCGCGGCGACGACCGTCCCCAGGATCCCGAAGCCGACCGAGAGGTAGATCGAGAGCGCGGCGGCCGAGCGACGCTTGAGCAGGCCGGCTTTCATCGGAGGATCAGTGTAGGAAGAGCGTCTCCGGGCGCGACCCTATAGTTGCGCCGGTGGCGAACCCGCCGCTCGCAGCCGCGCGCATACCCGCCCGCCGGGTCGGCGGCGTCCTCGTCGACAGGGACGCGATCGGGGCGCTGCTCCTCGCACTCTCCCTGCCGTTTCTCTTCCTGCACGAGCGCTTCCAGCCGGACCTTTCCATCGGGGTCAGCTCGACCACGGTCGACATCCGGCTCTCGGACCTCGCGCTGCTCGCCGTCGTGATCGCGGCGCTCGGCAGCGCCAAGCGCTACGGGCTCGGGCGCCTGCGCGCCGCGCGCGGCCTCTGGCTCATGGGCGCTTTGCTCTTGGCCTGGCTCGCTTTCGAGACGATCCGACCCGCCTCGGTGCACGACGACCTCTTCGCCAGCCGTGTCGTGACCGCATTCAAGCTGGGCGAGTACGCGCTGCTCGCACTCGCGGTCCCGCTGGTCGTCCGACGAATCGAGGACCTGACGATCCTGCTGGGCGCCGCCGTCCTCTGGGGCGCCGTCGCGACAGCGGTCGCGGTCGCCCAGTTCTTCGGTCTGGACATCTTCGGCGCCTGGAATCCCGGATGGCGCCAGCCGTCCTTCCTCGGCCACCACGACTTCGCCTCTCTCTCGGCGATCGCGACGAGCTTCGCGGCCGCGGGAATCGTCGCGGGACGACGGCGAATGCCCGGGCCGACGCTCTTCGCCGCGGCGCTTGTCGCGGGCGTCGTCGGGCTGATCATCGCCGGATCGGTGACGGCGGCGGCGGGATTCGCGGTGGGAGCGCTCGTTCTCGCGATCGCTTCCAGGAAGCGGTTCTCGCCCTCGCCACGTCGCCTGCTCGCGCTCGGAGCGGTTGTGCTCGTGGTCGCGGGAGGGATCACGGCCGTCCGCGCAGACTCTCTCGCCGACTTCATGCGCTTCATCGGCGTCCGGGGCCACGAGACGCCGACGGGGGTCGAGTCCTACTCGCAACGGACCGTGCTCGCGTACATCGGCTTCAGGATCTTCGAGGACCACCCGGTCCTGGGAGTCGGCTGGCAGCGGTCGAGCAGACCGGACGTGTTCGAGCCCTACCTCGCCGACGCCCGCAGGCGCTTTCCCGACGTCGTCGCGCTCGCCTTTCCGTCGGCGGAGCATCCATGGGGAGTCCAGAACCTGTACATCCAGATGCTCGCGGACGCTGGCGTGGTCGGCCTCTTCCTGCTCCTCGCGGTCGGAGTCTCGGCGCTCGTCCTCGCCTCGCGCACGGCCGCGCACGCCTCGACGCCCTGGGCCGTCGGGGTCGGGCTGATGACGCTCTGCGGGATCCTGACCGTCGGCGGCGTCTGGGGATCGCTCGGAATCGTCACTGGGATTCCGTTGCAGGCGGCCACGAGCCTGCTGCTCGGTCTGGCCGCCGCGGGAGCCGCGACAGTCGAGGACGAGTCGAGTGGCTGATCCTCGCCTCGACCCGCCGTACTCCATGCCGACGTACGCGGTTCGGGGCCCGCTCGTACGCTGGCTCACGGACGAGGCGAAGCGGGCGCACACCGACCTCGGCCGCTACCGGGTGCTCGATGTCGGCTGCGGAGTGAAGCCCTACGAGCCGCTCTTCGCTCGCTACTCGGAGGAGTACGTCGGCGTCGATCCCGTGGACAACCCGCTCGCAGAGCTTCGGGGATCCGTGGAATCGCTCCCTGTGGCGGACGGCAGCTTCGACCTCGTCCTCTGCAACCAGGTGCTCGAGCACTGCAACGACCCGGTGCTCGGGGTTCACGAGCTCAACCGCGTGACCGCCCCCGGGGGCCGGGTCCTCGCGTCGACGCACGGCGTCATGCCCTACCATCCCGCGCCAACGGATTACTGGCGCTGGACGCACTCGGGGCTCGCGAAGCTCTTCTGGGACAACGGTGCGTGGTCCTCCGTTCGCGTCACACCGGCCTCGGGGACGACCGCCTGCCTCGGGATGGTCTTCTCCCTCTACCTCGACCTCGCCCTCCGGCGCGCGCGCGTCGGTTGGATCGCACGCCCGATCGTGACTGGAGTCAACCACCTGGCCGAGGCCGTTGACGCACGATCCGCCCGTCTTCGCGAGCCGGCGCAGCCGGGGACGCTCTTCGCGAACTTCCACGTCGTGGCCGAGGTGCCTAAGTGAAGGTTTTGGTCACCGGCGGAGCCGGGTTCATCGGCTCGAATCTCGTGCGCGCGCTGCTCGAGCGCGGGGACGACGTCCGCGTCCTCGACAACTTCTCGACCGGGCTGCGGACGAACATCGACGGGCTGGACGTGGAGGTCGTCGAGGGTGAGCTTCGGAGCTACGAGCGCGTGCACAACGCCGTCCGTGGCACCGAGGTCGTGTTCCATCTCGGGGCTCTCGGCTCGGTGCCGAGGTCGGTGCAGGACCCGCTGACGTCGGGGGCGGTCAACGTGGAGGGAACGCTGAACGTGATGCTCGCAGCGCGCGACGAGGGGATCAGGCGCGCTGTCTTCGCCTCCTCGTCGTCGATCTACGGGAACCAGCCAGAGCTCCCGTTGCAGGAGACGATGGCGCCCGACCCGATCTCGCCCTACGGCGTGGCGAAGCTCGCCGCAGAGCGTTACTGCGTGAGCTTCAGCCGTGTCTACCACTCATTCGAGACGGTCGTTCTCCGCTACTTCAACGTCTTCGGCCCGCGGCAGGATCCGAACTCTCAGTACGCAGCGGTCGTCCCGCTCTTCATCACGGCGATCGCTGCAGGCGAGCCCGTGACGATCTTCGACGACGGCGAGCAGTCCCGCGACTTCACGTACGTCGACAACGTCGTCGCGGCCAATCTCCTGGCTGCAGACGCCGAGGGAGCAAGCGGGCGGATCTTCAACGTCTCCGCGGGAGCATCGGTGACGGTCAACCGGCTCGCGGAAACGATCGGTCGTCTCCTCGACCAGCCGGTCGAGCGACGCTTCCTGCCGCCGCGGCCCGGAGACCTGAGGGACTCCTGGGCGGACGTCGGCGAGGCCCGTCGTATGCTCGGCTTCGAGCCACGCGTCGAGCTCGAGGAGGGGTTGAGACGAACGGCGGCATTCCTACTCGAGGGAAAGGAGCAGTAGGTGGGGCACAGCTTCGGAACGATCGAGGAGCTCGGAGAGGGGCCCGGCTTCCGCAAGGTGCGCCGCGCGCTCGGCGTAACGGCGTTCGGGGTGAACGCGGTGGTTTTCCCGCCCGGCTTCGTCGGGTTCGAGCACTACCACGACTCGCAGGACGAGCTCTACTTCGTCCATGCCGGCACGGCCCGGTTCGAGGTCGAGGGCGAGGAGCAGACCCTCGGCAACGGTGGTCTCTGCCACGTCGAGTCGACGACGCCGCGCCGCGTGTCGAACGCGAGCGAGACGGACGACCTCGTCCTGCTCGTGATCGGAGGCAAGGGCGGGTACGTCGAGCGCGACGGCCATATGACGAACGAGGAGGACCTCGCCCGCCGCGTAGCGTTCGGCAGCCCGCGCGACTAGTCCGCTCCGACCCGCAGTCCGCTGACCGGGTCGAAGAAGTGCAGCCGTCTGACGTCGACCTCGACCACGAGCGGCTGCTGCTCACGTGCTTGCGTCATTCGATCGAGTCGCGCGACGAACGGGACGCCCACCCCCCGCGCGCGCTCCGCGGCAAGTCGTGTCGCCTCGTCCTCGACCTCCTCGACGACCGACGCTTCGACGACCTCTTTCGAGGTCACGCGCTCGGCGGGGAGGTTGAAATGGGCGTAGACCTCCGACCCCATGTCCTCGCGGATGTCGCAGAGGATCTCGAGCTGCTGGTCCTCGTGGGTCTCGTGCAGCACCGACGCGTCCTCGATGTCCTCAGGACGGATGCCGAGCACGACGTTGCGGCGCTCGTATTCGGAGAGGCCGGGATGGCTCTCGAGCGCCGAAGGCACGAGGCGCAAGCGGTGCGACCCGAACTCGACCCAGACGTCGCCGTCCGAGCGGGCGATCTCGCCCAGCACCAGGTTCATGGCGGGCGAGCCGATGAACTCCGCGACGAAGAGGTTGCGCGGCCGCTCGTACAGCACCTGCGGCCGCTCGACTTGTTGCAGGTGGCCGCTTCGCATCACCGCCACCCGGTCGCCCATCGTCATCGCCTCCGTCTGGTCGTGCGTGACGTAGATGGTCGTCACGTGCAGGTCGCGCTGGAGTCGCGCGATCTCCGCCCGCATCTCGACCCGCAGCTTCGCGTCGAGGTTCGATAGCGGCTCGTCCATGAGGAAGGCCTGGGGCTGGCGCACGATCGCCCGCCCCATCGCGACCCGCTGGCGCTGCCCTCCCGACAGGGTGCGGGGCTTCTTCTTGAGCGACTCCGTGAGGCCGAGGATCGCCGCCGCCTCGCGCACACGCCCCTCGATCTCTTTCCTCGGAACCCCGCGCATCTTGAGGGCGAAGCCCATGTTGTCGCCGGCGTTCATGTGCGGGTACAGCGCGTAGTTCTGAAAGACCATGGCGATGTCGCGGTCTTTCGGGGGAAGGTCGTTGACGACGTGACCTCCGATCCGGACCGACCCACGCGTGACCGCCTCGAGACCGGCGATCATGCGTAGCGCCGTCGTCTTTCCGCAACCGGAGGGCCCGACGAAGACGACGAACTCGCCGTTCGCGATCTCCAGGTCGAGTTCGGTCACCGCCTCGGTCCCGTCCGAGTAGACCTTGGTCAGTTTTTCGAGATTGATCTCGGCCACTCGGCCCCCGTCCTCCCGCTGAAACGGCTTGGATCAAGGCAAATCTACTAGGATCGCTCCCGTCCAATGGAGGCGGAGGCCGCTCCCGGGTGGCGACCCAGCACGCGTCGCTGGCGACGTGCTCTCGAGGATCGCCGCGTACTCGCCCCGCTTCTGATCGCCCCGGCCGTCATCTTCATGGCGCTCGTCGTAGGAGTGCCGTTCGGCTGGGCCATCTACCTGAGCTTCACCGACGCCATCGGCGGCTCGCTGAGCGGACACTGGATCGGGCTGCACAACTTCACGAGCGTCTGGCAGGACGACAACTTCCGTCGCGCGATCCGGAACACACTGATCTTCACCTTCGCCTCGCAGGCGATCGTCGTGGTCGGCGCCTCCGTCCTCTCGGCCTTCCTCGTCCGGGACTTCCGCGGCAAGTGGTTCATCCGCTTCCTCGTCGTCCTCCCCTGGGCCGCCCCCGTCGTGCTCTCGACGATCACCTGGCTCTGGATCCTCGACTCGCTCTACAGCGTCGCCAACTGGACGCTCACGAAACTGCACCTCGAGCACGCGCTCATCTGGCTGCTGGGCGTGACTCATGTCGAGACGCAAGCGCAGGCACCACTGCAGTGGCTCGGGCGGCCGAACCTCGCGCTCGTCGCGATCACGCTCGTGCAGGCGTGGCGGATCCTGCCGTTCGCCGTGGTGATCTTCATCGCCGGGCGCGCCTCCATCCCAAACGAGGTCGAGGACGCGGCCACGATCGACGGTGCCACCGGGCTCAAGAAGCTCTGGTACATCGACGTACCGCTTCAGCTCCCGATCGCGCTCGTCGCGGTTCTCTTCGGCATCGTCTTCACCGCCGGAGACTTTGCGGTCGTCTACATCCTCACGCAGGGCGGCCCCTTCAACTCGACGCAGGTCCTACCGACGTGGGCGTTCCAGATCGGCATCAACTCGGGCTCGCTGGGCGAGGGAGCCGCCATCTCCCTCTACCTCTTCCCGTTTCTCATCCTCGTCACGATCGGAATGCTCTTCTTCGCACGCCGGGTGCAGGTGACCTGATGCGAACGCTCGCCCCGCAAACACGGGTCGGCCTATGAGTCGCCGCCAGACGGCACTGACCTACCTGGTGGTCGGGCCGTTCGCGGTCTTCCTCGCGTTCCCCTTCTACTTCGCCCTCGTCACGATGTTCAAGACGAATCTCGACCTGTCAGTCCCGACGCATTCACCGTACGTCTACAACGACGCCGAGGGTCACTTCCACTGGAACTTCTGGCACTACGCGACGACACAGCACGTCGCATTCCTCTTCAACGACACGAACTACCCGACGTGGCTCCTGAACACGCTCCTCGTCGGCGCAGCGGTCGTCGTCATCACGCTCCTGCTCGCGATGCCCGCCGGCTATGCGCTGGCGCGGCTCGCGGGCCCCTGGGGCCAGAGCGCGGGCGTCGCCATCTTCCTCGTCTACCTGATCCCGCCCACCCTTCTCTTCCTGCCGTTGTCCCGGATCGTGACCAACCTCCACCTCAAGGACTCGCTGTGGTCCCTGATCCTCGTCTATCCCTCGTTCACGATCCCGTTCGCAACGTGGCTCCTAATGGGCTTCTTCAAGACGATCCCGCAAGAGCTCGAGGAGGCGGCCCTCGTCGACGGCGCGTCGCGCCTGAAGGCGATCTACCGGATCGTTTTGCCCGTGTCGCTACCGGGAATCCTCACCGTCGTCATCTTCGCCTTCTCCCTCTGCGTGAACGAGTTCATCTACGCGTTCACCTTCATCTCGACCTCGAGCCAGCGGACCGTCTCCTCCGGCGTCCCCAACGAGCTCATTCGCGGCGATGTCTTCTTCTGGCAATCGCTGATGGCGGCGACGCTGATCCCCTCGATTCCGCTCGCGCTGCTCTACAACGCGTTTCTCGACCGCTTCATCAAGGGCTTCACAGGAGGGGCGTTCCGATGAACAGTCAATCGCGAAAGGAGGTCACGGTGTCCGACGCAGAACGGGTCGAGCATCCGAGCACGGGGCTCACGCGCGGCGACCTGCTGAAGAAGGCCGGCGCCGCCGCGTTCGCCGCGAGCATGTTCGGCTCGCTGCCCGACAAGGCGCTCGGCGTCTACGGGCCGCTGCGCTATGCGCGGCAGCAGCTCTCGGGGCAGCTGAAGATCCTGCAGTGGACGCACTTCGTCCCCGACTACGACAAGTGGTTCGACAACACGTACATCAAGCAGTGGGGCGAGAAGAACGACGTCGCGGTGACCGTCGACCACATCAACCTCGCGTTGCTCTTCAGCACGGGATCGTCCGAGGTCGCGGCGCAGAGCGGTCACGACCTCTTCCAGTTCCTCAATCCCCCGTCCTCGTTCCAGAAGCAGGTCCTCCCGGTGAACGACCTCGTCCAGGAGGTGACGAAGAAGCTCGGGCCGATGGCGAAGGTGGCGAAGCGGAGCACGTACAACCCGAAGACGAACAAGTTCTTCGGCTTCGCCGACAACTACGTCCCCGACCCGATCCACTACCGGGGCAGCCTCTGGAACCAGATCGACACGCCCGTGAGGACGTGGGAGAACGTCCGCCAGGGCGCGCCGAAGCTGAAGGCGCTCGGGCATCCGATCGGACTCGGCATGTCCAACGAGCTCGACTCGAACATGCTCCTCTTCGCGCTCCTCTACTGCTACGGGGGGTTCGTCCAGAACGAGGCGAACCAGATCGTCCTGAACTCCGGCTCCAACCGGAAGGGCGCGATCGAGGCGCTCAAGCTCATGCGCGACATCTACAAGCGCGGGATGTCGGACGAGGTCTTCGCATGGACGGCATCGTCGAACAACCAGGGCTTTCTCGCGGGACGTCTCTCGCTCGTCGAGAACGCGATCTCGGTCGCCCGCCCCGCCGAGGACTCCGGCAACACGGCGCTTGCCAACGACACGTGGCTCGCGCCGATCCCCGCCGGCCCGCACATGCGGATGGGGAACGAGCACGTGATGGGCGTCTACGTGATCTGGAAGTTCGCGCAGAACAAGGCGGCAGCGAAGAAGTTCCTCGTCGACCAGCAGCTCGACTACCGCGAGCACTTCGTGGAGAGCAAGTTCTACTACTTCCCCGCCTGGACGGGAGCGATCAAAGGCGGCTTCAAGACGATCCGTAAGATGACCGCCGCGGACAA
>WNGD01001864.1_pt1 | contig 22490 bp, 17 predicted proteins | sample 5400671 | NCBI WGS metagenome assembly WNGD01 (sample SAMN13153369, study PRJNA577476) | soil metagenome | isolation source: 40 cm soil or saprolite under grassland replicate 2 | place: USA:California | collected 2016-06-15 | reverse complement strand
CGATCTTCGCTGGCAAGGTGCTGGGGGCGATTCTGCCGGAACTCCTCTACTCGATGATCGGCCTGCTCGTCTACTTCCTAGAGATGACATTACGCTTTGGGTTGGAGAAGCTGGGATTGCTGCCAGCGACACTCTCGGTACTGATCGTGCTGCTGATCCCTGCGATAGCCTTCTTTGGCGCTGCGCTGGCGAGTGTCATCTCTTCGCGTGTCCGCACATCTCAGGCGGCCCAGAATTTCAGTTCGTTTCTACAGATCGTGCTCTGGGTCGGCCTGGGTGCGCTTTTGTTCCTGGTCGGGAACCTGGGGCTCTGGGCATTCGTTGTGGCCGTGGCTGGCATCTATGCGCTTGATGGAGTGCTGATTCTCGTGAGTGCTGTGACCTGGAAACGTGAAGAGGTCATGGCGAACCAGTAGCGTGTATCCAGAGGACACCTTGCCACAAGATGCTGGGTCTTGCGCACTTTGATTGCTATGAGGGAGAGGAGTGATACACTTGCACTACCGGTAGTTTGGGGACTCGGGATTTTGTCTTGTTTGAAGCCCATCCAATAGTGATAGTCTAAGCTCAAATTGCTCAGATTATACGGCCGAAATCAGGTGCGATTTCCCGAATCAACAAACTACCGATATGGACGCTTGCTCAAGACCATCGATATCCTGACGTTCCTTTCCGACAAACCCTATCGACGCCGGATAGGACGCTTGCTCAACAAAGGAGAAGCAGTGCATAGCCTGGCGCGTCTTGTCGCCTATGGGCAGCTTGGAATATTGACCGATCGCGATCTCACCAGCCAGCTCAATCGAGCAACCTGTCTCAGCCTCCTGCTCAACGTCATTGCCGTTTGGAATACCCGGTACATGCAAGCTGCGCTCGACCACTTGCGTGCGACGCACTATCCAGTCCTGGAGAGCGACCTGGAGCATCTTTCTCCGATCCTCTCTGGCCATATCAATCTGCATGGGTCGCACCACTTCGACTTGCAGGCACCCAAGAAGCGTCAAGGGCAACTGCGCCCTCTGCGAACGACGGAACCGCTCTTCTGACACCTACCTTACCGTTGTTCACCGGACTCTCTCATCTGCGTTTTTGGGGCTTAGCGTTGTAAATTTCGTCGGCGGGCCTAATAGGCCATAACAGCATCGTACTCTCCAATAAAAGGGAAAAACATATGCAGATCGCGAATGTCGAATTGCCCATCAGAGTCCATAAAAAAGGTCAACTCCTTGGTAGCCGCTGCAAATCCGCTCACCAGCGCAGCCCCATAGCCTTGGTTAGTTGGATGTGTAATGAGACGAAGCTGGGGGTGAGTATCGACCAGCGCAGCAACTATCGCACCCGTCCGATCTGTACTGCCATCATTGACTACTACAACCTCAAAATCCACCTGCCATGTGTTCAAGACATTGAGGATATCAGAGATGGTACTGGCGATGACTTGCTCCTCATTATAGGCAGGCAGAACAACAGAGAGACTATGACCACTAGCATGTGAGTTCCCATACTCACTCATCCAATCCTGCTCGCGCTCAGCGAACATATCTCTTCTCTCTATTGTCGATACTGATCGACGATCATCAGAAACATGTGTGTATACTGGAACATTTGTGTGCAACATAGTTGACTCCTTCTGAGATTTACTCACAAAAACCCAAAGACGCATCCCCAAGTAGGAGATGAGTACCGTACCAAAGATAGCGAACACCTTCGAGGCATTGGCCCACCGTGCCGCATTGACAATCAAGGCATGCCTACCCTCAGACAGTTCAACAAACGAACGTACTTCTGACGATTCTACAGGACGCATTTCAGATACTTTTATCACAAACAAATCCTCTCAACCTGCTATGCGGCCTTTACAGCCACGGGATGGAACGGTGAAAGCTCCATCGTTATCTTTCTTCTTCGTTAGCAGCAAGCACTCTCAAAACACTCACCACTATTGGTCAGGTTAACAGAGGATGATGAAAAGTAAGTTGGAAGAAAATGAGAAATTTCTCACCAAGCGGGCTTGCGGAAGCCCCTGCGCTTCCGCCATGGGATGAGCAAGCCCTACCTTTTGGGGCGTGATGGGGGCGGATAAATCTCTCATCAGTTTTCCTTTCTTGACATCGTGATGAAAGTTTGGTACGCTACACCCATGAACACAACGCTTTCGGCCAAGCTCAAACTGAATACCACCCCTGAGCAATTCAAGGCACTGCGAGCCACCCAGTTGGCCTATCGGGATGCCTTGAACTATGTGAGCCAGTACGCTTTTGAGCATGGCAAGATGAGCAACAAAGTCGGCTTGCAGACGGCAACCTATCAGGAGATCCGCACTCGCTTCAAGCTCCCTGCTCAAATGGCCTGTAGCGTTCCCAGGCAAGTGGGTGCCACCTACAAAGCGTTGTGGACAAAGGTGAAGCAGAATGCCGAAGCTCGCAAGGCTGGCTTGACCAAGAAACGTTACAAAGGGCTGGATCAAGCTCCCAAGTATGTCTCTCCCACCCTGACCTACCAACTGGGCCATGATTATAGCTTCAAGAAGGGCCAGCGAGTCAGTATCCTGAGCCTGGATGGGCGCGTCGTCGTCTCCTATACCGGCTACAGCAAACACGTGGCCCTGATACAGCAAGGGGCAAGCATGGGAGCCGCCAAGTTGTGGTACGACAAACCCCGTAAGCAGTTCTACCTACTCGTTTCCCTCGAAGTCGAGACTGCCGACCCTACACCCCAGACCCATACCAGCGTGGTGGGAGTCGACGTCGGAATGCGTTATCTGGCGGTGAGTAGCACCATGAAAGGAGAACCCACCTTCCATTCTGGCAAATCCGTGGTTTCCCAGTCCAATCACTACGCACGCCTGAGAAAGCGTCTGCAACAGAAAGGCACTCGTTCGGCTACACGACGACTTGTCGTGATTAGTGGACGAGAGAGACGGTTGAAGCAGGACGCCAATCATGTCGTGAGTAAACGCATTGTGGAAGCTCATCCTCATGCCCTCATTGGACTGGAAAATCTGACAGATATTCGTGAGCGCACCAAACGCAAGAAGGGCAAGAAAGCGACCAAGAAGCAGCGTAAGGCAAATGCCCGTCACACGAAGTGGGCGTTTGCTGAGCTGCAAGCCATGATTGCCTATAAAGCACTCTTGCACAGTTCGATGGCTATCAAGGTGGATGCCCACTACACGAGCAAGGCTTGCCCGACGTGTGGACACACCTGTGATGAGAACCGCCCTCGTAAGGGACTGCTTTTCGTCTGTCAGAGTTGCCATTATACGCTCCATGCGGATTTAGTCGGTGCGAGAAACATTACACTGAGAACGTTGCTCATCCGGCAAGACTGGATGAGTACGGGCTGCTTGTCAGTCAGCCCTGATGTGTCGAACGAAGAAGCTAAAGCGGCACGCCTGCAAAGGTATGCCGAGTTGCGGTGGAGTTCAGACACAAGCTCCCGGCTTCCAGCCGTGGGGTAACTGACATCAAATTTTCACACCAGAAGAGCCCGACTCATTGCCTTTTCGCCTGTTTGACAATAGAGTTATACGGCATCAACTCAGCCGGAACAATCTGGCCAGCTTGCCGTGAGAGAGCCGGACGCGCCGTGCCTACTTGCAGGCGTCGTTGGCCGCGCCTCTCTCGCTCTAGACGAGAACGGTAGGCCGCATGCAGAATATATTCGGAGATCGCTGCCACTTTGCGAGGTACGCCATAAAAACTGGGAAAATCATTGATATCGACCAGCACCAATCCCTGTGATGTTTCCAGCACATCCGCCCCATACAGATCAAGCCCAAATACCTGCCCCACACGCCGCGCCAGCTTCAACATCTCACGGCTCACCGGTATTTCCTGCTCTGACACCTCGCCATGCAACGGTGAACTCTTCGTAATCGCATGCACTTCCTGTCCCGTCACATAGAGTTTAATATCGTAACCACTATTCTCCACATAGCGCATCGCCAGATAGTGACTCTCATCTAACTGCAAATTCGCCATCTCTTCCGGCGTATGCACCAGATGAATGTCCTGTAGCGATGTACCATTGCTCGGCTTCACCACTACGGGATAGGCACTATGCGGCACATGCACGAGAGCACGAGGATGCCCTACAAAATAGGTTAACGGCACCGGCAGTCCCTTGGCCTGTGCAAAGGCCGCCGCTACTGCCTTATCACGTATCAGGCGGATCGCTCGGGAGTTATTAATTGTGGGAATACCCACCGCCTCCGCCGCCTCTAAAATTGTCAAACCAGGACCATCCGAAACCGTCTTCAACACATAGGCATCATACTCCGTTAAAGACAGATTCGTCAGATTGGTTACCGCCGCGTATGGTTGGAGCACATCAATCTCATGCCCCCATTGCTTTAACTGATCCGCCACTACCATAGGCATCGGCTTGCGATCATATCTCTCTTCCAGAATAAAACAGAAGCGCATCAACTCCTCCTTCAGACAAATAGCTCCAAATGATGCACGACAACACTTGCCACATATACTTGCATCAATTTGTACGCATATCCTACCTTACCAGAAAGAAAACTACTATGAAATCGGTCACACTACGCACTCCATAGGTAAGGGGGTGGTTCATTTTTTGAGGCCAAAGGGCATGGTAGGGGCGGCATTCATGACGCCAGTCCGCAAGCGAACAGACCAGCTCATGAGAGGCGGACTGGCGTCATGATGAGAGTTAACAAATTCATCCGGCTATGGGTCCATGGTGGGAGCGGCGTCATCAATGCCGCCGCTCCCACGACCGTAAGTCTTTTGTTACCTTTCATAATGCCGCCCCTACCGTCTTTTCAGCTCATCTTTGCAAAAAATGAACCGCACCACATAGGTAATATAGGCTTTCATCATCACCCTCAAACGTGCTATAATATAACCATGAGATACTTTTCACACGTTTTCAATGTATATCTATGCCGCATAGCACCCAACATATGCCGCACCACCGTTGAACGCTACTTGCTTGCCGCTGGGTAGCGACGCTTCTTTATACCCCAAACTTCCCTACAGGTGCTTTCCTATTCTACACATATGGCACCTCTACCTGTTTTTATGTATACGTCACACTTTGTCCGTGCCGATATCCCTGAAAATATGATACCATAAATATATATGGGTCATAACTCTAATATACAGGCAAGTTTGTTTCTATCGGAGCGGAGAAAAAAAGCAAGCTTAAAGGAATTTCACACCTATGGACTTAATGGATAAACTTGCTAGCTTGGCCAAACGCTATGAAGAGCTGAATTCATTGATGGCACAGCCGGATGTCATCAATGATATTGGGTTGCTGCAACGCTATGGCCGTGAGCATGCTGAACTCGAAGACGTGGTCAGCAAATATCACGAACTAGAGAACAATGACCGCCAACTGGGCGAGGCCCAGGAGATGTACGAGAGCGATGATCCGGAGATGCGCGAACTGGCGTTTGAAGAAATCGAACACCTCAAAGAGCGTAAGGAGCAGCTCCTCGAAGAAGTTCAAATCGCGCTCCTGCCCAAAGATATCATGGACGACAAAAATGCCATCGTCACCATCCAGGCAGGTGCCGGAGGCGATGAAGCTGCCCTCTTCGCCGGTGAACTCTTCCGCATGTATAGCCGCTATGCCGATGGCCGACGCTGGAAGGTGGAAATCCTGGATATCAACGAAACCGGCCAGGGAGGTATTAAAGATATCACCTTCGTTGTTCACGGCAAGGGAGCTTACCATCGTCTCAAATATGAAGGCGGTACCCACCGCGTACAGCGTGTTCCCGTCACCGAGGCCAATGGTCGTATTCATACCTCAACCGCCAAAGTTATTGTGCTACCAGAGGCTGACGAGGACATTCAAATCGATATCAAGGATACTGATATCCGCGTTGATGTTTACCGCTCCACCGGTCATGGGGGCCAGAGCGTGAACACCACAGACTCGGCAGTACGCATCACCCACCTCCCAACAGGATTGGTCGTCACCTGTCAGGATGAGAAGTCGCAGCTCAAAAACAAGCTCAAAGCACTCTCCGTCCTCAAAGCACGCCTCTGGGACCTCGAAGAGGCCCGCCGTCAGGAAGAGCTGAGTAAATCGCGACGTTCTCAGGTGCAAAGCGGTGACCGCAGCGAGAAAATTCGCACCTATAATTTCCCGCAAGATCGTGTTACCGATCATCGTATCGGTCTCACCCGGCACAATTTACCCGGTGTACTCAACGGGGAGCTTGACGAATTTATCGACAACTTGATCGCAGTTGATCAAGCCGACAAACTCCAAAACCTCTTCACGGAAGAGGCCAGAGTCAAATAGTAAGAGGTTCTGATGCCTTTCGAGCAACCACAAGCTATTCGTACTATCTTTTTCGATGCAGGTTTCACCCTCATCCGTCCGTACCCTTCAACACCGGAAATTTGTCTACAGGTCTCTCGCCAACTCGATCTGCATATTCACCTCGATGCAGTCAAAGAACGCATGGTTGAGGCTCAAGACTACTACTTACGCCACATGCGCCTCAACCGCCACACCTGGAGCAATGATCAAGCCATCAATGAGTTCTGGACAGGCTACTACATGAATCTCCTCCGTCCTTTCATCGAGGAACATGATGAGCGGCGTCTCTATCAACTAGCGCAAGCCATCAACGAGGAATTTGACAAACACACCAGCTGGGAGCTTTATCCTGATGTCCTACCCGCATTGAAGGCCCTACGTTCTCAAGGCAGCTATACACTTGGCGTCATCTCCGACTGGGGTATCGCCCTTGGCTCTATTCTCCGTAATCTTCATCTCACTCCTTATTTTGATTGTTTGCTCGTCTCAGCCATCGCACGTCATGCCAAGCCCTCTGCGATGCTCTACGAAATAGCGTTACAAAGGGCAAATAGCATTGCCGATTATACACTTCATATAGGAGACTCCTATATCTATGATGTCTTAGGGGCTCGTTCTGTGGGCATAACGCCCGTGTTGCTCGATCGCGCAGGACATATACACGAGAGCAATGTCGATTGTCTACTCGTTCACTCGCTCACTGAATTGCTCGATCTTCTGGAGGTACCGCAATGACAAAGGAACATACTGCTACACGCAATATTTTCACCCTGACATGGGCTGGTTTCCTCGCAGGTGCTACTGCCGGAACACTAACAACACTGGGCCGTTATGTTCGCCATGAGGTGCGTCGACGCGGCTATCCCAGCTGGGAGAGTTGCCGCTGCAACTTCAAGTCTCAACCCATCATTTTTCAGGTCTGGCATAGTCGGCACGAACAGCGAGGTGAAACCATCTTTGCCGAGGAGTGGGGACTGCGGCTCGCCGACCCACCACACTGGCTACGACGCTTATATCATCATAGCTCACAAATTCTCGCCACACTCAACCCAGGCGGCAACTACGTTCAGCGTGTTGCTCTTAGCCCGCAAGAAGCGCGTCAACTGGCCTTCCTACTGCGCTCATCCACATCCGAGGAAGAAACACCTCCACCTAGTACCCATATCGTCTGGAGACGCGAAGTATTGTATGCCCCGCGCCATTTCTTCGATAAATGCATCCGCCGTCTCTATCCCGCCCATATCCCCCAGGAACGCATAGCCACGGCTCAACCACTGCCCGCCCTCTGGGATCCACAGAGCAACCTACCTCTACCCACCGAAGGAGAACTCCTCGATACACCCATTGGCACACGCATCGATTATATCGGCTGGACTCCCTCCCAAATATCCTATTGCACTGTACGCCATAGTGCTAATGATCAATAACCTGCGGAGTGTGCGTAGGATCTTTGCATATTTACCTGTGCAAGGTGAACTGCTATACTAACTATATAGAAACATAGCATCTTCCCTTTTCTGAGGTACCAGTATATGCAAGTCAGGCAGCACGCGGACAAACTTGAGAGGCCATATAGCCCCACTGATCTCCAAAAGGCTCTGGGTGAACCTCTGCGCTCTGAGCAGCGCACAGGCGAATTGCTGCCACGAGTCCTTTCACGAGTGGACATGCTGGCGATCTTCATTGTGATTGTCCTCTTTATTCCCAATGCCTCCCTCGTCCAAGCTACGCAGGGAGCGGGTACCGACACCTATCTCTATTGGGTCATCGGTACCATCACCTTTCTTGTCCCCGGTGTACTCATCTCGGCTCAATTGTATCGCTTTATGCCTGTGGATGGCGGTATCTACGTATGGACACATCGTGCGTTGGGGCCTCTCTTGGGCTTCTTCGCCGGTTTCTGTGCGTGGTTTCCGGGCGTACTCGTGTTGCTTGCCGCCGCCGATGCCATTATCTCACTGATCCAGGGGATAGGTATACAAATTGCCGGCCCACATACACAATGGCTGGTAGCTCCCTGGCAAGAAGGTATCGTTGCAATCGCTGTCATCCTGATCGGTGGCTGGCTCTCCATCCTACCGTTACGCTCTGTCATGAAGATATCAAAGGCTGTTGTCCTGCTCTATGCTCTGGGTATCTTTGCCGTCGGTCTGGCCGGTTTCGTCTATCTGGCTCAAGCTCACTCAGCCCAAATTCCCTTCATCGGAAAACAGCCGAGCTTTGCAACGCCTCACATTTTCCTCTACGGCGTGATTGTCCTGGCTTTACTTGGTGTTGAAGTCCCCTTTAACATGGCCGCTGAAACAACCTCACCGGATGCTCCCACACTCTTTATACGTTGGGGATCACTGCTCGTCCTGCTGGCCTATCTTCTTGGTACCTTCGGCATTATGGCCGTAGTGCCGCCTAGTGATGCCGGTTCCGCCTACTCTACACTGACGGCTGTCGGCATCGCCTTTGGAACTCCAGCAGCTATTGGCGTGGGCATCATCTTCATCGCCTTTTTTATGATTGTGGTCGTGATCTACAACGTGACCTTTGCCCGCATCTTGCTCGTCTCCAGTCTAGATCACCGCCTCCCACCGCAACTTGCCAAGGTCAATCGCCATCATTCCCCTTTCTGGGCTATCGCTCTACAGACCGGTCTTGTTATCATACTGGCTCTCTTCACCTATATAGTCGGCCCTCTCCTCTATTCCGATCAAGGTATTGACTTCACCTCTCGCATCTATGATATTACTCAGGCTACCACCAGCGTGATCTGGTGCATCTCCATGATCATCCTGTTTCTCGATCTGCCGATTCTGCTCTATCGTTTCCGTCAACTCCTAGCGAAAAAACCGAAGCAGTTGATCGCTCCACCCTGGCTGCTTTATCTCTCAGCAACGGTAGGCGGCGTCGCCAGTATGTTCGGTATCTGGGTTACCTTGACCTCTTCGTGGGATAGTACGCTTATCCCCAATGCTCAATGGGGTCTCTACGTGGGAGGATCCACGCTTTTTTGCTTGATCGTTGGACTCATTGGCTCAGCCTATCCTCGCCTACTGAGCAGTTTGAATCAGCAAACTGCTGCCGCAGTGGAAAATGCTCGTCTATATCAAGAATTAAGTGTAGCCTATGACAAGCTTAGCGAACTTGACCAGCTTAAAGACGCCTTCCTCACGACAGCCAGCCATGAGCTACGCACGCCGCTCACTATTGTCCAGGGCTACCTCGAACTACTCAATGAAATGGACGATGTCGATGCCCAGACCCGCAAAGCCTTCCTTAACAAGGCTCGCCGCGCCTGTGATGAGTTAGTCTTGCTCCAGGCAAATATCATGGATGCCAGGCGCGTCAAATTTGACGCGGCCACTCTCCACTGCACATTTCTCTCGCTTAAAGAAATCTCCACATCCCTTGCCGATCTCTTCGAACCACTTATCTTGCAAGAACGACGCCAGGTCGAGATAGATGTGGCACCCTCTATTACGGTCTGGGCCGATGAGATCCGTCTGAAACAGGTCATTCGTAACCTCTTTGCCAACGCCTTGCGCTATTCACCACGTGGCACACCTCTACGCATTACCGCCCATGTAGAGCCAGAGCAACATACGGTTCGCGTCAACATTATCGATCGTGGACTAGGTGTACCACTCGACCAACACAAAGCCATCTTTGAACGTTTTGTGCGCCTGGAACGTGACATGCATAGCACCATCCGAGGTAGTGGTCTGGGATTGGCAATCACACGCCAGTTGGTTGAAGCGATGCACGGCACCATCAGCGTCGAAAGTAGTGGCGTTGCTGGAGAAGGCTCTACCTTTACCTTTACCTTGCCCACAACCAGCCGGTCATAGCTTGTGTTCCGCTGCTGGATCAAAACGATAGAGGCGAGCCGGCCGATGTGTGCCTTCCATTTTCTTAGCACCGGTATCTTCCAAAATACCTGTGGCCAGAATCTTCTTACGGAAATTGCGTTTGTCCAACTTTCTATGCAAAATAATCTCGTAGACACGCTGCAACTCGCGCAACGTAAATTGAGCAGGCAACAAGCTGAAGGCAATCGTCGTATATTCAAGCTTACCTCGTAAGCGTTCCAGGGCATAGTTCAAAATCTTGTCGTGGTCAAAAGCCAGTGGGGGGAGTTGATGAACCGGGAACCAGCCCACGTCAAGTGCATCGTCAGCGGCTCGTATTTGTAGATGTTGAGAAGGCAGTAGTGCAAAGTACACAACAGTGATCACTCGTGTACGAGGATCGCGTCCAGGGTCACCAAAGGTGTAGAGTTGTTCCAAATATACATCCTGAACACCTGTCTCTTCCTGAAGTTCACGCTTGGCGGCCGTCTCCAGCGCTTCATCCATATTGACAAACCCACCCGGTATCGCCCACATCCCTTCACAGGGCCAGGAACGCCGCTTAATCAACAAAACCTGCAGATCTTGCTGTCGCAAACTCATCATGACCACATCCACAGTCACTGATGGACGTTCATACTTACTCGGATCATATCCGTGGGCTTTCGCTTCATCACTTTGTTGCATTTTACTGTGTTTTTCCGTCTGCTCCATAACACCTTGCTTCTTTCAAACCATCTATGGCTGTCTCACAGCATATATACATGATATCATGTGTCCAGGCATATATTCTGAAGACATTACTCTTCAAATATATAACATTAGTGTATTATACACACGAATATAAGCGAACAAGACATACCTGTCAAGGGCAAAGAAGCCCCGAAACTCCTGCAAACATTGTCCCCTATACCTTCCTGTGCTATACTTGCACATGCATGCAAAACACTCGTTCTTAACTTAGACATGAGAGAAGGTCCTATCATGGCAGATGCAGAGGTAGAACTACAGCAGATTGGTCTCTATACCATCACTTCGCTGCTCCATACAGGTTCTGCCAGCCACCTCTACACAGGCAAACACCGTAAAAAAGATATAGCGATCAAAGTATTTCGCACACCACTATTTACCGAAGAGGCCAAAGAAGCCTTCCTATCACGTGCCAAACAGCTGAAAAAACTGAAACATCGTCACATTCTCGACATTCTGGACTTCGGACTCACCCAACACTTCGGCACCTCAGACGACTACGGCTTCCTGGTCATGCAATATGCCGCTGGCGAGACGCTTCGCCAGCGCATTGCTCCCGGCAAACATCTCACCGCTCCTGAAGTGAGACCGCTTCTTTCACCGGTAGCCACGGCCCTGCACTATGCTCACGTCTCACATATCATTCATGGCAACCTGCATCCAGGCAATCTACTCTATGATGCACATAACGACATCCTGGTAAGCAATTTCTCGCTACCATTTGCTGATAATCTAGCAACCCTTCATACTGGCACATCTGCCATTCCATACATGGCCCCAGAGCAGTTACAAGGCCATCCTATTCCTGCCAGCGATCAATACGCTCTAGCAGTAATAGTTTACGAATGGTTATGTGGCCAACGTCCTTATGCCGCCACAGAGCGTGAGACCTTGCTCCACCAACAAACACACGAGCCACTGCCTCCACCCACTAGCCTCAATGCCAATATCTCGCCTGCCGTCGAGCGTGTACTTCTGCAAGCTCTTGCCTCCCATCCCGATGACCGCTTCCCCCATATCCAGGCATTTGCCGATAACTATTTACGCGCCCTAATGGGCCAACCTCTCCAACTTGAAAAGAAGCAGTCTGTGTCGTCTCCGAAAGTTAAATTAGTTGACAATGGTATACCAAATAACAACAAAACGAAAGAATCGCGGGAGGATATAGCAGATAAAGATACCCTAAAAATGGTGGCGCAACAAAATACTAGTAGCCCCTCTAAATTGACTATGCATGAGGATATTGAAATGAATAATAAATTAGAGGATCCAGCACACCCTACTCTTTACTGTAAAGTTTGCGGTAGCGCGAATCGCACAAATGCAAAGTATTGCTTTAGCTGTGGACAACCAATACTAAATGAGTCACCTCTTTTACAAATAAGTACAGTAGCTAATGGTGTAGGAACTTCAAATCCAGCTACCCTTAACTGCATTACATGCGGAGCAACAAATCGAGCAAATGCCAATAATTGTAATAGATGCGGAACCCCACTGAAAATAACGTCAAATGTAATACCCCCACATAACACAGATACACTCGCTCCTAATTACTTACTCAATCAACGATATCAAATTATTAGCCAACTGGGCAAGGGAGGGATGGGAACCGTTTACAAAACAAAAGATACTAAGTTCGATGGCAGTGACAGATTAGTGGCTGTGAAAGCACTAAGCTTAAGTGGTTTGAGTCAAAAAGAAATTACCAAGGCTACGGCAGCTTTTAAACAAGAAGCACATATGCTCGCTGGGCTCAGACATCCTAGCCTTCCTCGTATCTATGATCATTTTAATGAAGGGGAACATTGGTATCTTGTGATGGATTTCATTGACGGGGAAACACTAGAAGACTATCTGAATAGAGCAAGTGGAAGGCGTCTCCCATTTGGAAAAGTCCTATACATGGGCATACAATTATGTAAAGTACTTGAATACTTGCACAATCATACGCCCCCTATAATTTTCCGTGACCTTAAACCTCTCAATGTTATGATAACTCCTGACGGAGAATACCTCTATTTGATAGATTTCGGTATTGCTCGTCACTTCAAACCAGGAAAAGCAAAAGATACTACCCCTCTTGGAACCTGGGGGTATGCTGCTCCTGAACAAGCCGGTAGATCGCAAACGACGCACAAATCTGATATTTACAGTTTGGGAGCTACACTCCATCAGTTGCTGTCAGGAGATGACCCAGCACAAAGTCCGTTTCAATTTGCACCTCTCCAATTAGAGAGCAAATCAGCTGCTTATGATTTTGATAAGCTAATTATACAAATGCTAGATATGGATCCAAGTAAAAGACCTGATAGCATGACCATCATCAAACAGAAGCTAGAAAATATTTATGCCGAATGGTATACTACTCAGCATAGTAATCAGGGAAGTAAACAAAATAAATTAGTAAAAGCTTCTATAATAACCACCGACTCTCAGCTTGAGAAAACCATCTCTGACGACCTACGCCAGGGTGGTATCCTCTCTCAACGTCTCCCTGACTACGAAGAGCGACCGGCGCAGATCGAGATGGCCGCATTGGTAGCACGTTCGCTAATACAAAATGATCCGGCCATCTGCGAAGCCGGGACAGGCACCGGAAAAAGCTTAGCCTACCTCGTTCCTATCGTCCGTTCCGGCAAAGTCGCCATCATCAGCACGGCTAATAAAGCCCTGCAAGAGCAGCTCTTCTACAAAGATATTCCTTTTATACAGAAGCATATTCAGTCGTTCGATGCCGCCTTGGTCAAAGGGATAGGCAACTACGTTTGTATTGACCGCCTGGAAAGCGAGCGCGTGGGCCTGCAATTCTATGCTAAGAACCGCGAATTTATGCGCCTGGTTGATATCACCAACGATCCAGACTCAACATTTATGGGTGACTTTGAAACGCTGGATTTTCCGTTGGCACCCGATATTCGCAGTAAGGTCTGTGCGGATAGCGACCAGTGTGCCTGGAGCAAGTGTGGCTATTTCGCTGACTGTTATGTGCGTAAGATGCGCGTGAAAGCGGAACGCGCCCAGGTGATTGTCGTCAACCATACCCTCTTGCTCCTCGACGCAGCTATGGACGGCTATTTGCTGCCAGAACGCGACGTGATCGTGCTAGATGAGGCACATCATCTAGAGGAAGAGGCCACGCGCTGCTTTACAGTAACGGTTAGCCCCAACTCAGTTTTGACGCTGCTCGCACAGCGCACGCTAAAAGATCATAGCCTGCTCAGTTTGCAGGATGAAGCGAACAAAGCACTCTACACGGCCTGGGAGCAGTTGAAGCTGGTGGCCGACCCTGGCTACAAAGGACGTGCCAATCTTTCATCACCCTTGGAAGAAGGGCTGAAGCTGGCAACAGTGATCAGCGATCTGGCCGATTCGTTGCGTAAACAACGTCCAAAAAACCTGCCGGAGAAAGAAGAGCAACTTTATGACAAGTTGCTGGCCCGCACACAAAATCTGGCCAAGAACATCCGTACTGTATTTGCTGTCGATGAGCCGCAGAGATTTGTGTACTATGTCGAGCGCACAGCGACAGCCGGACAGAAGGGCTTCTTATTGCAGGTATCGGCCTCACCACTGGATGTCACACCATGGCTAAAAGAAAAGCTGTTTGATAAATGTAACATCATCTGTACCTCAGCCACCCTGGCAACCATTGGTCCCAATCCGGCCAAGCCTGAAGACAAAGGACCAAATTTCGCCTATTTCCGGCGACGTGTCGGCCTTGATCCCATCGACTATCCCAATGTGCTTGAACGCATTCTGCCCTTGACATTTGACTACGAAAGCCATGCCCTACTCTATCTGCCTCGCGATCTACCGGCTCCCGTCTTCGGCATCGGTTCGGATGACTATACGAAAGCTATTGCGCGTGAAATGTACCGACTGGTCAAAATATCGCGTGGACGGGCCTTCCTGCTCTTTTCCAGCAAACGTATGCTGGATCAATCCTATGAATTGATGGCCCCACATTTAGAGTATCCCCTTTTGAAACAGGGCGATATGTCACGCCTTGAGTTGACGCGCCGTTTTCGTGAGGAAACCGGGGCTATCCTCTTTGGCTTAAAGAGTTTCTGGGAAGGGGTTGATATCGCCGGTGAGGCCCTGTCGCTGGTGGTGATTGACAAGTTGCCATTTGATCCACCCGACGATCCCGTTCACGAAGCACGGGTAGCCCAAATGAAAGCGGCAGGTGAAAACTGGTTCGGTATCTATGTCCTGCCACAAGCTGTCCTGCGCCTCAAACAAGGTCTGGGCCGCCTGTTACGTACCCGCGAAGATCGGGGAGTGATGGCCATCCTCGATACGCGCCTACACACAAAAGGTTATGGAAAGATGGTGCTGGATGCCCTGCCACCGGCACGGAGAACAGCCAGCATCAAAGACGTACATGGCTTCTTTAACGAGGAAGACGGACCATTTTAAGTTACACAGAAAAACACGGAGGCTGGCTTTGATCCACATATTATAGAAGGATCAAAGCCAGCCTCCGTGTTGTATAAGCTGGCTCAGGAAAGTAGGCAACCTAGCGGATGCTACTCTGTCCCATACCACTTTGGCCCATTTTGCTCCAACTGGAGTCACTCTGATCGATACGCTCCGCGAGCAACTGTATAGCCCTTTGGGCACGCAGCTTGTCTTCCTGCTGCGCCTGCTGGAAGAACTGAACGAGTTCCTGATCACCGCTCAACTGGGCATCTCTAATATACTGCTCATACGTCTGACCACCTTGCAAAGCGTGATACAGAATACTCACCAGATTGTAATGGGTGTTCTGTACACCTGTCTTACTCCGTTCGGTTTGCATATTCACACTCCTTACTTTTCAGCTTTCACCGACTTCAGCACAGAACTGACTGAGTAGCCGGACGACAAATTTCAGTACCTATTACGCCAGGAGCAAGAGAAAAGTTTCTGGAAATTTATGCATATCTACTTCATTCCTGGTTAATTCAGCTTCACCCATTGACAATCTTCCCTACAACCTGCTATCCTTGCGCCAATATCCATATATTGGAGGACAGGGGCCATGGCATCCACACCACCATCCTACATGGCAGGCTCACATACCCAGGCACAGCAACAAGTAGCGCAACAACAGACTATCCCTCTGCCCGCTACGCCTATTCCTACTCCACCTATGCCACTATTTAACCAGCCCGGTACTTCGCTCATACGCCTATCTAGAGGACAGATCAAACGCATCATCCCTATTGTTCTCGTACTGGCATCGCTAGCCGGCATCTACTTCATCTGGAGCACAGGCAATGCATCTCCTGCTCTCTCTACCAATGCAGGCATTACCCAACAGAGCTTTGGGACAGGCTCCTCATCTAAAAATGCTCAGAGTAATAGCTCTTCAGCATCAGGAGAAATAAAGGTGTACGTCGTTGGCGCAGTCAAACATCCTGGAGTGTACACTCTTGCGACAGATGCACGAGTCTATGATCTGTTGCAAGCAGCAGGAGGACCACTGCCCAAAGCCAACCTCGTAGCCCTGAATCTGGCAGCCAAGCTGACCGATGGGGAAGAGGTCTATGTCACACTGGTTGGTGAAACGCCGCCCACATACATGGGTGGCGTGCCAGGGCCAGGAACGGGTACAAACAGCAACACAACAAATACGGGTCAGCTTGTCAACATCAATACCGCAAGCGCCGATGAGATGCGCCAAAGTTTGCACCTCAGTAGCACAACAGCCAACGCCATTGTGAACTACAGGTTACAAAATGGGGACTATACTTCCGTCGATCAGTTACTCCAGGTGGTGAGCAAAACGATATACGCCAAGATAAAGGATCAGGTGACTGTAGGATGATCGTCTCGCAGCATGAGCCCTCGGCACTTGATCTACGTGGCCTCACACTGGTAGTGGTGGCAGCAGCGTGCTTAGCCGGTATGGTACTCGACTCCTGGTTGCTCGACTACCGGATAACTTTGCCTTCATTGGCTTTACTGGCCGGTGCCGTTGTGGCACTGCTCCTGCTTATCCCACTCTGGCGTGATGCTTCAGGTCGCCTTGCTATGCTCATACTGCTATCGGTGTTGTTGGGAGCATGGCGTTACACAGTAGCATCAGGCGTTGAAGATCCACAACGTATCTCAAGATTTATCGGGGCAGGCAAGGTTGAGATACAAGGTACGCTGAGCGATGAACCGAAAATATCAGGGAAAAGTCTCGTCTTAGCCATTGCGGTGAGTGAGGTAAGTACAGATCAGGGAAAGACATGGCAACAGGCTGATGGACCGGTAGAAGTCCAGACGCTAGATGGACAAAGCCAACCGGTTTATGGACCGAACTACGGTGATACAGTTGAACTCCAAGGGAAACTTCAGCCTCCCTCACAGTATAGTCCCTATGGGACAGCGGCAAGTATGGCGTTTCCACGACTGGCTACTCTTCAGGCAAACGGTAATCCATTGCTGGCCACTTTCTATCACCTGCGCCTGGCACTGGCGAGCGTGCTGGCCCAATCACTCCCCCAACCAGAAGCAGCATTGCTCATTGCAATCTTTCTTGGCTTACGCACGCCTGTCCTCAAACCGCTTACCCTGGCGTTTAGTGAAACAGGCACCTCCCATTTGCTCGCACCAGAAGGCTTCAAGGTCACACTTTTAGCAGGGCTTGTAGCTGGCAGTACTCGCTGGCTCTATAGGACACAAGCATCACAAACTCCTCTGTTACCGGCTCAGAAACGTCGCCTCGCTTGGCGACGTTGGATAGCGACAGCTATCGTCATCGTGAGTATTGCCATTTACGTCCTATTAAATGGTGCTGGGCCGTCGGCGTTACGAGCCGGTATTATGGGTATCACCGCGGTAATTGCACCACGTATCGGGCGTGTCTATAATGTCTATACCGCACTTGCCATGGCTGCGCTCATCATGACGCTCATCAACCCCTTTGTCTTGTGGGATGTGAGTTTCCAGCTCTCCTTCCTAGGAACGTTAGGTATTGTGCTGTTTACGCCTTTTTTTCAGCGACTCCTGCGGCCTCTTGGGCGTATACCCATGGGTTACACAGTAGCGGAGATTATGGCGGTTACTTTAGCGGCTCTGGTAGCGACGCTACCGATCTTAGCACTGAACTCCTGGCAAATTTCGTTGATTGCTCTCGTTACCAATATCTTGACCGTTCCCTTATTGAATCCCTTAATTATGCTGGGCTTACTAATTGACGGCACAGGTTGGCTTTTCGCGCCATTGGGCATCGTATGCGGGTGGGTAGCATGGCCGCTATTGTGGTATGTAGATGCAATTGTGACTTGGTGTGCTAGATTACCGGATGCGTCTGTACAACTACCTATGACTGCTGGACTGGCGTGGGGCTACTATGCATTATTGGCTCTGCTTACCTGTTTTCTCCTTTACAGATGGCCCCATCCGCACGATCATAGAGCCACTCGGCTCATATCACCGCGTAGACGGCATGCACTACAATTGAGTGCAGCCCTGCTCATGATTCTGGCTACCGGTACCAGCGCATTAGCGGCACGCCCCGATGGGAGATTTACGCTCGCATTTCTCAATGTTGGGCCTGTCAACGCGCCATCGCAAGGAGAAGCCATCTTTGTACGTACCCCTGATGGGAAAACGATGTTGATCGATGGAGGGTTAGATGCCGCATCGCTAGCTCAGGAACTGGATAATCGTCTCCCCTTCTGGCAACGCACCCTTGATGTCGTAATCTTGACCTCACCACGCTCGGATGCTCTCACTGGCTTGCAAGATGCCGTCAGTCGCTATCAAATCGGCGAGGTAGTAGATGCAGGCATGTTACATCCTACTACCGGCTATACCCTCTGGCGCAAGACGATTACCGACCGCCACCTGAACTATGTACAGGTGCACCAGGGCATGACCATTCCCATTGGAACATCCGTGACAGTCCAGGTGTTCTGGCCTCCTTCGCCCTTGCATAAGAGCAGTAGTGAGGACGTAGATGATGGACTGATTCTACGTATTGTCGCTCCTGGAGTTAGCGTCTTGTTACTGGGTGCCAGCATAGTGAGCCGCTACGCCCTCACAGGCTTGCTCACCAGTGTAGATCCCAGCTATCTGCACGCGGATATTGTTCAGGTAGTAGCAGAGAGCGGGAAGAAGCTCCCCACAGAGCTAAGCACGCTCCTCCAAATAGCCAAGCCCTCCCTGCTGGTCATCACACCAGCGGCCCTGAGCGCCAAGCAACGGAAGGCCGGGGCAATGTCGCTATTGGAGCCGTTGCCTACGGTCTTTACAGGGACAAGCTGGCAGACGATACAGACAGCACAAACGGGGACTTTCGAGATCAGTAGTACCAACCAGGGATGGAGTAGTTAGGCAAGGGCGGTTCTGGCCTTTGGGATGAACATTCCTCACGAGATGCCTGCTCATTCAGCTCGTTCCTTGATCCCAATCAACCGCGCAGAGTTGGCGATGACCGGAATGGAGGAGAGCTCATGCAGAAGTGCGCCGGTCACTGGGGAGAGGATGCCGGGAATGGCAAGCCCCACGGCAATTGCTAGCACACTCAATGAGAAGATCAGGTTTTGCTTGATAGCCCGCATCGCTTGACGGGAGAGACTCAGCAGGTGGGGCAGTTTGGCTAGGTCGTCGGACAAGAGCGCGATCTCCGCTGTCTCAATCGCGACATCGGTGCCACCCAATCCCATGGCTACGCCCACATTGGCTGTCGCGAGCGCAGGCCCATCATTCACGCCGTCACCGACAAAGGCAACACTCCACCCCTGGGCCTGAAGTTGCTTGACGATCTCTACCTTCTGCGCTGGGAGTACCTCGGCATGCACTTCACTGATGCCCAGCGCTCCGGCAATACGCTCAGCGGTCACCGTATTGTCACCGGTCACTAGCACCGTGCGGATGCCCAGTTTCCCCAGTCGCGTGATCACCGAACTGGCTTCAGGCCGCAATGTATCTTCCAGGACGAGCATGCCAACGACCTGTCTGTTGTGTGCGACCAGGATGACCGTGCGCCCAACGGCTGCCAGATTCCTCGCACGAGCCGCTATGTCCGAACCAACAGTGATGCCCTGCTCGGAGAGCAGCCGCGGTCGACCAATGACCACGTCACCATCCTGGATGCGTGCCCGTACGCCGAGTCCCGGCAGCACCGTCAACTCCTCTGGATCAGGAACAATCACCTCACGCGCGATGGCTGCCTGCAGCACGGCACGTCCCAGCGGATGCTCACTCAGCTTCTCAGCACTGGCGGCCAGACGGAGCAGCTCGGTCTCGGTCATCTCCCCAAGGGGTTGGATGGTGGTGAGCTTGGGCTGCCCAAAGGTGAGGGTTCCGGTCTTGTCAAAGGCGACGGCGTTGACCTTCGCCAGAGCCTCGATCGTCGCGCCTTTCTTCACCAGACTGCCACGAAGCGCGGCATTGCCGATCGAGGCAACCAGCGCCGTTGGCGTGGCCAGCACCATGACACACGGACAGAACACAATGAGGATGGTAATGGAACGCAGGATATCCCCGCTGAACCACCAGACCAACGCCCCCAAGATGATCGCAGCAGGCGTGTAGAACTTGGCGTACCGATTGAGAATGCGTTCGATGGGAGCCTTCTGCTTCTGGGCTTCCTCAACCATGCGGCGGATCTGGCCGAGCGTGGTCTCTGTACCCACCCTGGTCGCATGCACTTCGAGTGCTCCCACCTCGTTGAGCGTCCCTGCATACACCAGGTCCCCCACCTGCTTTTCGATCGGCAAGCTCTCGCCGGTAATGGCGGCCTGATTGACCGAAGCCGTCCCCAGTGAAATGGTGCCATCTACGGGGATGCGATCCCCAGAGCGGATGAGGACCAGATCACCGCTCTGTACCTCCTCCAGAAGAACCATGCGATCCTCTCCGTCACGCCGGACGATCACCCGGTCTGGGAGCAGCTTTGAAAGCTCGTCCACAGCATTGGAAGCTCTGGCGGAGACAAACTCCTCCAGCATCCCACCTAGGAGCAGGAGCACCGCAACGACGGCGGCGGCAGAATATTGGCCGATGATGAGGGCCGCTGCCGTAGCAAACGAGACCGGAATATCCGCCGTAAAATCGCGCTCACGGATGCCTTGAATGGCCGACCACCAGATGTAGACCGAGCCAGTCAGAGCCGCCGCCAGATAGAGCCAGGTGTGCGCGTGGGCTGAGTTGATGAGTCCATCAGGTGCCTGAATGGTTGCGGCAATCAGCAACAGGAGACTTACCAGTGTGAAGAGCGTGCCTGGATCAAGGAGAAAATCACGGTAGCGTAAGACTGCCCGTTGTCCTCCGCGTACACAGATCACACACGCGCTCTGAAAACGCACCAGAGCAGAAGATGACGAAGCCATATGATCTCCATTCATTGCATATGTGTTCAAGTAGTCATATAGTTACCCAAAAAGATGTATGCAGCGCGGCTCGCCTGGGCAGCATATACACAACACCTGTAAGAGGCTCTACGGATAGGGATGATCGGGGAGCCCTTGCCGCACATGATCGACGTGGTAGTCGGCCTCTTTGAAGAGGGCAGCCACATGGTGATCGTCCACTACGTAGTAGATAATGTTACCTTCTCGTCGGGGTTTGACCAGGCGGCGATCCCGTAAAAGGCGAAGCTGGTGCGAGACCGCCGACGCGGACACCCCCACGAGAATAGCAAGATCGCGTACACACATGGGACGTTGGGTCAGGGCATAGAGCATGCGAGCCCGCGTCGGATCTGCCAGTGCCTGAAATGTCTCGACAAGAAGTAAGAGGTGCGCTTCGGGAAGAGCTGCAGCACGCGCTGCCTCCACTGCCTCAGCATCGATAGCGATGAGCACATCTTCCTTTACCATCGCAGCTTCTCCTTTACTATATGAGTATATGCTCACATAGTACCATAGAAACTGGCGTACGTCAACGCGGCTTTCCCCTAAATCAGTTGTATTCCTACTGACGTTCATCCGCTGCACGTTGTCGCAATACTCGTTTCTTGATCTGATCCATTTCATCCAGACCTATATGACGACGCTCTCCATCTTATGCAGTAAATTGTTGACATTGCCACCCACTCCTCCATAATATACAATGAAAGCTATCGTTATGCGGTTCATCACCCGCCAGGTTTGGAGGCATTAGCACAGGTTGAGGAAAAGGGCTTTAGCCCGCCGCATCCCCCTGTCTCTGCGCCAGGGGTAAGGCGATTGTGGCTTTAGCCCTTGACATGACCTTACAGATATGGCATAATAGGGTCATGAAAACAGCATATCAAAAAGTTACCGTTCGTTTTCCGCGTGAACTTCTTGAAGCGTTACGCCCACTTGCAGAACAAGAAAGCCGTTCGCTTAATGGGGAAATTGTTCAGGCAGTGCGAGAATACTTAGCACGCAAGAAGAAAGGAGAGAAAGATGCTCAAAGCGTTTAAGTATCGCCTCTCTCCGAATAAAGCCACGGCCAACAAACTGCACTGGACGCTCACCCGATGTCGAGAGCTCTACAATGCGGCCGTGCGCCGTTTCGGCGGCGGTTAGATTGCTCCATAGGAGCAGAAGGTTGAGGACAAGAAACCTACTAGGACGCCCAACTTACCTGGCGTTGAAAGACAAAGGGGAAAATAGCATGTTGGGAAAGCGGCTAAGTGCGAAG
>WNGD01004794.1_pt1 | contig 22495 bp, 24 predicted proteins | sample 5400671 | NCBI WGS metagenome assembly WNGD01 (sample SAMN13153369, study PRJNA577476) | soil metagenome | isolation source: 40 cm soil or saprolite under grassland replicate 2 | place: USA:California | collected 2016-06-15 | reverse complement strand
CTCGAACAGCCCACCCGCCGTCGCCACATTCCCCTCCTGCAGTGCTAAACGCCCTAGTGCTGCGTTCGTTAAATGCGATAACAAAAGAGTCGGCGATAGTGGCGATGATCCTTAGGAGGGCGTCCCCAGACCCAGGGTTTGACCCGCAGGTTGAGTTGAGCGGTTGCGACACGGGTGGCTTGCTCGATCTCCTTGGGATTGGCAAAACTCTTCCCAGCCAGCGCATCACGCCGGAAGAGCCGCCACCAGCCTTCCTGGAGATTGAGCCAGCATGCTCCAGTCGGAATGAAGACGTGGTGAATGCGCAGGTGCTCTTCCAACCAGGTACAGGTCTCGAGGCTCGAATGACTGGAGAGGTTATCGGTGATAATGAAGATGTCTCCCGTCGGGTTGTCAGCTTCGATGTCGGCGAGCGAGGCAATGTAGCCCTTGGAATTGCGTGAGGCCGCACAGCGAGTCAACACCTTGCCATCGCGCACCCGCAGTGCTCCATAGACCCAGGTCTTCTCGGGGTCACGCCCGTAATCCAGGGGTGCTTTGATGCGATGACCACTGGGTGACCAGCCTGGGGCCGGATCAAAGGTACGTGGCACTATCCCACGAATTGCGCAACGAGGTTGTTGAAGAGCTAATCCTGAGCTGAGGAGCGAAAGTCGTGCAGAACTGGAGATTGAGCCCGTGAGAGAGGGCAGAACCAGTGGGATGGAGAGCAAAAAGGGCAGAAGACGGGGAGAAGTGAGCAATAGTCAGGAAAAGAGACCATGAAGCTCCACGCGGACAAGCTTGTGTTGAGTCTCGATATGTCGTACCCCCCACTCTCAGTGAAAGTCTCATAAAATCGTACCTGGTGGCCGCAACTGGTAGCGGCTCTCATGCTCCAGCACGATCGCTCAGCGCATCGAACTGGAAGCGGTACGATTGGAGGCTCTCCCTATGCTACGGCGCGGACAGATAACCACCTTTCAAGAGCGGTTGGACATTACCGAACGAGCCGCTGCCGGACAGTCCGACACCGAGATTGCGACTGCGCTCGGGTGCTCAGTTTGGACGGTGCGTAAGTGGCGCCGTCGAGGCCAACATCAGGGACGTACCGGCCTCAGTTCTCAGATGGGCCGCCCCATCAGCGGACCGCTCTGTATGCTTCCGACGGGCATGCGTGATGCCATCGTGCAGATGCGCCGGACGCATCCTGGATGGGGGCCGACTACTCTTCTGGCCGAACTCCGAGTTGATCCCCGTTGGGCAGATTGCCCCTTGCCCAGTCGCTCCCGAATTGCAGCGCTGTTGGGTGCCGAGAAACTGACGCGCCGCTATCAGAAGCATAGTGCCCTGCCCGCTCCAGCGATCCAGCCGCAAGGGGCGCCGCATGACGAGTGGGAACTCGATGCTCAAGGCCGCATGCGTGTAGCAGGAGTGGGCAACGTGAGCCTCATCACTCTTGTTGATGGAGACCATTCCATTTCGGGGGCTAACTGCTGTGCTTCTTGATTATTGAGTTTAAACTATAGGCAAAGAGTCCCTCTCTGCTGTGCAAAAGCGAATGAAGCGGTTATAGTGGTGTGCAAGACGAGAAATCGAGCAGAGGAGGAGAAAATGGAGAGTACCGACAAGGCCATTGAGATCTATCAACTGCGCATCTGGATACAGAAGATCAGTCCCCAAATCTGGCGTCGCCTGCTGGTGCGGAGCGACAGCACAATTGCCGAGCTTCATGACACGCTGCAAATAGTGTTCGGCTGGTCAGATGATCATTTACATCAATTCCTCATTCGTGGAAAGCCGTATGGGATCGGGAGGATTGGCGGCATCATTTTCGACGATAATCCACGCCAGGTACAACTCCGTGACTTTCACTTCCGTCTCAAGGAAACTTGGCTGTATGAGTATGATCTGACGGACTGGTGGCAACACGAGATTCGTCTGGAGCAGATTCTCTCCCTTGATCCCGCGAAGCGTTATCCCATCTGTGTAGCAGGCAGACGACGCGGACCCATCGAGGATTGTGGCGGCGCTTTCGCATTTATGGAACTGCAAGACAAGTACCCCTTGTGGGAAGCCTTGCCCCAGTTTGCGCAGCTTCTGCTTGAGCACGGCGACGACCTCGACGACTATCAAGATGAATTGCGACGACTGGCCTACTGGGTGGTCCGTGAGAACTTTGATCGACAAGCAGTCAACCTCCGTCTGGCTGAATATGTCGCTAGGCAGACAGGAGAGAAAGGAAGCTCTGATGCGTATTCGGGTACAAGTGCTCATTGAATCAGACCAGGAGGCTCCTCCTCTGCGTGTTGAGGAAGTGGTCTGCTTCGAGCGAGATCAACTCTCGCCGGAAACGCTCGGGCTTCGGTTGGAGGAAGCCAAACAGATGCTGGCTGGCGTCCAACACGTCATAACCGAGAGCCAGATTGAAGAATATGTGGAGCAACAGCGCCAGTGCTCCCACTGCCAGCAACCTCTCGCGTACAAAGGCCATCACCAGATCGGCGTGCGCACCCTCTTTGGGAAGCTCACTCTCTCCAGCCCACGCCTGTATACCTGTTCCTGTCAGCCTCACCAGAAGCAGAGTTGGAGTCCGGTCGCCGCGCTGTTTTCCGAACGCAGTACCCCAGAACTCCTTTGTCAGGAAGTCCGGTGGGCCTCGCTGCTGTCCTATGGCGTGACCGTCAAGCTCCTGGGCGATCTTCTGCCGATGGAGCATCAACTGAGTACCTCAACCGTCTCGCGGCATGTCCACCAAGTGGCTGAGCGCCTCGAAGGCGAGCTGGGCGACGAGCAACCTTCGTTTATCGAGGGCTGCCCTGACCAATGGTATAAACTGCCAGAACCAACTGCACCACTTGTGGTCAGCCTGGATGGCGGTTACGTTCACGCGCGCTCGAAAGATTGCCGCAAAGATGGATCATTTGAGGTGATTGTAGGCAAAAGCACCACCGGAGAAGGGGCCACGACCCGGTTCGGGCTGGTTTCTGGCTACGATACCAAGCCTCGGCGTCGGCTCTTTGAAGTGTTACAGGCACAGGGCTTGCAAATGAACCAAGCGGTCACGTTTCTCACGGATGGAGGGGACACTGTTCGCGATCTGACGGAAGGTCACAGCCCTCAGAGCTCTCACATTTTGGACTGGTTTCACGTTGCCATGCGGCTCACCGTGCTCAATCAGATGGCCAAGGGGGTTACGGTCGAGCAGAAAGGAGAGAAGTTCGAGAAAGAACTGGAGCGGGTCAAATGGTTCCTCTGGCATAGTAATGTGTATAAAGCACTGCAATTGTTAGAGTGGCTGGAATTGGATGTCGATGCTGAGGCGAGTCCAGAGGCCAGGAAGCTGGCCAGAACCTTGCACGAGTTTGACCATTATATTCGCACCAATCAATCATCCATTCCCAACTATGGCGATCGTTACCGCAATGGAGAGGCGATCTCCTCGGCGGTCGCGGAATCCTCTGTGAACCAGATTATCAGCAAGCGATTTGTGAAGAAACAACAAATGCGCTGGACCAGGGGTGGTGCTCATCTGCTGTTACAGGTACGGACGCAGGTGTTGGACGACACCTTACTAGCCACCTTTCAGCGTTGGTATCCTGGTATGAAAACGAGCGAGTCACAGCAGGAACCTGCACTGGCTGCGAGTTGAGCGGTCTCTGGCGAACCTTTTCTCATCCTTCCTTCGCTCTCGCGGACCCAGAGCGCGCGGATAAGCGGCCTCGGGCTCGATTGGGTGTGATGACAGCTCTTTCCTGATGTTACAGCGAACGCTCTCGACGTTCCCACTCACGGGCTTTGCGTTTGGCCGCCTCACGGTTGTCGGCGATGTAGCGTTCCAGGCTACGCAAGGAAGTATGCCCGCTGAAGCGTTTGAGATCGACCTCGGTGTAGTCATGGGCTGCACGCAGACTGATGGCCGTGTGACGCAGCTGGTGGAGATCCCAGTCGGGGATATAGCCTTTCCAGAGCGTGTCGGCTTGCCGGTAGGAGAGACGAGCATAGCCATCGGCGGTCAGATCAGCACGCCGATGGAGACGGGCTTTGCGGTGCGTTACGAAGAGTGGTCCTGAGGTCGGGTACCCACGCGTCGCCAGGTATTTGTCGAGAAGAGTCCCGACGGTGCGGGAGAAGAACATCTCGCGTGGGCGGTCGCCTTTGCCATGAAGACAAATCGAGCGATCGGGCCAGGAAATGTCGTCAACGTCGATGGCCAGTGCTTCTTGACAGCGAAGGCCCCATCATAGATCAGCCAGAAGAGGGCGCGGTCACGTGGGTCATCGATCTTGCGCAACACGGACTCGACCTTTTGCGCGTCTAGTGCCCGAGTCGTCCGTTTCCCCTCTGGTTTCCGGTTTATGCCATTCAGGACTTCCGAGATCTCCCAGCCCTGATCGTGGAGCCATCGGATGAAACTGCGCAGCGCGGCCAGACGCCTATTGTAGGTAGTGGGTGCGAGAGATTCCTGGCGTGCGAGAAATGCCTGGAGAACGTCAGTGGTAAGTGCAGTGACTGGTTTCTGGCCTACCTCTGCGAACAATGGTGCCAAATCTTCGGCGTAACTTTCGCGGGTTCTTCGGGCGAATGAAGAGACCTCAAGGAACTGCTCAAAGGCAGAGGCCAGGGTCAATGGGTGGAAAGAGGAATGTGTTTTCATGAGTTATTGCACCTAATGCGGAAAATAGTGTATACTCTTGCTAGGGTTCAGTGTAGCGTTTTGGTCGTCGGTTGGCAAGTTGTCGCAGCTAATGGGCTCAGCCTGTTGAAAAACATTTGCTGAGCTTTCGAGGGAATGCATGAGATTAACAACTTGCGGTTTTCCCTGAGAGAAAAACAGGCAAAACAAGAAATAGGATAAAAAAGCAAAAAACAAGTGGCGAGAGTTGACAAAAGAGAGAGAAACGCTGTGTAATGGAGTGCAAGGAGGAACGCCAATCATGATGGGTCTCAAAGGGCGGGCGTTTGCCCCATTAGTGGCGGTGTCTCTGGAGGAACTCGTTCCCCAGGATCACTTCTATCGCCATCTGCAAAAGGTTCTCGATCTCTCGTTTATCTACGATCTGGTGCGTGAGTGCTATTCGGTTGCCGGACGACCATCCATTGATCCAGTCGTGTTTTTTAAACTGCAACTGGTCATGTTTTTTGAAGATATCCGCTCTGAGCGCTTGCTGATGCACCAGGTTGCGGATCGGTTGAGCGTGCGGTGGTATGTCGGATACGATTTGGATGAACCACTCCCCGATCATTCTACCCTGAGCAAGATCCGCACCCGTTATGGCCTGAGCGTGTTTCGTCGCTTCTTCGAGGCTATTATCGAGCAGTGTCAAAAGGCAAAACTGATCTGGGGGAAGGATCTGTATTTCGATGCGACCAAAGTGGAAGCCAATGCTTCCATGGAGTCCGTCAAACCCCGTTTTGCCGTTGAAGCCCATTTAGCGCACGTATTTGCGGAAGAAAGGGAAGAGGCGTGCTCCCAGGTGGGACTAGAGACTGCTCCGGAGGAACCAGCACCACCTTTGCTGCCAACAACGTTGTCGGAAACTCAGCAAGAAGAACTCGCTGTTATCAACGCTCAGCGACATGACTGGATCGAAGAAGGGGGACAGCCCAACCGTGAAGAGACCCACGGCAGTTATCGGCGCGTGGCTGATTACCGCGTGAGTACGACCGATCCCGACGCAACGATCATGCCCCTCAAAGGGCATGGATTGCATCTGGGATATCATACGCATTACGTGGTGGACGGAGGCAAAAAGCGGATCATTCTGAACGTCCTGGTCACGCCTTCCGAGGTGATGGAAAACCAGCCGATGCTCGATTTGCTCTGGCGGACGCAGTTTCGCTGGAAACTGCATCCGCATCAGGTAACTGGGGATACGACCTATGGAACCCTCGACATTATTCAAGCGGTCGAGGATGCTCACATTCGCGCCTATATGCCGCTCGCGGAGCCAGGCGAACGCAATTCATTGTTGGGAATAGACCACTTTCTCTATGACGCGGAAAAAGACCTCTATACCTGTCCACAAGGGAAAGAACTCACCTACTACTATACACGACATGCAATCAATGTACGCGTCTACCGAGCAGATGCAAACACCTGTGATCAATGTCCTCTGAAAAGCCAATGCACGACGAGTTCTCAGGGACGGCTGATCCACCGCAACCTGCGGGAACATTACAGCGAGCGTGTGCGTGCCTATCACCAAACGGCAGCGTATGAGAAAGCGATGGGCAAGCGGAAAGTCTGGGTGGAGCCGCTCTTTGCGGAAGCTAAGCAATGGCATGGAATGCGGCGATTTCGTCTTCGGCAACTCTGGCGAGTCAACTGCGAAGCCTTGGTGGTTGCCTCCGGTCAGAATCTCAAACGCTTGCTCCAAAAGCGAGGATGGGGACGGCGTCCCTTCCCTGCCCAGGCGGTGGCTCTGATACCTCCTGAAAGTTCGCAAGCAGAGCTGTTACCAAGAAATGTTCTCCTGAAAAACCAGAGAGCCAGCGCTGCTGTGGCATCGCTCGCTTCTTGGAAGGTCGCCCAGACGTTCTTTGAGGCCCAGAAAAGTCGATTTTCTCCGGTAAAAATCGTTATTGTCGTTCATTCCTCTTTTCATGCATTATCATTTTTTGTTTTCTCTCACTGTTTTCCTTTCTTATTCTCTCTATTACTGGTATTTCACAGTTCGAGAAAACGCTTTGTGCGTTCAAGCTCATGTGTTCTTTTAGAAGCTCAGCAAATGTTTTTCAACAGGCTGGGGCTATTAGGCGCGATAACGTTTGCAGCATGAGGGGAAATCAGCAACCTTTCAGGTAACATCAATTCCATGATGGATCGAGGAGGATCCAAGAAGAATGAGCGCCATATCTTCACCAGTTGAGGCGTTTTATTCCTATGCTGACGCCAATGAATCGTTGTGCATCGAACTGGAGAGGTATCTAAGTGTGTTGCTACGTGAAAGCCCTATTACTACCTGACACAAAGGCCAGATCACTGCTGGTGAAGACTGGTTGGAGGCTCTTAATCATAGACCATTCAAATTCAGGTGCTGACATATTTGGAATATAAATTATATATGAGATGATAAAGCAGCATAACCAGCACCCGAGTTTGAATGGTCTCTATATATAAGTAAAAAAGAACCTGTGGTCCGTTTATTAACTGGACCCTTTGTCCGGCTCCCGTAGGTAAGGAGACGACCATGGCTGAGTCATCGAGAGTCTACACCCGTGATGGTAATTGGCGGGTGGTCCTCAACGCGTGGAAGGCAAGCGTCGTCGGTCTCTACAATGGGATTGGCGCGAACGTGAAAGCTCAACACTGGGAACAACAGACAGTGTGGCTGTTCTTCAAGAAAACTGATTGGTTTGACAAACCGGTAGATGCCATTAGTGTATCGGCGAGTTTTGAGGGAATCTTGCCGTCTACGGCGCCAGGAGTCGCCCAGCGCGGTGCTGCCCGTTATAATAACTCCGAGGCAGATATTCGGTATTTCGCCTTTGGCGCAGGAATTCGGCTCGCTCCAGATGTCGGCCCAGCGGGGCCGGGAGGCGCAGCAGATGTGCTTGTGCGTGCGGTGCGTGCCACTGGTGGTGCCACCATCAAAGGAGAGGTTCTTCGATGCGAAGAAGTCTACAAAGACTGACCGTCGTTTGACTGAGGAAGTGAGTGAGGGCACCCATAACTTGGCAATTGCAAACAATGTACATTACACCGCCTGATGTCCAAGGCTCCCAGGTGATGGTCGAGACAGCGGATTATGTATACTTCTACTTCAAGCTGCGTGATCATGCACGGGTAGATGACATTCTGCACAGAAACCTCGTCTATGACTCGTACTTGGATCCTACAGACGACCAGTGGAGGCGAAGCACTGTTAGTAATAATCTGGTCTGCGCGACGGGTTCCTTAATCTCGCTGCTGCCCAGAGACCGTTTGACGTCTATATCTTCTGGTAAGGCTATTGTGAGCTTCGGGCTGGCAGAGAGGGGCGGAATGTGTTAGCGATGGGCCGCTGGGTCGTGAGTGCAGGGGCTTCTCGATGGCGAGTCCTCAACACCAGAAGGCTGGGTTGACGCAGATCTTGGCGACAACGTCGTAGCCTTAGGGCACTAGGACGCCATCCATGCCTTCTACATAGGTGGAGGGGGATTCAGGCATGTTTGGGCAGAAGCGGATTGGATCTGGCATTTTGTAATGCTTGAAGGTGGTGACACTCCCTACCGGCCTGAGCTTCTAACTATCGGAGCAATGGCTATGAGACTGGCGGGCCGATAGTTGCCCGGATATGCTACACGAGCAATTATTTTCAAATGTTGTCTGGTTGAAGTGAGAGAATGGGATCTCTCAAATAGAACTTTATGGGTTTATACAGGCCTCGATAGTCATGAGCCGATCTGCGGATCTGTGTTGACACACTGAGCCTAAGGAAGACAGCTGTGACGGAACTCTAGAACGGTGAAAAACGACTTGCCTGCTGAAAGAGACTTATCTCGCTGTTTGTATAAATCAGTAGAGATTCTTCTCAACCTCGTGTTCAGTGTGCCCGGAATGGCCTCGTGGTCATATAACCAACAAGGAGGGTGGATGAATGGTCTAGGAGCCCGCATGGCATTCGATTAGGGGTGCCGTCTATCATAATAATAGAAGGTGTAACGTCGGAAATAACATCGAGGATAAGAACCTTCGTCCAGGGCAAAATGGGATGCCACTATGTCACATTTGCGGTTCTCTTGCCAAGAACGCTCGGCCGATGGTCGCCTTCGCATTGGGTGGTGCGGGGTCCCGAGGTGATTTCCAAGTCGGGGCTCTGCGCTTTTTGCACGACAAAGGTGTCATGCCGAGCTTCATCTCGGGAACATCGGGTGGCGCGCTTCTTGCGGCTAAGCTCGCTGAAGGCGGAAACGCCATCGATGAGTTGGAGGCAATCTGGCACGGGTTGAGTAATGAAAATGATTTGTTCGAAGAAGAGCCGTGGCTGGCGCAGCTAGAGTTCGTGCTGAGAAGAGTGGCTTGGGAAATCAGTGGTTTCAGTGTCGGCGGTGTTCTAAGAGCAGCATTGTTTCCCTCTACGATATATTTCGATGGAATACGTTTGGCTGCGGAGGGCACGTTGGATGTTAGTATTCTTATCGGGGCGGTACGTCAGGCGCTGGACGCAAAGGGGGCCCTAAATCTGCGACCACTGGAGAGGATGCTACGAGGCGTGCGCCACGGCATGGAGGCTGATCTCGACGCCAGTGGACTCGAGTATGCGGCCAAGTTCGCCGTTGTGGGCGACTTCGATGGCGATGGCCACGACGAGATCGCTATCGCTCCCGACACCCCAGGCTCCCCAGGAAACGACTTCTGGGTTCTGAAGTACGGCGCCGGCAGCTGGTACCACTTGAGTCCGATCCCTGGCCACGGCATGGAGGCTGATCTTGACGCCAGTGGACTCGAGTATGCGGCCAAGTTCGCCGTTGTGGGCGACTTCGATGGCGATACCCACGACGAGATCGCTATCGCTCCCGACACCCCAGGCTCCCCAGGAAACGACTTCTGGGTTCTGAAGTACGGCGCCGGCAGCTGGTACCACTTGAGTCCGATCTACGGGCAGTTGGGTGTACTTAATCCGAGAAAGGTGGCCCAGTCTGGAATCCAGCTCCGCTTGGCTGTAGTCGATCTTGAGAGCGGCCAACTTAGATTTGTTACCGAGCTTGGCCGGTTCTTGGACGACGACGGGACCGCATTCGATCTGATCGATGGCGTCCTGGCATCTGGATCGATGTCTGGTGTATTCCCGCCCGTCCAATTGGGGCAAGACAACTACACCGATGGAGGCATCAGGGATCTCGTACCCATCAGGGTCGCGCTGGATGCCGGCGTTGACCACGTCTTCGCCATCTACCCTTCGCCCGGCGTCATTCGTGTAAACGGCAGCTTCGACGGGCGCCGAAGCGAGCTGCCTTACCTTGCGGATCTCGGCAGTCGCTGTATAGACATTATGCTCGATCAAAATCGGCGAGATGAAATGAGCCCAGGCGGCGTAATTGGTCAGCTCATTACCAGCATCCAGTCTTCTGTGGAAGTTCATGACGGTACCACAATTGACCCTGGTCTGATCTCAATCTCCATGGACTACGGCTATATGCGAGCATTTGACGTCTTAGAGGGCGGAGAGCAGCGTGAGGAACTGGTCGGCCTAAGCGATGAAATTACGCAGCGACGCAGGGACGTGTGGGAAACCGAGTACTGGGCAAATGGTATTGAACGTCTTGCCCGACCCCACGCACGCGGCGTGGAACAGCTCGTACTTGTTCCAAGTCCTGATGCCCTGCTGGATGTACGTCAGCAAAAACGAGTGATCTTCGACCTCGTCCAGCGGCGCATACAGCTTAAAGGCGCAGGTGCCATGCCAGTTGGAATGGAGCGATGGTGGCGGCAATGGGAACGGCATCCTTGGGACACTTACACGGATACTCCTTGGCAAGCGTTCGACTCCAGTGCGGGCCACGTTGATGCCGCTAACCCTCCAGGTTGATGAGTGCCCACATACCACCCAATGAGCGCAAGAACAACGTCCGTGTCACCCGATATATAAGTTCGTCCTAGTATTAGAACAGAGGAGGTGTAGCACCTTGGCAGAGGCCGTGATCGCTTACACTAAAGACGGGATGTGGCGTGTAGATCTCGTCGCCTTCATGCTCAATGATTTCGTTTATAAAGCGATCGGCTCGACGATCCGCGCTTATCACTGGGAGGTCGGCGGCGCCTGTGGTGGCGCAAGGAGCGGTGGGTTGAGAAATCGGTGGATTTCCTTAGCGTCCAGAACACTAACGAGGGCATCTTGCCATCGACGGAACCCGGCAATGCTCTACAGGGAAACTTGGCGGAGAACGCCTCTGCCTGTGACTGTCGTCAATGGGCATTCGGGGTGTCTGGTACCTTCAGCGTGGATCTCAACTCTGGGAGTCTGAGCACGGAGAGCGTGGGTCCAGATGCACGTCTGGATGTGCGTGGCGTGCGTGCGCGGGGAACCGCGACGATCCACGGCGAAATGCTTACCCTTGGCGAGGCGCAGGCTGGTCGAGTAGCCTCTTAATGACAGAGAGAGGTTCTCGGTCCTGCTGAAGGGGAAAAATGCCATCAGCCGGAGGGACGAGGATCACAAAGCCTGGTTGCTCAAACGCTCAACTCTGCTCGATGGGTTAAAACATTCCTACTAAGGAGGATATGCATGCCAACCTCTGGAACACACATTACCATTGTGCAACGGCTTCCTCTCAGTAGTCGGGGTGCGAGTAGCATTGGAACAGAAACAGTAGTTAAGGAGCATGTCAGGTAAAAAGGGGAAGAGAAGGCAGAATTAACCAGGGAATCCTGCTGTAACTGTTTTTATCTCAGGATTTTGAGGCCATTCACAGGATAAGAAGCGGAACGAGGGCTCTTTGCTGTCCCATCATTTGTATCATTATTACAGGAATAAGACAGCAATCACAGCTTACCCTGCCTCTTTTTCACCTGATTTCTCTTTTCTACTGTACATGGAAGGCATAACTGTAGTTCCTGTTCCGTTACTACCCGTCCCAGAATCTGCTCCCACGTTACGTTCGTTAGTGCTTTAGCTGTCATCTGATAGATAAATTGGTTCATACGCATTTTTGATACTAGTGGCCAAGTCAAAAATGATGCTCATTGGGAGCTTGCATTCGTTGAATAGAAAGCGTGAAAATTGGAGGTTACTATGCCGGGACCCTACATTCATATTAGCGCGATGCGCAACTCTGCGCAACTCCTCACCGCTGAGCTGTATCAACCGAATCCTGGGAAGCGGGAGCGAATCGATCCAGCATGGCTGGGGGCTGATACCCGCGTACTCGGTAGCCTTTTACAATCGCATTCGAACTTTGCCAGCCTCGGCGCAATTGGACCTGACCTGTTCTTCTTCTTGCCGGACTTTCGCGATGAGGACGGGATCGTGATCTCGAGCGTCCTGACCCAGGTGCTCAAGTTTCTCGAAGACCTGTACGCGGCGGTCGACCCATATATCACCAAGTGGGAGAAGTACATCGGGCCGCTCTCGGAGGATACCAGCGAATTCATTAGCCGCGTCACGGGCGGCCTTTCAGATTCCATCGGTGATGCCACAGGCGAACTCTCCAGCATCCTTTTTACTGCGCTCGAAGATTTCGTGACGCAGCAAACGGACTGGTTCGGCTCCTTTTCACTCGGATTGAACAAGGGTTTTGACGAAAAGGCCTATTACTGGTCTGACATGCTGCACTATCGCGGTACCGGTCAGTTCGGTCACGCTCTCTGGCGCAACGCAGACGCGACCGATGATGATGCGCTGCGTGCCTACGTACTAGGCTATATCACACATCTGGCCACCGACGTAACCGGACACGCGTTCGTGAACGCGATCGCGGGCGGTCCCTACCGCCAGCACTGGCAGCGGCACCACCTTGTCGAGAATCATTGCGATGCATACTGGTATCTCGGCGATAACGCCTCGGGGGCTCCTCGCACGATCAGTGGCTACTCGCAGTATACCGAATCGGCGCTCTATTTCGACATCGCCTTTAACGATGATGGATCGGCAAAGACACGTCCCGCCTACCCGCAGGGAAATACGCTGCGCGAGAACTGGGAACGCCAGCGCCTGCTGGATACTGACTCGTCGCTCCCCGAATCGATAGCGCAATTGCTCGTGCAGGCGATGCAAGACGTCTTCTATCAACCGAATATCACTCACCCTGGGATTTTGCGCAGCAATGACGGTCGCCCGTCAGAAGAGCAAATCTCCGAAGCGTACGACCTGCTCTTCCGCTTTCTAAAGTTCACTACTGTGGATGGGTTCTCGCATGAACCCCCGAGCCCGCCACCGGTCTGGGGAAACCTCGACTTTCCGACGCCGACCGAACCGAGTTCGGATTCGTCACCGGCCGACGGGAATGGGGGGGGTGGTGGCGGCAGCTTGTGGGACGACTTACTCGATTTCATCCTTGCCATCGTCAATACAATCGGCTATGTCTTAGAAGTCGTCGGGTGGCTCCTGACGCTTCCGTGGGCGCTGATCTTCGACGTTCTCAATTATCCGATCCGCTACGCGCTCTATCTCGCGCTCGAACTTCCACTACCAGCGTTTTGAGGATCCTGCCTATCCGCACCTCAACGCCAACACGACCAGGGGCCAGCGCGTCGCCGATGCCGACAAGGAGTACCATCATCCCTGGGCGTATCCGACGACCGAGTCCGAGCTAGGATTGACTACCGTCGGGCCCTACGCGGCGGGAGCGGAGCCATCGGTATTGTTCCGGAACATTGCCACAGATCCCGAGATGCGCTACAACTACGAAACTGCTGATTCACCACACACGACGGAAAGCTATGCATCGCAGTTGACGCCGCACAACAGTCTCGGCGACCCTGTCACCTTCTCGCAGTACCTCCTTTGGCTTGCCACCCGTGACAACCAGCTGTACGCCGACGGCGCTATCTCCGTGCCGGACTGGAATCTCGACTCTGACCGGGGCTATGCCTATAAATGCTGGGATTGGAACCGCCATACGGAACCCAATCCACCGATGACGGACGATCCCGAAGGCAAAACGTTCGTCGATCCGTGTACATGGCCGTCGCAGAGCGTCAACAATGCTTATGACCGCACGACCGATCTAATGATTCATTACGTCCCTGGTGCCGATCCTGGTTGCAATCAACCACCACCAATACAGTAGAGGGAGGACTCACATCATGCGTGGATATCCGTGCGTGTGCGAATGTCATAACGAGTACACGATTCACCTCACGGTCACCTGTACATGTGGGAAGCCGACAAAGCCGCCGAAACCGACTTGCCCACGGCCACCGATCCCCGATCAGCCCGGTGTCGTCAACCTTCCGCAGGAAACGCCACCGCCGCCACCGCGAACATCACCGTCGCCAGTGTGGCACAATCCGAATCGGCCAGCGACCGGAACGCCGGCCGAGATCAACTGGTTTCGGAGGCAGATCGGAAATATCCGCCGCAGTGGTCCAACCTTCGGACCGCGCAAGGACGAGTATCTTCCCTATCTCGTCATTCGCGCGAGCTCGAACGACCGCGGCAACCGGCCGCTTTCGGGTGTGTTCTGGGAGTCGCCGGACATCTTTGTGACCCCGAACGTCGACGCGTCGGTCGCGCCACTCTCGCCCCCGACCTTCGGGGGCGTTGCAGTAGCGAACGCCCCCAACACGCTGCACGCCCATGTGTGGAACCTGGGCAATTCGCCGGCATACCGGGTCCGTGTCGAGTTCTATTGGTTCAACCCGAGCCTCGGGATTTCGCGGGCCGACGCTAACCTAATCGGGGCGGCATACATCGACCTTGGCAACCGCTACACACACTATCCTGAGTGGCGCAAGGTGGACTCGTCCTCGCCCTACATCACTCGTGGCGCGCATGCTATCGTGCGCTGCCCGGTGACATGGTTTCCAACATACGAAAATAACGGACACGAATGCCTCGTCGTTCGTGCTTTCGAACCTATCAAGGACGGACTGAATGTCGATGTATTCTCGCCAGCAGCGAACAGGCACGTGGGTCAACGGAACATCGCCGTCGCTCTCAGCCAATCACCGGCGGTGGTGAATTTGCCGCTCAATCTCGGATACCCAACGGCACCCGGGAAAGTGACAGTCGACGTTGAGATTGTGTCGCCATCCTCGATGGAATTCTTGAAATTGTACGTCGGCCCAGGGGGAACACCCATAGCGACTGCTACGGAGCCGCTCGCTGCTGGTCTGTTTCCACCGTCGCTACGTGACGTACCAATACTAGCACTTGATAGGATCGCCTTTGATTGCCGACCCCCGCTCCTACGATCGAGCGAAACCTTCGATCTCGGCTGCGAGCCCGCGAAAGTCGGCTTTCATGCCAGCGTTGAAACGCTCAAGCCTGGCGAAGGCTACGTTGTTCGCATACGCCAACGCATCGACGACCAGATCGTCGGTGGATACTCGGTTGTGCTGCTGGGCCATTAGGGCCGTCTATCAGCCAAAGCAGAGAATACTGAATGTTGTTTGACGCAATTCCAGGCTCATGGCCGGATTTGGTGAAAGCGGAGCTTATTTGATACTGATGCGCAGTGAGCCTGTCCAATGACTGAACGGTTCCTGCACCGTGTGTTACAACGAGGTAGAGCGTCCTTGGTCTTGATGGCGACATGCGAGGATGGTCGGCGTTAGGCTGACTTGCGTCAGCCACCCACGGAGGGAGAAGCGATGGACATTCTCTTTATCCAGTCTGGACACCGCCGGATTGAGACTATAGTTACGCGCCAGGACGGTGTGCGCTTGAGCGTGCCGGTCTACGGACGGCTTGATCCCATTCCACATGACCTGGGGCACTACGTTATCGAGCTGGAACTAGAACTCCAGGATGGCTTCTGGGGGAGCGTGGCCACAGGCGCACTCTTTGGGGGCATGCACATCCTGGCTGGCCGACAACGCCCACTCGTGGCTCTCGCTCGCCTCGACAGCATCTTGGCAAAACGCCACGACCAACCGAGTCGTTGGGGCCTTAGCGTTGTAAATTTCGTCGGCGGGCCTAATAGGCCTTCATGGAGAGTGGATGAGATGTACATCAAAATCAGAAAAAGCTGGATGTACCTTTACCGGGCCGTCGACGCGCAAGGCAACCCTCTCGAGTTTCTCTTGGGTCCCATGTGGGATGCCGAGGTGGCCAAACGCTTCTTCGTCAAAGCGCTGCACTTCACGGCGGGTTCAGCTCCTCAAGCTCGCCAAGTCGAGGAACAGGTAACCCAGCCTACAGCTGCGGCGGGCTTTCCAGTTAGCAAGTTGGTCCCTCGAGTAATCAACGTGGATAAGAATGCTGCTTATCCCATAACGATTGCCGAGCTCAAAGCCACTGGAACGCTTGCCGAGTCGGTCGAACTGAGGCAAGTCAAATATCTCAATAACTTAGTAGAGCAAGACCATCGCTTTATCAAACGGCTGGTAGAGCCTGGGATGGGCTTCTTTCCTTCGAGAGTGTGTGGCGAACCCTGCGAGGTTATGAAGCTATGAACATGCTCAGAAAGGGGCAAACGCGTGGCGTGGAAAGAGGAGACAGCATGGGGCAGGTTGCGTTTATCGCCAGCCTGTTTGGAGTGGCTGCCTAAGCTGAGCAAGAAGGGAGATATCACGTTCCTTGCATTCCTTGGTGATTTTTGCAACACAACCCTCTGAGCCTTGTAGAGAAAGGAGATCGAAATGGCTGTCGTGTATGTTTTAGGGGCCGGTGCAAGCAAAGCGATACTTTCGCGTGCGCCCTTGATGTCTGAACTGTTGCCGAAAGCGCTAAAAGTACTAAAGTCTGATACTTCTAAGACTAAGAGGACTAAGAGAATCACGGATTTTATCGAGAGTTTCTATCAGTTAGGGCCTTGTCAGTTGCCGCTCCTGGAAGACATCCTCAGCCAGTTGGATCTTGCCATCAAAGAAGGCCGACCACTCTCAAACGAATACGATCTTCCCTATTTGCGGCAACTTCGGGAAGACCTAGTGTATGCTTTCAGTGTGCTCCTGCGAGAAAATTTGGGAATAAAGCCGCAAACGGGGAATATGTCCGTGGAGGGACAAAGGTGCATGATCCTGATGGAGAAATTCTTAGGTACACTCGACGCATCTAGCGACTGCATCATATCACTCAATTATGATCTCATTGTCGACAACGCGATTTCCAAGAAGAATGGTAGATATGTCAACTATGGCTTTTCTGTTCGCCATGACGACAAAGAAGACGACGAGAAGCCTGGGATGCTGCGCCAACTCGGCGAGCTGCCTCTCTACAAGCTCCATGGATCACTCAATTGGCTCTATTGCCCAGTGTGCCAGCAGCTTGATGTGGCGAATAACTACGAGGGCGTACGCTATATCTTCGAGGAATGCGATAACGAAGAATTTAATAAGTGTAAAGACTGCACTACAAAGTACGAACCGCTCATTATTACTCCGACACTACTTAAGACCTATGACAATACTCTGCTCCGTCTGATTTGGAGAGAAGCTGAAGACAAGATTTCGAAAGCTGATGAAGTCGTGTTTGTGGGCTACTCGATGCCGGATGCTGATATGCAGCTGCGATGTATGTTCAAACGTGCACTCTATGCAAACAGGAACAGGTCGCATAGAGAAGGGTCTAGTAGCTGTTGCATACGCGTGATTGGCAATGAGAGGCGATCCAACGATCAAGATGGTAATAGGGGTAATGGGGGTAATGACACAGAGAAGCGCTATCGACAGCTATTTGGTGAGATAAATTATGAACCTATTGGCTTCAAAGCTTACATAGAGAGAGTATAGAGGTGTTTTTGCCACTCAAAGTGAGGCTCTTCCCCCCCATTGACTCGACTTTGGCGAATTGAAGCGGCGGAGCAAGCAACCTCAACGAGCATGTCAATGAGAGGCTGGGATGACTTTAAGGAACCCAGGACAGCAGGCTGAGCGGGGACGTTGGCGCGAAAACATGGCAGGACCCCTATAATTGATATCTCGCATGCATTTGTGACCCGAACATGGTAGTTAACATGAAGGTTCGGAAAGAAACGAGCGTAAATATGCTGAGCTTCCGAACATTCGCGTTAAAAACAGTTACATGAAGGTTCGGAAAAATATGCAACGCAGATGATCGCCACTACGTACCGCTCTCTTGCCAAGAGGGGCAAATATCACGAATAGAAATGCCAACAGAAACAAGGCGTTCTACCAGATAGCCCAGAGAAAAATTTTTGCGGTAAGGGATAACCTTGGGATGTTCGCTCCAGCTGAGTCCGCTCTTTTCCTTTTGGTGCTGTCGCAGGGGTTCCGGTAGCAGATGGACATTTTCCAACGTTAAGGCTCTAGATTAGCCTGTAAAGGGGATGCATATCACTGCTGATAAGAGTCATTATTCACAGTGTTTGATGGTCTAAACCGCTAATACTCTACATTTTTGTGCAAAGCCTCGAGCAACCTTCATTGCTGATAATACGCAGTCAGTCCTAAACGTTGTTTTTGTCTGATTGCTACTGGAACCCCTCAGCACGCGTCAGGTTTGCCCCTGTTCTGGAATGGTCTCCTTGATGTGGTGAGCCGACTGAAGATCGAGAGCTATCCCTGTCTGGATACGACCAATCCCCCTTTGGAAGCCTATCAACTCACGCTCCGACGCGCCTTCTTGACCACAGGCCTGCCGCGGCGTATCTCGTTGGATCACGGAACGGTTTTTTACGATAATACCTCGGCGTCGCCATTTCCGACCCGCCTGCATCTGTGGTTGCTGGCTTTGGGCATTGACGTCTGCTTCACGCGCAAGCGCTGTCCCACCGACCACGCCAAGATCGAGCGTACGCACCAAACTATGACGCTTCAAGCACTCCTGGGCCAGCGCTGGCCGGACCAAACAGCCTTATGGGCCGGTCTGGATTTACGCCGCAGTATGCTCAATGAGCATATTCCCAGCTCGGTCTTCCAGGGCCTTGCTCCCTTACAGGCCTACCCGCAGGCGTCGCACTCAGGTCGTTTCTATCGCCCAGAGTGGGAAGCCCAGATGCTCGACCTGGATCGGGTCTTTGCATACCTGGCGAACTGTCGCTGGTTTCGACGCCTCCGAACCAATGGGCGGCTCGATCTTGGAGGATATGAGTACTCCCTCGGCACCACCTGGTGCAACCAGGTGCTCGAACTCCACTTCGACGCCAATCAAGGCTGTTTCCTTGGGCAACCAGCAGGCAGTGATATTACCATCACGTTTGCCCCCCAGGGTCTGACGAAACCTGACCTGATGGGTGAACTCGGACACCTGCTCGCTTTACCCGCGTATCAACTGGCCCTCCCCTTTACCCATGAGGCATGGCGCCAGCTTGAGTACACACGCGTCTTAACCGGTACGATTTTATGAGACTTTCACTGAGAGTGGGGGGTACGACATATCGAGACTCAACACTTGCTTGTCCGCGAAGAGAAAACCCAACGGCTGTCAAAACGATGTTACGCCGTCGCCAAACCGAGCGAGGCGGCAAAGCGTTCTGGGATGCCGAACAGCTTCATCGTGACCTGGCCAGCTGTTGAAGGACGCGCATTGCGAGCGAACCGCGTCTTTCCACGAGAGGCGAGCATGGGCACGCTGCGCGCGGGACAGGATCACGTCCGCTGTGCGGGGTGAAGCTGCGGCGGGAGGCGGCATGCTCACCTCGATGCGTTGATGTCGCACGAGTTGCATACAGGCACGCCGGTGTTCTCTCCGACTCCAATCCCGCGTAGCCGCAGTGGCGCGGGACCAACCCGGAGCGGATGGAGCAGGACGCTGATCCGACGCGGCTTCGTGGTGGCTTGCCCATGCCACTGACACTGCAAACGCTTTGGACAGCCACGGCAATCGCGGATCTTGGCGCTGTAGAGGACGCGCAGACTGCCATCGGCTTCGTGCCGCTGCTCGGTTGGGCGCAACGTCTTGCTCGCCGGACAGACCAGCGTCCCATCGGGCTGGAGGGCGAAGTCCTGCCCCGAGAACCGCCCCGCTTTCCAGGGCAGGGCGACCGTAGGCTTGTCATAGCCCTGCACAGGCGCCTGCTCTCTTGTGGCCTCTGTGATGGGGGGAGCAAACTCGGTCGTGCGCAGCGGCGTCGACTCAAGCAGATGCCCCAGTTCCAGACGGAGGTTCCAGACCCATTGCGAGACAATCTGCCACGCTTCTTGTCCAGCGGGCGCATGAGAACACCACCGGTCGGGATCTTGTACAGTAAACCCCTTAGTAATATAGCGTCCCTAACCTGTAAATTTGGGAATTAAATGGGCGGAATTTGTACAATTATGCTGGCGGCAAGACGAGCAAAAGCAGAGATACGTGTGTGCTTTCCCATGCTCAATCGTTCTGCTTCGGCTCAGTGGGACGTTTCACGCAATTTCCCTGCTCACCAGCATCATTAGACAGATTCCGCCCATTTAATTCTCAAATTTACACCAAGAGTGCGACAGCACGCAGTGGATTTGCTTCTCGTGCCCAGAGCGCAGCAGCTAAATGGGCACAGCAAGGAAAAAAGTAACACCAGCATGAAGTAGCTACTGGATAAGTATCAACGAGGAATGAACGATCTCGTTTGGCCTCTCAGGCCGTTTCCAATACGTTCAGAACACATGAGAGCAAAGCGTGTGAAGGGCAAGAAGACCGCTCTTGTGCGCCAGCCAGCTGGGAGAACCAAGATACGTTCATTCCTCGCCTGTGCTTATCCGGCAGCTACCTCCTCTTGGGCTGACAAGCAGCATGAAGCTTGCAGCCAGTCGAGGGGGCAGCATGGGTCACTGACGCGTACATGAAGTGAGTCAGGACATCTCGCCACATGATGCTTGAAAAGGGTGGTCAGTCAGATTGAGCAAAAAAGCCCGGGCATTTGCAAATGGCAAAAAATGAACTTGCTTTCTGCACGATGGAGTGGGCGGAGGACAATAAGCACATCAAAGAGGTGAAGAATCCGCGTGTCATCGAGACCGGCTATCGGTCTCCGCAGCTTACGCGTCTTCCCGCTCGGCACAGATCCAATGGCTGCTCTCTCTGAAACTACCTGACGACGCAGCGCGGAAAAAGCCGCAGAGGAAGCCGGATGTGATCCAGCTCCCTCTCCTAGATTTCGAGAGGGATGAAATCGACCTCAGGGATGACGGTCGGCGACAAGATGTAAGATGACGTTGTGTTCAAGGAGCGCCTTGAGCCCACAGAGTACCAAGGCAAATCCTTCCGCTGAACCAATCGCCTGTTTGACTTGTTCATCCCCATTCCCGCTGAAGCCAGTGTTCGTGATGCTGATGAAGGTCGTGTTGTCGTCCCGCGCAGTAAAGATCCACTCCACCATCGTGGGCGTGCCGTAGGCAGACCATTCGATGAGAATGCGCTTCTGTTCTTCAATTGCCAGGACAGTAACCTGGACGGAGAAATCATACATCTCCCAATCCCACTGGACCTGCTTGCCTGGTTCCAACCGGCCACTGCTGCTGGTAAACCAGAATTTGGAGGTCGTGGCAGGATTGATAAACGCCTCAAAAACTTCTGCCACTGGTCTGCGAATCAGCATTTCCGCTATTGCCACGGGCATCTGCGTGAGTTGGAGATTATTCATCGATGTGTCCCTTTCTAGGAATACGCTGCTTATGGCAACTTGATCTTGAGAGATCCCCTGTTCCTAAACCTATTCTCTGTTTCCCGTTTCGTTTTGAGCAATCTTGCCAGACGCGTCGTCTTCAACGAGATTCTTTAACCGCTGCAAACGCTCGTCCCACTGCTTGCCAATCGTCTCAATCCATGCACTGGCGGCCTGGAGTGATTGTGGATCGAACACGTACCGTTTCTCGCGTCCTGATCTCTGCACCTGCACCAGTCCTGCATGAGAAAGCCTATCGAGATGCTTTATGATCCCTTGCCGACTGATCGGAAATTCGCGCGCAAGCTGCGTGGCCGTTTTGGGGCTGCTTTGCGCAAGTCGGATCAACAACCGTCGCCGGTTCGCATCCGCCAGGGCAGTAAAGACACGGTCTTCGATCTCAATCATAGCTCCCTCGATGTCAAGTAGGCGAGGAGTTCGCCCAGTTCTTTTTCCCACCCTTGCGTGTTGTCCTTAAAACGGATCTCTCGCACCTCGTCTGGCAGCGCCTCGAACCCCTGCTCCGTCACAGTGATGCGAGTTCCTTCAGGCACCGTTTCTAAAGCAAAGATCACCAAGGTCTGCGCCGGATGGGGCGGCGCGATTTGCCAGCGGAACCCAAAGCGATCCATCGGCTCAACGAGAGCAATCGAGCCGGCACCTCCCCAGCCAAACGTCAGGGCCTCGCCAACGGCTAATCGTTCAAAGCGGATCGGTTCAAACCACTGCGCAAGGTGCTCCGGCGTGGTAATCGCCTGCCACACCCGCTCACGATCTGCCATGACGACGATGCTCCGTTCAATCACGAGTGCTTCCATGAATAGCTCCTTTCTAGTGCAACTGATTGATTGCACTATCTTATCACATAAGTCCTCGTTCTGCAACCAAACAGTTGCAGAACGGCATATCGGTGGCAATAGTGGGAGATGAGTAGCGGAAGCCGCTCAGCATTCTGCGCAATCATGGGAGCGCTGGAGAGGCTCGGAAACTTTTCGTCTCGATGGGAGGACCGATGCTGCCGAGGCGGGTCTGATGAGGGAATGAACCTTTGGGAGAGGCAGGCTGGTGCAGGGCTGCGCCGATGCGCGGAGCGGCAGGCGAAACTTCGCTACGGATACCGCACGCATGTGTTACCAGGTTTGTGGTTGAGTGTCGGGAATTACACCACTTTTTGCTCAATCTGACTGACCACCCTTTTCAAGCATCATACGGCAAGGTGTGATACGTATACTTCCTTTGTTAGTAGAAACATCGTCTTGATGATCACCACTTGTGATCATCACTCATAAAGAGGGTCGAGCTCTCCTTTTTGGGACAGGTGCGAGGATGGCTTTGCTCATGCCGATCACAGCTTCGTACATCGGGGAGAGCCGCATTATACCCTGAA
>WNGD01002564.1_pt1 | contig 22496 bp, 18 predicted proteins | sample 5400671 | NCBI WGS metagenome assembly WNGD01 (sample SAMN13153369, study PRJNA577476) | soil metagenome | isolation source: 40 cm soil or saprolite under grassland replicate 2 | place: USA:California | collected 2016-06-15 | reverse complement strand
CGGGATCGCGCTCCCATTCTTTGAGGTCCTCAAGATATGGGTCAATCTTCTCGCGTGACCGCTCGATCAAGCTAGGATAGGCGTGTCTTAGATAATCGAAATACCACGAACGACGCAGCAGATTAATGTCGACAACTTTGACGTCGGGCCGGCGTCGCTCCACTTCCTGTGCATAGAACATGGGCGACACGACCTGCCAATCTTGAGTAAGTAAGAGGCCATTCGGCTCGATCGTGCTGAACAGATTTTCTACGTAATCGTACGCGATAAAGTAATCCCTGCGATTGTTGACCGGCCAGTTCGCCGCGAACGCCGTCGCAGATGTGAGCAGAATAGCAGTTGCAGCGACCAGATACGATCTCGTAACCGACATCGACTTGGAGACAGCGAGTTGGATCAACCAGCGGATGCCAAAGCCAGCGGCAATCGCGATCGAAATGAACACGGGCAGATAGTACGCATCCTTGTCCTCTGCAATTTGGTAGCTGAGGTCGTAAGCCAGATTGGCAATGACAATAAACACGAGAAACCAGAAGGTTGTGCGGTCCCGTTTGAAAGCGCTGCCAATGCCTGCGAAAGCGAAGACGAGCGGCAAGGGTAGCCACGCAGGCCCGAATTCGCGCGAGGCCATTTTGCAGAATTCAAAAAACTGCGCTCCCATCATCTTTGGCGTAAAGGAGAGAAACACCCGATACTGCCGGCCGGTGATGTGCCACCAGATTTCTTGCACCGAACGCGGATTCCCCCAGTTAATGACAGGCGAGCGCGATGCCGCAAACGGTAAATAGGCATAAACCGCGACCAAGGCGCCAACTGAAATCAATGCGGCATATACCAGCCGGCGGCTCGCAAAAAATCTAAGGCCTTCCGTCCTGTAAACAATTACGGCAACAGCCGGAAGCACCAGCCCGACCGTGACGTGATGAACGCCCAGCGCTAGGCCAAATGTGAGCGCGGCGGCATAAAGCCAACCGTCGTGCGTCGTGATCGCCTGCCCCGCATCCCGTCGGTCTGCGACGATGCACCGCCGCCACCGAAGCATCAGAAACAGAACGACGAGGATAAGCAGAGTGTTGAGAGTATAAACCTCAGCGATTGTCGCATACGACCACAGCGTGCGGGAGAATGCCATGAGCAAGCCCGCACCGAGCGCGGGCGCGCAGATCAAAAGCTGGCCAATGCGTGAATCCTCAGCTTTTTTCTTCTGCTGCGCGCTTCTCTTCTTCCACGTGGGGAGATACGGAGTCGTGATCATTAATTCCGCCACAACCAGAGTGAGTATCGAGGAAGCGAGCGCCGCGAAAAGAGCGGACGAGAAATTGATACGCACCGCAACGTTTCCCAGCGGCACGAGCGATGCCAGGTGGGCGAGGATTACCCACAGAGGGAAACCCGGAGGATGGGCGACGCCGAGCCCGTGAGCGACCACAATTAATTCGCCGCTGTCGGTCAGCGTGACTGTGGGAGCAAGAGTCCAGCTATAAAGAAGCAGCGCGATCAGAAATACTGCACCGGCGCAGGCAAACTCCACTCGGCTGAACGAAATCGCTCGTTCACTGTTCATCTGCCAGTGCAACTTTGGGGCTTGTGCTGAATCGATCCTGCTCTCGCGCTTATTTCGGAACCTCTTCTCGGCCGCAGTCCGGTGAGCCATGGACTATCGTCCCGCAAACTCCGCTTGCTGCAAACTGCGGATGAAGGAATAACGGCGTCTCAGCCGTTAAAGGCGCAGGATTGCGATGAAGCGGTCCTTCCTTGTTTCACCCGCGCAGTTTCGCTTCAATGCTCGCCTTGTCTGCATCACAGAAATTTTTGGCGAATCCAAAACGACCGCCGCCGCATCTTAACGAGAGAAATCATATTCGCATGAAGAACACGACAAAACCATTTCTCGCTGCTCACAGCGCTTCCCTTTATTTTTACGTCGCCTTTGTCACTGCAATCTCCGCAACACTGCATGCGCAGACGCCGGCGCCTACTCCCGCGCCGTCGCCATCGCAACCGCCCGCCGACTATAATCTCCGTTGGGGTGTTAAGATTCCGATGCGCGATGGCGTCGAACTGAACGGGACGTTGTATTTGCCGAAAACGCCGGATGGCTCTCTCCCGAAAACGCCCGTGATCTTCACGCTCACGCCGTACATATCCGACACGTACCACGAGCGCGGCGCGTATTTCGCGTCGCATGGATACGTATTCGCGCTCGTGGATGTGCGCGGGCGCGGAAATTCCGGCGGCGAATTCGAGCCGTTTACAAATGAACCGCGGGACGGACACGACGTAGTCGAGTGGCTTGCGAAACAGCCGTTTTGCGATGGGAAAGTCGCGATGTGGGGCGGGTCTTACGCGGGATTCGATCAATGGGCGACGGCGAAGGAATTCCCGCCGCATCTGGCGACGATCGTTCCTGCTGCCGCCGCGCATCCGGGCCTCGATTATCCATCATACAACAACATCGGGATGAGTTACGACGTGCAGTGGTTCACGCTCACCAGTGGCCGGGCAGCACAGGACCAGCTTTTCGGCGATCAAAAATTCTGGCGCACAAAATTTCTCGACGCTTACAAAAGGCATGTCGCTTTCAAAGACCTCGATACATTTATCGGCAACCCCTCGAAAAATTTCCAGCGCATCCTAAAACATCCCATGGCCGACGCGTACTACGATGAGATGCTTCCGTCGCGCGATCAGTTTCAAAAGATCACACTGCCGATCCTGACAATCACGGGCCAGTACGACGGCGATGAGCTGGGCGCGCTTACCTATTACCGCGATCACATGGCGAATGCTTCCGCGGAAGCGCGGGCGAAACATTTTCTCGTTATCGGCCCGTGGGATCATGCCGGCACGCGTACGCCGACGGATGAAGTTGGCGGCGTAAAGTTTGGCCCGGGTGCGATCATCGATCTTAACGATCTGCATCGCCAGTGGTACGACTGGACGATGAAAGCAGGATCGAAACCCGCATTCCTCAAAAACCAGGTCGCATATTATTTGCTCGCGTCCGGCAACTCCGGTGCGAACGGCGAATGGAAATACGCCGGCGATTTCGCCGCATTGATCGCGAATCCGAAAACATTTTATCTCACCTCAAAGGATGGCGATGCCAACGGCGTATTTCGCTCTGGTGCACTGAGTGTAAGCCGACCGACCGACGGCGCCGACAGATTTACGTACGATCCACTCGACACACATCGGGGCGAATTCGTCGAAGGAGTGGAACCAAAAGAGAAAACCGCCGCGATCGATCAGAGCTTTGCCCTAAGCATCGTCAACGATGGCTTGGTTTATCACACCGATGCATTGCCGAACGAAACGCCAGTGATTGGTTGTCCTGATGTGACATTGTGGATCTCGATCGATACTCCCGATGTCGATCTGGAGTGCGATCTTTACGAGATTCAGCCGGACGGCACGAGCATCGCGCTGTGGAGCGATGTTCGCAGGCTTCGGTACCGCGAATCCTTGCGTCAAGCAAAGTTAGTAACACCAGGTGAGATCGTGCGCTGCGATTTCAATCCCGGATTGTTCGTCGCGCGGCGATTAATGAAAGGCAGCCGACTGCGCCTGGTTGTAACCGCCGTGAATTCAATTTCTTGGCAAAAGAATTATATCGCGGGATTGTCTTCGCTGATTGCGACGATTGCCCAAGCCGATTCAGAGATCGTCATCGCCATCCGATATCTGCAAGCGGAGGGTGCCAGTCACTCGCATTTATACTTGTATCGGGAAGACGAAAAACTTTTGCGCCAATTAACAAACGACAACTCAGGACAGGACTCCGGTCCAATTTTCGCGCCGGACGGCAGTGTGATTGTCTTCACGCGCGAAAAGCCGAAAGATGTGCGCGAATTCTGGAGCATCGAGCCGCACGGGACGCATTTGAAGAAATTGGAGGTGGCGCCGGACTGGTATGCTGGTGCGAAAAGCTCGCCATATTTCACAAACGTCGAGCCGGAAGAAGGAGCTTCGGCAGCCGCGACAACTTCCCCGACGGAATCTGCCTCACCGAGGCCAACGCCAGCGCCCACCTACAAATCGGCCGATGGTTCTGTCGAATTGGTCCTACGCGAAGATCCCAATGACGAAGATGATCAGATCGACGGGCCGGGTCATGGGAAGCATTATCTGCTGCGCGATTTGAAAACCGGGACTGAAACGGAGTTCGACAAGATTCCTGGATTTTACGGCGCGTTTGAGATTCTTCACGACAGCCAGGACAAGAATCAGCATTTTGTCTTTGACGATCCGCTGCGGCTCGCATTTTTCGGTCTGCACTTGAACAGCACAGATGGCGACACGGTTTTCGCACTGGATTTGAGCGGCCCTCGATTTGTCAGGCTTTCGCCGAACTGGGCCACGCCCATCCCGTTGCCGGGCGAAGCCGCGTTTCTCACATTTACCGAGAACCGTTACGTGCCAATTCCCGGAACGACTAAAACCGCGAACTGCTCCTACATCGAGCGCTGGGACGACAAGCTGAACCACATTCGTTATGCGCGCGAGAAATCCGCGGCGCTCTGTTACGGCATGTCGATGTATCGGCACGGCCTCACGCCATCGACAATCACGCTGCGGCGAAGCTCGAATTAAACCGCGGTGAAGTATTTCTACACAGCGCTTTTGATGAGTTCGCTTGCTCTGTTTGCAAGCAGCCAAACGCAGGCAGATTCTTTGGATAAATTGGCTGGCGATTTTTGGTCGTGGCGCGCGGAATATGCGCCATTCACCGGCGATGACGTGAACCGAATGCAGCGCCCGGGCGGAAGCCGCGATTGGTCGCGAGCCAGCATCGACCGGCGAGGCAACGACCTTGAACAATTCGAGTCGCGCTGGAAAAAGATAGATCCGAGCAGCTGGCCAATTGTAAAGCAAGTCGATTACAAATTGATCGGGTCCGCATTGTCGCGGGTGCGCTGGGAACTCGATGTCAACCCGCGCTGGAAACGCGACCCAAATTTTTACACCGAGCAGACACTCACCGCGCTTGCCGAAGCGCTCACGGTTCCCGCGCCGTTCGACGAGGCGCGCAGCCGCGAGATTCTCACGCGTATCGAAAACATTCCGTCGATCTTGCAACAGGGGGCCGAGAACCTCGAGAACCCGCCCGCGCCGTTCGCCACGGTCGCCATCAACAATCTCGATGGTATTCGCGAACGTCTCCGTAGAATGGCAAGCTCGCTTGTAGCATCGAAAACTCTAAATGCCGATAAACTTAAGAGCGCTTGCGAGCACGCTGCGGATGCGCTGGAAAAATTCCAGCAGCAGCTTAAAGAGAAGCTGCCCAATCTTCCGCAGCAAACAGCGCTCGGCCGTGATGCCTACGTTTGGTTTTTGCGGAACGTAGCGCTGATGCCGTTCATGCCTGAGGAACTGCTCGCAATGGGACGTCAGGAATGGAACCGCGCGGTTGCGTTTGAGTCTTTCGAGAAGAACCGCAACAAAGATTTGCCGCCGCTCAAGATCGCAGACAATATCGACAACTGGATTCGCGATGCAGCCGGCAAGGAATTATCGATTCGTAAATTTCTCCAGGAGCGCGGCATTCTAACTGTGCCGGATTGGATCCAGCACTACACGCTTCGACCGACTCCCGAATATTTGCGCGCTCTGGGCTTTACTGAGAACGATGACTTCACGTCGGCGTCACGGTTGAAAGAGAACTGCATCCGTTACGTGCCTGAGCCGTCAGAAAAGCTCGGCTACTTCTGGCGCGCGACAGCGATGGATCCGCGGTCGATCACAGTTCACGAAGGAATTCCTGGCCATTATTTTCAGCTTTGTCTCTCCTGGAAACACGAGGACCCGATCCGGCGGCATTACTACGACTCCGGCGCGAATGAAGGAATCGGCTTCTACGCTGAGGAAATGATGTTACAGGCCGGCTTGTTCGATGACAGCCCGCCTACGCGCGAGATCATTTACAATTTCATGCGCCTGCGCGCTCTGCGCGTGGAGGTGGACGTAAAACTCGCGCTCGGCGAATTCACGCTGGAACAAGCTGCCAAATATCTACAGGAAAAAGTCCCGATGGACGAACAAACCGCGCGCCAGGAAGCAATCGCGTTTTCCACTGGTCCTGGTCAGGCCATTACGTACCAGATCGGAAAGCTGCAGATTATAAAATTTCTCGCCGACGCGCGCATGCAACAGGGCAACAAATTCAATCTCCGCGCCTTCCACGATTTCGTCTGGAAAAACGGCAACGTCCCGATCGCGTTGCAGCGCTGGGAATATTTAGGACTAGCTAAGGACCTGCCATAAGCGGTTCAGAACCGAATCGACAACACATAAGCTCTACGCGATTATGTTTGCTGCGGCCTCGGAAAGATCGACTCAAAGACAGAGTCGAACCAATCCTGATCAGTCAGGGAATCGTCTTCTTGAGTGATTTCCGGCACCGTACCGGAATCAATCCTTAGCGATTTGCTGTTGGGGAATTTCTTGCGCAGTCGAGACTCAATGCTCTTGGCGCCTTTGGCATCTTCGTTACAAATTCTTTGAACGAAGGTCTTCTGGAATTCTTCGTCGTATTGCAAAACGAAAGCTAATATTGCCACCGCGAAACGCTCTTTCTGTTCAATGGCCTCGTACCGATCCGCTCCGGTGAGAGCATGCCCGCGAAATCGGCCTTGTTTGTACAGCCTATAGAAAGACGGACGGCGCGGCAACATATGCGAATCTTAGAAATAGATAAGAAAACGTCGACGCTTCCGTTCTCGAAATTCCTCGCGATGAGGAACTGCGGCATCGATTGCCCTGCCGTTGCGCTCGTTTCGGCTAGCAGCCGAAACCAACAGGCTGGCAGCCTGCGCTCCCCAATCCGTGAAATCCGCGTTATTCGCGGTTGATGTCTACCTCAGTCGACAATCTCGAGGCCCATTTGGCGGGCCGTGCCGGCGATGATGCGGAAGGCGGCTTCGTCATCGCGCGCGTTCAGGTCTGTGCGCTTGGTGTTCACGATGTCCATGACTTGTTTGCGCGTGACCTTGCCGACTTTGGTTTTGTTCGGCTCTTTTGAACCGGCAGCAATGTTGGCTGCTTTTTTCAAGAGAACAGCGGCGGGCGGACTCTTCGTGATGAACGTGAAGGATTTGTCTTTGTAAACGGTGATTACGACCGGGAGAATGTCGCCGGCTTGTTTCTGGGTAGCGGCGTTAAATTCTTTGCAGAACGCCATGATGTTAACGCCTCGTGGGCCTAGGGCCGTTCCAACTGGTGGCGCAGGGTTTGCCTGGCCAGCTGGAATTTGGAGTTTTATTTCGGCAACTTTTTCTTTAACAGCCATTGTAATTCGTTAAATCGTTAAAATCGTTGAATCGTTAAATCGAAAGATTAGCCGCGCTCCACCTGCCAGTATTCCAGTTCCACCGGGGTGGCGCGACCGAAAATGGTGACCGACACGCGCAGTTTCCCGCGCTCAGGATCGATTTCTTCAACGATTCCTGTCTGATTTTGGAACGGACCATCAGCGACTTTCACCGACTCGCCCACTTCAAAGCTGACTTTCGGTTTCACCTTTTCTTCGCGCTCTTTCATTTGCGCCAGCATGCTGTCCACCTCCGATTGCCGCATTGGAATCGGTTTGTCCTTCGTTCCGGCAAACCCGATCACGCCGGGTGTGTCGCGGATGAAATACCAGGTGCGCCCGACCAGCTGATTATTTTCGTCGAGTAAATGCATGTTGACGATCAGATAGCCGGGGAAAAATTTCCGCGTCGTCTCGCTCTTTTTTCCCTTCTTGATTTCCGAGACGCGCTCGGTCGGGACCAGCACTTCGTAAATCAAATCGCCCATTTCCTCTGTCTTGACGCGTTTCAAGATGTTCTCGCGCACCTTGTTTTCCTGCCCGGAAAGCACGTGCACAACGTACCATTGATCTTTGCCTGCGAGTGTCTGTGCCATAAATCAGTGTATTCGAGTGAAAAAGTGCACGACGTTCACCAGAACGAAATCGAAGAGCGCGACGTACCCGCCCAGCAATAGCATCGCGATAACGACCACGAGCGTAGAGTCCATGAGCTCCTTGTAACGGCGAAATCCTTTCTCTTTCGGGTCCCACGGCCACGAACATTTCTGCAGCTCGACCTTCACTTCGCTGAGGAAATTCTTTACTTTGGTGATCATTTAAAATGTAATCGTGATTCGTTGCAGCGTTGAACCGCACAAATACGATGCGGTTTCGTTTTTTTGATTTAACGCTTTAACGATTCAACGTTGTACCGCGGCGATGGCCGCACGCCAGGAGGGACTCGAACCCCCAACCAACGGTTTTGGAGACCGCCACTCTACCAATTGAGCTACTGGCGTATTTTTAATTGTCATTCTGAGCGAAACGCGTCTCAGAGTCACCAAATCAGAGATGTCTCGACTTCGCTCGACATGACAACAATTTAATCCAGAATCTCGCTCACGCGACCCGCACCTACGGTCTTGCCGCCTTCGCGAATGGCGAACCGGATCGTCTTTTCCATCGCGATGGGCGTGATCAACTCCACTTCGATTGAGATGTTATCTCCCGGCATGACCATTTCCACGCCTTCAGGCAGTTTAACCGTGCCGGTAACGTCCGTCGTGCGGAAATAAAACTGTGGACGGTAATTGGTGAAGAACGGAGTGTGACGTCCACCTTCCTCTTTGCTCAGTACATAAACTTCCGCCTTAAACTTCTTGTGCGGCGTAATGGAGCCCGGCTTCGCGATGACCTGGCCACGCTCTACCTCCTCCTTCTTCAAGCCCCGCAACAACACGCCGACGTTATCGCCTGCGCGTGCTTCATCGAGAAGTTTGCGGAACATCTCGATATCGGTCGCAACGGTCTTGGCCGTCGGGCGAATACCGACCAGTTCGACTTCCCCCATTTTCTTGAGAACGCCGCGCTCGACACGACCCGTGGCCACGGTGCCGCGGCCTTCAATGTTGAACACGTCTTCGATCGGCATGAGAAATGGCTGATCAATCGGTCGCTCGGGCACGGGGATGTAATCGTCGATCGCCTCCACGAGCGCGAGCACCTGCTTTTCCGCGTCTGCATCGCCATTGAGCGCCTTCAGCGCGCTGCCTTTGACAATCGGGATCTTGTCGCCAGGAAATTCATACTGGGTCAATAGATCGCGCACTTCCATCTCCACGAGGTCGAGAAGCTCGGGGTCATCAACCATGTCGACTTTGTTGAGGAAAACGACAATGGAGGGCACCCCTACTTGTCGGGCCAATAGAATGTGTTCACGCGTCTGCGGCATAGGTCCGTCCGCAGCAGAGACAACCAGGATGGCGCCGTCCATTTGTGCCGCGCCAGTAATCATGTTCTTGACGTAGTCCGCGTGCCCAGGGCAATCGACGTGGGCGTAGTGGCGTTTGTCGCTCGAATACTCCACGTGCGCCGTGTTGATGGTGATTCCGCGCTCTTTTTCCTCCGGCGCGTTATCAATTGATTCATATGCCCGCACTTCGGCCATCCCCTTTTTGTTCAACACCATCGTGATGGCCGCCGTCAGGGTGGTTTTGCCGTGGTCTACGTGCCCGATCGTGCCGACGTTCACGTGCGGCTTGTCGCGTTTAAAAGCTTCCTTAGCCATTTCAATTCTCCTGTTTAACTAAACTTCGTCTTTTCTTCTAATTTTCTCCACTGCCGGTCGCGAGTTCTTCCTGAGCCCATGACCGGGATTGAACCGGTGACCTCGTCCTTACCAAGGACGTGCTCTACCAACTGAGCTACATGGGCCTGCTTTTCGCCAGCCCAGGGCCTCCGCGGCGAGCCGAGCGGCAAACCGGTTTCGCCCTCTGCCAGAGATTCAAAAGTCCCAAAGCCGCGTCAAATTTGCAATTTGAACGACCATGGGACCGCCTCGTTCCAGCAAAAAGCGCCCGCAAGCTAACCGCGCCCATCGTCGTGTCAAAGAAATTTTGGAAAGCAACGGCGTGTGGAGTGTGCTGTGCTCGGCCCATTAGATGAAAGGGCCACGCGAAACCAGTCCGCTGAGGACAGCGGACGCTACAGCCGCGCTTCGACTACCGGATAATGCTGCTTGTCTCTTCGGGTTTTCCTCGTGTGAGTAAGCGAACGATGACCGCGATGATGAGCAACACCGCCACCGCGATTCCGATGTTAAGAGGAGTAATCAGACCGGGCTTTTCCGGTGTCGGACTGGGGGTGGGCGAAGCAGCCGGTGGAGGAGATGCATTCTTTTTCGCTAGCATCGACTGTGCATATTGCAAGCGCTGGAAGGTATCATTGTCTTGCGGGTTTATCTTTAGCGCGGCCTCGTAATCGGGAATGGCGTTTTCGTACTGCAGCGCCAGACTGTAGGTGTAGCCTCGCTTCGTCAACGCCTCCACATCGTTTGGATTTTTGCTGAGCAGAAATGTGTAATCGGCGATGGCTGCGTCGTAGTTTTTCAAACCTCGATATGCTAACGCGCGCCGATCATAACTCTGCAGATCGTCCGGTTTTTTTTGGATGACGGCCGTAAAATCAGCGACCGCCTTATCCCACTGGCTGAGTCCGAGCTCGGCGAAGCCCCTGAACTTGTTCGCGTTGATGTCGTCTGGCTTCAGTTCGAGCGCTTTGTTCAGGTCAGCCAGGGCCGCGTCGTATTGTTTGAGTTCGATCTCGGTCTCTCCCCGTTCCAGATAAGCGGACGCATCTTTCGGCGCGAGGTCAATGGATTTTGAAAAATCCGCCAACGCAGACTGATATCTGGTTGAGGCCCCTTCCTGATCGCCTGCCGCCACAGCAGTCCGTGCCGCCTGGCGATACGCGGTCCCGCGGTTTGCATAGCCACGAGGATCTTTTGGGTTTGCTTCAATCGCCTTGGTAAATTCGGCAACCGCGGCATCGAAATGCTTTTGTTGGGCGAGTTCGATCCCGCGCTGTATGTGGTTCGCGCCGCCCGGCGCTGGCTTCTTCGCGAGCGCGATATGAACAGCCGCAACCCATAGAAATAACGCTGTCGCAATGGTGAGTGTTTGCTTGTTCAACATATTCATTTCTCCTTCCGGCCTACTTTTTGAGCGATTTATCGTTCGTAGGCGAGCAAATTAAATACGCCGAAACAGCAAACTGATGAAACAACTAAATTCCCGCAGAGAATCTGCGGATGTGCGCCGAGGTGCCGATCTCTCGAAAGGTTACGCCGCAGTCTTCGCTACAGTCGTCATCTGGTCGCTGCCGTCGCTTTTCATGTACTATTTGAATCGCTTTTACGATCCATGGGCGCAAAATTTCTATCGATATTCAGTGGCCTGCATCGCGATCGCGCCTCTGGTGCTTTATCGGATGCGCGGTGGCGGGCCGAGGATCGACATGCGTGCGATTAGGCTTTGCTTTCTGCCATGCCTGCCGAATGTCATCCATCAAGTCACTCAAGTGATGGCTCTTTTCTATATGGGGCCTGGTGTGTATGCGATTTTCACTCGGGCTTCCGTCATTTTCACTGCGTTGTTGGCGCTGGCATTTTTCCCAGAGGAACGCTTCGTCATTCGACAATGGAAATTTCAACTTGGCACGTTGCTGGGGCTGGTCGGAGCATTCGGCGTGATCTGGTTTCAGGCCAACGCGCAATCGAACGAACGACATATCGCGTTGCCTGGATTGTTCATCGCTTTTACCGCAACGTTTTGCTGGGCGCTTTACGGTGTTCTGATTAAACGCCCGTCGGCTGAGCTCGGGTCAATCCGCAGCTTTGGATTGATCAGCTTCATCACCTCGGCGTTACTTTTTCCTCTCACAATGACGTTCGGCAGGATCGACGCGCCGATCCACGCCGGCGCACAGGCAAACTTGGTTCTTATCATTTCCGCTGTGACCTGTATCACGCTCGCCCATGTTTTGTATTACGTAGCAATCCACGAGATCGGAGTCGCGCTCGCGCAGGCCCTCCAGCTTCTTTGTCCCGCCACTGCAATGGCGCTCTCCGCTTGGATCTTCCACGAACGGCTCACTTACGCTCAACTTTGGAGCGCGGCTGTTCTACTCGTTGGCGCATTCTTGGCCATGCGGGTAAAACCCGTCGCCACGAGTGAAGCGGCGGAGAATATCTGAACTGTGTTACACGGCAGGCTATTCGGCCGATCAATGCGCACCTTGAAGAAGGGTTGAGAACTTTTAGATCAAAAAATACTGCGAGGTTCACGCAGCGCCGCTACAATCGAGATCCAGTACCGCAATGGAACTGAAAGCATATCTCCGGACCCGCCAAAAGCTGATCGACCGCGCGCTGGACCGTTATCTGCCGAAGGCGAATACCAAACCTGCAACGCTGCATAGAGCCATGCGTTACAGTCTTTTTGCGGGTGGAAAACGATTGCGACCGATTCTTTGCCTCGCCGCGGCTGAAGCTTGTCGTGGCAACATCGATGACGCGCTTCCTCTCGCCTGTGCATTGGAATGCATCCACACCTACTCGCTTGTGCATGATGACCTTCCCAGCATGGATAACGACGATTTCCGGCGCGGTCGCCTCACCTGCCACAAAGTGTTCGGCGACGGTACTGCCGTACTGGCTGGAGATGCTCTGCTAACCATCGCGTTCGAAATTGTGTCCAGAGCGAAACCGGCGCCGCGCTATCACATGTCGACTTTGTTGCGCGAGATTGCAGTTGCGGCGGGAAGCCAAAAACTGATCGCTGGTCAAGTGGCCGATCTCGAAGCTGAAGGCAAGAACGTAAAACGCGGCCAGTTGCAATTTATTCATGAGAACAAAACCGCAGCCATCTTGAAAAGCTCGGTGCGGCTCGGTGCGATGAGCGCCAACGCAGACGCCAGAAAACTTTCTGCGATCGCACGCTTCGGGCAACGACTGGGTCTCGCTTTCCAAATCATCGACGACATTCTCGATGTAACGCAGACCTCAGAGATATTGGGCAAGAGCGCCGGCAAAGATGTGGCGGCAAAAAAGGCGACTTACCCCGCAGTGATCGGCTTGGAGAGATCCCGCGCCGAAGCCAAACGGCTCACCAGACAAGCGCATAATGCCCTGTCGGTGTTCAGCAGCAGCGATGCCGAACCGTTACATGCGCTGGCGAATTATCTGCTCGAGCGCGAGTACTGAGATCGTACGACGTCTGTGCCAGACGCCACCAAAGCAGGCGTTTCATAGAATGGAGCCGGTGGGCGCCGAGCGACATCGACGGGAAGCCCGAGAGGGTGAGCTAGCTGGCGCGAGCGAATCAAACGCCGTACAATTTTCTACACCAGCGCGAGATTCGGGTCGATCTCTTCGGTCACTTGTGATTCAAATCCCGCCCGCAATCGCAATATCGCAGCAAATGCGATCATGGCCGCATTATCGGTGCACAACGACGGCTTAGCGTTTTTGAATTGAAATCCGTTGCGAATGCAAGCCTCCTGCAACTGCCGACGCAATTCCTGGTTGCAACTGACCCCGCCGCTGACTGTCACGAAATCGACGTCGTACTTCTGCGCTGCTGTAATCGTCTTTGTCACTAGGACGTCAATAATGGCTTCTTGGAAGGAGGCGCAGAGATCACTTAACAGTTTGTCATCCTGAGCAGGTGCGAAGGACTTCTCATCGGGTGATTGATCACGCCTTGACCCGCGGGGATCCAGGCTCCGAGTCCGAGATTCCTGACTTGCGTTCGGGATGACTCCAATTTTCGGCAGCAAATATCGCACCGCGGTTTTTAACCCGCTGAAACTGAAATTCTCCGAGCCGAGCATGCTGCGCGGCAGATCAAAACGGTTTGGATCACCCTCGCGGGCGAGCTTTTCAATTTCCGGACCGCCCGGATAACCGAGCCCAAGCATCTTGGCGACTTTATCGAACGCCTCGCCAGCGGCATCATCCACAGTGCGGCCGACCACCTGGTAATCACAAAGCGCATGCACTCGAACCAGCATGGTGTGTCCGCCGCTCACAATAAGCGAAACGTTCGCCCTGATTTCATCGTCGCGATCTGCGCCACCGAAAAAGGGGGACAGCAAATGGCCTTCAAGATGGTTGATCGCGAGATAAGGTTTACCGAAGCCGATCGCCAATCCCTTGGCGATCGACGCGCCTATCATGAGTGAACTCGCCAGTCCAGGTCCGCTCGTCGCCGCAAACGCATCGACGTCTGCCAAATCGATCTTAGCCGCGCTCGCAGCGCGATCGAGCAACCGCGGCGTGTAGATCAGATGATTGCGCGATGCGATCTCCGGCACGATCCCACCGTATTTCTCGTGCGCGGCGATTTGCGATGCCACTTCGCTCGCGAGCAAGTCCGGACCGGAGTGATCGTAGCTCCCGCGCAAGATCGCCACGGCGGTCTCATCGCACGACGTTTCGAGAGCCAGGATCGTTTTCATCGGTGTAGCAGCGATTGTGTCAACCACCGAAACGAAATCAAAGGCGCTCGGAATGATAAACAAATGAAGGTGGCGCGCCTATTTTTTTACGGCTTCTGCTTTCGGCGCGCTCTGTTGCGCATAAATCATGACGCCCTTCAGCGCGTCGATTGCCCGCAACATCTGGGCATCTTTCGTCTTAATAATGTTTTTCTCGTCCTCGGGCTTGATATTTCCCGCATTGCGCAATGCAAAGAGAGAGCGCTCCTGTTCGGCAGTCATGGCAACCCGGATATTCGGAGTCACGCCATTGCCCTGAATAACCTGTTTGCTTGGCGTATAGTATTTTGCAGTCGTCAAGCGCACCGCAGAGCCGTCCGGCAACTGCATCACGTTCTGTACCGAACCTTTCCCAAAAGTGGTTTCGCCGACAAGCACGGCTCGGTGCAGATCCTTGAGCGCTCCGGCGACAATCTCAGCGCCGCTTGCGCTACCTTCGTTGATCAGCAACACCATAGGAAAGTTCGGACGCTCTTTTTTCGCGCCAGACGTCGAGTAATCATGCTGCTGAGAGGCGACCCGTCCCTGCGTCGAGACGACTTTTGTGTTAGGCGGCAAAAATTGAGCGCATACGTCCACCGCGCTATTCAACAGACCGCCCGGATTATTCCGAAGATCGAGAATGAGCGCTTGCATGCCTTGCTTTTGCAAGTCGTCGAGCGCCTTTAATAGTTCCTCGGCTGTGGGTTCGTTGAACTGAATCAGCCGGATATAACCGATCTTGAATGGCCCCGTCAGCTCTCCGTCGAGCAACCTTGCGCCCTTCACACTTTGGATTTTGATCTCTGCCCGTTGCAACGCGTATTCCTTGATCTCCTTCGTTGCAGGTCGCAGCAGCGTAAGAGTCACTTTTGCTCCCGCAGGCCCACGCAAAATATTGATCGCATCCTGGAGGTCCATTCTTTCTGTGGAAATGCCGTTGATTCGCAAGATCTGGTCGCCTGACAGAATGCCTGCCTTGGCGGCAGGCGTGTCCTCCATCGCTGTGATGACCGTAGGCAGGCCGTTTTTCATAGAAACCTCGATCCCGAGACCATTGAAGCGGCTGCGCGTATCATCCTGCATGTCTCGAAAGTCACTGGGGTCCATAAACTGGCTATGCGGGTCCAGCGAAGAAAGCATGCCCTTCATTGCCGCGGTGATGAGATTGTGATAGCTCGTCTTGTTGTCATCCACGTAATCCTGCCGAATCAATTCGAGTGCCTTTGCGAAAATGGAGATCTGCGCGTAGCCGTTATCCTCTTCGTTCTTTCCTGGCTGCGCTTCTTGCGCAAATACGCCCGGTAAAGCGGCGAGCACGAGACAAGCCAGCAGAGGGATGATCACCAGGCGCCTCATATTTCAACCTTCAACCCAAAATTCAAGAATAAGCCCAATCATCGCTCATGAAGAATTTTTGGCAACGGCCAACGCGAAGTGCTGTCTTAGTTGAGAGTCGCAAAATGAGTAACCGTTTTCTCCATCCATCCGGGGACCGCCGGCTGCTAGTCTGCAGTTTGCGGCAGCTTGCCGCAAAACGCGTCTCCTTTGGCTTCATCCTGCTGGCGCTGTATCTCCCAGCCGCAGTCTTTGCTGCCCAGGCAGAGGATGCGGAGTACGAATCGGTAGCCGAGGAATACATCAAAACCTATCTCGCGGCTCATCCGCTTCAGGGAACTGCTCTCGGCCTCCACGAATACGACGGCAAAATCACGGACTACAGCCGCCTCGCGCTCGACGCGGAACTTTCCCGGCTGCGACGCTTCGATGATCGCCTGGCCAAGTTCGATCCAACCAAACTGAGTGCCCGGCAATCCATCGATCTACGAATTCTTCAGGCAGCGGTAAAGAGGGACCTCTTTGAAATGCAGGAGATGTCGATATTCGAGCGAAATCCCATGGTCTATGCGCGCGCAGCCGATGTGAACGTTTATATCAAAAGAAATTTTGCGCCGCTTGAGGATCGTGTGCGCAGCCTGGTCGCAATTGAATCTCAAATTCCAAACATCCTCATCGCGGCGAGGACAAACCTTAATGAAAAGCTTCCCAAACCATTCGTAGAGCTTGCGATTCAGATCGCCAGAGGCTCTGCCGATTTTCTGAAAAAAGATCTCGTAGCCGCCGTAGGCAGCGTTAAGGACGAACAGCTCCGAGCTGCGTTTCAGGAAGCCAATCGAAAGGCGGCCAATGCCCTGAACGATTACGCAGCGTGGTTGGAGCGGGAGAAACTTCCGAAAGCCTCACTCGATTTCGCGCTGGGCGAAGAAAAATTCGGACGCTTCCTGACTCAAACCGAACTGGTCGATCTTCCCCCACAAAAAATTCTTGAGATCGGTTTGGCGCAATTAAAAGCCGAACAGGACGCGTTCGCCGAGGCTGCGAAAAAGATCGATCCGAACAAGTCGCCGATTGAAGTCTTCAAGCAAATCCAGAGCGAACATCCGACGCCGGACAAGCTCATCCCGGATGTTGCCAAAGACCTGGACAAAATCCGCAAATACGTTTTGAGCCATCACTTGGTCAACATCCCCTCGGACGTTCGCGCAAAGGTCAAAGAGACGCCGCAATATCTGCGTGCCACGTCCTTTGCGTCGATGGATACGCCGGGTCCATTCGAGAAGCGCGCGACCGAGGCATATTATTACGTCACGCCCACGGAGCACGATTGGCCGGAGAAACAAAAACAGGAATGGCTCACCGCCTTCAATTATTACACCTCCGACGTCGTTTCGATTCATGAAGCGTATCCCGGCCATTACGTGCAATTCCTGCACTTGAACGCTTCGCCGGCCAGCAAGGTCGAGAAAATCTTCGGCAGCTACGCGTTCATCGAAGGCTGGGCGCATTACTGCGAGAAAATGATGCTCGACGAAGGTTTCGGCAGCCCCACCAGTTCGCCTCCCAGCGAAGAGGACGTGAAACGCGCGGCCAAATATCGCATGGCACAAGCCGATGAAGCGCTGCTTCGTTTATGCCGATTATGCGTGTCGATCAAAATGCACACGCAAAACATGTCGCTCGACGAGGCCACCAAATTTTGCCAAGACAATTGTTATTACGAGGAAAAACCTGCGCGCCAGGAAGCGATGCGCGGTACTTTCGATCCCGGTTACCTTAACTACACGCTTGGCAAATTGCAGATCCTGAAATTGCGCGACGATTACAAGACGCAAGAAGGCGACGACTTCTCAATACAAAAGTTCCACAACGAGCTGCTCAATCACGGCATGCCACCCATTCGTCTCCTTCGCGAGATCATGCTCAAAGACCAGACCAAATGGGATCAAGTGTTGTAAAAATTCTTCCCCTTCTTCTTACTCTTGCTCCTGCTCTCGATCGTGATCATTCGCGCCCCGCCGCTGTAACCGTCGCCCTATGGGCGACGTAGCATTATCTTGTTTGCTCGCTCGGCTCGCGGCTTCGCACAGCGAAGCGGCTACAGAAACGCAATCACCACGGAATCTCTTTGCGATCATGCAAGAATTTCCCCGTCAGCTTTTGCGGCGCCTCGCTGGCGAGCCACACAATCGTATCGGCGCCTTCTTCCACCGAGCGCGTCGCATTGCGCCCGCCCATGTCCGTGCGCACCCAGCCCGGGCAAACTGAATTCACCGCAAATTTCGGAAGAGCGGTTGCAAGCTGGGACGTGACGCCGTTGAGCGCCGTCTTCGAAATGCAGTAAGCCGGCGCCCAGCCGTCCGCGCCGCCAGTCAACTGTCCGCCGCCGCTGGAGACATTGATCACGCGCGGCGCTTTGCTTTTGGCGAGCAACGGCGCGAACGCGCGCGTCAGGCGCACCGCGCCGAGCGTATTCGTCTCGAGCGTGTTTCGTAATTGCTCGTCGCTAATTTCGAGAATCGCATCATCCCCATCAACAATGATTCCGGCGTTGTTCACGAGCACATCCAGATGATCTGCGCTTTTCGAGAACTCACGCGCGGCAGCAGTCGCACTAGCGCTGTCAGAAACGTCGATCTCCAGAAAGCTCGCCTTTCCGCCCTCCTTCGCGATCTCATTTGCTGCTTTACGGCCTGCATCGCGGTTCCGCGCACCTACGAACACGTAAAATCCTTTCACTGCGAGCTGACGCGCCACTTCGTGACCGATTCCCTTATTTGCTCCAGTGACCAACGCAGTCTTCATGGCCGCTTTGACGAGGCTCACTCACGAAGATCTTCGTCGTCTTCGTTCGGCAACAGGTCTCTCAGCAACGGCTGCGGATTTGATGGCAATTCCTCCACATCGCGCAGCTTTTTTGTGATCGCGCGCGAGCGAACATCGACATCTTCCATCTTCCGCGAGGCCTGATCGATCTTTTCCTTCACCGCCGATAATGCTTCACCAAATTTCCCGAATTCGGTCTTCACCGTTGCCAGCAAGTTCCAAACTTCGCTTGATCGTTTCTGGATCGCGAGCGTGCGAAAACCCATCTGCAAGCTATTCAGCAACGCGGCGAGCGTGGTCGGCCCAACAAAGGTGACGCGGCAATCGCGCTGCACGTTCTGCACCAAGCCGACGCGACGAATCGCTTCCGCGTAAAGTCCCTCGCTTGGTAGAAACATAAGCGCAAAATCGGTTGTCTTTGGCGGGTTGATGTATTTCTCGCAAATGTCTTTCGCGCACCGCTTCAACTGCGTCTCCAATGTCTTCATCGCGGCGTCGACTGCAGTGGGGTCGCCTTTTTCCTGTGCCGCGGCCAGCCGCTCGTAGTGTTCCATTGGAAATTTCGCGTCAATCGGCAACCACACGGGCGCGCCGTTTTCGTCACCGGGCAATTTGATCGCAAACTCGACACGCTCATCGCTGTCATCGCGCGTCTTCATGTTTTTGGAGAACTGGTCCGGCGTCAGCATTTCTTCCAAAAGAACGCCAAGCTGCCATTCGCTCCAGCCGCCGCGCGTTTTCACATTTGTAAGCACGCGCTGCAATCCGCCGACGTCGCTCGCCAGTTGCTGCATCGCGCCCAGCCCTTGGTGCACCTGCTCAAGTCGATCGCTCACCAGCTTGAATGATTCTCCCAGGCGTTTCTCCAATGTGCCCTGCAATTTTTCATCGACGGTGGCGCGCATCTTGTCGATTTGCTTCGCGTTGCCCTCCTGCAATTGCGTCAGGCGAAGATCGACAATCGATCGCACGCCTTCGAGTGACTTGGTCAACTCTTCCCGCTGATTCTTCGCGGCCGCGCCTGCTTCCTCGCGATTGCGGGAAAATTCATCGCGCAAGCCGCGATCGATCATTTCCAATCGCTTCACGAGTTCCGCGTCCACACCACCGCCGGTTCCACGCCGTGCCACGAGAACGATCACCCCAACGATCAATCCGCCGCCGATCAACCCGATCACGAGATAAAGCAGCGGACTCATTGTTTTGTCATGTCGAGGCGGAGTCGAGACATATCTTACTTTGATTTTGAGAGATTCCTCGACTTCGCTCGGAATGACAAGCGTGACTAAAAGCGAACTTTCACGCCGCCGTACGCCGCGCGTCCAAGCGCGGGAAAGCCGAAAACTTCCGAGTACTGTTCGTTCGTTAAATTGTCGAGCCGACCGAAGATCGACACGTGCGGGGTGATTTCGTACTCGGCTGCGATGTTTACGAACGAGTAATCTTCGATGTCGAAATTTGGGCCGCCGAAATTTAGTTCCTCGCGCGCATTCACGAACTTTGCTTCGATCGTTAGACGAAAGTGTTTCCACCAAAGATATGAAGCGGAAACATAAACTTCGTTGCGCGGACGGCGCGGCAGACGCGCGCCTTGGAGTTGCGAAATGTCTTTCGAGGAAGTCTTCTCCGCGTCCAAATACGTATAGCTTGCGGTAAACACAACATTAGCGACCGGTTGCGCGCGTAATTCGGCTTCTAGCCCCTGCGTTTCGGCCGCGCCGAGGTTGAGTGTCTGGAAAAGCCCGTTAAATCCGATCACGTTCGAGAGGTCGTTGTGAAAATAAGTCAGGCCGACCGTGACACGATTTTCCCAGAGCCGCTGCTCAACGCCGATGTCCCAGCCCAGGTCTCGTTCTGGTTTGAGTCCGAAGTTGTTGCCAAAAATTTTGTCCTGACTGCTTGGTGGACTGAATCCTGTCGCCACGCTCGAATGCAGCGTCGTGTTTGTCTTGTCGACTTTATAGCTGCTGGCAAAGCGATAAGTCCAGACTCCACCGAACTGATTGAAGTGATCGAAGCGCCCGCCAGCGACGAAGATCAAGTTTTTGACTGGCGTGAGCGTCGCCTGCAAAAATCCCGCAACCTCCTCGGTGTGATCGCTCACAAAGGTTGGTTGCGGTCCAAAAATTTGAAGCACGAACGGGCGTTCTTGTCCCGCGTTGAGGCGACTATAGAAAAATCCTGATGTCAGTGTCAGCCAAGAGGTGGGTCGCAAATCGTTTTGGTAATCAATTTGCGAACGCTCGAATAGAGCTCGCGTCGGGCCGACAAATCCATCCTCGTTGGGATCGTTTATTTGCCGCTCGTGATCGTAACTGAAAATGAACTTATGCTCCCACCAATCGCTTGCTTTCCAATCGATGTGAGGACCAATCAGCCAGCGTTCCGTGAGAAAGTGATCAATGGGACGCGGATCGAAAATCGTGTTTGGATTTCCCGTGTCACTAACTGAGTAGGTAAACAAACTGCCGATCCGTAGCTGATCGTTCGGCGACCACCCAACGTCTGTAATCGCAGCCGTGTTGCGGTAGTTATTGTTCGGGCGCGCGTTGTCAGTGTCGAGGCGACTCGCGCCCACTGAATAATCGAAGCCGTCGATTTTGCCATCGCTCTGGCTCCATTCACGAAACGTATCGTACGAGCCGCCCTCGGCCGCGATCATAACACGCGGTGTCCCCGTGCCTTGTTTCGTAAAAATTTGGATCACGCCGGCCAGCGCGCGCGGCCCGTACAAAGTGCTCTGCGGTCCGCGCACCACCTCGATTCGGTCGATGTCGTCTGTCGTTAGATCGGCGAAATTAAATGCGCCCTGCAAACCTTGATTGATCGGAATTCCATCGAGCAAAACCTGTGTGTGCTCGCTGCGCAATCCACGGATGAAGACGGAGGTCAATTGGCCAGCCGTCCCGGTTTGCACAACCGATAATCCGGGCGGTTCGCGGAGCGCGTCGCTCACGCGTTGAATCTGTCTCGCCTCGATATCTTCCGACGTGATCACGCTCACACTCGCGGGCGATTGGTCCAGCGGAATATCAAAACGCGTTGCCGAGACCACCACTTGCTCAGTTTCTGCTTCGCCGGGTGAAGGAGTCGGCGAGGTTTGCTGCCCGAAGCAAATGCTCGGCGCGAAGAGGAGCAGGGCAGCGAATCGGATTGAATCGCGCACGCGTCTCGCGTGCTGGCGATGGTGTCTCGCCATCGCGGACTTTTTTTGCGCGACGCCACCTCCCGAGATTCTCGCTTTAAGAAAAGATCGTTTCGGCGCGACGCCGAAACCAACACGCGGGACGCGTGCGCTCCCCGGAACGAACCAAACTGGACGATTTTGCATAACAAGTTTCCTCCAACTCAGAGAGTCGGACTTGTATGCCCAGCTACTTCAAAAGATCTCGGCCCGCTGTCGAACTGCGCCTCGCTTTCCAATCAAAACAATTCGCAGCAACTGACCGATCGACGGAAGTAGCTGGGCGCATCGCCCAGCTCTCATTCTTCTTTTTGCGAAGAAGTTTTTTCGGGCGTGGCTTTTGTAGCGGCGTTTGTGTCAAACGCCGGGCGGCTGACACAGCCGCCCCTACACACGAATGAGGTGGACCGGACAAATATTCTGGCTCCTGGCTTTCGAAGCAGCTGAGAGTCTTCGTCTCTCAACAGCCTTCGCCTTCTTCCCGCCTTCACCCCCGAAATTTTTCGGGGATTGGCCCAGTGGGAAGTCGTATCCAGTTACAGCAGCGCAACTGCTCCCGATTTTCACGGGATTTCTTGCGCCGATCCACTTTTCCAAGCTCGCAAAGAACTGAATCGAGAAGTAGCGGCTCGCGCTTGGGGACGCAAGACTTATTTACCGCTCAGCGACAAACCGCCGACCCAGTGAGGTGATCGAACCGTACGCTGCCAAGTTTTCCTCCTGTGCGGCAAGGGCTTGAAGGACCGCGTCGCGTTCGGTCGCAGTGATCGAGTTGGCGATGTACCGAAAATAATACGCTGCGTTCTCTCTAATGACGCGGCC
>WNGD01001863.1_pt1 | contig 22503 bp, 16 predicted proteins | sample 5400671 | NCBI WGS metagenome assembly WNGD01 (sample SAMN13153369, study PRJNA577476) | soil metagenome | isolation source: 40 cm soil or saprolite under grassland replicate 2 | place: USA:California | collected 2016-06-15 | reverse complement strand
TCCTGATAGAATGATACTTATCTCAGGAATAGTTGAGAACTGGCGTGGTCTCGAGCCCGATCGGGGAGCATTTTAGAGAGCCATGTTTTATCATTATCACAGGAATCGGGAGCAAGCCTATGGCGCAAACCATGATGAGAGAGCAGCCGTTGGAAAAACTCGTGGCAGTCTTCCTCGGCGACCTTACCCATGCCAACCGCTCACCACATACCCGTCACGCTTACGCAACAGACTTAGCGCAACTGTGTGCGTTCTATCCTGGGCCAGTGAATGCGATGACAGCGGAGGTCCTGCGGAATTTCTTTCACCTGCACCTGCACCTTAGTTCTGCCACCAGAGCGCGCAAGCAAGCTGCCGTGGCACGCTTCCTCACCTGGGCGCATCAGCACGAATTGCTAGACAGCAACCCCATGCTCAAGATTGAGCGGGTGAAGCCTGATCCGCCACAGCCGCGTGGCATAGAGCGCGACCAGATTGAATGTATCCTCAGTGTCATTCCCACTGATTGTCAGCGTGACCGCCTGTTTTTCCGCCTCCTCTTGGAAACTGGCCTGCGGGTCAGCGAGGGACTCTCCCTGTACGTGGAGGATATTGATCTCTCGCTCGACAACGAACATCTCGCCGTCGTGGGAAAAGGCGGCAAGAGGCGAATGGTCCTGCTCGACGATCCGCGTCTGGTAAAGCTTCTCCGGGTCTACCTGAAACGCATGGGCTATCAACACGGGCCCCTGTTCCGAGCAGAGAAGAACGGGCGAGGAGGGCCACTGCGCTACCAGTCAATGCAGGAACGCTGGGACCACTACTGCACACAAGCTGGAGTGGCCTGTACGCTCCACCAGCTCCGCCATACGCACGCGACTGAACTCATCAACGGCGGTGTGAGTTTGCCGACGATTCGGAAGCGGCTGGGACATAAGAACTTGCAAACGACCTTGCGCTACGCTGAGCAGTCGGATGGAACGGCTGATGCAGAGGTCCGGGCGTGGCGACGGCAGCATCCATCCTCCTGGTGAGGAGGACCCGAGAGAAGCGACCAACGCCTTGCCCGTTGGGAGAAGAAAGAACAGGGCGAACGTGACGTGCAACTGCGCAGAGGAGGTATGAAGATGACCGACCGCGTCGGCCAGCACTTGGGCCACTATCAACTCATCCAGTTGCTGGGACAGGGGCACTGGGCTTCTGTCTATCTGGGAGAGCATCGGCATTTGCACACCCAGGCGGCCATCAAAGTGCTCCATGGGCCGTGGACCAACAGTGAGATGGATGGCTTTCTGGGCGAGGCTCGCATGCTGGCCCGCCTCCGGTATCCCCATATCGTGCGGGTGCTGGACTTTGGCGCGCAGGAGGGCACTCCGTTTTTAGTCATGGAGTATGCACCGGGGGGCACCCTGCGACAGCTCCACCCCAAGGGGACGCGGCTGCCTCTCTTAACCGTCGTCTCCTACGTCAAGCAGGTGGCCGAGGCACTCCAGTATGCCCATGCGCAGCGACTGATTCACCGTGACCTCAAACCGGAGAATCTGCTGCTCGGACCCGACCAGGAGGTCTGGCTCTCCGATTTTGGCCTGGCGATCGTGGCCCAGAGCGCACGCTTGCAGCCCTTCCAGCAAACAGCCGGCACGCTGGCCTACATGGCCCCAGAGCAGATCGAGGGCCACCCACGTCCAGCCAGTGATCAGTACGCCCTGGGAGTGCTGGTCTACGAATGGCTCTGTGGAAGCCGCCCGTTTGAGGGGTCGGCGACCGAGGTCATGGTCCAGCAGTTGACGATGCCGCCTCCTCCATTGCATGAGAAAGTGGCGACGATTCCACTCGGCATCGAGCAGGTGGTGCTGCGCGTGCTGGCCAAAGACCCCGAGCAGCGCTTTGCCAGTGTAGAGGCCTTTGCCCTGGCTTTAGAAGAGGGAAGCCGAGAAGATGCGTCTGGACAAACGCTCCCGGTTCTGACTTCGGGAGACCCAGCCGAAGCCGGACGAAGGGCAGCCTCTATGCCTCACCTTCCCAGGGGTACCGTGACCCTGCTCTTCACCGACATTGAGGGGTCCACCTCTCTGCTCCAACAGGTGGGCGAGCGCTACTCACAGGTGCTCGGCGAGTGCCGCCGCCTCCTACGTGCAGCGTTCCACCAGTATCACGGTCGCGAGGTCGACACGCAAGGCGATGCGTTCTTCGTGGCTTTCGCCAGAGCCATCGATGCTGTCTCCGCAGCAGTAGCCGGGCAACGTGCCTTGGCTCGCCATGGCTGGACAGAAGGCATGACGGTACGCGTCCGCATGGGCCTGCACACGGGTGAGCCAGAGTTCACTCCCGAAGGCTACATAGGCCTGGACGTGCATCACACCGCCCGCATCATGGGCGCCGCGCATGGCGGGCAAATCCTGCTCTCAGCAACCACGCGCGCGTTGGTCGAGCATGAGCTGCCAGCCGAGGTGAGCCTGCGTGATCTGGGCGAGCATCGCCTCAAAGACCTCCAGCGTCCCAGCCATCTCTTTCAAGTCGTGATCGCAGATCTGCCTGCCGACTTCCCGCCCCTCTTGACCCTGGACAACTCTCCCAACAATCTCCCTGTCCAGCCAACGCCGCTGGTCGGCCGCGTGCGGGAAGTGGGAGCAGTGCGTGAACTCGTGCGCCGCGACGAGGTGCGTCTGGTCACGCTGACCGGTCCTGGTGGCATCGGCAAAACGCGCCTGGGCTTGCAGGGGGCAGCTGAGCTGAGTGAGTCATTCGCTGGTGGGGTCTTTTTCGTGGATTTGGCCCCTCTGCGTCATCCCTCGTTGGTCCTCTCCACCATCGCCCAGACCCTCGGCATTCAGGAAGCAGCTGGGCAGTCGCTGCTGGAACGCCTCAAGGAGGGATTACGGCAGAAGCAGCTGTTGCTGCTCCTGGACAACTTCGAGCAGGTGCTGAGCGCTGCGGTCCAGGTGGCGGACCTGCTCGCCGCCTGTCCAAGGCTCAAAGTGCTCGTGACCAGCCGGGAGACGCTGCATGTGCGCGCCGAGCACGAGTTTGCCGTTCCACCACTGGCCTTGCCCGAGCCTTCGCACCTGCCGGAGCTGGCGGCGCTCGCACAATCTGAGGCAGTGGCGCTCTTCCTGGAGCGTGCCAAGGCCACGAAGCCCGACTTTCAGCTGACTCCCGCCAACGCAAGAGCTATAGCAGAGATCTGTACCCGCCTGGATGGCCTGCCGCTGGCGATCGAGTTAGCCGCGGCACGCATCAAGTTCCTCCCACCACAGGCGCTGCTCGCGCGGCTCGACCAGCGCTTGCAGGTGTTGACGAGTGGAGCACGGGATATGCCAGCGCGGCACCAGACGCTCCGTCATACCATCGCCTGGAGCTATGACCTGCTCGATGCGCAGGAACAGCGCCTCTTTCGACGACTCGCGGTCTTCGTGGGTGGCTGCACCCCCGAGGCGGTAGAGGCCGTGTCCACCACGGACGGTGACACAGACGCAAACGTGTTGGAAGGGATGGCCTCCTTTTTGGACAAGAGCCTGCTGCAACAAATCGAGCGCGATGGCGGAGAGCCGCGCTTTGCGATGCTGGAGACCATCCGCGAGTATGGGCTGGAGGTGCTTGCCTCAGACGGGGAAGCGCAAGCCACGCGCCAGGCTCACGCTGCGTACTATCTGGCGCTGGCAGAGCAGGCCGAGCCGGAACTGAGCGGCCCACAGCAGATCACCTGGTTCGAGCGACTCGAGCGGGAGCATGACAACCTGCGCACAGCGCTCTCCTGGTTCCTGGTGCAAGGCGCGGATGGACAGAACAGAGAGCTTGCCTTGCGCCTCAGTGGTGCATTGTCGCGGTTCTGGGAGATACGCGGCTACGTGAGTGAAGGACGGCACTGGCTAGAACGGGCCCTGGATGGAAGCCGTGGGGTGAGATCAGCCGTGCGAGCGAAAGCGCTCATCGGTGCCGGAGCGTTAGCGCCCTTGCAGGACGACTTCGGTCAGGCAGAGGCGCTGTGTGGGGAGGGTTTGGCGCTGTACCGAGAACTGGGAGATCGCCGAGGAAGCGCGACCGCACTCTCTTCTTTAGGGTATGCTACCATGATGAGGAGCAACTATGCCGCGGCGCACGCACTGTTTGAGGAAGCGCTGGCCCTCTTCAGGGAGGTGGGCGACACCGGGGGCAGTGTTTCCCCACTCTATCTTCTGGCCTCGGTGCTTTTTTATCAAGGCGAGTATGCACGAGCGCAGGCGCTGCTTGAGGAGAGCCTGGTGCTCTCCAGGGAAGGAGGCGACGTCCGGGGCCACGCGCTCTCACTCGTGCTCCTGGGACTGGTGCTGCCGTTCCAGGGCGATCTTGCACGGGCCCACGCACGGCTTGAGGAAAGCCTCGCCGTCTCCAGACAGGTGGGCTACAAGCGCAACATCGGCCTCTCGATCCTCTTCCTTGGAATGGTGGCCTTCCTGCAAGGGGATGTGACCGCGGCCCGCTCACTGCTGGAGGAGAGTCTGGTGCTCTTCAAAGAGGTGGGGGAGCGGGGGCGTATTGCTGAAGTCTTTGCCAGCCAAGGGCTCATATCGTTCGGGCAAGGTGACTATACAGCGGCCCGTGCGCTGCTGGAGGAAAGCTTGAAGATCGCTCTTGAGCTGGACTACAAGTGGGATATCGCCGGATGTCTGGAGGGATTAGCGGCCGTGGTGGCCGCGCAGGGAGAGCCGGTACGGGCGGTGTGGTGCATGAGTGCCGCCCAGACACTCCGCGAAACCATCGGGACGCCTCTGCCATCATTGTCTCAAGCCCTGCACGAGTTCACCATCGTTTCCGCGCGCACGCAACTGGGGGAGCAGGCCTTTGCCGCCGCCTGGGCCAAGGGATGCACCATGACACTAGAGCAACCCCTGGCTGCAGAGGGAGCAGTGACGATACCTGGGACGGCTCCAGCAGGACCATCCTCCGTTCCACACCCTCGGAAAGCCCCGCCCTCTCCCGACGGACTGACGGCCCGGGAGGTCGAGGTGCTGCGCGTAGTGGCACAAGGACTGACCAATGAGCAGGTGGCTCAACGCCTGGTCATCAGTCCACGCACCGTCGACACCCACCTGACCTCGATTTATAACAAGATCGGGGTCTCCTCCCGCAGTGCCGCCACGCGCTACGCCATGGAACACCATCTCATCTGACCTCCTCTACGGGATTCTCCGTAGCAACGCGTGACACGCGTTCGTTCCAGCACCCACAGATACGGAGTGGATTCACGGAATTCTCCCGATGTGTTTTGCCCCTCGGCCAGCTACACTGGAAGCAGAAGTTCACCGAGGTGAACCCAGAAGCAAGCACCCCGCCCAGGCAACGACGACAAGGGATGCCGTGAAACCGGAGCCCGCGGGGAAGAAGGCTTCCACCTGCATCGTTTCGCCAAGGAGATAAGTGCCTGAGAGGAGCAACAAGATGAGGTACGACGCAAGATACCTGCTCAGTAGCAACGACGGAGAACCAGGAACTGCTCCGCAGAGCCCCCTTCACGAGTGTTCGTCTTCTGTCTCCCCGGTGGGAGAATCTCCCTTCACGACGCTTCAGGTCTCAGAACTCGTAGAGCAATGCCAAAGGGAAATCCAGACCCATCGTCGTGGAGAGCCCTCCAATGACGCATATGGCCTCGAGTTGTTGTGCCGTGCGATGGTGCAAGGTGACGAGGCGGCCTGGGCAGGGGTAGAGCAGTGCCTGGGCGAGGTCGTGCGGGGCTGGCTCCACAGTCATCCCTGCAGAGAGGCGGCCTGTCGCTGGCAGAGCGAAGAGGACTCTGTGGCGCTGGCTTTTGAGCGGTTCCGGCAGGCGGCGGTCCAGCAACAGCTAGTATTCAGGACGCTGGGTGAAGCGCTGGTGTACCTGCGTGCGAGTCTGCACGGAGCCATCCTGGACAGGCTGCGGGCCTCTTCCCGGCCAAAGGAAGTCTCCTTGCCCGAACCAGGCGAAGCAGGCGAGCCACAGGTGGAAGACCGGGCCGCGGGCCTCCAGGTCTGGGAGGTCCTCCAACGCCTGCTGCCGAACGCCCGTGAGCAGCGGCTGGCCTACCTCCTCTATCACTGTGGGCTCTTGCCCAGAGAGATTGTGCGCTTCTGTCCACAGGAGTGGAACGATATCCAGGAGATTTATCATCTGCGCCACAACATCCTGGAGCGAGTGCTGCGCAATGCGAACCAGTTCGCGCTCACGGCTCAATCACCAAGAACGCTTGCCTGAGGAGGACTATGATGGTCAAACGCATTGAGGGAGTGTCAGCACACACGATTCCCTTCATCCGTGAGTTGCCGCTGCTCGGGAGTCTGCCTGCCTTTATGAGGAGGGACAGCCTGAGCTTCTTGTTACGCTTGGCGCAACAAGGGGAGGTCTGTGGCTTTCACCTGGGACCGATCCCGATCCTCCTGTTCACCAAAGCAGAACAGGTGCAGAGCATCCTGGTTGAGCATGCCTCTGACTTGAGCAAGGGACGACTCATCCATCGGGCATTCAGTGGCAATGGACTCTTCGTCAGCGAAGGGGCGTTTCATCGCCGACAGCGCAAAGTGATGGCCCCGGTGTTTCAACTACGTCAGATCGCCACCTATGCGGAGGCGATGGTGCAGTATGGAGAACGCATCCAGCAGGAGTGGCAAGATGGCGCGGTCGTTGACCTCAATTCGCACATGATTGCGCTCACCTTGAGCATTATCGGCAAAGTGCTCTTTGATGCCGATGTCTTCAATGAAGCTGATGAGCTTGGTGCAGCGATGGCGATTGAGAACGAGTATGCCGTGCGCAAGGCCACTTCGCTCTTTCTGCCTCCGCTCAGTTGGCCGACACCGCGCAATCTGCGGGTCCGCAAAGCGACGCAGGTGCTCCAGGACTGCATGCAGCGCATGATTGATGAACGGCGCGGGAGCACTCCTCTACGCAACGATTTGTTATCCATTTTGCTGCAGGCCAGGGACGAGGATGGAAAAGCGATGAGCGATGCGCAACTGATGGATGAATGCTTAACGCTCTTTGGTGCAGGCCATGAAACGACGTCGGCAGCGCTCACCTGGACCTGGTATTTGCTCTGCCAGCACCCGGATGTCTACCAGAAGGTGCAACACGAAGTCGAGAGCGTGCTGCAGGGACGGCCCCCAAGGTATGAAGATCTCACACGCTTACCTTACTGCTTGCAGGTCTTCAAGGAGACGATGCGCCTCTATCCACCGGCCGCTAGCATCCTGCGCGAGGCATTACACGATATCGAGATTGATGGCTATCTTGTGCCCAAGGGATACACCATCATGGTCTCGCCCTACATCCTGCACCGCACAGCAGCCTGCTTCCCTGCCCCTGAGACGTTTGATCCTGAACGCTTCGCACTCGAACGAGAAAAGCAGCTTCCCCGCTACGCCTATCTTCCCTTTGGAGCCGGGCCACGCATTTGCATCGGCACTCACTTGGCGCTGATGGAAGGACACCTGCTCATGGCGGCCCTTGCTCAGCGCGCCCACTTTCGGCTGGTGCCAGGACAAACGATCGCGCCTGATCCAGTGCATAACCTTGCCCTACGCCCAGGCGGGAAAGTGGAAGTGATTGTCAAGAAGAGAGAGCTCTCGTTTGCGAGAAGCAGTCCCGGCAAGTGATGTGAACGAGGCCTCGCCCACATCTCGTGAGCTTCCGTAGGTGCAGGTCTGGCCATTGCCTGCTTGTGTGAGGAACACCATCGAAGTCATGGGAAACAGGAAACCCTTCCAAAATGGGTGCTGAGTCGCTGGTATCTCCACGAACCCAAAAACGAGATACGAGGATTACTCTCCATCAAGCAAGCAGTTTGCCCCCGTTTTGGAATGGTCTCCTTGTTCGGCATACCGCCAGCAGAACGGGCGCAAGAAACCGGCCTGGCGGAAAGGAGCCTGCGTCGAGCCAGTGATGCCTTTGATACGCATGGCATGATCAGCCTCTTCCGGCCCACCAAAGCGCAGCGAGAGGATCATCATCGATCTCTGCCGGTCGCGATGCGTCAACTCATCGTGGATCTCAAGGCCGAGTATGCAGACTTTACCGATGGCGAGATCGCCGCTATTTGCGCGATCCAGTTCGCCGGGCGTCGGCCCTCTCATCATACGGTGAAAGCGGTTTTAGCTGATGGCCCACCGCCGCAGCGAACGAGCCGGCAATTCCCCCGCTATGAAGAGATCGGCTCTCCAGAGGAGCGTCGCCATGCCGTAATTCGCTTACATGCCCAAGGCTGGAGTATTTCGACGATCGCTCGCTATTTGGATGTCTCACGCCCCACGATTTATGCCATTCTGAAGCGGTGGATTGAGGAAGGGGTGCAGGGCCTTCCTGATAAATCACACGCCAATACCAGTAAAACAGGAGTTGATTTACCCACTCGCAACCTGATACGCAAGAAGCAAGAGGAGAATCCTTTACTTGGAGAGTGGAGAATGTATGCCGCCCTCAAGCAGTTAGGCATTTCCGTTTCCCCACGAACGTGTGGCCGCATTATGGCCGAGAATCGTCAGCTCTATGGCATCAAGCCGCCCCCAAAAGAGCCACACCAACCAAAGTCGCACCCGTTCAAGGCGGCTTCTCGTCATGAGCGGTGGTGCGTCGATATCCGCTACATCGAAAAGCATCGCATTCCTGAGATCAAGGGGTCCTTTTATGTCATCACCGTCATGGATGCCTTCTCGCGAGCCATTCTCTCCAGCGATATCTTTCAAAGCCAGGATTTGGCCTGTGTCTTAATTGTCCTGTATGCGGCAGTCGAGCAATTTGGAGCACCACAGCGCCTCATCACGGACAATGGCGGCGTTTTTCGTGCGAAGCAATTGCTGGCCATTTGTGAGGCCCTCGACATTGAGAAGGAATATATCCATGCACGCCAAAGCTGGGAAAATCTTGTTGAGACCCATTTTAACGTGATGCGGCGCATGAGTCAGGTGCATTTCGAGCAGGTAACGAGTTGGCAGGGGGCGAAGACAGCCCATGCGCGGTTTGTCACTGATTACAATGCCCAGCCGCATTGGGCCCATCGTAAGCGCGATGATAACCGCCTCAGTCCTGCTGAAGTGCTTGGTCAGGAGAAAAGCCGACTGCGTACCCCGGAACAATTACACCGAATTTTCTATGCTACCCGGCATCTCAGACGATTAGATCGGCGAGGATATGCGCATTTTCGGCGGTGGAAATTGTATGGGGAAGAGGCGCTGGCCCGCTATCCTGCCGTGATCTGGCTGCATGGTGATGCGCTCACCGTCGAATACCAGGAAACACCACTAGCTCAGTATACCGTCCGCTATCAACCGGATAAAAAGCACTTCAAAGCGGTGCCAGAGGCCAGACGGTTTGAAACGCCCTACCGCTCACTGCAAGGACGGCTCTGGAAATTGGATGAGACCATATGGCATCTCGCTACGCGACTCCCCGAGTACGCTCCTCGAAAGAAACGCCGAAAAAAGACCATGCCGATACAATTATCACTGTTGGAACCACAGTAGCACGCCTTTGTTAAGACGCCGGGAGACCATTCCCATAGTCCTTTAACAGGCTTTGCCTTGAGGAGAGCATGGGGAGCAATCCCCTCCCGCGCCGAGCAGCCAGCAGCAGAGGCGGGAGTAGCAGCGGGACCACGTGCGTTTGCACCCACAGGCCCACAGGCGTGGCGGGAACCAGGAACCTGGCACTTGCTCCCGCCTTTTTTTGCTCTTGTGTGACCATGGGCCTGAAGGCCTGTTCGTACTGAGGAAACGCGAGCTCGTGATCGCCCAGCGCCACGTTCAGTTCTCCCGCCAGGATATAGGCTCCCACCATGGCCAGGGTTGAGCCTTGCCCAGAGAGCAGTGCCGGGCAATAGCCGGCATCTCCCAGCAGCACCGCTCGTCCGTGGGACCACCTCTCCATGCGGATCTGACTCACGGCATCAAAGTACAGGTCGGGGGCCATTTGCATTTTCTCCAGGAGTCGGGGCACTTCCCAGGCTTCACTCGCAAACACCGAAGCTAACAGTTGCTTTTGCCACTCCAGATCATGGTAATCATAGCGTAACGGCGTGGGCTGCTTGAACAGGAAAAACGCGACCAGTGCCTGGTTTCCTCGTGCGCTGCGTAGCGCGACCCGTTTTCCAGGGACACTATACATCTGCACGCAGGTCTCGTCGAGTCCCAGATAGTTGTCAGTGGTGAAGACCCCGAAGTGATAGCCACAGTAGCGCTCACATTGCGCTTCGTCTCCAAACACCAGAGTGCGTACGATGGAATGCAACCCGTCCGCACCCACCAGCAGGTCGAAGCGGCGGGAGCCGCCCCGCTCCAAGGTCACGTCGACTCCTGCCTCGTCCTGCTTGATCGCTTGGATGGAGTCCCCGAAGCAGTATTCCACCTCGTCCTTCGTCAGCTCGTAGAGCGTCCTGGCGAGATCACCCCGCATGATCTCCACCACATCCAGGTCGAAGGCCTTGCGCACAGCTTGTATGTTGACTCTGCCGATGCGCTCATTGCGCTCGTTGACAAACGAGATCGAGCCTGTGGTCGTCTTTTCTTGTTGTATTGCCTCCCAGATCCCCATGAGCTTGGCAATCGGCACGGCCTCATCGCGAACGTCAATCGGGTACCCGCCTTCTCGCAGCTGGGGCGCACGCTCGATCACGGTCGGGGTGAACCCAGAGCGCTTGAGCCAATACGCCAGGGTGGGCCCAGCAATACTGGCTCCTGAAATGAGGATGGTGGTATTTTTGGTGCTGCTCATGGTTCCCTCCTTCGAGATGACGACAAGGACAGATACCTTGAACGAAGCCTGACTTCAGGGAAAACTAAAACGTCCACGCAGAGCCATTGCATTCTAGCATAGCAGGGAGGCTCAGACTGCTTCTTCAGATCCTTTTAGACGTGAGTGAACTTCTCCCACAGTCCCCTCCGAGGCGATCTCGTGCTTCACTGGGCGAATCCACAGGGAGAGAGAAGCAGGTTGCATCGTCTCCTGCACCACTGCCAGCAACTGCTCGCGCAACTGGTCCAGGTCCACCTCCTGGCGCAGGTTCGCGCTAAAGGCTGCGATAGTCTTGGCCGCATCATACCTGTTGCGATAGAAACGCCGGTCAATGCTCTGCTGAATGCGATGGCGCAGCGGCTGGAAGAGGGCATAAATGATCAGGGTCGAGCCGACCAGGATGAGCGGAGACTGCGCCGCCTGCGAGCTGAAGGCCGCGAAGACAAACTGCGAGCCAAGGACTAGCCCGACATACACTATGGCCAGGGTAGCGGTGAGCAGGGTATAGACCAGTGTACGTCTGACAAACACATCGATGTCGAAAGCATTGGCATACAGGACTGCCATCAGGAAGCCTGCGATATTGATGCCACAGCCAAAGAACCCCGCGAGATTGACGATGAGCAAGGCAAACGAGTCTGCCGGGGCGAGAGCAGGGACGAGGAGAAACACCAGGAGAATGATCAGGATGAAGAGGCTCAAACTCACAATAATCCATTTGGTGGCAGCTCGCTCTTTTGGGTTCAAGAGACGGCGAGAGCGATAGATCAAGATCCCGACGATCATCGGAAAGCTGAGCAGACTGAACACCGTGTTGAGCAGGACAAAGACAGGAGTCGTGAGGAAGGCGAAGAGCACGACTGCCAGGCCATTGACCAGATAAAATCCGAGCACCCAACGAGAGCCAAATTGGCCATTGGGAAAGGTGAGGAGCGCATACATGCCCAGCAGACCCATTCCCAGGCCGATCAAGAGTTGCGTGGGCGCATTGAGGATCGGATAAGCAGTGGCAAGGGCTGGATAGTCGATGCCCTCATAGGCGGATAAGCCCACGAGAAAAGCGCTCATGCCCAATGGCACCCACTGGCCGGGCTTCTTGAAGACAATGAGCAGCGCGATCCCCACGCAGACCAGGATATAGAGCACCTGGATCACCGTATAGAGATTGGCATAGAACGCGATGGAGAGGCCAAGATGCTCCAGGGCATGCACATTCCCCGGCGTGAGTGAGCACCCACTGGGGCAGACGGTGTGCAAGTAGGCGTAGCCCAGCGGGAACCCCACAAGATGGCCAAGCAGAATAAGGAGCGTATAGATGAGAAAGCCAGCAAGCATGAGCCAGGCGGCGCGGGAACGAGAGGGCTTGTTTGATGCCTCCTGCACGAACGTATCGAGAGCAACTGTCATGATCGTCTCCTGGTGAACGCCAGATAGCTAGCAACCGTGCTCTATGAGAGAGCTGTTCTTGGCAAGCGAGGAGTGCCTTGTTCACTCCTCACATTGCTCCGGCATCCTCTGGCGGGATTAGCACCCTTTCATGGCGTTTCCTTCGTCAGCCCGGCATCCCTGGCCCGAATAATGGCCTCCGCCCGCCCGGCCACTTGCAGTTTGCTGAAAATGCTGGAGACATGGTTGCGCACCGTCTTGGGACTCAGGACGAGCTGTTCAGCAATGGCCGGGTTGGTGTAGCCCTGCGCGATGAGGGTCAGGACCTCCCGTTCGCGCTCGCTTAATTCGGGAAAAACGTGAGCAGGTGGAAGGCTCTTGCGCGGCCTTGCAAAATAGCCGATCAAGCGGTGCGCAATCGCCGGGCTGAAGATCGCTTCCCCTTTGCTCACCGCGGTAATCGCTCGTATCGCCTCCTCGCCCTCAGCTCCCTTGAGCAGATAGCCACGTGCGCCTGCACGCATCGCCGCAAAGACGGACTCATCGTCGTCGAACATGGTCAACATCAGGATCCCGACCTGGGGCGTTGCCGCCAGAATGCGGCGCGTGGCTTCAATCCCGTTGAGTCCTGGCATGTTCACATCCATCAGGATCACATCTGGCAGATACTGGGCTGCTAAGGCGACCGCCTCCGAGCCCGTGGTGGCCTCTCCTACCACCTCCATCAGCGTTGCCTCCGTCATCAAGAGAGCCCGCAGGCCATAGCGGAACACCGGATGATCATCGGCAATCAGCAGACGAATGCGGCTCATCACGCTCCCTCCTCTTGCTGCGCAGCCTCGTTCTCGTCGGATTGTCTGACCAGGAGCGGGAGCCGCGCATACACGCGCGTTCCACCCTTTGCCAGAGCTTCTACGAGGCACGTGCCCCCCAGTTCCTCTGCCCGCTCACGCATGGAGCCGAGGCCAACACCACTGCGTACTCCTGGTGGCAGTCCCTGCCCGTTATCTCTCACCTCCACTACCAGGACTTCCTGCACACGAAGCTGGACGGAGGCTTCGGTGGCATGGGCATGACGCACGACATTGGCCAGCGCCTCCTGCACAATCCGATAACAGGCCATCTCAATGGCGGCAGGCAGCAGGGGAAGCGCCTCTGGGGCATCGAGCATCAACACGATGCCGCTGGCACGATACTGATGGATCTGCTCCTGCAAGGCCGCCAGCAAGCCCAGATCGTCGAGGGCTGGCGGACGGAGGGCATACACGAGGCGACGAATATCGGCAATCGCCTCCTGGGCGTGAGTGATCGCATCGGTCAGCAGGTGTTCTGCCGTCTCGGGGTCCTGACGCAGGAGCTTCTTGATGGCCGAGAGTGTCAAGGTCTGGCTCGAAAGTTGCGGACCCAGGCCATCATGCAGGTCCCGACGCAAGCGCCGCCGTTCCTCCTCCCGTGCGGTCACCAGGCGCTCGCGCGAGCGTTGCAGATCAGCCGTCAAGTGGTGGAGGTTCCTCAGCAGGAGGGCCGAATGCAGCGCCATACCAATTTGGGGAGCCAGATCGCGCACGAGCCGTAGGTCAGCAGGCGTCAGTGCCTCCTCGCGTTGGCGTGGGGAAAGGATCAGTTCACCCAGATGCTTGCCTTGATGCACCAGAGGCACTCGTGTGTCTGCTGTACCCCCTCGGCTGGTGCCAAAGGCAGCCGCCAGCAGTGGTGGCTCCGTGCTAGGCGGGATCTGCTCCCGCTTCCAGACAATGGCGACGTAGGGAAGCTTGAGGGCATGGGCCACCGTCTCCACAATCGTGGGCAGGACGCTCTCAGTGGGCAAGGTCTCCTCTAATCGCTGCCCTAAGCGCGAGAGCACCTGATAGGGCTCGTTGCGGTCCCCGAACATCACGCGGTTCACCCCGTGCTGCAACCCTTGGCGCAAAGGTTGAAACAGCACGGCAATGAGCGCCGTTGCCAGCAACGAGAAGAACACATCATTCTGAGCACGCAAGAGGCTGCTGGCCCCAAAGACGACCAGCACATACACACCCAGCGTGCTGGCCGAAAGCCCACCATAGACCAGCGTGCGGTTGATGAGGATATCGATGTCCCAGAGCCGGTGCCGGAGCAGAGCGATGCCGATGCCCAGAGGAATGGGGACGAAAGAAAGCAGTAGAACGGCGGATCCAAAAAGGGGATACCAGGAATCCGCATGGGTGAGGGCAGGGATAACCAGGGGCAGCAGACTCCAGGCTATGTAGAACGCCAAGGTCATCGCAAAGCCAAAGGCCAACCATTTGATTTGCAAGCGTTGGAGAGGGGAAGCGACCCGACGGTAGCGATAGAGCTGTGTACCAACCGCGCTGCCATAGACAACAAGCGTTTCAAGCATGCCCAGCAGCGGGGGCCAGTTGTCGATATTGTAGGGATAGGGCAAGGCAAAGAAGCCCTCCTGGATCAGGAAAAGAGAGGCCAACATCCAGGACCAGCGGGGCACAAAGCGCCCATCCGGGAAGGTGTAGAACAGGATGCCCAAAGCCGGCCATTGCAGGATGGCTAGCAACCCCACGATGGGATTCCCTTCGAAAGGGGGGTCAATCACCAGATGCACTTCCGAAATGCCAAAGCAACCAAAGGTGAGCAAGAGCAGCGAGACGAAGAGTCCCATGTACTCCGCCGATTTGCGCCAGAAGATCAGTGTTCCCACGCTCAAGAACAGCAGGGTCACGATCAGATCACAGAAGAGCACAGAGAGCGCATAGGCATCCAGGGAAAAACCGTAATGAGCGAGGGCAGGCAGTTGCGAGGAACGGAGCTGCAAGTAGTTGCAGCTCACTCCTGTCGGATCACTACAGGCCGTATGAAGCACGCGAATGAATACCGGGAGATTGACCAGGAGCACGCCGACCTCGAACAGTGCTATCAGCAGCCAAAGTGCTCGCGCGATGACAAGGCGAAGCCTCGGCACTCGCCTCTCGGTTCTCCCTCTCTGTTTCCCACTGGCTGAGGAAGCCTCCTGCAGCCCTTGTGCCTGATTGAGGTGCATCATCTCTTCCTATTTCGACTCCGCGAGAAGAAAAGCCGCTGAATACTCTGACAGAGAACACTTTTCCCTCAAAAAGAGCATACACAACGATGAACTAAAAAGCAAATAGAAGAAACGGGAGCCATGGACTGTGGCAGGCCAGGAGACTCTCCGGCTAGAGTCTCACGCAACGTTACGAGCGTGAGACGTGAGATCATTCGCCAAAAAGTGCCTCGTCAAATCTCAACATTTCCATGCGCACACGCGCACTGGCTCAGCGTAGCACTGCCTGAGGAGGAGAGGAAGCTTCTGCTCCACTCGCCTGCGGCTGTTTCGTCAAGATGATGCCAACCCCACCGTAGGCAATCGCGGCGGCAATGGTCCCTACCAGACCCAGGAGCGTGAACAGCAGGCCTGAGAATTCTGTCGATGGGCTGAGGATTCCCGCAACCATGAGGAGGACACCGACCAACGGTGGAAAGACCTTCGCCCGTATGACAGCGATCCCCAGCACAAGAGGCCCGATGACACCCAACGCTGCTGAACCCAGGCCGAAGACACCGAAACCGGTTTCATAAAACCCAGCGTTGATGAGATGTGGGGCTCTTGCAGCCAGCAATGGCATGATAGAGACGAAGTAGGCAACCATTGCCATGCCCAGAAAGCTGCCCAGGACCACGAGGAAGACACCGATGAGTCCCAACACACCTCCGCGTCCTCCAGTCTGTCGCAGGGAGAAAGCAGGAAGACCCATCAGAACCAGGACCAGGGCGACGAAGATCAGACTCCAGTAGGGTGACCACAGCGGGCTTTGGATGGTGCTGGGTGAAGCGCTGAGACTGCTATCGAAGAAGAGCGTCATGAGGCCTGCGATGACACTGACAACAGCACCCAGCAGCAAGGGGATGCCACTCAAACGAGACAATGTTGTAGAAGACATACTTTCTTTCTCCTTGTCTAGACGTGTATGTAGACTTCTCGCATCACAGTGGAACCGAAGTAGCAACGGGATACGATTCACCGCTTCGCGCCAATGCCTAGATTAGCCCCTTTGTGAGTTGCTTCAAGATGATGCGCCGCAGACGAGCAACCTCGTTGTTGTTTTTCCCATACCTTTTCGTTTTTCCGACTCATCACTTTCTCGTTTGCTTGCTGTAAATCAGCCTGCAAAGGGAGCTAACAGGATGTCATGGAGTATCAATCCTATCTGAGAACTTGATCTGGCAGCACTTAACCATGTCTCAGGCGGGGTCTCTGCTTCAACACCATGCAAACGCCGATCATTTTGACGCCATTCGGGTGGTTGCATGAACGTGTTTGGTGGCGTGCTGATCAGGTGCTAGGGGTTCTTGAGCTGGATCAGGCCCACGCAGTTCTTGCCCGGGTCGAGGAACCAGGCCATCCAGGCGAAGCCGATATCGGCGATGCCGTCTTCGGTTTTTAGTCCTGGCAGGTCGTAGTCTTCGATCTGCACGCCGCGTCGGCGCAGTTCACTGACCTCGGCGCGCACGTCGGCGACGCGGAAGGTTGCTTGCGTCTGCTCGTCCCTGGTCCCCACGCTGCTCTTGGTGACCACTAACTGGCTGTCGCCCCCACATTGAAACGTCACCCCGCCTGGGCTCTCACTGAGCACCGGCAAGCCAATTTTATCTGCGTAGAAGTCTTTGGCAACCGCTAGGTCCATCGCGAGCAGCACGACATCGATCGGATAGTTGCTGAGCATCGCGTCCTCTCCTTCTCATTGATCATCTACTTTCCTAAACATCCGTCTTGCGAACTCACCGGCTGTGCCCCTTGGAGTGGGCAAGGAGAAGGCGAAGACGCCTCTGCTTGCCTCCTCATCCTCTCACATAGCTCCCCATAACCAGACGGGTTCGAGAAACCAGTTCTTCGACACTTCCCCATGGTGTCCTCCTGCTCTCTTGCCTAGTCAAACTGAGCCAAAGAGAGGAGATTGCCTTCGCTATCTTGAAACCAGGCTCCTTTGCCTGGCCCTACCGTCGCGATACTGTTGACGGTCTTGAGTGAGGGCACATCGTACTCTTCAAAGACGACCCCGCGAGCTTTGAGAGCGGCGACTTCCGACTCGACATCCTCCACCAGCCACATCGCCTGGGTGTGGGTCCCGCTGGCCTCACCTTGAGAGGTGAATAGGGAGAATCTGGTGTCTTTGCCACAGCGGTAGAAAAGACCTCCTTCTAATTCGCTCTCTGGGGTCAGCCCCAACTTTTCGGCGTAGAAACGCCTGGCTCGTTCCAGATCCGCTGCTGGCAGGGATGGATAGATGGGAGAATTGGTTAACATGTGCGAGAACTCCTTTCGTTTCCTGAAAGCACGGTTCAGGATCTTTGGCAATCAACTGCTGCTGCACAACAAGAGCGAGCTGCCGTTCGCTTGGTGGAGTTATGGCAAGGATATCCGGCCAGGGCTGGCTTCTTCCCTGCCTATCTCGCACCACTGCTTGCACGTACACTGTCACAAGTATAGCTCTTGCAGAGACGTTTGTGATGGGACTGGTGTCCTGACTTTCCTGAGAAGAATTGTCCCAGCCCTATCTCTTTCAGGTGGGACATCATGTCCCACCTGAAAGAGGACAATGTCCTGGGAGAAGCCTTTCTCAGCTGACGATGTCTTTGGAGGAAAAAGAAAACACGCGACGAAAGGCGATTCCGTCTCTCGTCTCTATACGCCCTGATCGAGAGTGCGCTGAAAGGAGAGTTGAGGGAGTGTCAGAAAAGGCCATTTCTTGCGACAAACGGCTCAGGTTCGAGAGAACTAAATGCTTCCAGCGAATAGTTGCGGAATGAATACTTCCTGCTATAACTCGGGATTAGATGACAGGTATACTCCGAGAGAGTGATTCCGCAAGTCCAACCTGGAAGCATTTAGGGCGCATCAGCAGGGCAAACACAGCACGAATGGTTGAGCTATCTCAAAACTCGTGTCAAAATTTCCTTCATGTGAAATGAGTAAGTGAGACAAAAGGTAGAGCTTATTTGAGGCTATCGGTCATCCTCACTGCCAGGATGTGTCAACCATCCGTGGCGAGGTTTGAACCGCAGATGAGAGAGTACGGTGAACAACGGTAAGGTAGGTGTCAGAAGAGTGGTTCCGTCGTCCGCAGAGGGCGCAGTTGCCCTTGACGCTTCTTGGGTGCCTGCAAGTCGAAGTGGTGCGATCCATGCAGATTGATATGGCCAGAGAGGATCGGAGAAAGATGCTCCAGGTCGCTCTCCAGTACAGGATATTCCGTTGCACGTAAATGATCGAGGGCAGCTTGCATGTATCGGGTATTCCAGACGGCAATCACGTTCAGTAGGAGGCTCAGGCAGGTTGCGCGGTTGAGCTGACTGGTGAGATCGCGGTCGGTCAGGATCCCCAGCTGCCCATAAGCGACAAGACGCGCCAGGCTATGCACCGCTTCTCCCTTGTTGAGCATGCGTCCTATCCGGCGTCGATAGGGTTTGTCGGAAAGGAACGTCAGGATATCGATGGTCTTGAGCAAGCGTCCATATTCCTCCAGGCCACGATGGATAAGATTCTTGTTGTCGAGGGCCTGCAATTTGGCCACGAGGAGGACAGATGTCACGGTGCCGTCTTTGAGAGACGCGGAAATGCGATGCATATCATCCCAACAGCGGACGATTAAATCCCGCTGGATCGCTTGCCCGCGAAAGAGCGGCTTTAAGACTCCATACTCGCCCACGCCCTCCACTGGGTAGAGCCGCTGATCAGAGAGATCGCGAATGCGAGGCGATAGCTTCAAGCCTTGCAAATCGTAAAGCGCATACATCAGCTCGGTAAACCCTGCGGTGTCTACCATCATCTCATGAATGGGTAACTCAGTTTCGTGATGTAAGATGGCGTCAAGTGCCGCATGAGCTTCGCGCATGTGGGGGGAGATGATCTGAATGTAGGGATGAGAGTACTGATCGCTGATCATATCGTGGAGGGTAACGCCCCGGCGGGGACCAAAGTAACGCGCATGATACTGGGCATGTAAGGATCGTGCGCCGACTTCAAAGCGAATGCCATCAGACATGGCGGCTGTTCCTGGACCAAAGGCGGAACTCAGCGGCAGGCTGTGATGATAGTCTACCAGGGCAACAATCGCCCGGCGCAGCGTTTCTTCGTATGGTCGGCGAGGGGATTACTCCCCCCACCGCCAATCCAGAACCGGACAGGTCATTTTCACGACATCCGGCTCCTCAGTGTATGGTCATGTGTTTACGATACCAGCAGTCTTTCGCTCTCTGATGTCAGAAAGGTCCCGTACTGTTTTTGCATCATGGCAATGGCGATGATAGATTCTCTTGTTCGACAGTTCATTGGTCCCTCCTAATGCCCTTGGAATGATATGGTCAACTTCCAAGAGGTCCTCATCTCGGTCCACAAAATACAGATCGCACCATGCGCATCGTCCGTTTTGCTCCTTGAGGAGCTTGCCTTTTTCTGTATGCACCAGTGGATGCTCTTTGAGTCGTTTTGACCAGTAGACCAGCTTTCCATCATACGGACTTGCCTCACCCTTGACCTTCACATGCTTTTGTTGGTGTGTCATCGTGTGTGTTCGCATGTTCGTTCCATTCGCCGTCGCAAACACCCAGGTGCGCCCTTCAATTGCTCGCCAGTATTTACTATCTATGACCTCCTGGCTATGAATTTTCGGGTGTCTTTTCTTTCCCCATCGCCGTAATTGGAAATGGAGAATGTAATCGCATGTCTGGAATGCCTTTGTGCAAGCCACGGGTTTGTAGTAATTGGCCCATCCCCAAATCATGGGGTTGAGTGCTTTAATCACTGCTTCTTGTGACACTGATTGGAGCTCCCGAATGCGTTTCTTGAGTTCCAGCGTGTGTCGTTTGACGGCTTGCTTGCTGGGTTTGATGATGGTCTTAAATCCTAGCGGTTTGCCTTGTGGGTCTTTTCCCGTATGGGTCTTTCCTACCTGGAATTGTCTGACTGTGTAGCCTAAGAAGTCAAATCCCACTTGCCCATCGACCGGAGTAAGTGTATGGGTGATTTTCGTCTTGACTGGGTGCAGGTGCAATCCCATCCCATGAAGCCATTGTTCAAGCGTTACTGCGGCTTTCTGTATCCTCTCTTTGTCGGAATGGAGTATCACCAGGTCGTCGGCATACCGTACTAGGTGGAGTTGTTCCCCACGTTTCTTGTCGCCTTCTCTCACGGCTTGTTCCATGCCATGCAGAGCGATATTTGCCAGCAACGGCGAAATCACGCCCCCTACAATGTTGCAAAAAAGGTGGTAGAGTTCGAGTACCAGGAGGAAATCCCGCGTTCTCGCCTTCGCGCCGCCTACGGAGATGGTTTCAAAGGCGCACCGTTACGGTGTCAGTCGTCTGGCGAAGGCCCCTTCCCGCAGGATGCTGGAATAGGTGATGGAGCAGCCAATCAAACCCTCGCAATCCGTCCGCAAGAAGTCCCCTGTAGTGGAGGTTCACGTCATGTTTGAACCCAGCCGCTTAGCTCAGCAATGCATTCAGGATGCCTACGCCTGTCTCGTCCCGACCGTGCGCCGCCGCCTGAATGCCTCCCTTCCTATCAGCAACCCAGAATGTCCTGGCACCGAAAGGAACGCCCAATGAAGACGACGCAAGTGGCCCTGTACGCCCGTGTCTCCTCAGACCAACAGAACGAAGCGAGAACCATTGAAAGTCAGGTCGCTGATCTACGAACCCGTATTGCGACAACAGGGATGGACCTGCCTGCGGAGTTGGAGTTTGTCGACAACGGCTACAGCGGGGCGACCCTCATCCGTCCTGCTCTGGAACGCCTGCGTGATGTCGCGGCAGCAGGAGGCATTGATCAGGTCTATGTGCATTGCCCGGATCGGCTCGCACGCAACTACGCCCACCAGGTGCTCTTGCTGGAAGAGTTTCTCCGAGCAGGGGTCGAGGTGATCTTCCTCAACCGAGAGGTCGGGCAGACACCCGAGGATCAGCTGTTGCTGCAGGTCCAGGGGATGATTGCTGAATATGAACGCGCGAAAATTTTAGAGCGCAGTCGGCGCGGCAAGCGGCATGGAGCGCAAGTCGGAAAGGTGAGTGTGCTCGGTGGCGCTCCCTACGGCTATCGCTATGTGACCAAACAAGAGGGAGCAGGAGAGGCCAGTTTTGAGATTGTGTGGGAGGAGGCCCGCGTGGTTCGCCAAGTCTTTGAGTGGGTTGGACGAGATCGCTGCTCCATTGGAGAGGTTCGTCGCCGGCTGGAAGCGGCTCAGGAACGGACCCGAACCGGCAAAACGACCTGGGACCGTGCGACCATTGGCGGGATGCTCCACAACCCTGCTTACAAAGGCGAGGCAGCCTTTGGGAAAACCGTGATTGAGCCGCTACGTCCTCGACTGCGAGCACAGCGGGGACGGCCCTTGCAGCCCAAACACGCCTACTCCCATCACGATGTCCCTTGCGAGCAATGGATGAGCATTCCTGTCCCTGTCCTGGTCGATGCAGCACTCTTTGATGCGGTCGCCGAACAATTACAAGAAAACCGGCAACGCGCTCGGGTGCCCCAACGAGGAGCCAAGTATTTGCTCCAGGGCTTGATTGTGTGTGCGTGTTGCGGGTATGCTTATTACGGCAAAGCGCTGAGTCCCAGTGCGCGCAAGCATCATGAGCGTTCTTACGCCTATTACCGTTGCGTTGGCTCGGATGCTTATCGCTTTGGAGGAGTACGGCTCTGTTGGAACAAGCAACTGCGCACGGATTTGCTGGATGAAGCGGTCTGGGAAGAAGTCTGTCGGCTCCTGGAGCACCCAGAGCGGCTAGAGCAGGAATATCGACGACGCCTGGTCCAGGAGGAAAAAACGCCAGACGAGCTGAGCAGCCTCGAAGCGCGGATGGGGCGGTTACGGCAAGCAATCGCCAGACTGATTGATAGTTATGCCGAAGGACTGATCGACAAAGGGGAGTTTGAGCCCAGGATGGCACGTATGCGAGAACGCTTGAAGCAGATCGAAGAGCAAGCCCAACAGGTCAAAGATGAAGCGAGCCTGGAGCGCGAACTGACGCTGATCCTGGGTCGGCTTGATGAGTTTGCCGCACGCGTCAAAAACGGGTTGCACGAAGCTGATTGGCTCACCCGCAGGGAAACCATTCGGGCGCTCGTCAAGCGCGTTGAGATTGACCAGGAGCAGGTTCGCGTGGTGTTCCGGGTGAACCCTCCTCCTCAAGCACCACAGCTCCCCTCAGAAAAAGATGCCCAAAGTTTGCAACATTGTAGGGGGCGTGAAGAGAGTAGGAGCGGAGCGCACCTTCCTACCTTGCGGTAGGCGTGTTTCTCTACCCCTCTCGCCAAACCGTACGTGACCATTTCTCGTCATACGGCTTTCCCTCATTGCAACCGTTTGTGGTCGCCATATGTTGGTG
>WNGD01002206.1_pt1 | contig 22510 bp, 17 predicted proteins | sample 5400671 | NCBI WGS metagenome assembly WNGD01 (sample SAMN13153369, study PRJNA577476) | soil metagenome | isolation source: 40 cm soil or saprolite under grassland replicate 2 | place: USA:California | collected 2016-06-15 | reverse complement strand
CGCCGCCGATCAATTTGATCGGCATCACGGAGAACCGTTCGATCGGCGGCTGCAACGGCCTCTCAGAGACGTACGTGGTGGCGAGCTGCTTCAGCTTCCCGCCCTGGTACAACGACAAGGAAATCAGCGCACCGCAGGTGTGGTTCCAGCCGGCGCCAGGCCCCGGGTACAAGGGCAACTGGAACCACGTCGAGGCGTATTTCCAGATCAACTCGATCGTGGGGGGCATCGGCCAGGCCGACGGCGTGGCGCAGTACTGGTTCAACGGCACGCTGGTGATCGACCGTCACGACGTGATGTTTCGCACGGGCGCGCGGCCGACCATCAAGTTCCATCAGTTTGTGATGGCGCCGTACATCGGCGACGGGTCACCGGTCGATCAGACCATGTGGATCGACAACCTCCTCGTGATGACGGCGAAACCATGAGTAGGACATTCGTGCACGGGGTCGCTGCGGCCCTCGGCTGCGCGGCGATCATGGTGGCGTGTGAGTTGCCCACTCGGCCGCGGACGGATTCCGGCGCGGCCTCCCGGCTGACCGTCTCACCTAAACTCGTGACGTTGCAACAGAACCAAGCGGCCGACTTCACGGCCATCGGCTTCACCACTGCCGGCGATACGGCCAGCGTGGCGGTCACCTGGAGCACCACGAGCGGCAGCATCATCGATACCAGCACGAGCAACGGCCGTCATAACGGGCGCTTCCGGGCCGGCGCGGACACCGGCGGGGTCAAAGTCGTGGCCCACGGGAGTCCGGGAGGCCCCGCTGACACGGCGGTCGTGACCGTGACGCTAGCGCCCGTCACGACGGTCGTGGTGAGTCCGGCCACGGCGAGCATTGCGGTCGGCCGGACGATGCAGCTGTCAGCGACGCCACAGGACGTGGGCGGCAATCCGTTGAGCGGGCGCGTCGTGACGTGGGCGTCGACCAATCCGGGCGTGGCTGCGGTGAATAGCAGCGGGCTCGTGAGCGGTGTAGCAGCGGGCGCGGCGACCGTGACGGCCGCGTGCGAAGGGCAAAGTGGGACGGCGGCGATCACCGTGACTGTCGTGCCGGTAGCGTCGGTGGCGGTAAGCCCCGCCTCGGCGAGCGTAACGGTCGGCCAGACCGCGCAGCTCGCCGCGACGCCCCAGGACGCGAATGGCAATCCGCTGACGGGGCGCGTGGTGACCTGGAGAAGCAGCGCGACCGGCGTGGCGACGGTCAACGGCAGCGGCCTGGTCACGGGCGTGGCGGCGGGCTCGGCGACGATCACGGCGACGAGCGAGGGGCAAAGCGGGACGGCGGCGGTGACGGTGACGGCGGTTCCGCCCCCCCCGGGGCCGCCCGGCACCGTCACCAATCTCACGGTCGTGGGCGTGACGGACAGCTCGGTCACCGTCTCCTTCACCGAGGTGAATGACGGGACGGGCCAGCCGGCGAGCTACGACATCCGCTGGACCGCAGGGACCCTCTCCTGGCCGTCGGCGACGAGCGTGGCCCAGGGCAGCTGCAGCGTCCCGATGGCCGGTACGGCGATCGGAGCTACGCGCAGCTGCACGGTGTTGGGCCTCGCCTCCGGCACGGGCTACCAGTTCCAGCTCGTGGCGTTCCGGGGCACGATGAACGTGAACGCTGTCTACGGCGGGCTGTCCAACGTGGCGAGCGGGACAACGGCCGCGAGCACGGCGCCGGTGGCGTCGGTGACGGTCAGTCCCGCGGCCGTGACTCTCGGGGTGGCCGGGACGCAGCAGTTGACCGCTACCCTGCGGGATGCAAGCGGCAACGTGCTCACCGGCCGGTCGGTCACGTGGGCGAGCAGCAACGTCCTGGTCGGCACCGTGACGGGGAGCGGCCTCGTCACCGGGCTCGTCGTGGGCGTCGCAACGATCACCGCCACGAGCGAAGGCAAGAGCGGCTCGGCAGCGCTCACCGTAGCGGTCATGAACCCGCAACTGTGGCCCAACGAGCCGGCGGGCTTTACGCCGATCGTGGACCGCCCGTTTGACGCGGTGGCGGAGCTGGGGTGGTGGGCAAGCTCGCTGCTCACGGTGGTCGCGGACCCGACGGCGCCGAAATGCGCGCGGCTTCACGCGCATGTATCTCTCGTTCTGGGTCAAGCTGTCGAGCAACTGGCAGGGGCACAACTCGGGGGTGAACAAGATCGGGTTTGTGTGGATGCATGACAACCCGGTCGTGTACTTCTCCGAGCAGGGCAGTGGGAGCGGGACCCTCGAGGCGCAGCTCCGGCTCCAGAACACGCCCGCACCGGCGCGCAATCTCACACCGAACCTGGCTGCGGTCTCCCTGACGCGGGGCCAATGGCATCGGTGGGAGGTGGTGCTGGTGGCGAACACGGGCGACCAGGCGAACGGCGAAGCGCACTGGTGGATCGATGGGGTGAAGGTGGGCGAGTACACGGACGTCCTCTACGGTTCCAGCACGCAGCCCAAGGCGTGGGGTGGTCCCGAGATCAGCTGGATGCCGATCTGGGGTGGGATCGGGGACACCGTCGCCGAGACGATGTACATGTGGATGGACCACTTCTACATGAGCGGCAAGACGTTCTAAGGGGGTGGCGGGAGGGGCGGCCCGTATGTTGCACTGGGGCAGGGTACTTGATGCGCATCCTGCTCACGGACGGCAACGAACGGGCTACCCTCGCCGCCGCTCGATCGCTGGTCCGGGCGGGCCACGCGGTATGGGTGACGGCACCCACGCGCGTGTCCCTCGCCGGCGTGTCGCGCGGCGTTCGGTCGCGGGCGCTCGCGACTGATCCTCTCAAGCAGCCGGCGGCTTACGCCGCGGACGTAGGCCGGATCACCCGTCAAGAGCGCGCGGAACTCGTGCTCCCGATGACCGATCCGTCGGTCGAGGCGCTACTCGAGTTCCGGTCGGCGCTGCCGGCGGATGTCGCCCTGCCGCTCCCCGACCTGTCGACTTACCGGCTCGCCTCGGACAAGGCGCGGGTGCTCGATCTCGCCCGGGCCAGCGGCTTCGGCGTACCCGAAACGCGCCTCATCGCCACGGCCCGCGAGGGCGAGGCAGCGTTGTCTGACGCTGCCTTCTTTCCCGCCGTCATCAAACCACATCGCTCGGTGGTCACCGCTAACGGGATACGACGCAAGACGGCCGTGACGCCGGTCGCGGACCCGGCTGCGGGCCGTCGCGCGCTCGACGCGCTCCCCACGTCGGCGTTCCCCGTTCTCCTGCAGCGGCAAGTCGAGGGTGTCGGCGAAGGCTTCTTCGCGTTGCGCTGGCGTGGGCGGACGGTCGCCATGTTCGCCCACCGCCGGTTGCGGGAGAAGCCGCCGACCGGCGGCGTCAGCGTGTACCGCGAGAGCATCCCACTCGACGAGGCGCTGGTCGGGCCGGGACGCCGTCTGCTCGACGCGCTGGACTGGCAGGGGGTGGCCATGGTCGAGTGCAAGCGGGAAGCGGCGACCGGGCGACAGGTCGTCATGGAGGTGAACGGGCGCTTCTGGGGCTCGCTGCAGCTGGCCATCGACGCGGGCGTCGACTTCCCGTCGCTGCTCGTTCGCTGTGCTGCCGGCGAAACCGTGCCTGAATGTCGTGACTACCGGCTGGGCGTCCGGAGCCGCTGGTTTTGGGGGGATGTGGACCACCTGTATATGCGTCTCCGTGACGCGCGCGCAGGTTCGCGCCTTCAAGCCCTGCTCGACTTTCTCCACGTGCGCCCCCGACGGGACCACTCGGAAGTCTGGCGGTGGCGCGATCCCGCCCCGTTCGTCGTGGAGACCCTGCAATGGCTGCGGTCGGCTGCCGGTCGCCACTCCAGTCGATGATGTTGAGCGTCACCTCCCCCGTGTGACGGACCTGTAGATAACGCCCCAATGCCGCGTTTTTGTAGCGTGGCTCCAACGCTCCTGGTGTGGCCTTGGCGCCATAAGGGCGCACGGCTTGGCTCTTGCACGGGGAATTGACGCGGGCGGGCGTTGCCCGCCCGGGAGCTTGGGCCGATTCGATCGGGGGGGAAACGGCAGTGCAAAGGCTATCGCTGGAGCCCGTGCCCCAGGTCGCCCGAGCCGGCGTAACGCGCATGTCGCTCTCGGACGCCTTGGCACTGGGGCCTGCGGTGTGGGATGCGGTGCTGGCGTGCACCGAATCGCCCTCACCGTTCATGAGTTGGGAGTGGCATCGGGCCTGGGCCGATGCGGCCCCGGCGTCCGACGTCGCCGCGAGCGAAGCGCTCGTGCTCTGCGGTGCGGGCGGCGGCGTCAAGGCGGTGCTTCCCGTGCTGCTCCGGCGTCTCCGCTTCCATCGCGTTCCGGTAACGGCCCTGACCTGGGCGACAGGGGATGTCGGCTGTCCGGACCATCTCGACGTGCTGGCGGCGCCTGGGGCCGACCTCGAGGCATTCGCGCCGGCACTGATGGACCTGCCCTGGCAGGTCCTCACCTTGACCAACCTGGCTCCGAACGCGGCGAACGCGCGCCGCCTGTGCGCAGCGATCGCCGGTCACGGGTATGCGCTGCGCCGCCAGGCCCTGTGGGGCTGCCCCTACCTCGAGTTGAGCGACGATTGGGATCGTTACCTCGGCACCCTCACGCCGACGCGCCGCCAGACGCTGCGCCGCAAGGAGCGACACCTGCGGCAGCACCATGCGGTGACCATCAGGGACTATGACGACGACGACGTGGAGGAGGGGCTGAGGCGTCTGGTGAGGCTGCACGAACGTCGCTGGACCGGCGCGGGGAGCGGGGGCGAGGAGGGAGGAGCGTTTCAGGATCCCGGCATCAGGCGTTTGCACCGGCGGTTCGCTGCCGAGCTGGCCGCGCGGCGGCAGTTGTGGCTCGCCACGCTCGACGTGGATGGCGAGCCGGCCGCCGCCTGGTACGGATTCACCTGTCGCGACACCGTGTACTTCTACCAGAGTGGCCGCGATCCTCGCTGGGACCGCGAGAGCGTCGGTCAGGTCCTGATGGGGGCGATGATCCGGCGCGCCATCGAGCGCGGGTATCGGCGTTTTGATTTCCTGCGCGGTGACTACGACGACAAGCGGCACTGGACGGAGACGCGCCGGGTCACGGAGGAGATCACGATCTTCCGCCCGGGCTGGCGCGGGCGCTGGCTGCGCGCGCTGGACGCCGCAGCGGACCTGCGAGCCCGGCTGCGGACCCGCCCCGGACCGGACAATGGTTGAGCGTCGCGGCGTGGGCTCGGGCGGTGTGCTCCTGATCGTGTCCATCGACACCGAGGAGGACAACTGGCAGCGCAGCCGCGACGTGGCGACGGTCGAGAATATCCCCGAGCTGCGCCGACAGGCGGCCCTGTTCGAGCGGCTCGGCGTTCGGCCGACGTACTTCACGACGTATCGCGTCGCCAAGGAGCCTCGGGCGGCGGACGTGATCCGCGAGATCTGCGACGGGGGTCGTGGGGAGATCGGTGCACACCTGCACCCGTGGAACACTCCGCCCTTCTCAGAGGCGTTCGTCCCGCGGAACTCGATGCTCAACAACCTGCCGGCCGACTTACAGCTCGCCAAGCTGCGGCGGCTGACCGCGGCTCTCGAGGACGCGTTCGAACGGACGCCCCGCGCTTTTCGATCCGGGCGGTACGGCCTCGGCCGCGACACCGTGGCCGCGCTCGCGGCGTGCGGGTACCGTGTGGACAGCAGCGTTGCGCCATTCGTCAGCTGGGAGCGGTTCGACGACGGCCCGAGCTTCTTCGGCGCCCCACTGGACGCGTATCGGCTGGCGCCGGACCGCGACGTGACGCAACCCGCCCCGGGCGGCGACGTGCTGGAGATTCCACTCTCCTGCGGTTTCACCCACGGGCCCTTCAGCGTGTGCGGGCCGGCGCGCCGCCTCCTCGAGAAGTGGCCCCTGCGGGAACTCCACCTCATCGGACTGGCGGCTCGGGCGGGCGTCTGCAAGCGCGTCGTATTGAGTCCGGAGCTCTCGTCGGTCGACGATATGCTGACGGCGTCACGCCGGTTGCTCGAGCACGGCGTGCGTCACCTGCAGCTGACCTGGCACAGCCCGAGTCTCAAGCCGGGCTTGAGTCCCTTCACGGCGACGGCGGCGGATGTCGCCGGCCTGTACGCCTCCGTCGAAGCCCTCGTCGAGGGTCTGTCAAGACTGACCACGTTGACCTTTGCCACGATCAGTCAGGCGGCGGCGCTGTTGGGGTGACACGCCGTGTTGCGGGCGCGCGACACCGACCGTCTCAGGTTCCGCGCTCACAGCATCCGACGCACGTGGCACAGCACGTGCTCTCTCGGGGCGCATGAGTTCGAGTGCTCCATCATCGGGGGTGGTGATCCGTGTTTAAGAACGTTGGGAGCAATTGGATCGTCACCCTGGTGACGGTGATCGCACTCTACCTGCTCACGCCGTTCACCCTTGGTAAGCTCGGCGTCTCCGGTTACGGCACGTGGATCCTGATCACGGCAATCAACGGGTACTTGGGACTGCTTGTGTTGGGGGTCCCGATGGCGTCGGTGCGCTACTTCGCGCAACACGTGGCCAAGGGCGATGAGGGCGGCCTCAACAAGGCCGTCGGCAGTTGCACGGGACTGTATCTGCTGTTGGGAGGAGTGGCGCTGGTCGTCGGCGTGGGCCTGTACGCGTTTTTCACGCTCTATGGGATCCCGACTCGCCTGCACGGAGACGCCCACTCGGCATTTGCGGTGATGGTGCTGGTCGTGGGCTTCGGCTTCGTCGCGCTCCTGCCAGAAGGTCTCCTGAACGCGCACGGCGACTTCGTGCCGCGCAACATCGTGCGCCTGGCTGCCCTGCTCTTGCGCGTCGGGCTTACCGTCGGGCTGCTCACCTGGCGCGCGTCGCTGACGGTGCTGGCGCTCGTGCAGCTGGCGTGCTCGGTGTGCGACTTTACACTCTGCTGGATGCTCATTCGACGTCGCTATCCCGGCATCCGGATCCGGCTGGCGGACTTCGACTGGGCGGTGGTGCGCCAGATCTTCGCCTTCAGTCTCTACGTGCTGGTGCTGAACGCCGCCGCCCGCTTGTCGTTCGAAACGGATGCCCTCGTGATCGGGGCGTTCAAGGACGTGGCCTCGATTCCCTACTTCACGGTCGCCAATAGCCTGCTCCTGTACCTGATGGAGTTTGTGGTCGCCATCGCCGCGGTGGTGTTGCCGACGGCCACCAAGCTGAAGACCCAGGGGAAGGAGGTCGAGCTACGGGAGGTCTTCCTCAAGTGGTCCAAGATCGCGCTCTCGCTGACCATGGCGGCCGGACTGTTTCTGGTCGTCCTGGGGCCGCGATTCATCGCGTGGTGGATCGATCCGACTTTCGAGCGGCCGGCCGGTGCGGTACTCCAGATCCTTATGGTGTCGTACTTGATCTTCCTGCCCGTGCGTGGCGTGGCGCTCCCGATTCTCATGGGGCTGGGCAAGGCCGGCGTGCCGACCATCGGGCTCCTCATCGCCGGCGTACTCAACCTCGGCCTCAGCATTCTGTTCGTCGGTCCGCTCGGCCTGGCGGGGGTGGCGCTCGGTACCGCCATTCCGAACATCGTGTTCGCCGCCGTCGTGTTGGTGCGGGCGTGCCGGGAGCTGGATGTGGCCACCGGGGAGTACGTGCGCTACGTCGTTCCCCGGGCAGTGCTGGGTGCCTTCCCCGTCCTCGCCCTGCTCCTGTGGTTCAAGATCGGGCTCGAGGTCCGGAGCCTGATGGGCCTGGCGGTCGCCGGTGTGGCAATGGTGGTGCTGTTCGGCCTGACCTGGGTGTTCTTCGTGTATCGGAACGATCCCTACGTCGACGTGCGGGCCTGGCTGCCGCGAATGCGGGTGTGGGGCAGGGTATGACGTTCTGGATCTCGGCGATCGGGCTCGCGGCAGCCGCCTCTCTTCTGGCCGAGGTGGCATGCCGCTGGTGGGTGCGTCACCGGTCCGGCTACTACGTGTGGCCACCGGGGAAGCGGCTCGAGGTCCGCCTCGACCGTGAGGTCTTCCCTGACGGTGAGCGCTCGGTGCGATTCGACGTCAACGCGGACGGCGAGCGCGGCGGCGATGTTCCCAACCCAGATGGGCTCTACCGCATTCTGGCCACGGGCGGGAGCGCCACGGAGTGCTACGCGCTCGACCAGGCCACGAGTTGGCCTGGGGCGCTGGAAGGCCTGCTGCGTGCGCCGGATAAGCTGCATGCCCTGGGTGCTCGCCGCGTGCACGTCGGTAACATCGGGCGGTCGTACATCGGGTCCGCCGAGCTGGACTTCGTCCTCGAGCGCGTGCTGCCCCAATACCGCCGCCTCGATGCGATCGTCATCATGGTGGGAGCCGCCGATGTGGTCCAATGGCTGGAGGACGGAGCACCGCCGTCGCTGCCGCCCGTCCACATCCCGGCGGGGAAGATTTTCTCTCGTCACCCGGAGCAACGCTTCGGTTGGAAGCCCAGTCAATGGGCCCTCATCGAGGTGGGACGGCGGCTGCGCCGATCGTTGCTGCGTCCCCAGGAGGTAGAAGAACGCGCCGGGGCGTGGTACGCGACAGCGCGGCGCATGCGGGCGGAGGCGAAGGAGATGCGCACGACGGTGCCCGACCCCGCCGTCATGGTGGACCGCTTCGAGCACTATTTCCGTCGGGTCTTGAACCGAGCCAAGGGCCACGCCGAGCGCGTGATCGTGGCGCGACAGCCGTGGTTCGAGAAGGACTACACGGCCGCCGAGGCCGCGCACTTCTGGCACGCGGGGCTCGGGAAGGCGTGGCAGGGACCGATCACCGTCTATTACGGCTTGGAGGTCGTGAACCGTCTGATGGGCCTCGTCGATAGTCGGGCCGCCGCGGTGGCGGTGGAGTGCGGCGTCGAACAGGTCGATCTCCAATCGCTGGTGACGCCGGGTCTGCAGCACTACTACGACCACACGCACTTTACGCCCGCCGGTGCGGCGGTGGTGGCGGAAGCACTCGTCGCGGCGCTGACGCGAAAGACCAGGGGTCGCGCTGGCCGCGAGCCGTCCTTCAACTCCACGCGGGTCGCCAGCGGCTCGTCGATGCCGCGCACGTAGCATGGTCGTCCTGCATGTCGTCGCGCCCGGGCAATTCGGCGGCCTGGAGCGCGTCGTGCAGTTACTCGCTCGCGAACAGACGCGCGCCGGGGACGAGGTCCACGTCGCCGCCGTGCTCGACCGGGCGACGCCCGATCATCCGCTGCTCGCCGCCCTGGCGGCGGGCGGGGTCACGGCGCATCCGATCATCCTCCCCGGCCGCGCCTACTGGCGCGAGCGCGGCGCGATCCGGGAGCTCGGCCGCAGACTGCGGCCGGCCGTCGTGCATACGCACGGCTACCGGCCCGACCTCGTGGACGCCGGTGCGGCTCGGCGGCTGCGTATCCCCACCGTCACCACCGTGCACGGCTTCACCGGCGGCGACTGGAAAAACCGACTGTACGAGCGGCTGCAGGAGCGCGCGTTCCGGCGCTTCGACGCGGTGGTGGCGGTTTCGCGTCCGATGGTGGCGCGGCTGATCCGGGACCGTGTCCCCCCCGACCGGGTCCACGTCGTGCAGAACGCGTGGGACGAGACGGCGCTGCCCCTCAATCGCCCGGCGGCGCGGCGGGCGCTCGGTTTGACCGGCGACGGATTCCGCGTCGGCTGGGCCGGGCGCTTGAGTGGTGAAAAAGGGCCGGACGTCTTGCTCGACGCGCTGGGCCACCTGCGCGATCTGCCGATCGGGGTGTCGCTGTTAGGGAACGGGCGCGAGCAGCGGTCGCTGCTCGCTCGGGCGCGGTACCTCGGGGTCGAGCACCACGTCCGCTGGCACGGGATCGTGCCCGACGCCGGGCGACAGTTCGCCGCTTTCGACGTCTTCGTCTCGAGCTCGCGCACGGAGGGTACGCCGATGGTGTTACTTGAGGCGATGGCCGCCGGCGTCCCAATCGTAGCGACCTGCGTCGGCGGCGTCCCGGATATGCTCTCGCCGGCGGAGGCGCTGCTCGTCTCCGCCGACGACCCGGTCGCGCTGGCGGCGGCGATGCGCGCGGTTCGTGACGACCCGGAGGCTGCCGCGGTGCGGGCGCGCGCGGCGCGCGCGCGCCTGGCGCGCGACTTTCGTGTCGAGCCGTGGGTCGCGCGCTATCGCCTCGTCTACGAGAGCGCGGAGCGTGTGGCGCGGAGGGCCGGGTGAGCGCCGTGGCGCTGGGCGTGCTCATCGCCGCGGGGGCCCTCGGCGTGTACGCCTACGTGGGTTATCCCTTGATCCTGCTGGCGCTGCCGCGGCGACCGCGCCGGGGCGCGCGCCCGGCCCCGCGGCGCTGGCCGGCCCTCAGCATCACCGTGCCGATCCACAACGAGGCCGCGAATCTGGCCGGTCTGCTCGAAAACCTCCTGGCGCTGGAATACCCGGGGCAACGGCAGATCCTCGTCATCTCCGACGGGTCGACCGACGCGAGCGACGCCATCGTGGCACGCTATGCCGAGCGCGGTGTTGAGCTGCTACGACTCACCGAGCGGCGCGGCAAGACGGCGGCGGAGAACGCCGCCCGGCCCTACCTCAGCGGCGATATCATCGTCAACACCGACGCCTCGGTGCGCCTCCATCCTCGGGCCGTCATGGAGCTCATGGAGGCGTTCATCGATCCGTCGGTCGGCGTCGCCTCGGGGTGCGACGTGAGCGTGGCGAATCTGGAGACGCAGGCAAACGCGGGTGAAGGTGCCTACGTCGGGTACGAGATGTGGGTGCGCGACCTCGAGACGGGCGTGGACGGCATCGTCGGCGCGTCCGGATGTCTGTACGCAATCCGCGCCGAGTTGCACATGCACGGCGTCCCCGAGGCGTTGAGCCGCGATTTCAGCGCTGCGCTGACGGCCCGGGAGCACGGACGACGGGCCGTGTCGGTTCCCGACGCGCTCTGCTTCGTGCCCCGCAGCGCGTCACTGCACCAGGAGTATCGGCGCAAAGTGCGGACGATCACGCGCGGTCTCGCGACGCTCGCGCACAAACGCGCCCTCCTGAACCCGCTGCGCTACGGCGTCTTTGCGTGGATGCTCTTCAGCCACAAGGTATGCCGCTGGTTGGTGCCGTGGGCGTTGGTGTTCGCGCTGGGCGCCCTAGGGGCCTTGGCGGCGAGCGCCTTCTGGGCCCGCCTCACCCTCGCGGGCGCTATGGCCCTCGGTGCGTTCGCCGGGGTCGCGTGGATACGGCCGGCGGGTGAGTCGCTGCCGCGCCTGCTGGCGCTGCCAGCGTACGTCGCCGCCGGGAACCTGGCCGTGCTGCACGCGTGGCTGCGGTTCTGGGCCGGCCGTTCCGCGCCCGTGTGGGAACCCACGCGTCGCGGCGTCGTGAGCTAGCCCGCCCTCGTCTGTGGACCCGATTCAGACATTCCGGCGCGAGGACATTCCCGAAGTGCTGGGCCTCTTTCGCGCGGCCTTTGTGCAGAACGGGAACAGCGGTCCGGGGCAGCTCGACACGTACCTCGACCGGGTGTTCTTCGAGAGTCCATGGTACGATGAGGAGCTCCCGTCGTTGGTGTATCGGGACCGGAGCGGAGCCATCATCGGGTTCGCCGGCGTTCAGCCGAGGCCCCTGTTGCTGCACGGGCGCCGCTTGCGGGGGGCCGTGGCTACGAAGCTCATGGTGTCACCCACCGGTGGCGATCCGCTCGCGGCAGGCCGGCTCCTCAAGAAGGTGTTTGACGGACCGCAGGACCTGTTGTTCTCGGACCTGGGCACCGACGCCGGGCGGCGCATCTGGGAGGGACTCGGCGGCACGACGGCGTTGCTCTACAGCCTCCAGTGGCAGCGGCCGGTGCGACCGGCGCGCCACGCGCTCTCATGGCTCCGGGCGCGAGGCGTGCCGCAACTCATCACCGCCGGACTGCGGCCGGTGTGCTCGGTCGCAGACGCGCTCATGGCGCGGTCGAGCGCTGGTCGTTTTCGCGACGCCGCGGCGGGGTACACGACCGACGATCTCCCCTTGGAGGTGATGGCCACCGAATTCCCCGGCGTGTGCGCCGATCGTGCCCTGCGGCCCGAATACGACGCGCGAGCGCTGGAGTGGTTGCTGCGCGTCGTGCAACAGCACGACCCTCGGCGCATGCTGCGGCGGCGTTTGGTGCGCGACGCGCGCGGCGAGGTGGTCGGATGGTTCCTGTACTTCCTCGAGCCCGGCGGCGTGAGTGAGGTCGTGCAGCTCCTCGCGCGGAAGGGCGCCGCCGCTTCGGTCTTTCACCGGCTCCTGATGGACGCGTGGAGCGCTGGAGCCGTCATGTTGGCGGGTCGCCTGGAGCCGAGCATGGTGCGGGCGATGTCCGTGCGGCACAGCTTTTTCCGGCAAGAGGGCCCCTGGACATTGGCACACGCCAAGCAGCCCGCAATACTGGCGACGCTTCTGAGCGGAGACGCGTTCTTGAGTCGGTTGGAAGGAGAGTGGTGATCACCAACCGCCGCGCCGGCCCAGCATCACAGGGACCGTGCGCAACATGATCTTCAGGTCCTCGAGGGCCGACTGGTTGTGGATGTACTCGAGATCGAAACGGACCTTCTGCCGCACGTCATCCACCGATCGATCATACGCCAGGTTAATCTGGGCCCAGCCTGTGATGCCGGGGCGCACTCGCTGGCGGCGCGCGTAGCCCTCGATCTCCAGGCGTAGGTACTGGAAGATCGACGGCTGCTCGGGCCGCGGGCCGACGACGTTCATGTCCCCCACCAGCACGTTCCAGAGCTGCGGCAACTCGTCGAGGCGTAGCTTGCGCAGCACGCGCCCGATGGGGGTGACCCGGGGGTCGTCGGGACGCGCCCAGACCTCATCCGCCTTCTCCGTCTGCACGCTCATGGTGCGGAACTTGTACATCGTGAACAGCTCGCCGCCGGCGTCAATGTGACGACGCGTATTGCCCCCGGCCCCGGTGAGGGCGCGTCGATCGAGCCCGACGCGCTGCTGGGTGAAGAGGATCGGGCCCCGCGAGGTCAGCTTGATCAAGACCGCGATCACGATCATGAGCGGCAGGGCGAGCACCACTCCCAGCGCGGCGATCGCGACATTGAGCACGCGGCGCGCGCCTTCGCGCCGGGTGCGACGCGGCACGACGTGGGGCCGCGGTAGCGGCAGCAGCCATGGGAGTGACGTCATGCCGTCCGTGACTCGCAAGGCGCGTGCCGGTTGTGGTCGCACTACTTCGGTGCAATCGACGGAACGGCAAGCGGTTAGCGCACTGCGGTACTGCTGCGACGTGGCGTGGTTACGACGAGGTCTGTGGGGGGGGTGCGACGCGGCGGCGCCGTCTCAGGCGAAGACGGGCGCCGGCGGCAATTCGATTTCGAAGCTGAACTTGGTCCCACCCTGCGGGTGGGTCGTGACACAGAGCGCGCCGCCCATCGCGGCGACGAGTTTGCGGCAGATCCCCAATCCCAGACCGGCGCTCGAGAAGTCGCGCCGTATCGACGGTGCTTCCTGCAGCTCGTCGATGCCCGGGCCGGTGTCGCGGACCGAGAACTCGACCCGGTTATCGCTCGTCTCGCGCGCGGCGACTTCGACGAAGCCTTGGTCGGTGTACTTCAGGGCGTTGGTGGTCAGGTTGAGCAGCACCCGCGCCACGGCCCGGTCGTGCCCGATGCGTTCTTCGAGCTCCGGCGCGAGGAAGCGCAGATCCAAGCCTTTTTCCTCGGCGAGGGGCCGAGCCAGGTCGCGCACCGAGCGAAACACGTCGGTGATCGAAAACGGCGCGGGCTCGCTGTCCGTGAGACTCTCGCCCCGACGCGACAGATCCAGCACGTCACTGGCCATGGAGCACAGGCACAGCGCTGCGCTGCGAATCAAGCCCAGCTGACGGCGCTGCGCCTCGCTGATGGGGCCGCTCTGGCCGAGCTGCATGGACTCGGCGAGAAACATGATGGAGGTAAGCGGCGAACGCAGGTCGTGCGCCAGCTCCACGACGAGCTCTTGACCCTTCTGCCCCGCGAAAGAGACGGGCAGGTCGCGAGCCTCTCTCCGGACCGCGTTCGTGTTCATTCTCAAGCAGCCGGCTGGGGTTGCGGAGCCGGTTCGGTCTCCTCGGTAGTGTCACGCTCAACGACCCAGGCGGCGTTGGGGGTCCGTTGCAGGCCGTGGCGCTCCATCAGCCGGTACAGGGTCGTGCGATCCACACCCGCGATTCGAGCGGCCTTCGACATGTTGCCGCCGGCGCGGCTCAGCAGCCACGTGAGATACTGCATTTCGAACTGCGCGATCACACGCTCGCGAGCGACGTGATAGCTCTCCTCGAGCAGCGTTGAAATGAGCGAGGCCGGGTTGGGGCCGACGGCCGGCCGCGCTTCGGCGCTGAGCGGAAGATCTTCCGGGCGGATCACCGACCCGGGCTCGGTCAGCACCGCGACGTGCTCGATGACGTTCTGCAGCTCGCGCACGTTGCCGCGCCAGGGGTGCGTGCACAGCGTCCGGATCGCCCCGTCCGACAGCTTGGGGAACGTCTCGCCCTTGCGGCGGTGGCGCACCCAGTACGTCGAGAGGAAGTACTCGGCGAGCAGCGGGATGTCCTCGGGACGCTCCCGCAGCGGCGGCACGTGAATCGGGACAACGCGCAGCCGGTAGTACAGGTCCTCGCGCATGGTTCCCGCCTGGACCGCCGCCTCAGGATCGCCATTCGTGGCGGCGATGAATCGCACGTTCACGACCGCATCCGTGGTCTCGCTGCCCACGCGCCGCACCACGCCGTCCTGGATGACGCGCAGCAACTTGGCTTGAATCGGCTTCGACATCTCGACGAGCTCGTCCAAGAACAGCGTTCCACCGTTGGCGGTCTCGAGCAGACCAGGCTTGTCACGCACGGCGCCGGTGAAGGAGCCCTTGCGATGCCCGAACATCTCGGACTCGAGCAGGGGCTCGGGGAGCGCGGCGCAGTTGACGGCGACGAAGGGCCGGCTGGAGCGCCGGCTATGCTGGTGGATGAATTGGGCGATGAGCTCCTTGCCCGACCCGCTCTCCCCGGTGATGAAGACCGACGCGTCGGTCGGCGCGACGCGACGTGCCAGCTCGATCGCTTTTCGGAAGGCCAGGGACGTGCCGAGCAACGTCGCTTTGTCGGCCTGGTCGTGCTCCCGCTCGACATCCTCTTGCTGGTCTTTGGTTTCCTGGCCGACCAGCACGGTATGAGTTGCGCGCCCCATGGTGATCTGCAGGTGCTGGGCCGAGAACGGCTTCGGCAGGTAGTCCCAGGCTCCCTGGCGCAGCGCCTCGACGCTCGATTCGACGCTGGGGTTGCCCGTCATCACGATCACGAGCGTGTCGGGGTTCGTGGCCAGGGCGGCGCGCAGCAAGGCGAGCCCGTCGACCTGCGACATGTACAGGTCCACGAGCACGATGTCGAAGGGCCGGCGCTTGAGCAATTCCAGCGCCTCCTGGCCCCGGCCGCTCACGGTGACGTCGTAACCCTCGAGGCGCAGCACGCTGGCGCAGCTGTCGCGCAGCGTGTGCTCGTCGTCCACGACCAGCGTACGGATGCGGGCTTTGGCATCCGGCCCGATCGACAGCAGCGCGTTGACGTTGCCCGGGTCGGCGCCGTTGCCGGCGTTGTTCGATGCTAGCGGTGTCGACATGGTCAGTCCTCCCGCGCCCGTCTTACGCAGGGATCGGGCCACACTGTCGCGATCCTGCAGCAGGGCCGGAATGACGAGGAAATATGTGGACTTACGGAGTGCGATCGGCACGCGCGTGGGTGGATTCTTGCACCAACCTGCACCCGGATGCGAGGCGCCGTGCACCGATTTGCGACATGCTCACCCTCGCCGCACGGCGCGTGCGCGGTATCGGACTTGCTGTGTGGGTGCACCATGACATCGTCGAAACACCTGCCGGCGACGCGCCTGCCGGAGGCGGCGGTGGCGGTGGTGCCGCGTTCTCGCGCCCCGACCGTCGCGGCCGAAGAACCGGGGCCGGATTGGCGCCGCATCACCAGCGCCCTGTGGCACTTCAAATGGGTCGTGTTCCTGTTCTCCATTCTGGGCACCGCGGGGGGGATCGCGGCCACACGCGCCTTGAGACCCGTGTACGTGGCGCAGGTCACCGTGTGGATTGACGTCCCCGACAACCGCCGCGAGCCGGACCGTGCCGGTCCGATCCGCCCGGGGGGCCTGCTCGCCTCAGACGCGTGGATCGATCTGCTGCGGTCGTACGTCGTGCTGGATCACGTCGTGCGGGAACAGCGTTTGTACCTGGAGCTCAAGTCGATTGGAGACACCGCGCGTTTCGCCGGCTTCGGGGTCACGGAGACGTTTCGTCCTGGCGAATACATCCTGAAGGTCGACGACGCCGGACGCACGTATGTGCTGTCGGCAGCGGACGGGCCCGATCTCGAGCACGGCGCAGTGGGCGATTCGGTGGGAGCGAAGCTTGGCTTCGTGTGGGCCCCAACGGCGGCGCTGCTGTCGCCGGGCAGCACGGTCCAGTTCACCCTGGCGACGCCACGCGACGCCGCGCTGCGCCTCGGGGAGCGCCTCGACGTCCGCATGGATCCCAACGGCAACTTTCTGTCGGTCGAGCTGCACGGGACGAGTCCACGACAGATCGCCAACATCCTCAATGCGACGACCGCGCGATTCGTCCAGGTAGCGGAACAACTGAAGCGGGAGAAGCTCACCGAGCTGACCAAGATCCTCGAGGATCAGCGGAGCTACGCGCAGCGTAATCTCGACGATGCCGAGACCGCGCTCAAGACGTTCCGCATGCGCACGATCACGCTCCCCTCGGATCAGCCCGGAGGGGGGGGGCAGGGCACAGGAATCGGCGCCGCGGGCGAGGGCCGGGACCCCGTCGTCAGCGACTTCTTCGATCGCCAGTTGCAGCGGGAGCAACTCGGCCGGGATCGCGCCGCGATCACCCGGGTACTCGCGCAGGCCGGCGACTCGGCGCTGCCGGTGGACGCGTTCGCCGCGATCACTTCGGTGCAGCACTCACCGGAGCTGTCCAACGCCCTGAAGGAGTTGAGCGAAAAGCAGGCGCAGCTGCGCACCTACCGGTACCACTACTCGGATGAGTACCCGCTGGTGCAACACCTCATCGCTGAAATCGCCGAGCTGGAGCATCGCACCATCCCCGGCCTCGCGCAGGCGCTTGTTGTGCAGCTGGGCGTGCGCGAGACGGAGCTGGGGCGACAGGTGGACGCGTCATCGCGCGAGATCCGTCAGATTCCGGCCCGCTCGGTCGAAGAGGCGCGTCTCCGCCGGGCCGTGCAGCTCGCGGAAGAGTCCTACAACACCGTGCAGGGGCGATTCCTGGAGGCGACGCTGGCGGCCGAGGCCTCAGGCGTACCGGATGTGCGCATTCTCGATCCCGCGATCGTGCCGCAGCGTCCTGTCAAGAACACGGCGCCGCGCTTGCTGCTCATGGGTCTGTTGGTGGGGCTGGGGCTGGGCGTGGTGGGTGCGGTGGTGCTCGACCGGATCGACCCCCGAGTGCGGTACCCGGAGCAAGTGTCCCGTGACCTCGGCCTGCCGATCCTCGGTGCGGTGCCGCATTTGCGCCGGGACCAGGAGCCGGCCGAGGTGGTCGAGGCGCTGCGAGGTGTCTGCCTCAACCTCGTCCACGCCTACGGTGCAGAGGGACCGCTGCTCGTCACGATCACCAGCCCCGGTCCGGGCGACGGGAAGTCGTTCCTCGCCGCCAACCTCGCCCTCACGTTCGCGGACGGCGGCCACCGCACCCTGTTGATCGACGGAGACATCCGGCGCGGGGTGTTGCACCGACGCTTCAAGGCCGCCCGCCAGCCTGGCCTTACCGACTACTTGCGGGAGGATGTGACGCGCGATCAGCTCGTCCAGAAGACGGAGTACCCGTGGCTGTCGTTTGTGGGCTGCGGCACGCGATCGCATCGCGCCCCGGAACTGCTGGGGTCACCACCGATGGGCTCGCTCATCACGTCGCTCCGCACCGATTACGACGTGATCCTCATCGACAGCCCGCCGTTGGGGGCGGGCGTCGACCCCTTCATTCTGGGAACGGCGACGGGCAACGTGCTCTTGGTCCTCCGCACCGGCTACAGCCACCGCGAAATGACGGGGGCGAAGCTGGAGGTCCTCGATCGTCTGCCGCTCAGGACGCTGGGGGCGGTGCTGAATGATGTTCCACGCGGGGCCGGCGCCAACTACTACTCGTATTACTCGTACCATCTCCCCGGATATGAGGCTGCCGACGAGGAGGAGGATGGCCGGGGCGCGGCGCGCCCCAGGCTCGTCTAGGGAGGACCAGAGGCGGAGGGTCCGATCCCATCGTCGTAGCGGCGGATCCACGACCGTCCACCTTCGGCGGTGCCGCGGCGCAGCGCGGCACTCGCGCGCACCAGCAGATCCACCGGCTGGATGGGCGCGTATCCGACGTTCGACACCGCCTCGTAGCCAACGCGGACCTGCCGCACGGGCAAACTTTGTCCCCCGGCGGTCGAGCTTTCCCGAATCGCCCGCACCATGCGCTCTGCCAAGCGCAAGGCCCCCGCTGGGTCCGTCGAAGGCGCGATCACCGCGAATTCCGTGGGCCCGAGTCGTCCGAGCACATCGGAGAGACGCCCGTTTGATTTGAGCGCCTGGACCGACTTGAGGATGGCAGCGGCCGCGGTGTCCCCGGCTGCGGCCGCGTCCGGTTCCAAGTCGAGCGCCAGGACGACGCAAGCGAGGGAGCCGTGCTCCCGAAACGCGAACGAGCCGAGCTCCTGGACCCGGCGCGCCATTCCCTGCCGGTTGTAGAGCCCCGTCGCCGGATCGATGAGACCCTCGGCGCGCGACCGATCGGCGTCGAGCTTCGCGCGCATGAAGGCGTGGAGTTTGAGGATCAACTCGCCATTATCGGTCGAGCGACCGACGCACTCCCAGGCGCCCGCGCGCAGCGCTTCGATGCGCTGCTCCCGCGTCGGGTCGTGCGGCGTGGTGATGAGCATGGGAGTGCTGCGCGACACCCGCGGATCCCCGAGCAAGGTACGGCACAGCTCGAGCCCGCTCATGTCGGAGAGTACGGCTTCGAGGAAGATGACGTCGGGGTTCGTGGTCCGGGCACGCGCCAGCGCGTGCTGCCCGTTCGGGGCTCGCAGCACAGCGAAGCCGTTGGCGCTGAGCAGCTCCTCGATGCGGCCTGCGCTGCCTTCATCTTCACCGGCCACCAGCGCCAGCGGCAAGCCGGCGGATGGCCCCGAGGTGGTCATGCGGTTGCCCTCCCGTGGCGCGCTTGTCGCAGGATTGGGGCCATGTCGTTGCATACTGCGCGGCATCCCGCGCGCGAGCGTCGGGCCGTACCGCTGACGCGGCCACGCAACGCAATCGTTGGAGCGCCGCTACCGTATTGCGCCCCTACCAACGCGAGAACTCGTTGCCCCCCGCTTGGTTACGTCGTACGCTGCCAGAAGCCCTCAGGCGGGGCCCCAATCTTGAAGTAGCGATCGGGCATGTGCGGCATCGTTGGTTACGTCGGATCTCGGCAGGCGGCCCCCATTCTGCTCGAAGGGCTCGCGCGCCTGGAATACCGGGGCTACGACTCTGCGGGTGTGGCGCTGCAGAACGGGGCAGGGCTACAAACCCGGAAGCTCGCGGGCAGGGTGCCGGCCCTCGCCGAGCTCCTGTCGCGCGAACCGGTGCACGGGACCTGCGGTATCGCGCACACCCGTTGGGCGACGCACGGAGCGCCGACGGATGGCAACGCGCACCCCCACACCGACTGTGGCGGGGAGCTCGCACTGGTGCACAACGGCATCGTGGAGAATGCCGACGTGCTGCGAATGCGGCTCGAGCCCGCCGGTCACCGCTTCACCACCGAGACCGACACCGAAGTCCTCGCGCACCTGATCGAAGACGCGGAGGGCGCTACCCTCGAGGAGCGCGTCATCGCCGCGCTTGCGCCGGTCGCAGGGACCTACGGTCTCGCCGTCACCTGGGCCGCCGAGCCGGGCAAGATCGTCGTGGCGCGGCGCGGCTCGCCCGTGCTGCTCGGCGTGGGTGACGGGGAGCATTTCGTCGCGTCCGACGCCAGCGCCGTCCTGGGACACACACGGTCGGTCGTCTATCTGAAAGACGGCGATATCGCGGTGCTCACCGCCGACGGCTATCGCGTCCTCGATCGCGACGCGGTCGAGCAGGAACGCGCCGTAGACGACATCGCGTGGGGTCTGGAAGCCCTCGCGCTGGGTCCCTACCCGCACTTCATGCTGAAAGAGATCTGCGAGCAGGCGGAGACAGTCCGCAACACGCTGCGCGGCCGTCTCCTCCCGGGTGAAGGCTTCGCGCGCCTCGACGGCCTCAATCTGTCGCCGGGCCAGTGCATGCGGATCCGGCGCATCCTCATCGTCGCGTGCGGCACCTCGTGGCACTCGGGACTCGTCGGCCGTCACGCGCTCGAAGAGCTGGCCGGAATCCCCGTCGACGTCGAGTACGCCTCTGAGTACCGCTACCGCCGGCAGCTGCGGATTGCGGGCACGCTCACGATCGCCATTTCGCAGTCGGGCGAAACCGCCGACACGCTGGAGGCCCTGCGCGCCGCCCGCGCGACCGGCTCGACCGTCGTGGGCATCGTGAACGTCGTCGGGAGCACGATCGCCCGCGAGGCGGACGGGGGCATCTACCTCCACGCGGGACCCGAGATCGGCGTCGCCTCGACCAAGGCATTTACGTCGCAGGTCGTTGCCCTGCTGCTGCTCGGACTCTACCTGGGGCGCCAGCGCGGGCTGATGGCCGTGGGCGAGGGACAGCGCCTCGTGGCCGAGTTCGAGCGGTTGCCCGAGCTCGTGGCGGGGGCGTTGCAGCTGGAGCCGCAGGTGCAGGAGGTCGCGGCCGAGTACGCGGGGGTCGGTAACGCGCTGTACTTGGGACGCGGCCTCAACTATCCGGTCGCGCTCGAGGGCGCCTTGAAGCTCAAGGAAATCTCCTACATCCACGCCGAGGGATATCCCGCGGCCGAGATGAAGCACGGGCCGATCGCGCTGATCGACGCGAACATGCCGGTCGTGTGCATTGCGCCGGACGATCACGTCTACCCGAAGGTCGTCTCGAACATGCCGGAGGTCCGGGCGCGCGGCGGACGCATCATTGCCATCACGAGCGAGGGGAACGGCGATCTGGGGGACCTCGTGGAGCATCAGCTCCGCGTACCCGCGTGCGACCCCCTGTTCTCACCAGTGCTCACGGTCATCCCGTTGCAGCTTCTGGCCTATCACATCGCCGTGCAGCGGGGATGCGACGTCGATCGCCCCCGCAACCTGGCGAAAAGCGTCACCGTGGAGTGATCCCGATGATTCGCATGATCCGAATGATTCGCGTGTTGATCGTCGCCGCGTCGCTCGGTCTCCCGAGTCGCGCCGCGGCCCAGGACTCCTCCCCTCCCGCGCCGCAGCCGTTCCAAGTGGGCGACCGCATCCTGCTGAAAGTGGAGGGCGATTCGGCGCTGTCCGATACGTTCACGGTCGTGGCGGGACCGGCGGTCCAGCTTCCGGTGATCGGCGCCGTCTCACTCGCGGGCGTGCCCCGCACGGGCATCGAGGACCATATGCGGCGGCAGCTGGCGCGGTACCTCAAGGATCCGGTGGTGCATGCCCGTGCCCTGATCCGCGTGTCGATCCTGGGCGCGGTCACGCGGCCGGGATTCTATGCCGTCCCCACCGACCTGGTGCTCTCCGACGCGCTGATGGTGGCGGGCGGGCCGACCCAGGAAGCCAAGGTCGAGAAGATGCGCATCCAGCGCGGCGGCGCGCGGATCTGGACCGGCGCGAAGCTCCAAGCGGCGATCGCCCGCGGCGCGACGCTCGAGGAGCTCGGCTTGCGGGCCGGCGACCGGATCGACGTGCCCAAGGGACGTGACACCGAGTCGACAGTGCGGATCATCGGCGTGCTCGTGACGATCCCAATCGCCGCGTGCGTTCTGACAAAGGGGTGCTGATGCGCGTGCTCTCGGTCGTGGGCGGCCGCCCGAACCTCCTGCAGCTCGCGCCGGTGGCTCGCGCCCTCGGCGAATCGCGCGACGTCGAGCACCTGATCGTGCACGCCGGCCGGCATGACGCTCCCGACTTGGCGGCCGCGATCGACGAGCTAGAGCTCCCCCCCGTGCAGTCTCACCTGGAAGTGGGCGCCGGCTCCGATGGCGTGCGCACCGGACTGATGCTGCAACGGCTCGAGCCGGCGCTCGCGGATCTACAGCCGGATGTCGTGCTGGCCTACGGCGACGATACCGCCGCGGCCGCCGCCGCCCTCGCGGCGGCGACCCTGCGCACTCGGTTCGGGCACGTCGAGGCGGGGCTGCGCTGCGGGGACGGGGCGGGCGGGGAGACGATGCCCCGGCTCGTCGCCGACGCGCTCGCGGATCTCCTCTTCGTCCCGTCACGCGACGCGATCGGCGCGCTGAAAGCGGAGGGCGTCGCGGACGAGCGGATCCAGTTCGTGGGGAGTGTGCGGATCGACGCGCTGTGCTGGGCGCTGGCGCGCGCTCCGGTCGTCGATTCGGGCGCCTACGCCGTGGCAAACCTGCGCGAGCCCAGCGCCGAGGTCGTCCAGGCCCTCGCCGAGCTCGGCCGGCGGCTGCCGCTGGTTGCCGCGCCGGCCGGATACCTCGAGCGCATCGGCCTCGTGGCCGGGGCGGCCCTCGT
>WNGD01001860.1_pt1 | contig 22518 bp, 18 predicted proteins | sample 5400671 | NCBI WGS metagenome assembly WNGD01 (sample SAMN13153369, study PRJNA577476) | soil metagenome | isolation source: 40 cm soil or saprolite under grassland replicate 2 | place: USA:California | collected 2016-06-15 | reverse complement strand
CGTCGACCCGGCGATCCGCCGCAACGAGGTGCTGCGCCTCCTCGAGGGCGGCCTCCAGGACATCTCGATCTCGCGCGTGCGGCTGCCGTGGGGCATCCCCTTCCCCGACGACGCGCAGCAGACGGTCTACGTCTGGTTCGACGCCCTCATCAACTACCTCTCGGCGACCGGGTTTCCCGAAAAGGGATACGAGCGGCTGTGGCCCGCGGACCTGCACGTCATCGGCAAGGGGATCACGCGCTTCCACTGCGTCATCTGGCCGGCGATGCTGCTCGCCGCCGATCTCGCGCTGCCGCGGCGCATCTGGGCGCACGGGTATGTGCAGCTCGCGGGCGCCAAGATGTCGAAGACGGCCGGGACTTCCGTGAACCTGAGCGAGGCGATCGACCGCTACGGCGCCGACGCGCTGCGCTGGTTCCTGCTCCGCGAAATCGGCTTCGAGAACGACGGCGACTTCAGCTGGGAGCGCTTCGAGGCGCGCTACACCGCGGACCTGGCCGATACGCTCGGCAACCTCATCTCGCGCGCGCTCTCGATGGTGGATCGCTACCGGGCCGGCGTCGTGCCCCGCGACCCCACGGGCTTCGCCACGCCGCTGGAGCGCGACGCGCGCGCCGCGCTCGAGCGGTACGCGCGCGCCATGGACGCGCTCGATCTCGCCGGCGGCGCCGCGGCGATGCTGGACCTCGCCACGCGGGCCAACCGCTACGTCGAGGAGACCGCCCCTTGGGCCCTCGCCAAGGCGGGACGCGCCGCCGAGCTCGACACCGCGCTGGCCAACCTCGTCCGCACCGTCGCCCGGCTCGCCGTGCTCGCGCAGCCGTTCCTCCCCGAGAAGGCCGCAGCGGTGTGGGGGCTGCTCGGGACCGGGCGTCCCCTGGAGGCGCTGCGCCTCGGCGACACGGAGACCCTCCCGGTCGAGGGCCTCCGGGTCCACAAGCCCCCGCCCTTGTTTCCCAAGGCTTCCGCGGCGGTTGGCGAGCGGCCCGAGGGCGCGTGACTTAGGTCACGCCGCCGGTTGTTGACAGCGGCGCGCGCCCGGGCCTACTTTTGCACTCCCAATACCTTCCCCACGGCCCGGCGGAGACGGATTTTGCAGAAACAGGCGGAGCGTCGCTGGACGGTCATGCTGGTGCCTCACGGCTCGGGTGCATCGCGAGCGGTGGAGGTGTCGCAGACCGTTCTCAAATTCCTGGTCGGGTTCGGCAGCATCTTCGCGCTGCTGATCCTCGTACTGGGCGGCGCGGCGCTGTCGCGCGGGATCAGCATCACGCGCGGCCGCGCGTTGGAGCGCGAGAACCGCCTGCTCGCCGACGAAATCCAGCGCATGCGTGACCGCATGGTCGGGCTGCAGGACACGCTCGCCAAGATCGGCCAGCGCGAACAGGAGCTGCGCCTCCTCGCCGGGCTCTCGCCGGTGGACGCCGGCGTGCAGCAGGCGGGCATCGGCGGCCCGGCCGGAACCTGGTCGGAGCGCGACAGCCTCTCCGCCTCGGGCGTCAACGGCGTGCAGGCGCTCGCCGCGCGCGTCGACGTCGACGCGCTCTCGCGCCGCGCCAACATCCTGGTCCGCTCGCTCAACGAAGCGTACGATTCACTCGCCAGCCACCAGGCGCGCTTCGCCGCGACGCCCTCCATCATGCCGACGAAGGGCTGGCTCTCCAGCGCGTTCGCGCTCGAGCGCGTGCACCCGATCCTCCATCTCGCCCGGCCGCACGAAGGGATCGACGTGTCGGCCCCGATGGGCGCGGAGATCGAGGCGCCGGCGGCCGGCATCGTGACGGAAGTGCGCTGGGAGGACGGCTACGGCAACATCATCACGCTGGACCACGGCTACGGCATCGTCACCCGCTTCGCCCACTGCTCGAAGATTCTCGTCGCCCGCGGCACGCGGGTGAAGCGCGGCCAGAAGATCGCGCTCGTGGGCTCGACCGGGCTCTCGACCGGCCCGCACCTGCACTACGAGGTGTGGGTGAACGGCAAGCCGGTGGACCCGATGCACTACGTCCTTCCCGACGCGATTGTAGACTGAATCGTCACAATAGAAGCATTGAGGCTTAGGGGCATAGAACTATGCCTCTGAGCCTCTATGCTTCTACGACTCTCTATCGCGTGAACTTCACCTGCGGCACCGTATCCGCTCCCGGCGTCGTCAGCTCGAAGTACTCCCGCGCCTTCTTGCCGGTCAGTTTCGCCGTGAGCACCTGCGGGAAGCGCCGGATGTAGGCGTTGTAGCGGTTCACCGCCTCGTTGTAGTCCTGGCGCGCCACGGCGATGCGGTTCTCGGTTCCTTCCAGCTGGTCCTGCAACGCCCGGAAGTTCTCGTTGGCCTTGAGCTGCGGATAATTCTCGGCGATCGCCAGCAGGCGGCCGAGGGGGGCGGTGAGCGCCGTGTTGGCGTCGGCCATCTCCCGCAGGTTTCCGCTCTGCACCGCGCCGGCGAGGCGCGCCCGCGCGTTGGCGACCGCGGTGAAGATGCTCTCCTCGTGGCGGGCGTAGCCCTTCACCGTCTCGACGAGGTTGGGGATCAGGTCGGCGCGCCGCTGCAGCTGCACCTTGATCTGCGACCCGGCGGCGTTCACCTGCTCGTCATAGGTCTGAATCGTGTTGTACCCACACCCCGCGAGGCCCAGCAGCAGCAGCGCGGCCACAGTCCGGTTCACCGTACGCACGTGCGCTCCACTCCTTCCGTTACAGGTGGTCTACGAACTCCGCTGTCCGCGCCACGGCGGCCAAGTATGCGACGGCCCGCGGGTCGGCGGCCGTGAGCGTCAGCCGCCCGGTCCCCGCGGCGTGGGCGGCCAGATCCGCGAGCGGCTCGGCGGCGAACCCGATCGCCGCGGCGGCCTGCGCCAGGAGGTCGGCGGGGGCCGTCCCGACCGGCCGACCGGCGAGGCGCAGCGCGGCGCGCAGCATCGTGAAGAACCCCGCGAGGCTCCCGGTGATGACGCGGGTGAGCCCCCGGGCGTCGTCTCGCGTCCCCGCGTACGCCTGCCGCAGCCGCACCAGTTTGCCTTTGAGCTCGTGCTCCAGCTGGCGGCGCACGTCGTCGCGACGCACGGTGATCCCCGCCCACGGATCCTTGCCGGCGAGGACGTGGTGCGCGGCGCGGATGTCATCATACTCGATCGGGAACGCGTCCGCCGACTGGCGCCACTCCGCCTCGGTGAGGATCAGCGGGGGCGGGTTCTGCCAGTCCCGCAGTACCGGCCCCAGCGCCGCGAACAGCGGCTCGTCCACCGCGTCGCAGATCAGCAAGGTATTCACGTCGGAGCGTCCCGGGACGTGTGTCCCGCGGGCCGCCGAGCCGTAGAGCAGCAGCGAGACGATCCGGCCACCGAGGGCGGCCTGCAGTCGCGTCGCGAAAACGTCCGCCGAGATCGCTTTGGCCATCGTCAGAAACTCCCTCCGGCGCCGCCGCCGCTGAAGCCGCCTCCACCTCCGAAGCCGCCGAACCCTCCGCCAAAGCCCCCGCCCCCACCGCCGCCCCCGCCGCCGCCACCCCATCCCCCACCCATCCATAGCCACCGCCAGCCTTTCCGGCGCTGCCGCGCGCGCGTCGCCCGGGTCGCGAGGATCACGAGCACGATGGCCAGAATGAACACCAGCTTCGCCAGCTGGCCCGCGTCGAGCCACGGCCGCTCGGGAGGGGCCGGGGCGTGCTCGCTCACCAGCGTGACGCCGAACTCGTCGGCGAAGGCCTGCGCGAGGAGCGCGACGCCCTCCTCGAGGCCGCCGGAATAGTCCTCCCGCGCGAAGTACGGATTCATCGCGTCGCGGATCCGGCCGACCCGGGCGTCGGGGAGGAACCCCTCGGCCCCGCGGCCCGTCGCGATGAAGATCTTGCCCGTGCCGGGCCGATGGTTCCGGCGCGGCACGAGCAGCACGACGACCCCGAGGTTCTTCGCCGGGTCGCCCGCTTCCCCCTTCGCCCCGACGCCCCACTGCCGCCCGATCTGCACCGCCACGTCCGCCGGCGCCCGGTCCCCGATGTCCGGGAGGGTGACCACGGCGATCTCGCCGCGGGTCTTGTCGCGCACCTCGGTGATCAGCGCCTCCATGCGGCGTACGGCGGCGGGATCGAGCACCCCAGCGAAATCGTTGACGTAGCCCCGGGGGGCGGGGATCGCGATCTGCGCGAGGACGAGCAGCAGGTGCATGCCGGGATGAAGGTACACGCCGGCACGCCCGACGCGCGGGCGGCTTGACGGGTTTCAGGCGGCGCATGAGGTTCAAGGCAGACCCGGCCCGGAGGGCCCATGCGTGTTTTCGTCGGTGCCGTGCTGTTCCTCACGGGCTGCGGCCCGTCGGTCCACCATCAGCGGCTGGGGGTCGAGACCCGGCCGGGGGAGATCGCCATCGACCAGGTGGCCATCGAGCGGTCCGGCGCCGGCAACGCCTGGGAGGTCATCAAGCGGGCCGCCCCGCAGTTCAGCTATACCGAGAGCCGGGGGCACCCGACGCGCATGTGGCGGCGCGGCCGCTCGAGCCTGCTGTTGAACGACGCGCCGCTGCTGTTCATCGACGACGTGCGCACGCCGGACTTCCGCAACCTCGAGCTGATTCCCGCGCGCCAGATCGATCACATCCGCATTCTGACGGGGATCGAGGGCACGACGTACTACGGCACCAATGCCGAGGGCGGCGTGATCCTCGTGTACACCAAGACCGGCCAGGAGTCGTAGGCCGTGCGCCGCTCCCTCGCCGTCCTCGCGGCGCTGCTCGGCGCCGCGTGCGGGACCGGCATCCACGAGCCCACGGGCCCCTGTGGAGAGGACGCCCACGTTGGCCCGACGCCGCAGCAGCTCGCGTTCGTCAGCGACGCGCTCTACGGCCAGTACGACATCTGTCTGATCAACATGGACGGCACCGCGGTCGCGCAGCTCACGACTTCCCTCGGCAATGACTTCTGGCCGACCTGGTCGCCCGACGGCTCAAAGCTCGCGTTCCAGACGGACCGCAACATCGCTCCCGCGCACGACACCGTTCCCGCCCGCCTGCAGTTGGATCTCTACGTCATCAACGCCGACGGAACCGGCGAAACGCAGATCACGGCGGACACGGCGAACGAGGCGCAACCGGCCTGGTCGCCCGACGGGAGCAAGATCGCCTTCGTCACCGACCGCGACGGGAACAACGAGATCTACGTGCTGAACGCCGACGGCACGAACGTGCGGCGGCTCACCACCAATGCCGCCGCCGACGAACAGCCGGCGTGGTCCCCCGACGGCGGCAAGATCGTCTTCGTCTCCAATCGCAGCGGCAACACCGACATCTGGGTGATGGATTCCACCGGCGCGAACCCCGCGCCCCTCACAGACGACGCTGCGGTGGACGTCCTGCCCGTGTGGTCGCCGGACAGCACCCGCATCGCGTTCCAATCGAATCGATCGGGGGACTTCGCGATCTTCGTCATGAACGCCGACGGCAGCGGAATCACCCAGCTGACCGATGCCGCTGTGGCGGACGGGGCTCCGGCCTGGTCACCCGACGGCACCCGGATCGCGTTCGAGAGCGACGGCCATGTGTGGGTCCTGTTGCTCGACGGCTCTCGACCGGTGCAAGTAACGAAGAGTCGCTTCGCACTCGACTTCCTGCCGCGCTGGCGGCCGTAGCGCCGTCCGTGGCGGAACGGCGAAGGCCGTCGCCGGCAGGTCAGGGCGCGGTGTTCGGCGGCCGCTTGTCCACGAGAATCAGGGCGGTGGGAAACGTGTCGGCCGCCGTCTTCTGCGCCATGCTCCCCGCGACGGGGCGGGGAACGATCACCACCGTCAGCACGCTGCCGGGGATCGCCGCCCCGGGGATGGGGTTCGTGGCCCCGCCCGCCGGGCCTTCGGGAAAGCCCGGGACGCCGAGCGGCGCGCGGACGGTGAGCAACACCGGTGTCTTGGTGCCCGCGGCCGTGACGACGACGCGGAGGGTGTCATAGAACGTGACCACGCGCGTCGTCAGGTTCGCTTGGATCGAATCCGCTTTGATCGGCGCCAGATACGTGGCGTTCGCTCCGTACGCGACGCCCCCGAGGAGCGGCGTGTCGGGCAACGTGTCAGTCCCCTTCCGGAGGAGATTCACATCCACGAGCCCCATGCCCGCCCCCGCGTTGATGACTCGAAACGCGACCTGTCCGGCCGGAGGCGTCGGCGGGTTGTCCTGAATGATCCAGATCGCCCGGGCCGGCGTCTGCCCGGTCCGCGCGAACCCGGCATGGATGAACGTGTAGTCGAGGTCCTGGGTGAACGTGAAGGTCGTGTCGGCGATGGACTGGGACGTGATCGCGGGGTCGAGACTGCTCAGGAACACCTTGATCTCCCGAGATCCCGCCTCGATCCCCTTGTAGTACATGGTGTAGGTCCGGTAGTCGGCATCGAACAGGCCGGAGATGGACACGGTGTCGACGATACGCATGTCCTGCTGCATCGTGTCCGGCACGGCGTTCACGAAGTGGATCCCCGCCGTCGGGGTCACCGGAATGTTGGTCACGGCGTCAGGGTGACAGCCGCACGCCGCCAGCGCCAGCGCGCACACCACACTCGACCGGAGAGGGGTCATCGTACGCTCGAAAGGAAAGAGGGGAAGTCGGTTCATTGCCCTTGGCCGCCGCCATCTCCGCCCGTATCGATCAAGGGCAGGGTCAGTCCGAACAGGTGGCGAGTGGCGATGATCGTCGCCAGACCGGCCGCCACGGTCGACACCAGCAGGATCGTGCGTTTCTTCGAGAACCGCCGCTCCTGGGGAACCGCGACGTAGGCCCGCTGGAACCCCACCGTCTCGCCGGACCACTTCGTCAGGCGCCCGTCGATGTCCAACAACTCCGAGACCGCGACGACCCACCGATCGTTCGTGGATCGCACGAGGGTCCCGTCCACCCGTCGAATGCCCGGACCGACGCTGTCGGCGACGGCAACGCGACCCTGATCGCTCAGCACCAGGGCCAGCGGCGTACCGGGGGCAGGGTCGGCCGCGGTCAGCGGCTGATAGGTATAACACGCCGTCCCCGCGAGGAGCGTGAGCCCGCCCACGGCTGCGCTACGCTTCCAACGGGATCGTTTTCCTACCATCCATACACTCCGCCATCGAACAAGCCGTAGCTTCCCCGCCCCGCGCTTTCGAATCCGCCCAGGCCGCCCGTCCCGTAGATCGGCATGCTGCGGACGAACAGCTCCTCCCAGGGGACCGGCCAGTTCAGGGCCGTCCCTTCCGGGATATCTCCCCAGCCACGCCCGGCGAAGAACCACATGCCGTAGCCGGCGTACGCCGTTTCCATCCGGTACTCGTACTTCAACGCATCCCAGACGTTGCCACAATGCGCCGCCCGGAAGTTCTGGGCGCTATCGGGCACCTTGGGGATGCAGCCCACCACACCTCCCGGCACCGCCGTCAGCGTGTCGGTGATCAGCGTGTCGATCGCCTGCAGGTTCGCTGCGGTGCGGGACACGTTGATCCGCTTGATCATTTCCCGGGCGTTACCCGTCCGGTAGTACCCTTCCGCCGCCAGGAGGCGGATCTCGGTAGCGGTCATCACGGGATAGATTCCGGACCGGTTAGCATCGAAGAAACCGCGCGAACGCCGGTAATCGTACATCGACATGCCAAACGGATCGACGGGCTGGTCCTCCCCCGCCGGGCGGTTCCGCCAGTACGGGCGCCCGGTGAACTTGTCGGAGGCGCCTACACTCGTCAGGGCCGTTCGGCACGCGTCGGGGACCGGCGCGGCGACGTTACAGGCGGTCGCGCCGGGGAACCGGTTGTCCCGCGTCACGACGGGGAAGGGCACCCGGCTGAGCCGCGTCGTCCCCAGCCACAGACTGTAGGCACCGGACGTGTCGGCCATGCCCAGAATGAACTGGGACATCTGGTGCCAGTTCGCCGAGCCCGTGGCGAACGCCTGGGCCGGCCACACCACATCCCAACCGGAGTTCCCGAGAGTAGCCGTCATGTTGATGTTGAAGTCTGTGGTGATCCCGGTGTTGGCATCGGCGATCACCTGAGTCCAGTCCACGATGCCACCGGCTCCGATGTCCGCCCGTTCCGCCGGGGTTCGCGCGACGTCGGCGCGGAACCGCGCTCGGTACGACCGGATCAGGCGGGAGAAGAACAGTGTGTCCATCGTGACGGTACTCGGCACACTGATCCACGTGGTCGGGAGGGTGAGCGTATCCACCCCGACCAACGCGAGCGCGGAGTCGAGGTGCTTCAGCGCCTCCGTCATCACCACCCGATAGCCGGAGAACGGGATCGCGGCTTTGAAGTCATCCAATTCGGTCAGCACGGACGCGGAGTCGTACGCCAGGGCGAGGTTGCCCAGGGCCACGCCCAGGCTGAAGTGAGCGAACGCCCGGGCGCGCCGGTCACGCCCCACCGACCCGAGGGCCGTCGTGCCGAGGCGGGGGATCTTGAGCGCGGCGAGGCCCATCGTCGCCATCCGCGCCGCCCGGTGCCCACGGTAGAAGTCGAACTGGTTCCCGGCGTCTCCCGTGGCGTTGGGGGTGTTGGTAATCGGCGGCCGCGGGATGGCGCCCCGGGGACCCATCGCGAAGTTGGCGAGCCCGGAGACGTTTTCAAACCCCATCGTCTGCATCTGCGTCTGCAGGCCGTCGTTCGAGAATCCCAACGTCGCCTGGTGGGCGATGATGTACGTGGTCCCGATGAAGGTTTCCAAGTCGGCGGGCGTGGCCAACGTGCGATCGACATCGGACTGATTCTGGTTCTGCACGTCCAGCGGGTCCTTGCACGCCACGAGGCCCGTGAGGAGCACGCCGCACAGTACCGCGAATGCGTTGCGCATTGTCATGTCTCCAGGCCTCGGGTTAGAACTTCGTGGACACCGCGAACGAGAACGTCCGCAGGTTCGGGAACGTGAACGCGTCCACCGCGTTGACCGCCGCGGAGCCGGCATCGCCGCCGGCGATTCCCACCTCGGGGTCGAAGCCCCGGTACCCGGTGATCGTGAACAGGTTGCGGCCGATGAAGCTGACGTCCCAATCCCCCACGCCATTGATCGGCCCGACGCGATACGACACGATCAGCTCGCGGAGCTTGGCGAAACTGGCATCCTCGACCGTCTCGTTGTTCGGCAGCAATTGGTCGTAGAACCCTCCCGTCCCCGAGAAGCCATCTGCCGGCGAGGTGCGCCAGTAATACCCGATCGGTTTGGCCGTCTCCACCGACTTGCCGACCTGATCCACGTCTTTGGACAGGAAGTCGAGGTGGGCCCAATGGAAGCCTTGATTCCAGACGCTCTGGCCAATGGAGGCGTCCACCGAAGCGTAGGCGCTGAAGCGGTGCCACGTGAAGTCCTGGGACACCGCGAAGTGGAAGCTCGGGGACGAGTTGCCCAGCGCAGCCAGCGCGGGCGCTTTGTCGTTGCCGCGGAGCAGGATCGGCATGCCCCAGTTCAGCGACACACCCCAGGGGCTGAGCGCGGTGTTCCCCGTGGGATTGTAGAGCTGGGTTTCCCACAGATTCTTGGTGATCCCATCCCCCGGCGAGTTGCCGGGGCCGACCCAGACGATGAAGCCCTCGTCGTTCCGCTGATAGGACGCGCCCGCGAATCCGCAGTCGGCGCTGAACGGGGCCGGCAGGTCGGAACACCGCCGCAGGAAGTAATGCCCATAGAATGTGCCGACCCGCTCCCCGGTGCGGGCCAGGAACATCGTCCCCGTGCCCTGGAGGCCGGTCCCGAAGTAGAACAGCGGAATATCGAGCCGGGAGATGTACGACCGCGTGCGGTCGTAGATGAAGCGCACCGACCAGGACAGGTCACGGCGCTGAATCAACGGCACGTTGAGCGAAGCCTCCCACGTCGTATTGCGCAGGGCGCCGGCGTTCTGCCATTGGCTGGCGAAGGCGGCCGCGGCCGGCACCGGAGCCGGGAGAATCTGCCGCTCGATGTTCGCCCGGGCGAACGTGAGTTGCAACCCGTACCGGTTCAACATCTCGATGTCGGCGCCGAGCTCCAGCTCCTTGCTCAGCTCCGGCTGGAGGTTCTTGTTCCCGAGCGTGCCGGGCTGCAACACGCTTCCTGCCGTGATCTGGAAGGTCTCATACTGCGCGGCGAACGACGGCGTGCGCCCCGCGGTCCCGTAGCTGGCCCGGAGCTTGAACTCGTCGATCTGGGGGATGAACCACCACGGCTCCCGGGCCATGCGCCAGCTGCCGGAGACGCGACCGAACGTCCCCCAGCGGTTGGCGGCCCCGAACAGCGAGCTGCCGTCCCGCCGGACCAGCGACTCGAAGACGTAGCGATCCTTGTACTCCACGGTCGCCCCCGCCAGCAGGCCGATCTGCCGGACGTCCTCGAGCGACGACGTGGTGTTGCGGCTCGACTGCAACGTGTTGACCAGCGAGGTGACGCCCTTGACCGCCAGCGTATTCCCGGAGGCGCTCTGCGCCTCCGTCGTCCGCTGCTCGTACAGATAGCTGAGCCGGACGCGCCCCTGGAGGTCGGGACGGAAACTGTGGCGCAGCGTGGCGTTCATGGAGCCGTTCATCGACTCCAAGCCGGCCGTGCTCCGCGTCAACTGCCCGTTGTTCGTCCCCGGCGATGACGTCGTGGTGCGGTACCCTTTGTCCAGGAACTGCAGCGTCCCCTGCCGTCGGATGTCGTAGCTGAAGCTCCCGTCCATGCTGAACCAGGTGACCTCCGGCGGGGTGAACTGCACCGTGAGCCCACCGAGGAACCGGTTGGTGACATCGTTGCGCTGAATGTTCTCGAGCTGGTATAGGGGATTCGCGTTCTGCGAGCCCCCGCCCTGGAGGTTGGGCCGGATGTACAGGCGCCTCAGGGTGTCGCGCTGCAGCACGTTGACGATGCCAGGGACGCGCGTGAGCACGAAGAACGCGTTCCCGCCGCCCTCCTGATTCAGCCCGTCCTGCGTGCTGCGGGTGTACTGCGAGCGGAAGGCGACGCTCCAGGTTTGCCCGATCAGCTGGTCCACGTTCAACCGGAAGGTGTTGCGCTGGAAGCCCTGCAGGAAGCGGATCGCGCCTTGCTGCGTCAGGTTGGAGCCGCTCGCGTAGAACTGCGTACTTCCGACGCGGCCCGTCATATCGAGGCTGTTGTCCGAGTACAGCTGGTCGGTGATCGTCTGGCGCACGGCGTTGTACGTGGGACCGGGCCACGCGCTGATCTGGAAGCGCTCCTTCAGCACGTTGCCGGTGGCGAAGGTGTTGCTCTGCGTGATCGTCGAGCCCGGATCGATCGGAAAGTTCGGCGGACTCAGGGCGAAGAAGCCCGGATCGTTATTGATCCGGAACTGCCAGTAGTAGTAGTTGAACGTTTGCGCGCACAAGGGCTGGCCCGTCACCGCGGCGCAGAACTGCTGATTGTGCTCGTCCTGGACGAGCGCGTGATATTGCGCCAGGCCGAAATCGCGCTCGATGTCGTTCGTCCCGACCTCGTTGCGGAAGTGGAACGTCACGCCTTCCAGGGCGCGCCGACCGGACCGCGTCGTGATGTTGATCACGCCGTTGGCGGCCCGCGAGCCGTACAGCGAGGCGGCCGCGGCGCCCTTCACGACCTCGACGTTGTCGATGTCCTCGGGGTTGATGTCCGGAAGCCCGCCGTTGACGATCATGCCGTCGACGATGTACAGCGGGTCCTGGCCCCGGCCTTGGCCGTTGAGCGACGTCACCCCGCGCAGCACCACGGCCGGCGCGGCACCGGGTCTGCCGCTGTTGGATACGATTTCCGCGCCGGCCACCTTCCCCTGAATCTGCGTGAGCGGGTTCGCCCCCGGGACCGGCATCTGCGAGGCGTCGACGTGGGACACAGTGAACGTCGTCTTCGCCGCTTCCGTCGCCTCCTGTACGCCGGTCACCACGACGGCCTCGAGCAGGTTCACATCGTACAGCAGCGCGACGTCGACCACTTGCTCGCCGGCAACGAGTTTGATCGCCTTGCTGGTCGGCTTGAAGCCGACCGCCCGGAAGCGCACCACGACGTCCTGCCCGCGCACGCGGGCCGCCGGCACGGACAGCGTATAGCGACCGTCCGCGCCGGTGTTGACGCCCGCGCGCAGCTCCTCGATGATCACGCTGGCCGCCGCGATCGGCTCGCCCCGGTCGGACGTCACCCTGCCCCGGACGACCGCGTCCTGCGCCGCTGCGGCGCGGACGCCCCCGAGTAGAGCCGCCGCCGAGCAAGCTGCGGGCAGCCACCAGCCACGACGAACGTGGGTCATAGTGGACTCCTGTGGTGAGCGATGGACGAGTGCGACACTGCCTGGCAGACGGGCACGCCGCCACGCGCGGCCGTGGGCCGCGGGCGGACAGCATGAGTTTTTACAGGACGACGAGCGAACGGAATGACGGCCATTCGCGCTCACAGAGTTGCTGATATGATTTTTATACGCCGTGTTTCATATCTCGTCAAGGACCCCCGACCACACCCCTCCGCCCTCCCGTTGCCTGTTGCCAGACGCCAAGACCCCCGCCCCTCGCCCATCCCCCATCCCCCCTTCCCCTTTGCCTCTTTCCAGCCTTGTTCCAGGCCTGTACTATGGAAGGGACAGTTCTGGGGTAGCGATGCCGCCTTCCATGCTCCCCGTCTCCCTGCGGGACATCTTTCCAGCCATCGGCAGCACGTTGCTGGTGACCCTCGGATTGGCTACCGGACCCGTGCCCCTCCCCGCACAGGAGCAGGCCACAACCATCCTCGTCGGCCATCTCATCGACCGGCAGTCGGGCACCGCTATCGTCGGGGCCCGCGTAGTCATTCTGGGATGGTCCCTCGAGGCCGGGAGCGACTCCACCGGGCGGTTCACCTACTCCGGGCTGCGCCCCGGGAGCTACATGCTCCAAGCCCGGGCGGTGGGCTACACCGTCACGAACTGGGTGGTCAAAGTCGGTGACGCGGAAGAGCAACACCGCACCTTCCCCATGTCGCCGCTCGCGCTCGAGCTCGACCCGGTCACGGTCGAAGGTCACCCGAGCTTGGCCGAGCAGCGGCGGCTGGAGTTCGAGCAGCGGCGGGCCGGCGGCCGTGGCTACTTCATCACCGCGCAGGAAATCGAGCGGGTCAAAGCCTCGACCATCGGCCAGGTGCTGCGGAACGTGCCCGGCCTCCGAGCGATCTGCAACTCGGCGGGGTGCACGATGCGCATGACGCGCAGCCCGCGGAATTGTCTTCCGGACTACTTCGTGGACGGGTTCCCGGCCACGAACTCCACGACCCCCCAGTTGCCGACGGTGGGCATCATCGGGATCGAGGTGTATGCCAGCCTCAGTGAGACGCCCCAGCAGTTCCTCAAGTCGGACACGATGTGCGGCGCGATCGTGATCTGGACCCGTTCCGGCCCGTCCTGACCTCCACGCAAAAAAGGAGGGGCCTCGCGGCCCCTCCGGTCCTGCGCACCGGTCACCCCTTTAGGGGGCACGGTCCAAACACTGCTTGAAGTTCGGGTTGTTGGTCTCCTCGAACGGCACCGGGAAGTTCACGTCGGTGCCGTAGGGGCCGGCCCCCTGCTTGAAGTAGCTGCCAAACGGGAAGACGCTGTCGGCGACCATGCCATACTGGCGAGACAACCGTCGCAGATCGCTCAGGCGGTGGGCCGAGAGCCACATCCAGAGCGCCCGCTCTCGGAACAGTAGCTTGAGCGCCCCGCCGTACACCGTCGCCGAGTCCGTGGTCAACGTGGGCATGGATGTCGGGGCCGGGATCGAGGGATTCTGCCAGAAGTAACCGGGCGGCGCGGAGCGCAAGCCGTTCAACTTGGTATAGAAGACGCCGCCGTTGTTGCTCGTGTCGCCCGGGGTACGGAGCGCGGCCTCGGCTTGGATGAGGCGTGCTTCGGCGCCGGTCGCCAGAGGGATCGACGTCTTCCGGTCGGGGAACCGCAACTGATCGAACTGCGCCGTGGTGCCGTCGAAGCCGAGGTTGCCCGCAGGGGGAGTGCCGACCTGGAGCTGCACGCTGGGAATGCGCGGGTCGTTGGCGGTACGGTACCGCAGGCCGTGACCTCCTTCCCCCTCGGCGACCGAATAGCGCTTCGAGATGTTGTCGGCGACGAACACACCGTTGTTCTCGCGCGTGGTCGTTTCCGAGTACCCCAGCTGATAGGCGAAGCTTGTCAGCACACTGTCGACGGTATCGCGCGCCGCCACGACGTCGCCCGTGGAATCGCGGTCCAGCAACGCTCGCGCCAGGCCGATCCGCGCCAGATTTTGCACGATTCTGCGCGACCCAGACGATACACCGTTGACAGCGGCGTTGGCGGCTTTCAGGGCTTGTGTGAATCGACTCACCGCGGTGTCCAGCATCTCCCGCGTGGTCAGCGGACTCCCGAACACCAGGGAGCCGTCCGGGTTCGCCGTGCTGAACGGCACGCCCGAGCACCAGTTCTCCGCGAACCACAGGTACGTATACCCCGACAGGCTCAGCATCTCTGAGAGTCCGGTGTTCGCCGTCGTATCCGCCAGGGCGCGGTACCGGCTGGCGGCGAACTCCGTTGAGCGTCGGGTGCGACTGAGGGTACGGAACCACCCGGCGAGCGTACCGTTCGTCAAGAGGATCGCCCGCCGATCGATTTCGATCCGGGTCGGGAACGTCTCGGAGTTGATCCATTCATCGGCCAGGAGGCCGCTCATCATGATGATTCCCTCGGTGCCCGAAGAGCCGTCGGCTCCGGAGCCGCCGTAGGAGAGAGCAAAGTCGCCGATCGCCGCCGCCCGGATGGTCGGCAACGTCGAGGCGCCCTGCAGGTTGTCCGGCGTGATGATGTCCGGGTCCGTCACATCCAGGCTGCACGCGGTGACGGGAAGCGCCGCCACCACCGTGAGGAGCGCCAGCCGGAGCCAGGGCCGGGCGCCGCGCTCGTCGGGGTGCGCAAGTCCGAGCTTGGTCATGGTCGGTTCTCCGGCTCAGAAGCTGACGTTGATTCGCGCGATCCAGTAGTGGATCGGCGGCTGGGTCAGGAATTCCAACTGGGTGAAGTTGGCTTGGCCGGCCTGATTCACTTCGGGGTCGAACCCCGGATAATGTGTCCAGGTCGCCAGGTTCCGTCCCGCGATGGTCACGCTGAGCGTCTTCGCCCCGACCTGCCGGGCCAGTGACGCCGGCGCGTAATAGGTCAACGAGACTTCGCGCAGTTTCAAGAAGTCCGCGTCGAAGATGTAGCCGATGGGGTCCCCCAGGGCGACCGCCGCCACCGCCTTGGCCTGGTCGCCTAACGGGGTCCGGGGGTCGGCCTGTTCCTGGCACACGCTCTGCCGGCAGCGGAACTCCGCGGTGAGGTCATACAAGCTCATCCCCGCGCGGTAATCCAGCGTGGCGGACAGACGGAACCGATCCTTCCAGGAGATGCCGGTGTTGAGGGACGCTCCCTGCGTCGGCAGGGCCGAGCCGAGAAAAGAGAACACGGGACACGGCTGCGATGCGCTACAGCCCACGCTGAGGCTGTCGACGTCGAGGACCACCTCGTTCTTGGTGATGATGCCGTCTCCGTTCGCGTCATTGTAGCTCAGGATCTTCTGCGCCCAGTAGCCGCCCAAGGGGTACCCTTCCACGTGCCGCTGGGGGAGAAAGTTGATGGCCGGGATGTCGTTGCCCAAAAAGTCCTTGCCCAGGTCGATCAAGCGGTTGCGGTTGCCGAAGGCGGAGAGCGAGAAGTCCCAGGCCGCCGCCCCGCGGGAGAACTGCCCGCTGAATGTGATCTCGACGCCTTTGTTGCTGACCTGCCCCAGATTGTAGAACTGGGCCCCCGTCACGCCCAGCGAAGGCGCCAACGGTCGGTTTATCAGAGCATCCCGCGAGCTCTTCGAGTAGAACGTCACGTCGAGGTGTAACCGGTCGTTGGCCAGGTCCGCGTCGAAGCCTCCCTCGGCTTCCGTCGTGCGTTCCGGCTTCAGATTCGCGTTGCCGAGGTTTCCCACGGAGAACGCCGGCACGTCCGTGCCCCCCACGAGCGCAACCACGGGGTTGAAGAACTGCAGCGCGTCGGTCACGCCGGGCTGCAGGCCGGACTGTCCGTACACGAGGCGCAGCCGCAGGCTGTTCAGCCATCCCGCTTGCGGGAAGAACGGTTCCTCGGACACGACCCAGGAGGCACCGACCTTCGGGTAGCTGATGAACCCGAAGTTCTTTCCGAACGCGGAGTTCTTGTCCCGGCGCAGCGCACCGGTCACGAAGAGGCGATCGTGAAGCCCGATCTGCTCCTCGATGAACGTGCCGAGGGTCCTGGCGTCGGACTGGTCTTCGCTGACCGCCGGAATCGCGATGCCCGCGAGCGAGGTCGTGCCGGCCGCGAGCTTCCGCCCGGAGGCGAGCACGACGATCGACTTCTCGCGGAACCACTGGAATCCGATCGTCGTGTTCGAGCTGATCGCCGACGTGAGCTGACGCCGCGCCGTCGCGCTGAAGTTCGACGTGACGTCGAACAGCTGCACCGGGTCCGCCGCGCGACTCCCGTCCAGGGAGCTTTGGTTGAGGGGGACCTGATTCGGTGCCAGCGTGCGCTGGTCCAGACGGTTGGTGAAATCGAGTCCGATGACCGCCCGTGCGGTGAGCCAGGAAAATGGCGTCGCGTCGGCGCTCAAGCTGCCCGTGAACCGGTTCACCGTCTGATCGGTGCTGATCTTCCGGACATCCGTCGGCTGCAGGAAGCCCCACCCGTTACGATTGAACGCGCTAGTCAGCAACCCACTGCCCAGGTAGCCCAGCGCATTGTTGTCGTTATCCGGCAAATGCAGGTCGCTGTTCGAGTAGCGCGTGTTGACGGCGACGTCCAGGCCTCTGCGTACCCGGTTGTGCACGTTGCCGACCAGGCTGATCCGGTTCATGTAGTTGTTCAGGAACACGCCGAGCTCATTCTCGAAGTGTCCGGCGAGATAGAAGGTCGTCTGCTCGCTGCCCCCCGAGAGGGAAACCCCATACTGCTGGCGGCTCCCCATCCGGAATGGGCTGTCGTCGCGCAGAGGGTTCAGCGTAAACACGCCGCCGTTCTGGGCACACTGCTTGATGGACACGAGTGGAAGCGTACAAAAGAAGCGCAGCGCGCGGGTCGGATTCGAAGGGGCAGGCGAGACGGTGGTGTCGAACCCGAACCAGCTGTCAGGCCACGTCGTGTGGTCGTACAACGTCCCGCCCTCCACGTACGCGGTCCACTGCGTAGGCCCGGGGCGTCCCTGCTTGGTGCGGACCTGCACGATGCCGTTCGCCGCGGCGGTGCCGTACAACGTGCCCGCCGAAGGCCCCTTCACCGCTTCGATCGCCTCGAGGTCTTCGGGCTGGATGTCGTTGATGCGCGACGGATTCTGCCCCCCCACCCCGACCGTGTTACTGGCGTTTCCGTTGGTGCCGCTGTTGACGCGGATGCCGTCGATGAAGAACACCGGCTCGTTCGACAGCGACACGCTGTTGGAGCCGCGGATGCGCACCCGCGAGCCGCCGCCCGTCGTGCCGCCCGACGGCATCACCGTGACACCCGCCGCGCGGGCGTTCAAAAGGTCCGCGAAGCTCGTCACCGGGGCCTTCTCGACGTCGCCGGCGGCGACCTGCGTCACGTCGTTGGGGATTTCGCGGGCCTTCTGCAGCTGCCCGGTCGCTGTGACGATGATCGCGTCGAGGCCGACGGGGTTGGCCGCGAGCGTGAAGTCCACCGTCGCGCCCTCCGCCGATACCGTCACCGCTTTGCTCTGCGGCGAGTAGCCGATGGCCGTGACCCGCAGTGCAATGGCGCCCCCGGCGCTCAACGTGAGCCGGTACCGCCCCTCGGCGTCCACGGTGGCGCGAATGCCCGTCCCCGCCACCGACACCTGGGCGCCGGGAATGGCCTTCCCCGTGGCATCGATCACGCGCCCGGACACCGACTGCCCCTGGGCCGCCCCCGGCGTCAGCGCGCAAAACAGCAGAGCCACGGCGGCCGCGCCGAGCAGATTGACATGGAGGGATCGCATTGTTGGGGTCCTCACATGGTTCATTGTCGTGGTGCGATTCCGGGAAAGCGGGAACGGGGAAGGAGTGACTGGAGGTCCAACGCAGAGCACCGACGAAGTTCGAGTCATGCCACGTCCTCCTCGGAAGGGTACGCCGCCAAACAACAACCGCGCCGTCACGTCCCGGAGTGGCGGGCCGCCGGCGCGTCGCATATGGTGTTACGTTCCCAATGTGAGCCGACTTTTCTGCGCCCGCAAGTGAGCGTCCGCCGGGTTTGCCTCGCCCCCGCGTGGGCCGCCGCGCTCGTCCTGTGGCCCGGCCCATCGCGGATCGGGCAGGACCCCGACGCTTCGACCGCGCGCAGCCTCGGCCGCCCCGACGCCCCCGTCACCGTCTTCGAGCTGGGCGACTTCCAGTGCCCCGCCTGCCGCCAGTTCGCGCTGACCACGTTCCCCACTATTAAAGAGGAATACGTGCGCACGGGGAAAGTCCGCTGGGTGTTCGTGAACTTCCCGCTCACCTCGCTGCACCCCAACGCCGTCCCGGCCGCCGAAGTGGCCATGTGCGCCGCCCGCCAGCAGCGCTTCTGGGACATGCACGACGCCCTGTATCAGCGCCAGCCGACTTGGGCCGGTCAGGCCGACCCCGGCCCGTATCTCCTGGCCGTGGCGGACACCTTGGGGCTGGACCGTACCGCCCTCGCCGCCTGCCTCGCCGCCCGGGCGACGCGCCCCGCGATCCGGCGCGACGCCGACCAGGCGGCGCGCATCGGCGCGCGGGCGACGCCGACGTTTCTCATCGATCACGGCTTCCTCGAGGGGGCCGCCGGAACGGAAGACTTCCGCCGCATCCTCGATTCCGTCTACCTCGCCAAGACCCGTACTCCGCGCTGATGGCTGCCCTACGGCCGTCGTTCATCTACCGGCTGAGCCTGAGCCTCGCACAGCGGGCGGCCTCGCTTGCCGCGCGGTTCGACCGCAAGCTGGCCCGCGGCCTCGACGGGCGGCGTGGCCTCACCCAGCGGCTCACGACCTGGGCGCAGGCGAGCCGCGACCCGCACCGCCCCCTGGTCTGGGTCCACGCCCCCTCGGTGGGCGAAGGGTTGCAGGCCAAGCCGGTCCTCGAGTCGCTGCGGGCCGCGCACCCCGACTGGCAGCTCGCCTACACGTTCTTCTCGCCGTCGGCGGAGCGGCTGGCGCGCACCCTACCCGCGGACGTGATCGACTACCTGCCGCTCGACCGGCCCCGGGAGGTGCGCGCCGCGCTCGAGGCGCTGCGCCCGGCGGCGCTGGTTTTCAGCAAGCTCGACGTGTGGCCCGAGCTGACGCTGGCGGCGGCGCGGCAGGGCGTGCGGCTCGGCCTCATTTCGGCGACGGTGGCGCCGCACTCCTCGCGGCTGCGCTGGCCGGCGCGGCAGTGGGGACAGGCCGCCTATCGCGCTCTCGACCGCATCGGCACCATCAGCGACGAGGACGCCCGCCGACTGCAGCTCCTCGGAGCGCGGGCCGAAACGATCGAGGTCACCGGCGACACCCGCTACGACAGCGTGGCGGAGCGGGCGGAGCGGCTCGACCGTGCGCGCGAGCCGTTCGCGCGTCTTGCCGCCACAGCCGGGAAGGACACCTTCACGATCGTCGCCGGGTCCACGTGGCCGTCCGACGAAGCGGTGCTGCTGCCGGCGTTCGCAGACCTGCTGGTCCAGGTTCCGCAGGCGCGGCTCGTCCTCGCGCCCCACGAGCCGAACCCCGATCACCTCGCGGGCATCGCGCAGCGCGCGCTGCAGGTCAAGGTGCCGCGCCCGGTGCGGCTCTCGCAGCTCGAGCACGCGCCGGCCGCCCCGGTCATCGTCGTCGACCGCGTCGGCGTACTCGCCGATCTCTACGCGCTCGGCGACGTGGCGTTCGTGGGCGGCGGGTACCACCGCGCGGGCCTGCACTCGGTGCTGGAGCCGGCGGTGTTCGGCGTCCCGGTGATCGTCGGGCCGCGCTGGGAGAACAGCCGGGACGCGGGGCTGCTCGTCGCCCGCGGCGCGGCGGTCGCGTTGCCGGCGGACGGACGGCATCCGCTGCACTCGCAGTGGCTGGTGTGGCACCACGACCCCGCCACGCGGCGCAAGGCGGGCGCCGCGGGACGGCAGGTCGTGACGGAGGGGCGAGGGGCGGCGGAGCGGACCAGCGCGCTGGTCGAAGGGCTGCTTACGGCGAACCGCTCGGACTAGCCGGGGAGGCGGGGGGCACGACGACGCCCTCGATCGTGACGGAGCGCGGCGAGAACATCCCCGCCGTGAGTCCGGTAATCAGCAGGTCGCTCCAGCGGGCGCGCACCCGGATGCGGACGTCCGTCAGCCGTGCCCCGGATCCCAGCTGCCCCGCGAGCACGTCCTCGAGATTCGGCGGGGCGGCCGTCATCAGGCCCCAGAACACGAACACGGGGTGTTTGGTGACGCGGAACGGCGTGCCGGCCGTGGACGGCGTTGGCGCGGCGCCGGCGAGCGACACCGGGACGCCCAGCTTGGTGCTGTCGAAGGTCAGGGCGCAGGCGCCGGTCAAGGCGGCGAGCGCGAGCGGCCAGGCGCGACGCGAATAGGACGTCAAGAGTCTCCCGGGGAAACGATGAGGCGCGCCCGACAACGGCGCGCCCCAAAGGTAGCGGTACCGAGCGTCGATGTGAACCCGCTTACATCCCGATCGGGGCCTTCAGCGCCACGTGGGCGCCGATGCCGATGACGCCGCCCGTTGCGCCGCTGTCGAATTTCTCCGAATCGTATGCGACGTGCACGCCGAACATGCCGAAGCCCAGATTCGCCCCGATGACCCACCCGATGTTCGAGTTGGTTCCGCTGATACCGGAGAACTTGTACCAACGGTTGCTCACGGACAGGTACGGCTCGATGCTGATTCCGGGGGTGGGGACATTTACGGACGCGCCGACTCCGGCGGTGATCCGAGTCATGGCCGAATCGGTGTTGGCGGCGCCCTGCCGAGCGGCACCGAGCTGGAGGTTGATGGACAGGGGAATCAGGCTGCCCCCGATCACCCGGAACGCCGCGTTGCCGGCGACCGACGTGTAGCTGTCGGGAGCGCCGTCCGGCTTCCAGGTGGTGAAGCCCACGCCGACGGTCAGGTTGGCGAGGCCGAGAGAGCCGCGGGCACCCCACGCGCTCCCCTTGCCAAGGTCGCTATTGGGCTTGGCGTAATCTCCGCTGATCGTCACTCCGGTCCCGCCTTTCGGATTGTTCCAGAGCGGGCTGCCGAAATTCTGCGCCACGGCTGGCGCGGCCGCCACGGCGGCCAGGCCCAGCACGATCGCTGCACGCTTCATGTGTTTCCTCCGCACGTGTGGGGGGCGGGGCCGGACTGCCCGGCCCCGCGATGCCGCGGGCCTACGGTAGGAAAGCGCCGCGGCGAAGTCAATGGTGTGTCGTCTCAATGCACCCACACGGCGCCGATCGACACACCCTCGACGTCCCCCAGCCCGGCGCTGATGCGGGCATCAAACGACGGGCTGAGCCGGAGGTCGACACCGAGCCCCAGGGCGAACTGGAAGTCGGAATTGCCGCTGCCGGCAAAGAAGAAGGCCGTCGGCTGGACGTAGGGCACGAAGCTGACTTGCGATCCCTGGGGCTTCACCCGGCCGCCCAGCGACAAGCCCACCGGAACGATCAGCACCGAGTTGCCGCTCACCAGGTTCGCGCCGATGCCGAACACGAGCGCGCCGTCGAGCGGAAAGTCCGCGGTCTTGTCGATGACGCGCTCGCGCGCTTCCACGCCGAGCAGTGCCACGCTGCTGGCCCCGCCCCCGGGCGTGAAGATGCCGCCCTTGAACCCGATATCGAATTTGCCGCTCGCCATCCGGTACGCGCCCTCGAACGCCGTGCCGCCCCCGTTGGGGAAGCTGAGCAGGGCGCCGAACTCGGCGCGCGTGAACGCCCGGTACGGAGCGTTGAACGTCGTGGTGCCCGTCGCCTGCGCGACCGCGCCGGCGGCGCCGGCGGCGCCGGCCGCGGCCAGGGCCAGAACGACTGCGATCATGCGTCGCATTGCCGTCTCCAGGTTTTCCGGTTGTGGTCGGTGCTTCCAGGGTACCCGCGCGCGGGAACGGCGTTCCGCCGCGCGACGACCCAATATAAGAACACGTCGCCCGGCTCCAGTCACGGAGCCGGGCGGCGCCGCGTGTGACCAAGGTCACACGGGTCCGGGGTGTGGCGGAGTTACTTCGATCCGAACCGCACGCCGACACGGATCGGCAGGAACGTGGTCTTGGTCCCGCTGGTGCTCACGCTCATGTACTTGCCTTCCACGAACACTCTGGTCCCGCCCGTCCCCACTTTGAAGGCGACTCCGGCGCCACCGCCGAATCCGATCTTCGACTCCGAGACCGATGCGCCCGTCACCGAAACCTTGACGTTGTAGTACCCGAGGCCGGCGAGGATGTACGGACGCGCCGAGCTCGCGGTCTGGCCGAACGCGTACACCACGTCCGCGCCGCCGCCGAGGATCTTGGTTTTGTGCGGCCCGACGCCCGACTTCTCGCTCGTCTGGCTGTAGCTGCCTTCGATGCGGATGCCGATCGGCTGGGACGCGAGCCAGTAGGTCCCGTCGACGCCGCCGATGAACCCCGCCTTATCCCCGTCCTTGTACGTGCCC
>WNGD01001858.1_pt1 | contig 22529 bp, 20 predicted proteins | sample 5400671 | NCBI WGS metagenome assembly WNGD01 (sample SAMN13153369, study PRJNA577476) | soil metagenome | isolation source: 40 cm soil or saprolite under grassland replicate 2 | place: USA:California | collected 2016-06-15 | reverse complement strand
TCTGCGCGCTGCGCTGCGCTTGATCGGCCGACGCATGCGCTCGGGCTGTCGCATGAACAAGCGCAAGAAACACCCGAATTCAGCCCAATTGCTGGAACAGGAGGCGGTCGAATGGGCCTTAAGTTGGTGCGAATAGGGCGATCCCTTGCGGTCGCCCTGCCGCATGGCACTCTGTGTCTCATTCGCCAACAATATCAAATTGCGTTAGAACCGGTATCCCTGTTACGGGCCAGGAGTGAGCGCTAACGTTGCCATCAACTGACCTTGCAGATAGGCGGTAAGGACACCAGCTTCCCCTGCGACAGGATCAATCTGTCCATCGCCATTTATATCCACTCCGTGATAGACATCATCAGCAAGCGTCGCGATCTCTTGTGCTTTCGCCAGATCAGTGGGGCTTGCAATCAGGTGCAGCGCATCTTGCTCAATCGTGGTTATCCATCCTTTGATATTGGAGAGCGCAATCGCCATCAGCCTCGCATGCAGGCGCATCGTGCTTGTGGCATCGGGTTGGGTGACCGCAAAGGTGGCATGTTCTGCCGCACTAGCCAGGTAGCCGTCTTTACCCAGCAGGCCAAACCCATCACCGGTCATCGTCACATGCTGGAGGCCGCACGTTTCGGCTAGCGGATGATAGTTTGGCCCTCTCATCCCTTCAATCAGATCGATCACACTTTGGGCCGCACACTCGATCGCGTTCGCATCCCTGCTGGACGCGATCGTCTGCAGGACGTCGGCCTGGATATTTAACAGGTGCGTTTGCTGGAGAACTCCTACCAGAAACCCGATCTTCCCAGGCGTTGCGGGAAAACTGACGAGCACGTGCCGGATATGCGCAAAGGCTTTGAGGGGGAACGCGCCGGTGAGGACCACTTTGCCCGTTGGCAACTTGACCGCTCCTTGTTCCAGGGTGATCTCGAGTTTATCTCCCGCGCTAAGCAGATTCGTGCCTGCCTGCCCATTGCTGCTATCCCCGGAATAATGGAGTATAAAGGCCTGATCCTGTGCAGTCAATGTACCTAATGCCATGACCTCTTCACTCTGATTGTTGATGAACCAGGCAGCATACTGGGAGCCAGCGGGAGGGGCTTCCAGACCATGGACAACGATGCTTAGGGTACCGGTGTGCCCCGCTGGTCCATTCTGACCGTCAAAGAATATCACCTGCCCTGTGGTACCAGAGGTCCCACTGCTCTTATGTGAGAGCACTGTGATTCCGATGGCGCTACTCGCCACAACGAGGAGCATAATCAGAGCCGCGATCAGGATGGAACGCCGTACATGCTTACGCTGAAACCTGTGCTGCAATGCAGCCCGGCGCACATCACGCCGGCCAAGAAGATTTGATTCTGGAGTGGTGGACTGAGCGTGTGAGGTAGGCGTCTGGAGCACTGAACGTGGGGGACCAGGATCACGATCGACGACGGGCGACCCGTTAACTTCCAGGTCAAGTTCTGAAACCTGGACGTCTGACAGTGACGCAACCGCATCAAGCGGTTGCGGGTACTGCCCGGCAGGCGATGAGGGAATGATAAACGGCACACGCATCCTATTGCCGGGAAGCACATTCCGGTGATAGGCATTGGCAAGCGACCCCGGTTGGCGGAAGCGTTGTGCCGGATCCTTGGCTAGAGAGCGGGCAATGATACTATAGAGGCCTGCTGGCAGATCACTGCGCAACTGGCTGAGTGGCGGAACGGGAGCGTACATATGCTCCTGGGCGATTTCGTCAGGTGTGTTGCCGACGAAAACTGGAGAGCCGGTTAGCATATGGAAGAGGACCGCCCCAAGCGCATACACATCGGTATAGGCACCAACAGGCTTACCATGCAACTGCTCTGGGGAGTACACTTCGCTCCCAATGTAGAGCATATCGACCTGCGTATCTTGTCTATTCAACATGAGCAGACCAATCACCCCAAAGTCTGCGACGACGAGGTGCCCATCGAGCCGGATAAAAATGCAGTCGACCGAGAGGCTGCCATGGAGCACGCCATGCTGGTGGGCATATTCCAAAGCAGCGGTGATCTGATCCAGGTAGCGACCAACCGTTAAAACGTCAAGGGGCCCGCTCTTGGCAAGACGAGCATGCAGTGACCTCATAGTGATATGGGGCGACACCAGGTAGGGGATACCATGATAGATTCCGTAGTCCAGTAGAGGAAGGATATAAGGATGTTGAAGAGCGGCCATCTGGCTAGCCCGGTATTGAAAGCGCTCGAGTTCGTCGTCGTGATAGGTTGCGGCGTGGTTCGTTGGGCCAACCAGGAAGCGAAGTAGATATGCAGTCGCTGCAGAACTGGTGCGAGCGAGAAAGGCAGGTCCTATCTTGCTCTGCCCAATGAACTGTTCCAGACGATAGTCTCCAAGTGTTGCTCCGACGAGCTGATCAAAGGTATATCCAACGGTCATGTCCCTTTTACCTTCTCTATACTCAAGGTCAAATCTCCCCATTCTTGATCCATTATACCTCCTCTTTTTCTACTACATTCCTGGCACCTGCTTCAGCATGAACCAAAATGGCTATATACGGAGAATGCATATGCCAAAAGAAAGTGTTAGGGAGATGACTGGAAAGGATGGGAGCGGTTCAGATTATTGCATAAGGCATAGACATGGCAAGAAGGTATTCCCTACCAGGAGCAAGCGCAAAACCTTTTTATCACCAGGTATAATAGAAGAAAGAAGTGTGCAAACACTCTACAGGGCACACACACAAGGAGAAAACGGAGATAAAAAATTTATCGCGCAAAATGAGCGCTAGTTGCACCATATTCCTGCTAATACAGCCTCCAAAGCCAACTCCCAATCTGGCAAAAAATAATTACCGCGCAAAATGAGCGCTACTTGCACCCTATTTAATAGAGGAAGGAATGTGACAATGGAATACCTTTCCCTCATCCTCAAAATTATTAAACATATCGTGAATAGAATGGTAGAAAAACTAGAAAGGCTTCGCATGCATATCCGTAGAGAAGAAACTTATGCTGCCTGGCCTTACAATAGACTACTGCCGGTATTTCAACCGCCGGATCATCTTGATGTTTACGATATACGCACTGCATCTCAAGACGTCCAACTTAGTGTAACGACATTGACAGGTCTCATCAACCGCCAACAGCCGAAGGTCTATCTACTTAGTAATGATGATGCCTCTTTTTGGCTGAATGAAGTCTTTGCGCAAGTGCCTCACGATATTTCTACAGCAAAAGACAGAGATGCGCTCGATGCACTGCTCAGCGTATATCGCAGTTCTGTCCAGGGCTTGATTATCTACGATCCCAACTGTATCGAAAGTATAAACGTTGCCACTACACTTGCGGGCCAGCGTGATAGTATTGTTGTCTCACCTGCGCTGGCAGAAGCGTTACAAGGGCAGCCCCATCACTTGCCGGTAGCGGCAGACTTGCGTATCTATCAATGGAAAAGCCGAGTACAAGCCTATAGTTGGGCAGAGCGCAACCTGCTTAAAGATGCCTCACCAAATCTTGTTGCCGGGCTTGATCCAAAGATTCCAGGTGCTTTAAGGTCATTCCTCGTCGCGACTCGTACTTTTGTTTACTGGCTTGATGCGCGTAAATGGCTTCCCGAAATACTGAATGGATGGATATCAGAGCGCGGGCTGATGCAGCGTATTCTCAGCGCTTTTCCTGCGGGGACAATCCATCTAGGCTGGTTTGTTGATGAAGGCCAGGGGGTGAGATTAACATCGAAGGCGGCAATACCGATGCTGGCTTCCGACTTCTTTTTCAATCTAGAGGTCTGGACGAGTATACAGAATGTACAGGGTGACTACAATGCGGAGGCTCTAGGCCTGGCGGGGGCAAGCCCCGCCAGGCCCCCCACACCCGATAAGCAACCTGCCCCCGCCTGGCAACCCACAACCGCTAGGCAAGCGAGGGAGCCAAAGGCCTATGTTTCCTTCACCATCAGTGATGGCGATAACTTGCAGTATTGCCAGCATCGCATGGCTCGATTGTGGCAAGAACCTGTTCGTGGCAGGATTCCCATTGGTTGGACGATTTCGCCTGCCCTGGTACAGGTTGCCCCTACGCTGGCAGCGTATTATATCCGTACAGTTACTTCCAATGATGAACTGGTGGCAGGGCCGAGTGGTGCGGGATATATGCTACCTTCGAACTGGCCCGGGGAGCACTTGCCGGCGTTTCTACAATTGACGGGCGAGTTGATGAAATCGATGAACCTGAATGTCATCGAAGTACTGGATGCAAGTTTAGGGCCGAGCATGGCATTCAAGAATCCAGGGTTGCAGGAGGACTACGTAAAGGCATTAGCACCCTTTGGGGTTCGAGGGATATTGAGTGGTTCTGGACAGGTACAGTCAAATTGGAGGAATGTATCTGGCGTGCCGGTTTTACAAAATCTCGGCCTCGCGGGAAGTGTGGCTAAGGCAGTCACCTTGATCAGAAATGCTACTCTTCAGTCGGCAAATCAGGCTTCTCCGCAGTTTTTGAATGTCTATATACTCGCCTGGTCGATGACGCCCTCGGATCTTCAACAGGTGATAGAGCAGCTTGGGAGTGAGTATGAGGTGGTTACACCGGGGAGGTTGCTGGCGATGATTAAGTAGGGTTCATCAGGCTTTTAATTCGTGTGGAAATCAACTACAATAGAACTGGAAGCTGCGCTATTTGCTTGAATAAGCAAGGAGGGTTCGTCATGAACATTGCACAGGGACTGGCACACGCAAAAAAGATTTCTGGAACCCATCAGGCAGTTGTTTGTGGAGAGACACGTTACACCTGGGATGAATTTGACCAGCGCACTGACGCCCTTGCTCGCGGCCTGGCATCCCTTGGGATACTGCGCGGAGATCGCGTGGCTGTGCTCATGCTCAACTGCCATCGCTACCTCGAACTGTATTATGCATGCGCACGCATGGGAGCAGTGATTGTGCCTCTCAACATTCGCCTCATACGCCCGGAAATTGTGTACATCCTCAATGATAGTGAATCAAAGGTACTTGTTGTAGACAAAACGTTTGCTGGTCATATCACCGGGCGTGATACTGTACCTTTCATAGAAAGTGTTGTCTTCTGTGGGAATGAGACCCCCGAAAGCATGATCAATTATGACGATGTAGTGAGCAAAGGCTCGCATATGCAAGAGAGTGTCGACCAGGAAATGGAAGATGAAGACCTGGCCGGGTTGTTTTATACAGGAGGCACTACAGGTCGCGCCAAAGGTGTAATGCTCTCGCATAAAAATATCATGTCCAATGCAATTAACACCCTCATCGCAATTAGCGTCACAAAACAGGACAGGTGGCTACATGCCGCGCCTATGTTTCACTTCGCTGACGTTGGTGCGGCCTTTGCGCTGACCATGCTTGGTGCATGCCATATCTTCATTCCTATATTTAACCCCTTACATGTATTACAGGCTATTCAAAATGAAAAGGTCACTGTCACCGTGCTTGTTCCTACGATGGTTCACTTGATGCTCAATCACCCTGACGTTGATAACTACGATCTCTCCAGTTTGAGACGCCTCGTCTGTGGGGCCTCGCCCATGCCAGTGGAATTGCTCAGGCAGGGCATACAAAAGTGGGGACAGATTTTCATGCAGGGTTATGGTATGACTGAGACATCCCCTTTACTTACTGTGCTGGATCCTGCAGACCACATTCTGGATGGTGCACCTGAGCAGGTACGTCGACTTTCCTCGTGTGGCAAAGAGATACTCGGTGTAGAGGTGCACGTGGTCAATGCCGAGTTTGAAAACGTGCATCCTGGGGAGGTTGGGGAGATCATTGCGAGAGGGCCTAATGTGATGATGGGCTATTGGCGTATGCCGGAGGCAACCGCTGCTGCCATTGTAGATGGCTGGATGCATACTGGCGACCTGGCAACTGTAGATGATGAGAATTTTATCTACATCGTCGACCGGGCCAAAGATATGATTATCTCCGGCGGCGAAAATATTTACTCCGTCGAGGTAGAGAACGCCCTCTACACGCATCCTGCCGTGCTTGAGGTTGCGGTAATCGGTATTCCACATGATGTGTGGGGTGAGGCGGTGCACGCCGTGGTGGTGTGTAAACCCGGTATGCAGGTGACGAGCGACGAGTTAATCGCCCACGCCCGCACGCAGATTGCTGGTTATAAAGTACCTCGTAGTATTGAATTTTCACAAGATCCGCTTCCCAAGAGTGAAGGGGGCAAGATTCTCAAGAGAGACCTGCGCGACAAGTTTTGGGCTGGCAAAAGTAGAAACGTAAATTGAGTTAATAGATTTGGAGACATATTGGATGCCCGAACCAACACCAGAGTTCAAGCAGCAGCTACGAGAGGCCTTTGCTTCGATACAGGTTGGGCAGGTCTTCACCTTTCAACGTACCTTTACAGAGGGCGATGTTGCCCTCTTTTGCGGTGTGACCGGCGATTTCAACCCATACCATATCGATGAAAAATTCATCCAAAGCAGTTGGTTCGGGCGTCGGATCATCCCTGGCCTGCTCACAAGTAGTATGATCACGCATATTGGCGGTATGATCGGCTTCCTTGCTACAGAGATGCACTTTCACTACGTCGCTCCGGTCTATATTGGCGACACGATCACCTGTACTGTGACTTTCACGGAGAAGGACGAGGAGAAGCGATCGTTTAATGCTATAGCCAGTTCTGTGAACCAGGATGGCTTGGAGGTACTCCAGTCATGGTTCAGTGGCTTTCCCGCGCAGGTGAGGTTGGCACGCTAAAAATTGAGCAAGGGGAGGAACAGCTATGCACGTTGATCGAATAGACCATCTTGTGTTTACTGTGCGTGATATCGAATCAACATGCGACTTTTATGCACGTGTGCTAGGAATGCAGGTGGTGACATTTGGCACTGGTTGCAAGGCACTGCAGTTTGGGCAGCAGAAGATCAATCTGCATGAGGTTGGGAAAGAGTTTGAGCCTAAGGCTTTGAAGCCTACCTCTGGGTCGGGTGATATTTGTTTTGTTACACAGATTCCTTTGCAGGAAGTAGTGGAGCATATGCGGTTAGAGGGTGTTGAGATTGTAGAGGGGCCTGTGAGGAGAGAAGGGGCAATGGGGCCAATTGAGTCCGTTTATATACGTGATCCGGATGGGAATTTGGTGGAACTAGGGAAATATGTTAAGTGATAAAATCAGGCGAGAAGAGTTACAGATCGAATCGAAAGTGAGACCGTGTATGGTGCAATTTCCTGAACATTTCCGCTGGGGTGTGGCAACGGCTGCGTATCAGATCGAGGGCGCTGCCAACGAGGATGGGCGCGGCGAGTCCATCTGGGATCGGTTTAGTGCTACTCCTGGAAAAGTACAGAATAATGATACTGGTCTGGTTGCCTGTGACCACTATCATCGCTATGTTGAAGATGTACAATTGATGCGCGAATTGGGAGTAAAGGCCTATCGCTTTTCGATTGCATGGCCGCGTATTCTTCCAAAGGGTAGGGGTCAGGTTAATTCTGCTGGGCTAGATTTCTATGACCGTCTTGTGGATGCGTTGCTTGAATCCGGGATTGAGCCCTGGGTCACGCTCTATCACTGGGATTTGCCCCAGATATTGCAAGACGAGGTAGGTGGTTGGGGCAGTCGTGAAACAGCGTATGCCTTCGCAACGTATGCTGATATAGTGTCGCGCCGCCTGGGCGATCGTGTGCAGAACTGGATCACGCTCAATGAGCCGTACGTCAGTTCCTTCATGAGTTACGAAACAGGTGAAATGGCTCCAGGACTGAAAGACGCTCGTTTAGCCTGGCGGACCTCTCACCATTTTCTGCTGGCGCATGGACTAGCAGTACCACTACTGCGCGCTAACGGTGGTTCCCAGACGCGTGTGGGCATCACTCTCTCCCTCACTCCTGTATATGCAGCCACAACTTCGGCGGAAGATCAGTTAGCGGCGCAACTTGTTGATGGAAGAATGAACCGCTGGTTCCTTGACCCCGTTTTTAAGGGAAGCTATCCTTCAGATCTACTGGCACTGCTGGGTAATATGGCACCCACGATTGAGGTAGGAGATGCCGAAATTATCGCATCTCCGTTAGATTTCTTGGGAGTCAACAACTACTTTCGAGCGATGGTCAGGCAGGGACCGGGTGGTATACCTGATGATATCAAGTGGGTATACCCCGAAAATGCGGATTATACTGATATGGGTTGGGAGATTTATCCCAAGGGCTTATACGACCTGTTGGTGCGCCTCCGTCTTGAGTATTCCATCCCCCGCTACTTCATCACTGAGAATGGCGCTGCTTTCCCCGACACGATAAGTGAAGATGGTCATGTACATGATCCAATGCGGGTGAACTATCTCCATGACTATTTGCTTCAGGTGCATGCTGCAATTGTAGAAGGTGTACCGGTCGATGGATATTTTGTCTGGTCGCTAATGGATAACTTTGAATGGGCATTTGGCTATTCAAAACGCTTCGGCATAGTGTATATAGATTATCCGACGCAGCAGCGTATAATCAAAGATAGCGGGTATTGGTACCGTGAAACAATTGCGGCGAATGGAAGCAACCTCTGATTGATTGGGTTTGATTTTTACTCACCATCTACGGCTTGGAAAGAAAGAAGTATGAGCGGGACACCAGGGGTCGGAGACCCTCGCACCTCGTAAAGGGACTTGCTGCCCCTTTGAACTCTGCTATGGACGATGAACGGGGATAAAGAGGAGTTATCGTTGAACAATGCTCGTAAGAGTGAAGAGGCACGTCCATCTTCTCGCCGTTATGATGTGGCTATCGTGGGCGCGGGTCTTGTTGGCCTGGCCACCGCACGCGAATTGTTGATCCGCTGGCCAGAGCTGCATGTGGTGGTTCTTGAAAAAGAGCTGACCGTTGCCAGTCAGCAGTCTGGTCATAATAGTGGCGTGATTCACTCCGGCATCTATTATACGCCTGGTTCCCTCAAGGCCAAAGCATGCGTAGCGGGTCACCGAGCTATGCTGGCTTTTTGCCAGGAACAGGAAGTACCCTTCGAACTCTGCGGGAAGGTTATTGTTGCGCTGGACGAGGGAGAACTGCCCCGCCTTGAGCAACTGTACCGGCGTGGAATCGAGAATGGAGTCCAGGGCCTGGAGATGATCAGACCAGAGCGGCTGCGAGAGCTTGAGCCGTATGCTGCTGGTATAAAAGCCATCTATTCACCGAATACTGGAATCGTCGACTTTATAAAAGTAGCTCATGCTTACGCACGAAATATCCAGCAGCGCGGCGGTGAAATTATCACTGGCTGCGAGGTCAAAGCGCTATCCAACAAGGGAGAGCAGGCTATACTCTTCTGCACTCAAACACATGTAAAAGCTTTGGATGAACAAACCGAAATAGAAGCTGGCTATGTCATCACCTGTGGAGGACTCCAGGCCGATAAACTCAGTCAGATGAGTGGTAAAACCACTGAGACCGAGGCTGAGATGCACATACTACCATTCCGAGGTGACTACTATGTGTTGCGCCAGGAGAAAAGGCATATGTTGAAGGCTCTGATTTACCCGGTGCCTGATCCTCGCTTTCCTTTTTTGGGAGTTCATTTTACGAGGAGGATAGATGGCTCAGTCTGGGCTGGTCCAAATGCAGTGCTGGCCTTCGCTCGCGACGGCTACCAGCGCTGGAAGATCAACCCAAAGGACGTGTGGGAGATCCTGAGCTATAGCGGCTTCTGGAAGATGGCAACTCAATATTGGAAGATGGGGTTGGCGGAGATGTACCGCGATTATGTAAAGGCGGCATATGTCAGGGAATTGCAACGTTACATGCCGGAGCTAGAAGCGGGTGATGTACTTCCCGGACCCAGTGGGGTGCGTGCGCAAGCTTTAACTGGCGAGGGTCGCTTGCTGGATGATTTCTTGATCCAGCATGGCGAGAACGTGATTCACGTTCTGAATGCACCCTCACCGGCAGCCACCTCCTCATTAGTACTTGCCCAGATGATCGTTGATGAGGCCCAGCGTAGTTTTGAGCTGGTCCATGAAAGGAAATGAGGTCTGCTTAGAATTACGCAACGGCTGCTACCTCACGAGGGCTTGATGTTCTGATTGAGATGGAAGAAGTACGTCGGGTCATACTTGTTCTTCAGGGTTACCAACCGTTCGTAGTTGGCCCCATATGAAGCCTGTATCCGTTCTTCTCCCTCATTGCCCAGGAAATTGACATAGACACCACTGGTTGCGAATGGCTTCAATGCTTTCCACAAGGTACGAGCCCATTCTGTATGCTGATCCGCTGCGCCTTTATCCCAAGCTGCGATGATGGTTATGACATAAGAAACATCCCGCAACGCAAAGGCTGTCTCAGTTGGATCAACCCGGCTTGCTGCCCCATGAACGTGTTGAATCATTACCTGTGAAAATGGTGACGTCAGGGCCGTGCCATACTCAGCAAGGGTGTCAATTGCCTCGTCGCTGAGTCCATTCATCGTACTCGCTTTCTGGTAATAGTTGCGTCCGTTGGGTACGCCTGCATCAGCTGTCGAGATGACTTTGTATAAGGACTTCGGTCGAATCAGATCGACAAGCGGCGAGCTAAACTTCCTGACAGGCTCGATAAGCCGTTGACCCTCCTCAGGGGATCCACTGTAGCACAGGGTGATCTCAACTGCTGGTAGACCACCGGGCGTGGTCACGAATGATGCGTAGACGGTCAGTTCGTCGGGAGCAGTGCTGCTGTATTCTCGGTAGAAGCGCAAGACTTCCCTGGCTTTAGTTATCGGGTAGACGACCTTCCCTGCAAGTACCGGGCCGACAGGGTGCAATTGGAACTCAAAGGAGGTGACGATACCGAAGTTGCCGCCACCACCTCTCACGCCCCAGAAGAGATCAGGATAGCACACGCTCATATTTGATTTTTTCAGGTGAACCCAAGAAAAGATTCCAGTCTATTGATACTTTACAATCTGAACGTCCAAAAAACGTTACGAAAAGCGTTACGAAAGGATTACTTGCGCACTGACTATTGTTCACGTACAATAACTCTTACAAAGAAGTAACGTCCTCCTATTTGCCACCACGAGAAATCGCAATACAAACACAAGACAAGCGAGGAGCCTTTCAATCATGGTACAGCGCGAAGCGGTAATTGTTGAAGCCGTCAGGACTGCGGTTGGACGCAGGAACGGGCGTTTGAAGGACTGGCACCCGGTGGATTTGCTGGCGGAAGTGCTTTCCACTTTGGTCCAGCGCACTGGCATTGAGCCCGGCCTGGTAGAAGATGTCATTGTAGGTTGTGTGAGCCAGGTTGGAGAGCAAAGCCTAAACGTGGGGCGCAACGCTGTACTCGCGGCAGGTTTTCCCGAGATGGTACCGGGCACCACAGTTGATCGCCAGTGCGGTTCGAGCCAGCAGGCGATTCACTTTGCGGCGCAGGGTGTGATAAGCGGTGCCTATGACATCGCGATCGCCGGCGGAGTCGAGGTGATGACCAGGGTTCCCTTGGGCTCGTCCTATATGCAAGGCCCGGGAGCGCCTTTTGGTAGTCGCATGCTGCATCGCTATGAAAACGGGCTGGTACATCAGGGCATCAGCGCCGATTTGGTGGCTCAGAAATGGGAACTTAGCAGAACTGAACTGGATGAGTTCAGCCTGGAGAGTCATAGGCGGGCCGCACGTGCCACGGCTGAGGGAAGATTCCGCAGCCAGATCGTGCCCATTGAAGTCAAGAACGAGGATGGCACGACGAGTAATTTTGACCAGGACGAGGGTATTCGCACAGATACCAGCATGGAGAAGTTAGCCAGCCTCCAACCCGCTTTCAAGCCGGATGGACTCATTACCGCGGGCAACTCTTCACAAATCAGCGATGGCGCGGCGGCTGTACTTATCATGGAACGTGTAACCGCCGAGCGATTGGGACTAAAACCGCGTGCTCGCTTTGTCGCATTCTCCCTGGCAGGCGATAACCCCATTATAATGCTGACCGCCCCCATACCCGCGACCTACAAAGTGCTGGAGCGAGCGGGACTCACTCTTGATCAAATAGACCTGATTGAGATTAATGAAGCATTCGCCAGCGTCGTACTGGCCTGGCAACGAGAAACAGGTGCTGACCTGCAGCGAGTCAATGTGAATGGCGGAGCGGTTGCCATAGGTCACCCATTGGGTGCTTCAGGCGCACGCCTGACCACCGTCCTCTTGCACGAGCTGGAACGCAGTGGTGGTCGCTACGGTCTCCAGACCATCTGTGAAGGCGGCGGAATGGCTAATGGCATGATTATCGAAAGGATATAGTTATGCTCAACTTCTCCCCAACTGAGGAGCAGGAAGAGATATGCAAACTTGCCCGAAGCCTGGCTGTCGAGCGGCTACGTCCACAAGGACGTGATGCAGAGCGAAAGGGTGATATTTCACCAGCATTGATGCAAACCCTTGCGGAGACGGACATTACGATGCCATTTCCAGAGGAGTTTGGTGGCTCGGGTGCGATTGAGGCCATGACCTACACGCTGATCGCTGAAGAACTGGGCTTTGGGGATGGCGCACTTGCCATGAACATCATCGGCTCTTTGATGGGTCCGGTGACTGTTCTGCTGGCCGGGAACGCATACCAACAACGAGAATACATTACTCCTTTCTGTGACAAGCATGATGGATTTGAACAGCGCGGGAGCCTGGCTTTTGCGGAGCGCACAGGTGGATATACCTTGACAGAAGTAACTGCGACGGCACGTAAAGAAGGTGACAACTATTTCCTCAATGGCACAAAACGCGATGTTATACACGGCTGGGAGTCCATCACGCGTGTGGTGCTGCTGCGTCTGGAGGGCACAGCGGGCAGCGATGGACTATGTGCATTGATGGTTCCGGCTCAAGCAGAGGGTTTGCAGATCAGTGCTGACGTACAGAAACTGGGGCTGGTTGGCGCTCCGAGTGCGTCATATCACTTCACGGATGCGGCGATTCCGGCAGAATGTATGTTGGGTGAACCAGGGAACAGCGGCGTGATACGGGCGGCAACGCTCTATAACATCCTGCGTGCGAGCGTTGCCTGTGGTATGGCTCGCGCTGCCTTCGAATATGCGATGGATTACTCGAAAGAGCGTATTGCGTTTGGGCGACCCATTGTTTCATACCAGGGTATTGCCTTTATGGTGGCGGAGATGGCAATGAAGCTTGACGCGGTCCGTTTGTTGCTCTGGCATGCAGCAACGAATTGGGATCGAACGGAAGCAGGGTACCCGCAAGGGGCACCCCTACTATACTCGATAGATGAACTTGTGCGCGAGGCCGAGTCGGCACAGCACCAGGCAGTTGAGATTGCGAAATCGGCTACAATTGACGCCGTTCAGATTCTGGGCGGCGCTGGTTTTATGCAGGATCATCCCGTCGAGATGTGGATGCGCAACGCGGCAGCGATGGAGTAAAGACGATGATAGATTTTACCCTCAGCAAATCGCAACAGGCAGCTCGGGACTATGCACACCAGGTTGCTTTAGAAGAGATGCGTCCGATCTCCTTGGAATGTGACCGCACTGAGCATATCCCCGATTCTTTCTTCTGGAATATGCAACGGCGCTTCTGGGCAGGCGCTGCAGGCCAGGCCCGTAAGCAGGCTCAAGACGAGGAAGAGAAGCAGGATAATGTGCTCTCGATTCTTTCGCAGGAAGAGATGGCATGGGGTGATGCTGCACTTTCCACAGCCATTCCAGGACCAGGGCTGGCTGCTCCACCCATTCTTTCGCAAGGTACGCTCGAACAACAGATGCGCTTTCTTGGCCCATACATGGATGGGCAACTACATTGGGGCGCTCTGGCGCTGACAGAGCCGGGGATTGGCTCCGACGTGGCGGGTATGTCTACAACGGCTATCCTGGATGGTGAAGAGTGGGTCCTCAATGGTCACAAACACTACATCACCAATGGCGCACGCGCCGATTTAGTTGTGACCTTCGCCACGATTGATAAAAGCCTGGGCAGAGAGGGTATTCGGCCATTTGTCGTGCCTAAAGGGACAACTGGTTTTATCGTTGGGCGCATCGAGGAGAAGATGGGCTTGCGCGCTTCCCAGACTGCTGAACTGATCTTTGAGAATTGCCGCATTCCCAAGGATAATCTGCTCAGTGGACGCGAAAGCAGCAAGAAGGCTGGCTTTAAAGCTGCCATGGGAACGCTTGATGCTACGCGCCCGATGGTTGGGGCGCTGGCGGTTGGTATTGCACGAGCGGCCTATGAAACAACCTGTGAGTGGGTATGCGAGGAATTGCCAAAGGGGTTTCCACCGCAGAAGCGGCACGAGATCGAGAATGAGTTGGAGGAGTTCCGCCAGAAAATCGAGATGGCGCGCTTCCTGGTTTGGCGTGCGGCCTGGATGGCCGACCATCGCATACCGAACTCTAAAGAGGCGTCTATGTCTAAGGCCTATGCCGGGGAGTTGGTGATGAAGATAACGGCAGCCGCGCTACGAATCACAGCTCCTGGTGAGAATTCTGAGCGCAAGCAGTTCATTGCCAAGTGGTTCCGCGATGCGAAAGTGTTTGATATCTTCGAAGGAACGGCGCAGATTCAGCGCCTGGTGATCGCAAGGCGGTTGTTCCCAGAGGTGGATATACCATAATTGGTCCATGCATGATGGAGCATTGGTAGGCTTGCCTGCCAATGCTCCATCATGACCCTACTGTTTCTTTTGTTGTGCGCCTACAAGTTGCGTATCTTCGTCATTCGGCAGGTAGTCTTCTTCTTCCAACTGCTGGAGGTGCAAGATTGTAATACGACTCTCGCGCTTTGGAGGACGGCGGCGCTCCATCAACTCCCGCTTGTAACGGTCCTGCCTGGAATCTGTACGCTTATCACGTAGCTTCCCTCTCACACTTTCACCTCCTCTCCCTCGAAACTGGCGTTCATCTGATTCCGGGCATACAGATTGACTACGTTAAGCAAATCGCTGTGCCTTTCTTTTTTGGTAACCATTCAGCAGGGGGTCCCAAGGAGCCTGCAAGGCCCCTTGGCGGGGTGCGGGGTGTCCCCGCCTTCCTCCCCCACCCTACCGCCGGAGGCGATGCCAGAGCAAAGAAACCTGAAGAGTTACCTTTTTTGGGTGTGTAGACATATCTCAGGTAGTCGCTCGAAATTTTTAAACACACGAAAGGACAATACTTCATATAGTTTTCTCTATCACTGAAGTTTCAATGTTTTGATGAGTGAGGAATCCAGCGCAACACGAGGAAGTTTAGAAGCAAAGAAAATGCTCGGACGAAGCATTACCCGAGCAGCAACATCTATAAGCACAGGAATATAAGCTATCATGCTCTGAAGTTGCTCAATGGATGAGTTCCGCCACTTCGCGCGCATTGCGCAGTATTTACAGATACCTTGTGCATAGAACTCACCCCCTTTACGTTTCTGTACAATCATACTTGCTGTATACTAAGCACCGATAAACCTGAATAGAAGTGTACAAGCAGAGTTTACAAAAGTCAAGAGCTTTTTGGCTTCTAATGTTAAATTTTCGCTGGACTATGATAAACATTGATCTAACAAGATACCAACCAAATCTGCTAAACACAGCATTTAGCGTTAGAGAAGTAACCCTGGTTCGTATATTGTATTAGATAAACCTGGGATTGGTGGATGGCCAATGCTCCTCCTGCCCAAACGAGATGGCATGCTCAGCATGGAAGAGGCCGAGTAGATGGTCACCGCTCCATGAACAACCTCTCTGAAAGAAGAAGAAAAGATGCTTCCGAATAAATCAAAAACTTTAGGGACCGTACCTACACGAAAATATATCAGACGAGCCTTGTTTTGCTTGCTGGCCCTGAGCGCTCTTCTGCTGCTGGCTGCCTGTGGCGACAATAATTCCGGCACAGGATCAGGAACTACACCCACGGCTGGCACATCCAATACCAGTACTCCAGCGACAACTCCTACTCATGCAGGCAATACAAAGACGGTCATGATAACGACGGATAGCAGCGGTTCCTTTGCCTTCAGCCCCACCAGCCTGACGATTAAAGCTGATACGACTGTCACCTGGAAAAATACCACGGCAGTGCCACATACTGTCACAAGCGATGATGGCAAGTCATTTGACTCGGGCTCTTCTACCCCAATAGCCGCTCAAAGTGGAACGTTCAGTTTCACCTTTACTACTCCTGGCAAGTTTGCCTACCATTGCACAATCCACCCATTTATGAAAGCGACTATTATTGTGCAGTAAGGGGGGTGGGTGACAAAGTAAGCGTGTCGTCACTACTTGCAACCATCGTCCACTCCGTGTTAGACTTGCCCAACGAACGAATATTCGCGTGATTTAAAGGAGTGGACGATGGTTGTAGCAATGCCAAAAACAACAATACTGTACTGGAGTAGTGTGCCTAGTCCAAGAGGTTTAATTGTTGTAATGGCGACTGAACGTGGTGTTTGCTGGACAGGAACGCCAGGAACAGCCATAGATGATGGCTTTGCCTGGCTCAGGCGCAGGATGCAGATTGGTCGTGTGATCGAAGGAGAAAAGATTTCTCCACTGCAACAAGCTATGGACGAGATGCGGCGCTATTTAGGAGGAGCGCGCGTGCAGTTCACCTGCCCATTAGATCTTCACGGCACAGCATTCCAAGTCAGGGTATGGGAAGAGTTAACTCGTATTCCATATGGGGAAACTCGTAGTTACAGTGAAATTGCTATTGCCATAGGTCGACTTTCAGCCGCTCGCGCAGTTGGAGCAGCAAACGGAGCTAATCCTATGGCGATAATAGTTCCCTGTCATCGCGTCATAGGCAGCAATGGTACGCTCACAGGCTATGGCGGTGGCTTGCCCACGAAAGCATGGTTGCTGGCGCTGGAGGGGATTCATAATTCTTGAGATTACCGGCTGCGATAGTTGCCTGGCTGTGTCATGAAAATCTTGACCAGGCCTCTAATGATAATAGCGATAATAATGACCTCAACAATGAGCATGACAATCCATACCCAGGTGAGTGGTACGTGTGCCAGGTTGGATGCGGCGTTGGTGTTCAAGGAATCGATAAAAAGCGGCGTCAGAATAATCAGTGGGAATGAAAGCAGTACTAAACAACAGACTGCCACGAATCCTGGCAGTAAGATGCGCCATAAACCCGAATCGCGTAAGTCCTCAGTCTTTGCAGTACCATAGGCTTGTCTGTGTTCAGTGGCGGGTTTCTCCACTGCTACGTTCTGGCTTGAAGTCATGTTATCCATGATGTTTCTCCTGAAGTAGTTAACCTGGCTCTCCCTTTCGGGCACCCTGATTTTGCTTTTCAGTATATCACAGGATGGGGTCTTAGCGTTCAGTCTTTTCTCACTAAACCATAACCAACTTCGGCTTTTTTGAAAAAAATACAACCCATCCTTAACCAGATCATAACCCTCTTGCCCTTCCCAGGGCTATGCCTCTCTTCCATAATTCACCTGGATAACCGACCTTTGTGCAATGCAATTTAAAGTCATATTTTCCAATTCAATTTTAGGAAAGAAGGGTCTATGAAGAACTGGACACTGCGAATCTTAATTCCAGGAGTAATCGTTGCTATCCTGTTGTTAGGTACCTTTGCGCACTTTCAGTCAGGTGCTAGCAATGACTCAGCGCACGCAAAAGCCTCGGGTTACATGAGTCTTTCCCCGCTCCAAAAACGTCTCCTTTCTGGCGTTGTTGCTTCTGAGCTCAATCCAACGAATACGGTAGACCTTAAGGGGAAACCCCGCAACTACTTCCCTACAAGCGATGATGGTTGCCCGCAGAGCCGGGGATCCAACATCAAGGTCAATCAGAACTGCTTGAACGTGACTGATCCAGATCTCCAGGGACGCGGGCAAGCGAACAACGAGACAGCCATAGCGCAGGACCCCAACAACCCCAACCACATCATTGCTACTGATAACGATTACCGTCGAGGCGACAGCAACTGCTATGCTGCCTACAGCTTAGATGGTGGGCAGACCTGGACCGATAGCACCATCCCTATGGGCTTTACCCGTGGGACAGCTTTCGGCGGTGTTGCACGCCAGTACTGGCAGGCGGGCGGCGATCCGTCGATTGCTTGGGACACGAGGGGTAATGCCTACTACAGTTGCCTGGTCTTCCAGCGTGGTCCTGCCGTGACGAATAACCCTGACCAATCAAGCGCTATTTACGTTTTCCGATCAACCCATAACAATGGCGCATCCTGGAACTTCCCGGGTCGCCCTGTTATTGAAAGTTTCAATACCACCTTCTTCCCTTTCGAGGACAAGCCGTATATAACGGTCGACAATCATAAGGGAAGCCCATTCCGAGACCGCGTCTACGTGACCTATACAGAATCGTTGCCGAACGGTACTGTTAAAATCTTTGAGTCGTTCTCATCAGATTACGGCGAGAGCTTCAGCCCGCGTGTCCTCGTAAGCACTTCCAGCCCACTTTGCCCGCATTCTTTAGGAACGCCAGGCAAATGTGACCTAAACGGATTCCCGCAGCCTTTCACCGGCCCGGATGGGTCGCTCTACGTCATCTACTCCAACTTCAACAATGCTGAAAAAGGGCCAAAAGATAACCACGTCCAGATTTTACTCTCGAAGTCGACCGATGGCGGTAAGACCTTCAGCGCCCCGGTGAAGGTCTCAGACTACAACGATCTTCCAGACTGCGCTACCTACCAGGGTGGCCAGGATGCTGGTGTTTCCTGTGTGCCGGAAAAGGGCAAGTCAATGCACTCTGTCTTCCGTGCTACCAACTACCCATCAGGCGCAGTTAACCCTCTGCATAGCGATCAGGTGGTGGTCACGGTGGCCTCATATATCAACATACACTCAAGGGAGTCAAATGGCTGTATACCAGAAGGATTCTCTTCCTTTGGTACCCCCCTGTACACTGGAGTAAAGACTCCAGGTGCCTGCAATAACAAAATCCTTCTCAGTGTTTCGACCGATGGTGGTGCGTCCTTCACCGGAACCACCACTAACCCGAGGCAACTCCCGACAATCAACCAGGCCCCTGGCCAGGCACATACTGATCAGTGGTGGCAATGGGCTGCTATTACGAATAACGGCAGGCTTGTGGTTTCTTACTACGACCGCCAGTATAGCCAGGACGAGTTTAACGGCGACAATGACGTCAGCCTTTCCGGGTCGGTTGGGACAACAAAGGTGTTCAACACAGTGCGAGTAACATCAGCATCGATGCCATCTCCGACAGAGTTCCCCAACTCTCTAGGAAATAGCACCTTCTTCGGTGACTACACCGGTTTGTCTGTCGTAGGTCAAACTGCCTACCCGTTGTGGATGGATACCCGCAGCCCGGACCTGTTCCTCTGTCCAGGCACAGGTGCACCAGGAGTGCCTCCAGCACTCTGCACGGCTTCGGAACCTAACGGTCTTAAGGCAAACGACCAAGACATCTTCACACGGGCTGTGATCGTACCTTAGGACTGAGGATATGTTCGTTGTGAGTTGAAAGAGGCGTTTATCGGATCGTCTCTCAAAACGAAACTTCTTACGAATTACTCTATCGTGAAGAAAGAGGTTCTAAAACTCAAGAGCCTCTTTCTTTTTTCTGTATGATCCTTCTTAAAAGTACTGAGTAGGAGTATAAGAATTATTCGAAGATACTTTCGGGCTGTTATACAGCAATGCCTGGATATCCTGTTCCCTGTACACTGCGCTGGTTGCCAGGGAAGGGATTATGTGCTTTGCCCAACCTGTATTGGTAGAGTACAGCCTATTTCTTCACCATATTGCCAGCTTTGCGGCGCTCCGCTGTCTCCGGGCGGCACATGTAGAAATTGTCAGTATCATCCTCTGAAGCTGAGTGGACAGCGTGCTGTAAGTACCTATCAAGATCCCTTGCGTGCATGTATTCATGCATTGAAATATAACGGAAATACTCGAGTCGCGCAACCATTGGGTCTGCTGCTAGCTCAGGCTTATATCCGTTATGGCATCCAGGCCGAAATGCTGATTCCAGTGCCTCTCCATAGCCAGCGACAACGGCAGAGAGGTTACAACCACGCCTCTTTGTTAGCCGAAGCCTGCTCTGCGCGATCAGGCGTTCCGATGTATGACAACATATTGGTACGCAATCGGGCAACAGTGGCACAGGTAGATTTAATTCCCAAAGATCGTTATCAAAACGTAGCTGGAGCATTTGACTGTACAACAGTGTATGCAAATGGTGGTCTACAGGGACGTAGAATAGTCATACTAGATGATGTTTCCACAACTGGCGCAACATTAGAGGCCTGTGCAGCGCCGCTTTTTGCTGCTGGCGCGAAGGAGGTTTGGGGTCTTGTGCTTGCCCGGCCGATAGTATGAAATAGTAATTATGAATGATACCCTCTACGAGAGAGATAGAAGAGTATGCTATAATAGGCCAGAAAAGAGTCACACATCGTGTGGCAAGTAGCCGGCCTATGAATTTATTGGATGGAAAGCCTGGCGAAGGTAGCCTGGCGGGGGCCAGCCCCGCCACTACATCTCGTCTATCATGGCGATCGTCTTCAAAGATCTAGTAGCAGGTCTTATCCCTGCACGGCCTGATAACTTGTCTGATATAAGAGAGGAATTCCCATGTCAAGTAGTGGGAAATGGTTGCGAACCAGCTTTATCTGGCTCATATTGGTGCTAGCTATTGTCCTGGTCATCGTGGTGTTTTTCCGCCCGTCAACAGATACAACCATGGTTAACGTGTCTACCATCTTGAATGACATCAAAGCGGATATGAGCAAGAATCAGAAGGACCTGCTGTCGGTTTCTACCAATACTATTACACTCACTCGCGGCCAGAATTCGAATAAAGAAGTTGCCAACATCAATGATTCGTTTGATATTACGAAGGTGCTTAAAGACAACAATATTGATTACACTAACAACCAGTTGTTAGTGCTTCAGTACGAGCCTCCCAGTGCGGTGGGCGCATGGCTAAATATCCTGGGTGGACTGATACCATTCATCCTGATTGGCGGCCTGCTCATCTTTATGATGCGCCAGGCCCAGGGTACCAACAACCAGGCGTTATCGTTTGGCAAGAGCCGGGCACGCATGTTTATGGGGAACAAACCTACGGTGACATTCACGGATGTTGCCGGGGTAGAAGAAGCAAAGCAAGAACTGCAAGAAATCGTCGAGTTTTTGAAATATCCTGATAAGTTTGCTGCCCTCGGCGCACGTATACCTAAGGGACTTTTGCTCGTGGGGCCTCCGGGAACGGGTAAGACGCTGATTTCACGCGCTGTAGCTGGTGAAGCCGGCGTGCCATTCTTTAGTATCAGTGGTTCCGAGTTTGTCGAGATGTTCGTTGGCGTAGGCGCCAGCCGCGTGCGCGATCTCTTTGACCAGGCCAAACGTAATAGTCCCTGCATTGTCTTTGTTGATGAGATCGATGCAGTTGGTCGCCAGCGTGGTGCAGGCCTGGGCGGTTCGCACGATGAACGCGAGCAGACGCTTAACCAGATTCTTGTAGAGATGGACGGCTTTGACACTAACACAAATGTAATTGTGATTGCCGCTACAAACCGTCCCGATGTGCTTGACCCTGCCTTGCTACGCCCCGGTCGCTTTGACCGGCAGGTGGTGCTCGACCGCCCCGATATTCGTGGGCGTATTGCTATCCTGCAGGTCCATGCCAAGGGCAAGCCGCTGGAGGGGGGTGTAACGCTAGATACACTGGCAAAGCAGACACCCGGATTTTCAGGCGCTGACCTCGCTAATTTGCTCAACGAGGCCGCTATTCTGGGGGCACGGCGGAATAAGCGCAAAATCGGCATGAGCGAACTCGAAGAGGCAATAGATCGTGTAGTGGCCGGTCCTGCACGCAAGAGTCGCATTATCAGTGAGCGTGAAAAAGCTATTACCGGGTATCATGAAGTAGGTCATGCTCTGGTAGCACGCATGCTACCTAATACTGACCCGGTTCACAAAGTTTCAATTGTAGCACGAGGCCAGGCCGGTGGTTTCACGATGTTATTGCCTACCGAAGATCGTTACCTGTGGAGTAAGCCGCAGTTTGAAGATATGCTGGCGTATGCCCTGGGTGGCCACGTTGCTGAACTGATTATCTTTGGTGAGGTGACGACCGGAGCGTCGAACGATATCGAGCGTGTGACGAAGATTGCTCGCTCGATGGTGACTGAGTATGGCATGAGCAGCCGTATTGGCCCGATGGCTTTGGGCCACAAGGAAGAGCTGGTGTTTCTGGGTCGCGACTTTGGCGAACAGCGCAACTACAGCGAACAGACTGCCCGTGAGGTGGATGAAGAAATTCGCCGTATCATTCAGGAGGCATTTGATAAGGCATATCATGTGCTGCTTCAGAATAAGACTCGCCTGATTATGATCAGCGAGCGCTTGATCAAAGAAGAAACATTAGAAGGCCCTGTTTTCGAGTCGCTCTTCAATCAGCCAATCGACAATGGTCAGTACGAGTCGCCGTCTATTCTTGCGGGTATGCCCCGTTTAGATACTTCGGGAAATTCTGAGCAGGCTCTTTTGCCTGAGCCGGGTGCTTCATATCCTTTGCCTCCGCAATTGCAGCCGCCATACAGCAATAGTGAATGATCGCGGCCGTAGGAGAGGAAGAAGAGATGAAAATTTCCTCATCGGCCAACAGTCAG
>WNGD01001857.1_pt1 | contig 22530 bp, 15 predicted proteins | sample 5400671 | NCBI WGS metagenome assembly WNGD01 (sample SAMN13153369, study PRJNA577476) | soil metagenome | isolation source: 40 cm soil or saprolite under grassland replicate 2 | place: USA:California | collected 2016-06-15 | reverse complement strand
CGGTCGCTTCAGCAATCTCAGCGGAAATGTCCGCGCGGGCGAATTGCGCGAGTGTGCCGAGCAGAAAACTGAGTCCTATTTTTTTAAAGCTCATTTCTTCTCCAGCATCGACTGCAAATATCGCCCCGTATGACTATCGGGGAGTGCTGCGATCTCCTCCGGCGGAGCGGCTCCAACGAGATCGCCGCCACCTTCGCCACCTTCAGGTCCCAAATCGATGATCCAATCGGCGCACTTGATCATCTCCAGATTGTGCTCAATCACAATCACCGTATTACCCGCATTGCGCAGCTTCATCAGCACTTGCAGCAATTTCTCAATGTCGGTGAAATGCAATCCGGTCGTTGGCTCATCGAGATTGTAAAGGGTGCGCCCGGTTGCCTTTTTCGCAAGCTCCGTGGCGAGTTTTACGCGCTGGGCTTCCCCGCCGGAGAGAGTTGTCCCGGCTTGGCCAAGTCGCAAATAACCGAGACCTACATCGAGCAATGAGTTTAACTTTTCCGCAATGCTGGGCACGTTGCGAAAAAATCGCGCCGCCTCATCCACCGTCATGTCGAGAACATCGGCAATATTTTTACCTTTGTAAGTGATCTCGAGCGTCTCACGGTTGTACCGCTGCCCATGGCACACTTCGCATTCGACATACACGTCCGGCAGAAAGTGCATCTCGATTTTAATTAATCCGCCCCCTTCGCAATTTTCGCAGCGGCCCCCTTTAACATTGAAACTGAAACGCCCGGCGTCGTAACCGCGCACCCGCGCTACAGGCAGCTGGCTGAATAGCTCGCGAATCGGCGTAAATGCACCTGTGTAGGTGACCGGGTTTGAGCGTGGCGTTCGTCCAATTGCACTCTGGTCAATCACAATCGCCTTGTCGATCTGTTCCACTCCGCGAATAGCCCGATGCGCGCCCGGTTTTTCTTTCGCATTATAGAAACGCCGAAACAGCGCGCGCCGCAGAATGTCGTCCACCAGAGTGGATTTACCGCTGCCCGACACACCGGTGACGCAAGTCAAACAGCCGAGCGGGAAGGAAACCGTAATATCTTTCAAGTTGTTTTCCGTCGCTCCGACCAGTGTTAGCCAGCCTTCGGATTGGTTGTGAGGTCGCGGTTTGACGCGCTGTCTTGGAACGGAAATTCGCGCGCGGCGAGAAAGATAATCGCCGGTTAAAGAATTCTTCGCGGACACGATGTCATTGAGTTTCCCTTGCGCTACGATTTCGCCTCCACGTGGGCCCGCTCCGGGCCCGAGATCGATGATGTGGTCGGCCGCTCGGATCGTTTCTTCATCGTGTTCAACTACGATGACGGAATTGCCGAGATCACGCAGGCGGTGCAGGGTCCCCAGCAACTGACCATTGTCGCGCTGGTGCAGCCCAATGCTTGGTTCGTCCAGAATGTAAAGCACTCCAGCAAGGCCGGAGCCGATCTGTGTCGCCAATCGAATCCGCTGTGCTTCGCCCCCGGAGAGCGTGCCGCTCTGGCGATTGAGCGTGAGATAACCAAGCCCAACTTCAATGAGGAATTGCAATCGCGATTGAATTTCTCGCATCACATCGCTCACGATAGTTTGTTGCTGCGGAGTTAGCTCGATATCTGAAATAAACCGTGCGGCCGCTTCGATCGTAAGCTCACTGAACTGGTGAATGTTCAATTCGCGTTGATTTCGGTCTTTGATGGTGACCGCGAGGATTTCCGGCTTAAGCCTCGCTCTATTGCATACCTTGCAGGGTTCGCGCGTCATGAACGAGCGAATGCGGTTACGGGTGAATTCGCTTTGCGTTTCCTCATAGAGCCGCTGCATCTGCGGCACGAGTCCCTCGAATGGCTTCGCAACTTTCTGTTGTCCATTCTCGGAGAAGCTCATTTCAATCGGCGTCCCATCGGTGCCGAAGTACAGGGCTTGTTTAAATTGCTCCGGCAAATCGCTAAACGGAACGTCTTCATCGACGTGAAAATGTCTTACCAGCGCCTTTTGCAGATGCCGATAGTATGCTTGCATCCGCTTCGTCCCGCGTCGCCAAGGCGTGATTGCCCCTTCGGCCAGTGTTCTGCCAGGATCGGAGATCATCAGGTCTGGGTCGCAGACCAATTGCGTGCCGAGCCCATGGCAAGCCGGGCATGCCCCGAGATGACTGTTAAAGGAAAAATGTCTGGGAGTTAGATCGCTTAACGTGAATCCCGTCTCCGCGTTTCCATAATCTGTGGAATACCGCAGTTCTTCCCACGCTGCCGCTGGAGTAATGGAGTGTTGGAGTGTTGGAGTGTTGCGCTGCTCATTATTCCGTTTCTCCATTGCTTTATCACCGTGTCGTTCGCGCAGCACAACGACACGGTTCCCGCCCAATTTGAGCGCAGTCTCAATTGAATCTGTCAGGCGCACGCGAATTCCATCGCGAATGAACAACCGATCAATCACCGCCTCAATCGTATGCCGCCTGTTCTTGTTGAGCCGGATAGGCTCGGGGCGATCCAGCTCCATCAGCTGAGCATCAATGCGCGCGCGAACGAATCCTTCGCGCTTGAGCTTTTCGATCACATCGCGGAACTCGCCCAGCTGATTCTCGATGAGTGGCGCCACCACAATGATTTTAGAGCCCGCTTCGTACGCAAGGATCTGATCGACAATCTGCTGAGGCGTCTGGCGGCTCAGTGGCCGGCCGGTAAGCGGATCGTGCGGCTGTCCCACAGCGGAAAAAAGAACGCGGAGATAATCGTAGATTTCAGTGGTCGTCGCGATTGTCGATCTCGGGTTGGCGCCGGCGCTGCGCTGCTCGATCGCAATCGCAGGAGACAGTCCTTGGATAAAATCGACATTCGGCTTTTCCATTTGATCGAGGAATTGCCGCGCATAAGCAGAGAGACTTTCCACGTAGCGGCGTTGCCCCTCGGCATAAAGAGTGTCGAAGGCCAGCGAGGATTTCCCCGAACCACTCAGTCCAGTGATGACCACCAGCTTCTCCCGTGGAATCTCCACATGGAGGTTCTTGAGATTGTGCTGTCGGGCACCACTAATTTTGATAACTTGCGCAGGCATTCTGACGAAGAATGTCGAACCTATCAGTCAAGCACAGCCGTTTCTTTTCTCCAGCAAAATTGCGTTATCGAGAGCACGACAGAGTGCCTGCCCCGGCAAAATTCCGCCTGGGTTGTAAGGATGAAAGTCTCTATCGTAATCCCCTGTTACAATGAAAAGAACACGATCGAGAAGATCGTCGAGGCAGTTCGCAACGCGCCGTTGACGAGCAGAGAGATTATTGTTGTGGATGATTGCTCACAGGACGGGACGCAGACGCTGCTCCGGGAGAGGCTTTCATCGATGGTTGATCGGATCATTTATCATCCGGTCAATCAGGGCAAGGGAGCGGCCCTGCGCAGCGGGTTCGCGGCTGCGACTGGGGATTTCATTCTCGTACAGGACGCAGATCTCGAATACAGTCCTCAAGATTATCCTGTGCTGCTTCAGCCGCTTATGTCAGGCAAGGCGGATGCGGTTCTTGGCTCGCGTTTTATGGGTGGGCGACCACATCGCGTCCTTTTCTCTTGGCACACCTCAGGGAGCCAAGGCAGTATCTGTGCCGGTACCAATTTCGTCACGGTTAAACACTCGGCCGTGCTGAAGAGCAGCAAGCAGCACTAACTTACAGACGCATAGTACGCCTAGCGCGAGCCGTTCGTACCGAGACAGGCAGCGCAAGCCCAGATCACAGCGGATGAGATGCAACATTGTTTGCCGTTCACGCGTATGGCTGGTGGAAGACAAAGAGAATGGCATCGGGCTTGAGTACAGGCTAACGCAACTCACATTGGGCGACTTGGGAACTGTTTCAATGGCAGATTGATCCGCCAGTAGCAAATCGCTATAGGACGCCGGATTGGCTCCATCGCCCGGTGCGAATTGCCAAGCGGGTTTGTGCTGCTGGAAGAGCAAGAGATCTCTGGTGAGAAGGCGGCGAAGATTAACAACTAACTTATCCGGCCGGCGGCGTTATGAGCAGATACATTGCGACCAACGTCAGTAGAAAGTACGGAACAAGCACCGCCGCTCCGGCGTAATCTTTTGCCATACGTTGCCCAAGGAACAGCGCAACGATCCCAACCGCGGAAATGACCGCCCCGTAGAATGCGACAGTTGAATCGCGCAAGAGAATGACGATCACGCACCCAATCGCGCTGAGTGATCCAGCCGCAACTTCCAGAATAGTTATTACAGTGAGCAGAGTTGGTACGATTCCGGCCAACGGACTTTTCGCGAAATGGCTTTTCAGCCACTCGAGGTTGCCGTCCCGGTTGACGAGTTTGTCAATTCCCGACTGAAGGAAAAGAATCGCTAAAAACGCGGAGACGAAGATCCGCATCAGATAAATCGCCTCGGCGAACCTGTGCAAAGTTGGTATCACAAAGGCATCTTAGCTGGAACGATTCAGCTTTGTCGATTCTTGATGCGAGAGAGACCCTACCCTCGAACTGCAGATGACTCAGTGGGGCCTCCGTACGCAAAAAACAGGGACGCGGTTTGACCGCGTCCCTGCTTCGCATAGAACTATTTCGCGATCTTACTAATGACCAACTATGGCGTAGTACGCGAAGTGCAGGTCATTGGAGCCCGGCCCATCGAGGTTGATCCATCCCTGGACCACCGTTCCTGATGGCTGACCGGTATTGACCGTCACGGTAAGCGTGGTCGAACCGTTGGCCGGGACCGTTAAGCTCCCTGGCACATTGATCCGGGTGTCGCCTGCGCTTAAGGTTCCAGCATCATAGATGCTTGGGACAGTTCCGCCGAAAGTGTCGGGTGTAAACTTCGTCACAGAGACGCTGAACGTTTCATCGGTGCCAGTCGGGTTTGACACTGTGATCGCGAGCGACGTCGGATGACCGAGGGTCACGCGCCCGAAACTCGCCGCGGCAGGATCCATCCAACTCGTCGCGTCTGCTGCGATGGAGAGGTTCTCACGCCCTGCACCCTGCGCCGTCGGGCCGATGTCGTGCAAACCGGTCGCGGCATCCTTGACCACCAAGTCGGCGCGGTTCACGAGCGCTGACTTAATTTGCGCAGGTGACCAAGACGGACGCAGATTCAATAGTACCGCCGCGGAGCCAGCAATGTGCGGCGTTGACATTGAGGTGCCGCTGAGGAAGGCCCATGACGAGCCACCGCAATCGACGAAATCGGTGCTAACACAGGAGCTGAGTACGTTGACACCAACCGAGGTCAGGTCAGGTTTAACAGCGAAGTCCACGTTCGTCGGGCCCTGGCTACTGAAGCCGGCCAAAATGTCTTTGTTTTCCGGAGTGATGAACTCTTGGAACGTGGCGTCTGCCGACGCTGTGGTTTCTCCAGATGCCCGCAGCGCTGCCCCATCATTCTTACTGATCATAACAGCCGGCAGGTCATCGTCGAATCCAGCCGTCCTAGCCATCGAAATGGGGTCACCAGCGACGTTATTGATGATGAGAACGGCGATGGCCCCTGCCGCTTTGGCGTTCGCAACCTTCTGGCTGAAGGTGCACGATCCGCGATCGATGATGGCCAGTTTGCCAGAAGCGCCCGGATCGACGCCGGCGCAACCATTGGATTGGGTATCGAACAGGTCATAGGAACTTGCCGGTAGCGCAGCGAACTCCCCAACCGCGGCACCTATGGTCGTGCCGCCACCAGCCGGATAGGTAAACGGCTGGCCGACGAAATGCTGGTTCGTGCTCGCGCCGACGGTGATGACCTTGCGCGCGCGACCGGGGGACTCAAGGGTACCTGCCCCGGGGCCGCTGTTACCAGCCGCAACGGCTACGACCACTCCTGCATCGACCGCGTTGTCGAGCCCGTTTGCCAGCAGATCGTTGTTACCATGGTAGCCCCCTCCCAGCGAAAGATTGAGAATATCCATGCCGTCAGCGATTGCGGCGTCAACCGCGTTGAGGATGTCCTCGCTGCGCGCGCCGTGAGGAAGCTCATTAACGTGGTCGGGAAAGACGTTGTAGTTCCCCAGCCAGGCGCCTGGCGCTATCCCGGACATGTCACCGATGCTGACGCCGTTTACGACGGCAGTCTTGCCAGTCACGCCGGCGGCGATCCCGGCGGTGTGAGTCCCGTGCCCCTCGACTGCCTGCGCATCGAGGCCTTGCTGGAGGGCCTTGTTAAAGAAGACCTTGGCAACAATGACTTTTGGCGAGACATACTTGCAGTCCTGGTCTTGGTGGTGCGAATTGCTATCTGCTGCATCGCACTTGGGAAATCCGGGAGGATAGCTGAAACCAGTTGGATCGAAGAAAGGGTGCGTCTCGTCGATTCCGCTGTCGATATCACCAATCTTAATGCCCGCCCCGGCAACGGATCTGCCACCCGCGGCATTCCAAGCATCCGTCGCATTGATGATCTGGTAACTCTGACTCAGGTTAGGTTGGTAAAGTGTGTTGTATTCGGCGCTCTGCACCATTGGTGCCCCTTTGATCGTGGCCAGCGGAGTCCCATTCAATTGTACCGCGACCGCGTTGAGTGAAATATCATACTCGCTAGTAACCTTTGCTGCGGGCGCGTTTGCTCGGAGCCATTGTTTGAAATCATTCCGTAAATTATTCAACTGGGCGCGATACGATCTTACGACATTGCTGTTGAAATCGATTTTTTTGCCGTGTGGCGGCTTGGTAGAAGGATTCGTACTTATTGGAGCCCCTTGGAGTTGGACAATCGCACTAGAATTGTCGATGTCCTGGCCCTGGGTGAAAGAGTCGGTGTTTACGTTCCGTCGAGACGAGCCGCCTACGCCAAATGCGATCACGCTCAACCCAATCGAAGAGAATATCAGCAGTGTTGCGAAGATTTTTTTCATAGTTTGTTAACGAGTGAAAGTCGAACACTCTCAAAGGTGTCGGATCGTCGGTCAATACGTATTTTGCAGAAAATACAATCTATTTAGTAACAGAAAGGATACATTTGACCGCAAGCCGTGCTGACAAACGGAGTCTCAATGGCCGCGACTTATTCCCCCTGAGCAACGGCGTCAACGAGCTCCTGCCTTCAGATCAACTTCAGCTTCAGCCGGCGTGCCAAACACGTGCGCCCGCCTCTCATCGAATTCGCCTTCCCAGCGCGCGACCACCACCGTTGCCAGACAATTGCCAACTACGTTCACGCAGGTGCGGCCCATGTCCATCAATTCATCTACGCCAAAAATGATCGCAACGCCGATCGGACCCAGACCCGACGGCAAAAAGGTGTTGAGAGTTCCAAGCAAAATCACGAGCGACGCGCGAGGCACGGCGGCCACGCCTTTGGAGGTGAGCATGAGCGTGAGCATCATCGCGATCTGTTGCGCAAGACCCATGTGCCAACCGATCGTTGTCTCGGCAGCTTGCGCTACAAACACGGAGGCGAGCGCCAGATAAAGGGTCGAGCCGTCCAAATTGAACGAGTATCCGGTCGGCATCACGAATCCGACAATGTGCGGCGGCACACCGAACCGCTCCATTAATTCCATGGCTTTCGGCAACGCCGATTCGCTGCTCGTGGTAGCGAATGCCAGCGCAGCAGGTTCACGCACCGCCCGGACAAATTGCCGCAATGGAATCCGCGCAATCGAAACAACCAGTCCAAAGATCGACACGATGAAAATCACGAGAGCCAGGTAAAGAGAGCTAATCAATTTGCCGAGATTCACCAAAACGCCCGGACCTTGTGTTCCGATCGTGTGGGCCATCGCCGCGCCAACGCCAATCGGTGCAAACATCATCACATAATTTGTAAACTTGAACATGATCTGGGACAGGCTGTCCATCGCCCGGATGATTGGTTTCCCTTTTTCCCCAACCGCCGAGACCGCGAGTGCGAAAAGGACGCTGAATGCGACGATTTGCAAAACATCACCGCGGGCCATCGCCTCGATCACACTGGACGGAAAGACGTGCACGATTGTTTCGACGAGAGTCTTCGGATGACTTTGCCCGAGCGTGTTCAAGATCTCAGTGTTCGTGGCGGCGAGAGTCACGCCTGCGCCAGGCTTCATGAAATTGACTACTGTCAGCCCAATGAACAGCGCTGCGGTCGTGACGATCTCGAAATAGATCAGCGCTTTAATTCCCATGCGCCCTACTTTCCGAAGCGCACCAGCACCGGCGATTCCTACCACAATGGTCGAGAACACGAGGGGCGCGATGATCGATTTGATCAGGTTAATGAAGATGTCGCGCAGAAAATAAACTGCATTTCCCCAATCCGGCCGCAGCCATCCGATCATACCGCCGACAACAAGCCCGATCATGATTTGCACCGTCAAAGACGGGCGATACCATCGCCGGCGCGTCCTTTGCGAAACCTTCGCGGTCATTACCATCGTCATTAACACAGACCGGAAATTCGAAACAGGACGCGTTTTAGTTTCTGGGGAGCACTGGCGGCCCGCTTGTTCGTCTTGGCAGCTTGCCAAGACGGTCGGTTTTAAACGGCCTCCCCGGGTGCAAAGATGTTGCCGGCAAGCTGCCGGCAACTACAGGCTGGCAGCGCTGGCAGCCTGTGCTCCCCAAAAACACTCATGCGATGCGTCTAGGATCTTAACTGCGTGCTGTAGTCGGCAGGGAAATCAGTCGATCATCCGCCGGTCGAGTCCGCCGTAAGCATCGACGCGGCGGTCACGCAGAAATGGCCAATGCGTCCGATGCTCGTTTACCCTGTCCCATTCCACATCAGCCATCACAATCTCTTCTTTATCCACCGAACCTTTTGCAATGATTTCGCCATCTGGTCCGCAAACAAAACTTTGCCCCCAAAATTCGATGCCGTCGCCTCCGGCAGGCGCTTCTTGACCGACACGATTTGCCGCAGCGACATAGCAGCCATTCGCGATCGCGTGGCTGCGCTGGATGGTTTCCCACGCGGAATGTTGCGCTGCGCCGAAGTTCTTCTTTTCCGATGGGTGCCAACCAATCGCCGTTGGATAAAAAATAATCTCGGCGCCGCGTAACGCAGTCAGCCGCGCCGCTTCCGGGTACCATTGATCCCAGCAAACGCAGACGCCGATCTTGCCGCGTCTTGTCTGCCACGCCTGAAATCCGAGGTCACCCGGCGCAAAATAAAATTTTTCGTGATACAGCGGATCGTCGGGAATGTGCATCTTTCGATATTTGCCTAGCAATTTTCCATCTGTGTCGATAATTACCGCGGTGTTGTGATAAAGGCCGGCGCTGCGTTTCTCGAAAAGTGAGGCAATAATCACCGCGCCGGTTTCGCGCGCCACTTCGCCCAATGCCGCTGTCGATTTGCCCGGCACTTCCTCAGCCAGCTCAAAGTTTTCGTGATCTTCTGTCTGACAAAAATACTGCGACCGAAAAAGTTCCGGCAAACAGATGATCTGAGCGCCTTTCCCCGCGGCGTCGCGAATGAATTCTATCGCGCGCGAGAGATTCTTGTCCGGCTCCAGCCCGCAGCGCATCTGGATGAGCGCGATTTTTGTCCGTCCTGAATTCATCTCCGATTCTCAGTAACACGGGGCTTTAGACCGGTGTGTGCCCACATGCAAGCAACGGCTGATTACACTGGCTGCTGCCAACACCTGGCTGAAGCCAGGTGTTAATGAAAGCATACTAGCGGCCTACTTTACTGATTCAGCCGGCACGATCTTGATGCTCTCAATCACGACGCGCTTTGTCGGCTTGCTCGGTTCGCCTTGTGCATTTCGCTCGACGGGCGTGTTGCCGATTTTTTTGAGTACATCCTCGCCTTTCATCAGTTTGCCGAACGTGGTGTATTGATGATCGAGCCGGTGCACCGGTGCAAGACAGATGAAGAATTGTGAGCCGGCCGAATCCGGATCAGAGCTGCGCGCCATTGAGATTACACCCGGGTCGTGAGGGTGATCGTTAAACTCAGCTTTGATTTGGTAACCCGGACCGCCTTGTCCGTAACTGTTCTCTTTCACCGGATCTTTAGAATTTGGATCGCCGCCCTGGATCATGAACTCTTTGACGATCCGGTGGAAAATGGTGCCGTCGTAGAAACCCTGGCGCGCCAGTTTTTTGAAATTCTCGATCGTGTTTGGCGCAGCATCAGTCCAAAACTGCACCACCATGTCGCCTTCGCTTGTTTTGATTATTGCCACTTCGTTTGAGGTGTTCATCGGAGGAGTTTCTTTCTTTTCTTCAGCGACTGTCGTTGCAACCAGCGCGGACGCAATTAAGCAACAAAATAAAGATCTCATGTCCGCCAATCGTAATACTCAACGATTAACGTTCAACATTACATAAACCCGTGATCGTCCTGAGCGAAGCGAAGGATCTCACATCAGCTGACTAATCGCGCAATGTACCGAGCGTGATCAGCGAGTCTTTGCAAGGTCCCTCGCTCTGCTCGGGATGACGCTTAAATTGTATTCCTGCAAACTGCGCACCTGAACTTTTCGTTTTTGTAACGACCGGATTCCGTTCGCGCTGGCCAGCGCGGCGCGCACTGTTGTCATGATCGGGATTTTCGCGGCAAGCGCGGCATTGCGAATGACCACTTCATGCTCGCGGGGAATTTTTCCGCTCGGCGTGTTGATGATGAAATTGATATCGCCGTTCTTGATGCGATCGAGAACGTTCGGGCGTCCCTCGTGAATCTTGAAGACCTTGGTCACTTTGATTTTGGCTTTCGTCAATGCGTCTGCGGTTCCGCTTGTGGAAATGATTTCAAAGCCGAGTTTCACAAACTCGCGCGCGACTGGGATCACCGCTTCCTTGTCAGTGTCCTTGACGCTGATGAAGACCTTTCCTTTTTTCGGCAGCGGTGGCGGCGCAGCCATCTGCGATTTCGCGTATGCAAGGCCGAGATCGACGTCCATGCCCATCACTTCGCCGGTCGATTTCATTTCCGGACCCAGCGAAATATCGAGGCCTTCATAGCGCAAAAACGGGAACACTGCTTCTTTCACTGAGAAATGTTTCGGTGCGATCTCCTTGGTGAAACCAAGTTCGCGCAATGATCTGCCCACCATGACCTTTGCGGCGAGTTTCGCCAGGGGAACACCAATTGCCTTGCTAACGAAAGGAACTGTGCGGGACGCGCGCGGATTTACTTCCAGAACATAAACGTCGTCGCCTTTGACGGCGAATTGCACGTTCATCAGGCCCCGGACGTTCAATGCGCGCGCCATGGCTTTGGTCGCTGCGGAAATCTCATCGATAACTTTTTGTGACAACGAGAATGTCGGAATCACGCAGGCGCTGTCGCCGCTGTGGATGCCGGCTTCCTCGATGTGCTCCATGATCGCACCGATCACAGTTGTCTCGCCGTCCGCGATGCAATCGACATCAACCTCAACCGCATCTTCCAGAAAACGATCAATGAGCACGGGGCGATTTGGCGTCACTTCAATCGCGCTAGTCATGTAGCGCCTGAGATCTTCCTCATTATAAACGAGCTCCATCGCGCGACCGCCCAGCACGAAACTGGGCCGCACCAGCACTGGGTAACCAATCTTCTGTGCAATCGCGACTGCTTCCTCGGTGCTCACCGCTGAGCCATTCGGCGTCTGCCGCAGCCCGAGTTTGTCGAGCATTGCAGCGAACAATTGTCTGTCTTCGGCTGTCTCGATGCTCTCCGGCTGTGTTCCCAGAATAGGAACGCCGGCAGCCTGTAGTCCCTGCGACAAGTTCAGCGGTGTTTGCCCGCCAAACTGAACGAGCACGCCCTCTGGTTTTTCCTGGTCGTAGATGTTCAACACGTCCTCCAAAGTGAGCGGCTCAAAGTAAAGTTTGTCGCTCGTGTCGTAATCGGTGGAAACCGTCTCCGGATTGGAATTGACCATGATCGTTTCGAATTCGAGCTCGCGCAGCGCGAACGCGGCGTGGACACAGCAGTAATCGAACTCAATTCCCTGGCCGATTCGGTTCGGCCCGCCGCCTAGAATCATGATCTTGCGTTTGCCGCTCTCGCGCCGCTCGTTCTCGTCGCCGTACGTCGAGTAGTAGTACGGTGTGTAAGCTTCAAACTCCGCCGCACACGTATCCACGAGGCGGTACGTCGGTGCGACACCTAACGAGTTACGTGTGGCGCGGATTTGACTCTCGGTCACGGCAGTCGCCATCGCCAGCTGCCGATCCGAAAAACCGAGTTTCTTCGCGCGGAGCAATTGGAGCACAGGCACCTTGCCTGTGGGGCTGGCGGGCGTCTCGCCTGCCGAATCAAAGTTCGGTTTCAGCACGCCGTCGGCTTGCAGCACAAACTCGCCTTTCCGCAGCCTCGCTTTTTCGGGGTTGCGAACTATGTAACCGCGGTATCGAACCAATTCATTCCAACCGAGCACAATTCGATCGTAACTCTCCTCCTGCCAAAGCCGGCCAGTTCTCTCAAGCAATTGGTTGATTGCTTTGGTCGAAAAAGATTTCCAGGAATGAAGAATGTCTGCGAGCGTCTGCCCCCCGGCCAACCGAACGAGCACATGCACGTGATTAGGCATTACGGCAAACGCATCCAGTACATAGCGGTCACGATCGAAATGCCGCAGCGCGTTGACCACAATTGCAGCCACGTCTGATTTTTTGAGAAGGCACTCGCCGTGTCCTTGGTCGAGCCAATGTTCACGGTCCTCTTGAAATCTCTTCTGATATTCATACTTGGTAACAGCATCCCAGGGTTCGGGATGAAATTTACGCCAGGTCTCGAGTTCTTCTTTCCAGCGGCGAAGGACATCCTGTGGGACAGCGTCGGCGAGTCGAAAAGTCACGAAGTACGTAGCATCACACAGTTCCCAATGTGGCAGGTTACGCCGGTGTTTTTGAACCTTTGCGTGCGGGTCCAGGGGATGAAATTGCGGGGCAGAATCATTCAGCGCGATCTTCGCTTCGGCAGGCGAGCCCGCCTGCCCCACAGGCAAGATGCCTGTGCTACGATTGAGCACGCATGCTTCGTCCACAATCTGCTGCACGTTCCTCAAAAACCATCTGTCGATCTTTGTAAGCTCGTAAACCTCGTTAATCGACGCGCCTTTTTGAAAGGCCTGCGCGATGAAGAAAATTCGTTCGGCATTCGGAGTCGCGAGTTTCAACCGCAGCGTCTCAACATCGACGTCTTTGTCTGCGCCGTCACCCAGCAAGCCGAAGCGCTTGATCTCCAGGCTGCGCAGCGCCTTTTGCAATGCTTCCTTGAACGTGCGTCCAATCGCCATCGCTTCACCGACGCTCTTCATGCGGGTGGTAAGCGTTGCGTCCGCCTGCGGAAACTTTTCGAACGTAAAGCGCGGCACTTTGACGACGCAGTAATCGATGGTCGGCTCGAAGCATGCGGGCGTTTCGCGTGTGATATCGTTTTTGATTTCATCCAGCGTGTAGCCGACCGCGAGTTTTGCCGCGATTTTCGCAATCGGAAAACCCGTGGCCTTCGATGCCAGTGCACTGGAACGCGACACGCGCGGATTCATCTCGATCACGACCATCCGGCCGTTGTCGGGATGAACCGCAAACTGAATGTTAGACCCGCCGGTCTCGACACCGATCTCACGAATTACCGCAAACGCGGCGTCGCGCATCATCTGGTACTCCTTGTCAGTGAGCGTTTGCACAGGTGCAACGGTGATGGAGTCCCCGGTGTGCACGCCCATGGGATCGAAATTCTCGATGGAACAGACGACCACGCAGTTGTCCATTCGGTCGCGCATCACTTCCATCTCGAATTCTTTCCAGCCGACCAGCGATTCCTCGATCAGCACTTCGTGAACCGGCGACAGATCGAGTCCTCGTGCAGCGATCACATCGAGCTCCTCGCGATTGTAAGCGATGCCACCGCCAGTTCCGCCGAGAGTAAACGCCGGTCGAATGATGAGCGGAAATGTGCCGATCTCGCCGATGATCCGGTCGAGATCCGCCAAAGAACGCGCGACGCCGGAGCGCGGCACCTCGAGCCCGATGCGCAACATCGCTTCCTTGAACAACTGCCGGTCTTCGCCTTTGGCGATGGCCTGAGCATTTGCTCCTATTAATTTCACCCCGTGCCGCGCCAGCGCGCCGTTGCGGTTTAATTCCATCGCGGCATTGAGCGCCGTTTGTCCTCCGAGCGTGGGCAAAATTGCGTCCGGCTTTTCGCGTTCCATGATTGCCTCGATCACTTCAGCAGTGATCGGCTCGATGTACGTGCGATCAGCGAATTCTGGATCGGTCATAATTGTGGCTGGATTGGAGTTCACCAGCACGACCTGATACCGCTCTTCGCGCAGTGCCTTGCACGCTTGCACGCCGGAATAATCAAATTCGCAACCTTGCCCGATGACGATTGGACCCGAGCCGATCAGAAGAATTTTGTTGAGGTCGTTATTTCGCGGCATCTGCGCCAGCGCGGACAGTAAACGAAATCAGGCAAACGTCACGCCAAAGTAACACAGGCATCCTGCCAGACAGGTCGAGCAGGCTTCCCAGCCTGCGGCTCGAAGTGGCAGCTAGGATGGCCGCTCGACTCGACAGGCAAAGATGCCTGTCTTACGCCACCTGCGCCATGCGCTGCCGGTCCAGCCAAACCTTGCAGATGCTCTTGATGCGCGTAAGAACGTAATACACCGTCTGGCTGCGGATGCGCACCAGTTCCGTGCCAACAATGCGGGTCACGAAATCGCTTGTCAGATCCAGGATCTCCTGCGGAGTCGACCCTTCGAGGCCTTTGCAAAGAATCGCCGTCATCGAGCGTGTAAGCGTTTGTACTTCAGGGCCGAGCGTCATTCGGATGTGCGCCTTCCCAATCTCGTCCACGTGCAGGTAAACGCCCACGGTGTCCGTACATTCTTCGTCTTTTCGCACATCGACCAGATCAAAATTCTCGGTTTCGCGCGGCTCCTGTTTCTTCGCGCTATCCGCGTAGGAAACGAGCGTCTCGCGCCGCTCATCTTCCGGCAGCGATTCGAATAAATTGATGATCTTGGTCAGCTTCGTCGGATACATCGACACGTAATTTACCACACGTTTTCTTTTTCGGCAGGCGAGACGCCCGCCGGCCCCACAGGCAAGATGCCTGTGCTACGTACTGCGTACCGTGCTTCGGCTTTGCTGAGCAAGGCGTTTGTGGCTAATTGCACCATGAAAACTCCGATTAATGTCGCTGTGACCGGCGCTGCCGGACAGATTGGTTACGCGCTTCTGTTTCGCATTGCCTCCGGACAGATGTTCGGGCTCGATCAGCCGCTAAGACTCCACCTGATTGAGATTCCGGATGCGCTCGGCGCGCTTGATGGCGTGGTGATGGAGTTGGACGATTGCGCTTTTCCGCTGCTCGAATCTGTCATACCGACTGCGGATCTTGATGAAGGTTTCCGCGACATCAATTGGGCGTTGCTGGTCGGAAGTGTCCCGCGTAAGGCTGGCATGGAGCGAAAGGATTTGCTCGGCATCAACGGTAAAATTTTCATTGGACAAGGTCAGGCGATCGAAAAAAACGCTGCGGCCGACGTGCGGGTGCTCGTAGTCGGAAACCCCTGCAATACGAATTGTCTGATCGCGATGAATAATGCAAAAGAAATTCCGCGCGACCGCTGGTTTGCCATGACCCGACTGGATGAGAACCGCGCGCGCGCGCAGCTCGCCCACAAAGCGGGCGTAAGCATTAGCTCGGTCACAAATATGACTATCTGGGGAAATCACTCCTCAACCCAATATCCGGATTTCTACAATGCCAGGATCGACGTCCGTCCCGCGACCGAAGTGATTGGAGACGAGAAATGGCTGAAAGAAGAATTCATTGCCATGGTGCAACAGCGCGGCGCCGCTGTGATCAAGGCGCGAGGCGTGTCTTCGGCTGGCTCGGCCGCCAACGCGATTGTCGACACCGTCTTTTCGCTGACCAATGACACGACCGGCAGCGACTGGCACAGCGTGGCCGTTTGTTCCGATGGGAGCTATGACGTCGAGAAAGGATTGATCTCCTCATTCCCAGTCAGTGTCCGTAGTGGAAAATACGAAATCGTACAGGGACTTTCGATAAATGATTTCAGTCGCGCGAAAATCGACGCGTCCGTGGCAGAATTGAAAGACGAGAAATCCCTCGTCGCGGAATTGATTTCGTAACAGCTCGCCAGCACAAAGCTGGATTGACAAGGATTGATCTAGGCGTTCGCGATTTCTTTCCCGGTCAGTCGGCGAAATGCTTCCAAATATTTCGCGGAGGTTTTTTCAATAACATCCTTCGGCAAGCGCGGGGCCGGCGGAGTCTTGTCCCAATCGAGCGTCTCGAGATAATCGCGCACGAATTGTTTGTCGAAACTGGGTGGGCTCTGTCCGACGGCATATTGGTCCTTCGGCCAGAAGCGAGAAGAGTCCGGCGTGAGGCATTCGTCAATCAAGAGCAAATCTCCATCAACAGTGCCGAACTCAAATTTCGTATCCGCGACGATGATTCCCTGCTGATCGGCGTGATCGCGGCCGCGCGAATAAATTTCCAGGCTTAACGTCTTCACGCGATCGGCGAGGTCTTGACCAAGGATCTGAGCGCATCGTTTCATGTCGATGTTCTCATCGTGACCTTCTTCTGCTTTTGTCGCCGGTGTGAAGATTGGCTCCGGCAATTGCGATGCGAGCCTTAGTCCGGCTGGAAGCTTGATTCCGCAAACGCTCTGCGATTGCTGATATTCTTTCCAACCGGAACCCGCGAGATAACCGCGCACGACGCATTCTACCGGCAGCGGTTTCGTTTTCTTTACGATCATCGAGCGTCCGACAAGCTGCTCGCGAAACGTCTGCAAACTCCCTGGAAACCCTTCGAAATCTGCCGTGACGAGGTGATTCTGAATATCGCCGAATCGCTTGAACCAGAACGCAGAAATCTGGTTGAGCACTGCGCCCTTGTGCGGGATTGGGTCGGCCAAAATCACGTCAAAAGCCGAGATCCGATCCGTAACGACAAACAGCAGTGTCTCCCCAAGATCGAAGACTTCGCGCACCTTGCCACTGCGCAGTTTTTTAATTCCAGGTAACTCGATGGAGGATTGGATTCCGATTTGCATGGGCAAATGCTGAACGTTCAGCGCCCAACTTTCAACTAGCTTGCTGTTTTGTCACGTCGAGCGAAGTCGAGACATCTCTGGATTTAATTTCGAGAGATTCCTCGACGGAGCCTGTCCTGAGCGAAGTCGAAGGGTTCGGAATGACAATTCGTCGTTCAACATCGGTAGTTGGGCGAACCGTAGCCGATTGCGAGTTGAGCGTTGGACGTTGGACGTTGAGCGTTGGACGTTTGCTTCACCATGGCCGGAATCGTTCTCAAACCGCGCGCGCGAATTTTACACGGACATGATTGGGTATTTTCCAGTGAAGTTCTCAAGGTTTTTGGCAATCCGACGGATGGCGATGTGGTTTCACTCAAGGATGGCAAGGACCGTCTGATCGGGAGTGCCATTTACAATTCGAAATCACAAATCGTGGCGCGTCGTTTCTCGAGGCGCCGGCAGGATTTGGATCTTGATTTCTTTAGGCGCCGAATTGCGCAAGCGTCCGACTATCGCGACCGCCGGAAGGTCGATCCAAAGCTACGCCGCGTTGTGTGGAGCGAGAGTGATGGCCTTCCCGGCGTGATCATCGATCGCTACGGCGATCATTTCGTTTTGCAGACACTCACGTGCGCGATGGATATTCGAAAGGATTCGATCACGGCTGCGATGGTCGATCTGTTCGGCGATGTTGTCATCATCGAACGAAACGATGCGCCAGTCCGCAACGCAGAGGGATTGGAGTTACGTAGAGGCGTTTTACGCGGAACTCCATCGCAAGCAGCGATCGAAATCGAAGGAGTAAAGTTCGAAGTCGATCTGCTGCACGGTCAAAAGACCGGTTTCTATCTCGACCAGAGATATAATTACGGAACTGTCGCGGGATACGCCCGCGACCGGCGCGTTCTGGATTGCTTTGCAAACCAGGGAGCGTTTGCGTTGACATGTGCACTCGCAGGCGCGGCGGATGTGACTGCCGTTGAAGAAAATCGCGAGAACATTGACAGTGGGAAACGAAACGCGGCCCATAATGAACTGAAGGCGCAATGGATCGAGCAGGATGTCTTTCAATTCCTCCGCGCGGCTGAAAAAGCGGAGGCACAGTACGACCTGATTGTTCTCGATCCGCCTTCGTTTACCAGGACGAAAAGCGGACTGCGCGATGCGTTGCGCGGTTATCGAGAATTGCACATGCGCGCGTTCAAGCTGCTGTCGAAAGATGGTTTGCTGGCGACCTTTTCATGCTCGCACCACGTGAGCGATGCAGCATTCTCCGACACAATCGCCGACGTGCTTGTAGATGCCCGGCGTTCCGCGAGACGCGTGCGCCGGTTCGAGCAGGCGCGTGATCATCCTATTCTCCCGACAATTCCCGAAACCGAATATCTCAGGGGTTTTCTTCTCGAGATGATGCCGGGGCGATAGCGCCCAGTGATATAATTCCAGCACAATCAAAAGTTTTCGGGCGTTTATTGACGGAAATATCTGGAATTCTCGAGTCAGCCATTTAATATGCGCTACGGCGAGCCCGGACGGGGGTCTCGATTTAATCATGGTAGAAAAAATTCGACCGATTGAACAAATGCTCGAGCTGAGCGGGGACGAAGCAATTTCTGCCGAGCATCTGGATTCACAGGTGCAAAAAGCGCAGGAGCAACTGCTCCAGCTCAAGCGCCAGCAGGAGCAGATCGAAAAACAGAAACGCGAATTGGAAGAACTAAGCCGGCGCCAGGAGGAACTGGAGAATGGGCGGACGGAGATGGCCGATAAATTGACACGCGCGCTGGTTGTGCTCGAGCGCGAAGCATACAGTGCGCAAAATCGACTCGAGCAAATCCGGGCGACTCGGGAAAGTTTCTCTCAACATTTGGAATTAATTGAAGCGATCGATCCCAGAAGCTGGAATCCCGCAGATTTGCACAAGGAGCTGAGCCGGGCTTTGAGCACGGTGGATGACGCGCGGACCGAGTACGGCGAGCAACGCAGCCGGTTACAAGCAGCGGGCGCAACACCTGGCGAGGTCGCATTGCCTGACGTCGCGCCAGAAGCTTATGAAAGCAGCAACGGGCGTTCGTTTGTTCAGTGGTTGCAGATCGGCATCGCTCTCACCTTGCCGCTGATTATCTTCGGCGCTGTTGCGCTTGCGATTTTCTTTTGGATGGCCAGCCGGTGATGGAGATGTTTCGTCGTTCGCGCAGATCGACCACGCCGCTTCGCCACAGGCAACAACAGATAACGCGACAGGAAGCGGAGCTGCGTGAGAAGCTCGACAAACTCGAGCGCATGGTCACAAAGGGCAGGGCCACCACAGAGAACGACGCTCCAGGGCAAAGCCGGGAATACGGCGTAAAGGGCAACAACCCGGAGAAGCGATTCCACGTCTCGCTAGCGATGGAAGGTGGCCACGCCATCGATGCCGGCCGCAGTGCACGAAGGCCTCGTTCGCTGCGCAAAGTGCGACGGGAAGGCCGGGTCATTTTTCTATTTCTTTTGATGGCGCTGGCGGCCGCTGTGATGTGGCTCATCAGCCATCTACATTCTTGAGCGACAATCATGGCCAGGAACTCCGACCTTGATGTCGCGTACGTTGCCAGGCTCGCGCGGATAAATCTAACTGACGCCGAAGCCAAAGTTTTTCAGAAGCAACTGGACGACGTGCTCAAGTACGTAGAAAAACTTCGTCGAGCCGACGTAAGCCACGTGGAAGCGGCGGCGCACGCCCTTCCAATTTATAATGTCTTTCGCGAGGACGTGCCGCGTGACTGGTTAACAGCGGAGGAAACGCTCAGCAACGCGCCCCGACAGGCGAACGGCCTTTTTATCGTCCCGAAAGTCGTCGAATGACGGAGAAAGATCTGCCGGCGCTGAGCATCGCCGATCTGCAGTCGCTATTGCGTCGCCGCGAAGTTTCCGCGCGAGAAGTTATCGATGCGCTCCAAGCTCGCATTGAAGCCGTTGATCAAGACATTGGAGCCTATCTGTCGCTCGACATGGAGGCTGCTGCTCAAGAGGCGGAGCAGTCGAACGTCGATCTTCCGCTCGGCGGCGTGCCGCTTGCAATCAAAGACATCATCAACGTCATGGGTCAGCCGTGCACCTGCGCGTCGAAAATTTTAAATGGTTATCGGGCTACCTACGATGCCACCGTTATTTCGAAATTACGCGCCGCGGGTGCGATTCCGTTTGGCAAAACCAACCTGGACGAGTTCGCCATGGGCTCGTCCACGGAGAATTCAGCAATTAAATTGACGCGCAATCCGTGGGACTTGTCGCGCGTGCCCGGAGGCTCCAGTGGCGGTTCGGCAGCAGCAGTTGCCGCGGATGCAGCTTTCGGTGCACTGGGATCGGATACTGGTGGCTCGATTCGGCAACCGGCTGCGCTTTCCGGTGTTGTCGGTTTCAAACCGACTTACGGGCGGGTTTCGCGATTCGGTCTGGTCGCGTTTGCTTCATCACTCGATCAAGTCGGGCCGTTGACGAAAACCGTCCGCGACGCCGCTCTGATCATGAACGCGATTGCGGGTCCTGATCCGCAAGACTCCAGTTCTCTGAACGAGCCGGTGCCTGATTATGCCGTGAGGCTCGGAGAAGATTTGCGCGGAGTTCGGTTGGGTTTGCCAAAGGAATATCTGATCGAAGGGATCGATCCACAGGTCAAAACTGCAATCGATGCCGCGGTGAAACAGATGAATTCTTTGGGCGCGGAAATTGTTGAAGTCTCGTTGCCAACTACTGAATACGCGATTGCGGTCTATTACATTGTGGCCACGGCCGAGGCTTCGACCAACCTCGCCCGGTTTGATGGCGTCCGTTATGGATATAGGGCGGAAAATCCGAAAGACATTCTCGATCTTTATGGCCGCACTCGTGGGGAAGGTTTCGGGCAGGAAGTGAAACGGCGCATTATTCTCGGCACTTATGTTTTGAGCTCCGGTTATTACGACGCTTATTATTTGCACGCGCAAAAAGTGCGTGAGCTGATTCGCCAGGATTTCGCCAGGGCTTTCGAAAAAGTTGACGCACTGGTTTCGCCGACATCGCCAGTTCCAGCATTTAAGTTGGGCGAACGCGTCGCCGATCCGTTGCAAATGTACCTCGCCGATATTTTCACCATCGCAGCTAACTTGGCGGGAATCTGCGGAATCAGCGTGCCGTGCGGTTTTGCCGACATGGATGGACAACGCCTGCCGATCGGATTGCAATTGTTAGGTAAGCCGCTGGATGAAGCGCGTATTTTGCAAATCGCACACGCATACGAGCAAAGCACACATTGGCACAAGGCGCGTCCGCCGATCGCTCAGACTCTACAGGAGACATGAAGCCTGGGAAGGGTTGCATGGCAGATCAAACTATTTTTGACGCGTATGGGTCGCCTCGCCCTTCGTGAGGGAGAGGGGGAGGGTGAGGGTGGACATTGGCCCATTGACGTTTGGACAGTGCAACCCCTCACCTGAGTCCTCTCCCCTTCTGCAAGGGGAGAGGTGAGAGAAACAAATGCCGCATAGCGAATCAAAGGACACGCGGAAGGTTTTGAAAAGCGGAAGTGTGTTTTCGCGAGGTGTGGCGCGAGCTGATTGGTTAGCGCTGATTCGTCGAATCAACAGCTCCGCCGGATTTCGCGCATTACTCGTCATGTTTGTCGTCACAGTGATTGTGTTTTCGGCTCTTCCGCTTCTGCGCTACTTCCGGGGCCGCACTCTCTTTGATTACAAACTTTGGTACGAAACCGGGCAACATGTCTTTGCAGACCATGAAATTTATTTCTTTCGCTCCGGGAAGTATGATTTCATGTATCCTCCGCCCTGCGCGCTTTTTCTCGCTGGTGCAAGCCTGCTCGGACAAGGAGGACTGATCCTTCTGCTGGTCGCGATTAACTCTGCGGCATGGTTTTATAGTGCCCGGCTGAGTGCCATTCTCGCAGGAGGAATGGCCGGAGCGAGAAATGTTTGGCTCTACGTAATTCCGAATCTGCTGGTGATCGTTTATATCTGGTCCAGTTATCATTTGGGCCAGCCGAATCTTGTTTTGCTCGCGCTGATGCTTGGCGCTTTTTTTGCGCTGCGCGCGAACCGCGAAATTGTCACCGGCAGTCTGATTGCAGTTGCTGCGGCCATCAAAGCTTTTCCGGTAATTGCGATCGTTTATCTACTTTACCGGCGCTATTGGTTAGCAGCAGTCAGCCTCGTCCTGACGCTTGTATTTTTACTTCTCATTCTACCGGCGCCGTTCCGAGGCTTTGAACGAGCGTGGCGCGACATCGAGAAGTGGAGCGCCGGAATGCTAAAATACAGCGAAACCAGCGTGGGACAGCGTCCCATGCGCAGCTACACGTGGAAAAATCAATCTCTGGTTGGGGTCAGCAATCGCTTGCTTCGCCACGTTGATGCCGATGCTGCCTCTGCTCCGCATCAGCCGATTTACGTGAACTTGGCGAATCTCAAATTTTCGGTCGTAAATGTAATCGTTGTTGGCATCGCACTGGCGTTGGGCAGCGTGTTCATCGCGGTAATGCCACAGCGGGATGTGCGAACTGCGGAGACCGATGCGATCGAGTTCGCCTTGCTCCTTTTATTGATGCTGATGGTTACACCACTTTC
>WNGD01002103.1_pt1 | contig 22534 bp, 28 predicted proteins | sample 5400671 | NCBI WGS metagenome assembly WNGD01 (sample SAMN13153369, study PRJNA577476) | soil metagenome | isolation source: 40 cm soil or saprolite under grassland replicate 2 | place: USA:California | collected 2016-06-15 | reverse complement strand
GTCGCGCCCGTCGGCCGCCGCTGCGACCGCCCGCAGCTGCCCGGGACGAAGACGCTCGAAGCCGAGGCGCCTTCGGGCCAATTCGCGGATCGTCTGCGCTGACACTATGAAGACGAAACGTAGCCGTCAACGCGAGGGCCAGAACGGAGGCGCCGCCGTCGGCCGCCAGATCTCCGCGGCGAGCCGCGACGATCTGCGTCATCGTTGTCGGCGATGCCCGTCCGACCGTCTCAGACGGTGACGCCGAGCTCGGCCAGGCGGCGGAAGAAGAGCGCGGCGGCCATCGCGCCCTCTCCGACCGCGCCGGCGACCCGCTTGGTCGAGCCGTGGCGAACATCGCCTGCGGCAAAGAGCCCCGCACGGCTCGTCTCCAGCGGGAGCGGATCGCGATCGAGCGGCCAGCCGTCGGGGCGGCTCCCGCCGGCGAGGAGATCCGGTCCGGTCAGGATGTAGCCGGCGGCGTCGGTGAGGACCCGCTCGGCCGGGCACCAATCGGTGTGTGGCAGGCCGCCGATGCAGATGAAGACGGCGTCCGCCGCGTCGGTGCGAGCGTTGCCGGCCGCGTCGGTGACGGTCACGCCCGCGAGGCGGTTGCCATCCGCGTGTAACTCGGTCAGCTGCGTCTCAAGTCGGACGTCGATCAGCGGATGCCGCTGGATCCGCTCGACGAGGTACGCCGACATCGTCTTGCCGAGCCGGTCGCCGCGTACGAGCATCGTCACGCGAGCGCCCGCATTTGCGAAGTTGAGCACGGCCTGTCCAGCCGAATTGCCGGCACCCACCACGACCACGCGGTCGCCGGAGCATTGAGCCGCCTCGCTGCGGCCGGCGCCGTAGTGGACGCCATGGCCGAGCAGCTGATCGACTCCGTCGACCTCGAGCCGGCGCCAATCCATGCCCGTCGCGGCGAGCACGACCGACGCCGTCACCTCCAGGCCGCCGTCGAGGAGCAGCTCGACCCGGTCGCCGTCGGTGTCGAGACGGCTGCCGCGGACGCCGCGCAGGACCATCACCTCCGCACCGAACCGCTCCGCCTGCCGCCCCGCCAGCCGCGCCAGCTCGGCGCCGCCGATCCCGTCCGGGAACCCGAAGAAGTTCTCGATCAGCGACGTGTGCGACGCCTGGCCCCCCGGCACGTCGCGTTCGAACACGATCGTCGAAAGACCGTCCGAGGCCGCGTACACCGCCGCCGCGAGACCGGCAGGCCCGGCGCCGATGACGACGAGGTCGTAGTGAGCACGCTTCGGCGGATCCAGATGGTTCCAGGCCTCCGCCAGGACCTCGACGGTCGCGCCGGCGTACGTCCGGTCGCCGTCAACGACGACCGGGAGCGGCGCCTCGAGGAGACCGAAGCCGCCGAGCAGGCTGATAGCCTCCGGCGAGCCGGCCTCGAGCCACTCGTGCGGCTGCGCGACGCGCGTGAGGAAATCGCGCAGGCGGTGATCCTCGGCCTCCAGCCGCCGACCCACGACCTGCACCGCTGGGCGCACCGGGCTCACGCCCGATCGAGCTCGTCCGCTATCACGCGGCGCCAGAGTCCACCCTCGACCTTGCGCAGGCTGCCAGCCTGCGCGGCGGCCGAGTGCGGCCTCTGGCTTGGTGCTAGCGACCGAGAAACTGGGCTGCATTACCGGAAGGGGCACTAGACGCCGTGTTCGCAACCTGTGACGGCGTTCGCTTCTCGATCGGCGACCCGACGAACCGGGCCGCCCGATGAAGGCGCCGCCGTCGGCGTCAGGCCGCGGCGTTGACGCGCGGCGCGAGGCTCAGCACCTGGAAGCAACGCTCGAGCGCCTCCGGGTCGCCTTCCAGACGCACGCGGCCGCGCTTGACCGCCTCGCGCGGCTCGAGCTCGCCGCCGGTAAGGGCGAAGAACGTCTCGATGTCCAGCTCGAGCCTGAGGTCCGCATTCTCGGCAGCGCCAACGCTCGCCTCGAGCGAGCCGTTGTCGAGCCGTGCGGTGAAGACGTCCTCGTCGATCTTGAGCACATACGTCTCGGTCAGCCCGCGCGCCGCCTCGGCGTTGAAGAGCGCCGGGAACGCGTTCACGCCCCACTCCGGGTAGAGCTCGTCCTCGGGCCCGGGCGGGCCGAGTGAGCGCGCGCCCCAGCGGGCGAGCGCGTACAGCGCCTCGTCGAGGCCGGCGCCGTACTCCGTCAGCTCGTAGACGGTCGATGCCGCCGGCGGCGGCAGCCTTCGCTTCTGGATGACGCCGGCCTCCTCGAGCTCGCGCAGACGGGCGGCGAGGATGTTCGTCCCGATCCGCGGAAGCCCGTTGGTGAGGTCGGTGTAGCGCTTCGGGCCGTGCAGGAGCTCGCGGACGATGAGAAGCGACCAGCGCTCGCCCACCAGCGAAAGCGCGTGAGCCATCGGGCAGTACTGGTCGAATTTCCTGAGCATCGTTCGTCGTCAGTGTAGCCGGTTACCTTCCGGTGAACAAGTACACACTTGCGTAGTGCAAGTGACTCCTATAGAGTCGCAAGCTTGCGCTAGACGACTGAAAGGACGAAACCATGATCGCAGCGGCTCGACGGAAGTGGTTCGCTCTCGCGCTCCTCCTGGGCGTGCAGTTCATGGTCGTGCTCGACATCGCGATCGTGAACGTCGCCCTTCCGTCCATCCAGAGCGACCTCGGGTTCTCGCAGGAGAATCTCCAGTGGGTCGTGAGCGCCTACGCGCTCCTCTTCGGCGGCTTCCTCCTGCTCGGCGGACGCATCGCCGACCTGATCGGGCGGCGACGGGTCTTCGTCGTCGGACTGGTCGTGTTCACCGGAGCCTCGCTCCTCTCCGGTCTCTCGTGGAGCGAGGGCGCGCTGATCGGCGCGCGCGGTCTCCAGGGGCTCGGTGCGGCGCTGATCACTCCGGCCGCGCTCTCGATCCTGACCACGACCTTCGCCGAAGGGAAGGAGCGAAACGCCGCGCTCGGCGCCTGGGGCGGCGTCGGCGCGTTCGGCGCGGTCGCGGGAGTCCTGCTCGGCGGTGTCCTTACGGACGCGCTGAGCTGGCAATGGATCTTCTTCGTCAACGTGCCGGTCGGCCTGCTCGGCCTCGCGCTCGCGCCGCTTCTCCTGACGGAGAGCCGCGACGCACGGGTCAAGACCTTCGATCTGCCCGGTGCCGTGCTTGTCACCGGCGGGCTCGTCACGCTCGTGTACGGGATCACGCAGGCGAACAACAACGGCTGGGGGTCGCTCGAAACCATCGCGCTCTTCGCCACAGCGTTCGTCGTCCTCGCGGCGTTCGTGGTCTGGGAGAGGCGCACGGCCGAGCCGCTGGTGCCCTTCTCGATCTTCCGGCTCCGGACGGTCGTCGGCGCGAACGTCGCCGGACTCATCCTCGGGACGGCGATCTTCGCGATGTTCCTGATGCTGACGCTCTACATGCAGCAGGTGCTGCACTACTCGCCGATGAAGACCGGCGTCGCCTACCTCGCGGTGGCCGGGACGGCGATCTTCTGGTCCGCGCTCGGCGCGCAGCTGGTCACGCGCGTCGGGGTGAAGCCGGTGCTCGTCGCCGGGATGACCGCGCTCTCCGCCGGGCTCATCTACTTCACCCAGGTGTCGCCGCACGGCTCGTACCTCGGCGACCTCCTGCCCGGATTCCTGCTGATCGCGGTCGGGCTGGGCTTCTCGTTCGTGCCGATCTCGATCGCGGCGCTCGCCGGCGTCCAGCCCGCCGAAGCGGGCCTCGCTTCCGGGTTGATCAACATGTCGCAGCAGATCGGCGGCGCGCTCGGGATCGCCGCGCTCTCGGCGATCGCGACCTCGACGACCAGCGACTCGATCGTGTCGGGGACGGCGAGAGCCGGTGCGCTCACCGACGGCTTCCAGGCCGCGTTCATGGGCGCTGCCGCGGTCGCGCTCCTCGGGATCCTCGTCGCCCTGCTCGTCGTGCGGCGCGCCGATCTCGCGGTGGCGCCGGAAGTGGTGGAGGAGGAAGCGACGGCGCTCGAAGCTGCGTAGACCCGACCTCGGGGAGCCGCCGGCGAACGGCGGCTCCCCGCGTCCAACCGGGCTCAGGCCTGGCCGCCGGGGACGTGCGCGAGCTTGTCGGGGTTGAGAACCGAGCGCACCGCGACGACGGCACCCTCGGCGATCTCGAGCGCCGCGACCCAGACCGCACGAGCGTCGGCGTCGTAGAACACCAGACCCGGCTCGCCGTTGACGAGCGCGGCGCGGTGCACGAGGCCGCGCTCGCGGGCCTGGCGTCCCCAGCCGACGAGCGCCTTCGCCACCCGCTCGGCGCCGACGAGCGGCAGCGGCATCGACGGCGCCTTGCCGCCGCCGTCGCCGTAGACAGTCGCATCGGCGGCGAGCAGCTCGACGAGCGCGTCCGTGTCGCCCTCCTCCCAGGCGGCCAGAAAGCGGCGGGCGACCTCCTCCCGCTCCTCGCGCGAGACGTCGAAGCGACGCCTACCCTCCTGCACGTGTCGGTGCGCACGGGCGAGGATCTGGCGACAGTTGTCGGGGCTTCGGCCGACGATCCGGGCGACCTCGTCGTAGGGGTAGTCGAACACCTCGCGGAGCAGGAACACGGCCCGCTCGACGGGCGAGAGCTTCTCGAGCAGGTGCAGGAACGTGAGCGAGAGCGAATCGGCGGTCTCGGCATGGCGAGCGGCCTCGTCGTCGACGAGCGGCTCGGGCAGCCATTGCCCCGGGTAGACGTCCCGCCGGGCGCGCGCCGAGCGCAGCTGGTCGATCGCGAGCCGCGTCGTCACGGTCGCGAGAAAGGCCTTCGGCGACTCCGCCTCGATCCCCGCCTTGTGGTAGCGGAGGAACGCTTCCTGCACGACGTCCTCGGCCTCGACGACCGACCCGAGCATCCGGTAGGCAATCGCGAACAGGTAGGGCCGTAGCTCCTCGGCGCTCTCCATCGTCATCGAAGACGAAATAGCAGCTCGGCCCGTGACAGCGTCACAGGCGAGGACGTTGTCTCGTCTCCGGGTCGACGACAATCAAAGGAGAGAACCGATGCGAGTCTTCATTGGAGGGGCGACCGGCGCGATCGGCACCCGGCTCGTCCCACAGCTTCTCGAGCACGGCCACGAGGTGATCGGCAGCTCCCGCTCGGCCGACAAGGCCGAACGCCTGCGTGCGCTCGGGGCGGAGCCGGTCGTGCTCGACGTGCTCGACCGGGAGGCGGTGCGCGACGCGGTCGCCGCTGCCCGCCCCGACGCGATCGTCCATCAGGCGACCGCGCTTGCCGGCCTCAGAGGCTTCCGCAACCTCGACCGCAGCTTCGCGCAGACGAACCGGCTCCGTGCCGAGGGCACCGACGCGCTGCTCGCCGCGGCGCACGCAGCCGGTGCCGGCCGCTTCGTCGCCCAGAGCTTCGCCGGCTGGCCGTACGCCCGTGAGGGCGGACCCGTCAAGACGGAAGAGGATCCGCTCGACCCGACGCCTGCGCCGGCGATGCGTCAGACGCTCGCCGCGATCCGGCATCTCGAGCGGGCGGTCGTCGACGCGGGTGGAATCGTGCTCCGCTACGGCGGCTTCTACGGGTCCCCCGACGATGCGCAGCTCGAGTTCGTGCGCAAGCGACGCTTTCCGATCGTCGGCGACGGCGGCGGCATCTGGTCGTTCGTCCACCTGGAGGACGCCGCTGCTGCCACCGTCCTCGCTCTCGAGCGGGGAGCGCCAGGGCTCTACAACATCGTCGACGACGAGCCCGCGCCGGTGCGCGAGTGGCTGCCCGCGCTCGCGGCCGCGATCGGCGCGAAGCCGCCCCGCCGCGTTCCGCGTTGGCTGGCCCGCCTCGCGGCCGGTGAAGCCGGCGTCGTGCTGATGATGGAGGTCCGAGGTGCATCCAACCAGAAGGCGAAACGCGAGCTCGGCTGGACACCGCGCTACCCGAGCTGGCGAGACGGCTTCCTCGTGACCAGCCGCCGCGCGGGCGCCTCGACTGAGGCATCCACGACACGCGCGATCTCCGGTTAGCGCCCGCCTGGGAGCAGCGCACGCAGGTCGTCGATCGTGTCGGCGTCCTCGGCGTTCTTGTCCGGCCGGTAGCGCTTCACCCGGGCGAAACGAAGCGCGACTCCGCCCGGATAGCGCGTCGAGGACTGCACGCCGTCCAGCGCGATCTCGACCACCAGCTCGGGCTGCACGAGTACGGCGATGCCCCGCCGGTCGGTCTCGCGCTCGAGCAGCTCTTTCGTCTGCCACTGCAGGAGCTCGTCCGTCAACCCCTTGAAGCATTTCCCCACCATCACGAACGCGCCCGTGCTCGGTTCGCGGGCGCCCAGGTGGAGGTTCGAGAGCCAGCCGTGGCGCCGTCCGTGGCCCCATTCCGCGCCGAGCACGACGAGGTCGTAGGTGCGTACCGGCTTCACCTTGCGCCACGCCTTGCCGCGACGACCCGCCGCATAAAGGGACGCGGCGTCCTTGACGACGACTCCCTCGTGGCCGGCGCGCAGCGACTCGTCGAGGACGCGCTCTCCCTCCTCCGCCTCGGACGTGATGACTCCCGGGACCTTCAGGTGCGGCGCGAGCGTTTCGAGCATCGCGGCGCGCTCCTGCAGGGGTGTGTCGAGCAAGTCGTCGCCGTCCACGTGGAGCACGTCGAAGAGGAATGTCACGATCCCCTCCGGCGGCGCGTCGCCGTCGATCTGCGACACCGTGTCCTGAAACGCGGCCGGGCCGGCCTCGCCCATCCACAGCGCCTCGCCGTCGAGCACCGCTTGGTTCACGGGCAGCTGGCGCACCGCGTCGACGATCCCCGGAAGCGCGTGCGTGATGTCGTTGAGGTTGCGCGTGTAGATCCGCACCTCCTCACCGCGGCGGTGGATCTGAATGCGGATCCCGTCGAGCTTCCACTCCACCGACCCGCGCTCGAAGCTCTCGACCGCGTCGGCCACGCTCTCGTCGGTGGAGGCGAGCATTGGGAGGATCGGCCGGAAGAGCTCGAAACCGACGTTCCGGAGCCCTTCCTCGCCTTCCGTCATCGCGATCTCCGCCGTGCGCGGGAGATCGCCGGACAGCATCAGCGCGCGGCGCGCGACCTCCGCAGATACCCCGGCCGCCTTGGCGACCGCGTCTGCCATCAGGCCGGCCAGCGCGCCTTGCCTCAGCTCGCCGGTGAAGAGGCGCCTGACGAAGTCGGCCTCCTGCTCTGTGGCCCGGCCGAGAAGATCGTCGAGGAGCTGCCTGCGCCGGGCTGCCGATCCGCTTCCCGTCGCCGCCTGGATCGCGGCGATCGCCCGATCGAGGTCGTGGATCGTGAGGGACGGCTCAGCGGCCGGCCGGCGCTCGATGCCGTAGATCGTCGCGTAGCCCACGCCGACCCGCCCCTGTCGCGGGGCGCCGGAGAGAAAGCCGACGGAGATCGGGACCTCGCTCGCGTCGAGCCTTCTCAACAGCTCGGCGAGGATCGCAACCTTCCGCGAGCGCGAGCTCGTCTCCGCGAGGGCCCTCGAGGCGATGACGACATCGGCGAGCTGCGTCATCCCCCGGTGATTACGCTCGGGCGGGCAGTCCGTGCCGAGCGACGATGCGCTCGTAGTTGAGCCGTAGCAGCTCGATCACGTCCTCGACGTCGGCCTCGTTCCGAATCGAGCGCGCGGCCGGGCCCACCTTTCCGGGAAAGACCGGGTGGTCGACGATTCGTTCCTGCTCGCGCAACTCGAGCCAGACCTCCTTCGGAAAGGAGAAGTGGGCCGCACGGTCGCCGTGCAGGTGACCGACTTCGCGGCTACCGATCCTGAAGGCGAACTCGCCGCGCCGTCCCGGTCCCGCCTCCACGCCGGGCCAGGAAGTGACTTCGTCGGTTATCTGCCGGCTCGCTGATCGTGTCTCGTTCATCGTGCCTCCTCGCAGGTTCGAGGGCGCTTTTCAAGCACGGTACAAGTTCATGTGAACTCGAAGTCAAGCCCGCTGCGGCTAGTGCCCCTCCAGCAAATGTCCTCCGGCAACATTCACTGAAGGGGCACTAGGCGGCAAGACGGGCGCGCAGCTCTCCCGTGTGCAGGCCTTGGGTGTAGGCCGGGCTGCCCGGTTGATGCTTGCGTCCGCCTTCGGCGAGCGTGCCGGCGTCGACCGCGTCGAAGCCGATCTGGTCGATGAGCTCCGCCACCGTTCGCTTCGCCTCGGCGTCGTCGCCGGAGATCGGGATGCCGATCCGCTCGCTGTCGCCGGTGGGACGGCCGTCGTCGCGCAGGCGGGTCCAGACGATCGCGTTGAATGCCTTGACCACACGAGCGCCGGGAAGGTGCGCCTGTAGCAGCTCGCTCGAGGTGATGCGGTCGCTGTCGAGCTCCTCGAAGTGACCGTCTCGTTGCGGGTAGTAGTTGTTGGTGTCGATCACGACCTTGCCGGCGACGCCGTCGCTCGGCAGCTCGCGGTAGCGACCGAACGGCACCGAGACGACGACGACTTCGCCGAACCGGGTGGCCTCTGCGCTCGTCACCGCCTGTGCGTGGGCGCCGAGCTCCTTCACAAGGCCGGTCAGCGTCGCGGGCCCACGCGAGTTGCTAATTGCCACCTCGTGGCCGGCTTCGACGAAGTGCCTCGCAAGCGTGCCGCCGATGTGACCGACACCGATGATCCCGATCCTCATCGCACCTCCCTCTTGTCGATTTCTCTTCTCACGACAACCGCGGATCTCGAGGGCTTATTCCAGACGCCGGCAGCCCCTCGAGGCGGATGCGTAGCCGTGACCGCCGAATGCCGGACCCGGATCACCTGCCTGCTCAAGGACACGAAGCACATCTTCGGCTTCCAGAACGTCGCGCCGGTCGTCAGCAACAAGGTCGTCGCCGCGGGAGGTACCGGCTTCTCCAGGATCGTCAACGCGGTCTCCGCGAAGCTCACTGTTGCGGCCATGCGTGCCATGAACAAGGCGGTGGCGATCGACAAGCAATCGCCCGCCGCGGTCGCGGGCACGTTCCTCAAAGCGAACGGTCTCGGGTAAACCGGCCGCACGCCGAACCGGCAGGCGTGCGACGTCCCGGACGATCGGACAATCATCGTGTTCTCTCGATCATTGTCTGCGGCGCGGCACGTGCGCATCCTCCCCCTGCCAGGCCGTTCGCTGCTGCGATCCGACAGGAGGAGGACACATGGCCAACGCAGCCGACGTGGTCGAGCAGTACCAGCGCGCCTTCGGGACGGGCGATGTCCAGACCGCACGCTCGCTCCTCGCCGACGCTCTCCATTTCAAGGGTCCGATCGACGAGTTCGACAACGCCGACGATTACATACAGTCCGTCGCCAAGCTCGCGCAGATCGTCACCGGGACCGACGTGAAGAAGATCGTCGCGGACGGTGACGACGTCGTCACCATCTACGACTTGCACACGGACACACCCGCGGGCACGTCCAATGTGGCCGAATGGGCCACAGTCAAGGACGGCAAGATCGCGGAGATGCGTGTCTTTTTCGACGCGCGACCGTTCGCCGCGATGTTCGAGCAGAGCTGACGGCATTGCGCTTCAAGTTCCTCGGCGACCACGGTGTGTACCGGCTCCTCTGGACCGTCGGCGAAGACGTGCCGCCCTACCACGATTGGGCGGAGTCGCGCGGCCTTACGCGATCGGCCGCGCGGAGCGGGCGATCGCGCCGGCACTCGTAATCCTCGGCACGTCGGGCGAGCTCCGCCGGTACGTGCCCGGCCCAACGCCGAAGGCGCGCTTGAAGGCTCGCCCGAACGACGCCTCGCTCGAGTAGCCGATACGTCTTGCAACCTCGCCGATCGACATCGCCGTGCGGTGGAGAAGCGTCGCGCCGATCGCCAGCCGGGAGCGGGTCACGTACGCAATCGGCGCCTCGCCCACGACCTCCCGAAACCGGGAGGCAAAGGCCGAGCGGGAGTAGCCGACCTCCGCGGCCAGGCGCTCGACCGTCCACGGGAGGTCCGGTTGCGCGTGAATGAGACGGATCGCCGCGGCGATCTGCGGGTCGCGCAGCGCCTCCGCCTGAGCGGGGTCGGCGGCGGCGAGCTCGGCAAGCGCCGCTCTCAGCGCCTGCGTGACCATCGTCTCGGCCAGTCGCGCCAGAACGGGTTCAGCGCCCGGCATCTCCGATGCCGTCACGGCGGCGACGAGCTCGAGTGTGGCCGCGACCCAGGGCACGGGGGACGCGTCGACGCTGCCGACGTGGATAACCGGCGGGAGCGCCCGAAGAACCGGATCGACGGTCTCGCCCTCGAGTCGAAAGCCGCCGCAGACGAGCTCCGTCAGCTCGCCGTCGCCCCCGTAGCCCAGCCGCCCGCTGCCGTCCACCGGGGTTCCCCGAAGAATGTCATCGAGCCAGCGAACCGGAGACGAAGGCTCGTCGCGCAGCCAGTGTCTCGGGCCGTGTGGCAGCAGGACCAGATCGCCGCTCTTGACGGCGAGTGGCCCTCTGTCACCGTCGACCTCGAGCCAGCAACTGCCACCCTGGACTCCAACGAACGTCCTCGTGACGACGAGCATCGAGCCCTGGGAGATCCTCCTCGGGCCCGACAGTCACCTTCGCGCCGCCGTGGATGGCCGCGCTCCCCAACCTCGATTTCCGGAGAGCGTTCGTGCTCACGCAGGCCTCGACGGCGTCCACGTACATCGCGCCGGGCAGGGCGGCGGTCGGCGTGGCCCTTTCCTACGCGATCCTGCGGGGCTGGGGATTCTCACGCAGCGCCGTCGGCCTGGCCGCGGCGGTGGTCGGCATCTGGAACCAATTCGCGCTGCTCGGCTTTCCGATCGTGGCGCTCGCGCTCCTGACGCTCCAGAAGGAGCAGAACGCGCTCCTGCAGACGGTTGCGATCATCGGGCTCGCCGTCTTCGTCGTCGCGGCCGCCGGCTTCGCGGCCGGGTCGTCCACGCCGAAGCTCGACCGTTTCGTCGGCGAGACCGCCGTGCGGCTCGTCAACTGGAGCCTCCGCCTCGTCCGGCGAGGGCCCGTCAGCTGGACGGGCGACGCGTTCGTCCGCTTCCGCAACGACGCGGTGGGCCTGCTCCGCCATCGCTGGCCCGTCCTGACGCTCGCGACGCTCGCCGGACAGCTCACGGTCTTCGCGCTCTTTCTCGTCTCGCTCCGCGTCCTCGACGTGTCGGCGAGCGAGGTGAGCGCCGTCGAGGCATTCGCCGCCTGGTCGCTCGTTCGGCTGCTCGGCTCGTTGCCGATCACACCGGGTGGTATCGGCGTCGTCGAGGTCGGGCTCACGACCGCCCTGGTCGGGTTCGGCGGCGGCAACGCGGAAGTCGTCGCCGCGGTGCTCGTCTACCGGTTCCTGACCATCGCCCCGACGCTGGTCGTCGGCCTGATCGCGGGCGCGACCTGGCCGCGCCTCGGCCCGGCCCGGACCCAGCCGACCTAGAAAATCCAAGCTCCCTCAGCGCCGCGCTTGCACCCAGGCGACGAAGGAGTCGCTGCCGCTGGTACGGGGCGGGAGCCGCACCGGACGGACTGCGATCCGGGACTGCCCGGGTCGCCAGACGGCCACGACGTTCCGTCCCCCGGTCTCGGCGAGCATCACGAGTCGACCGTCGGTCGTCCAGGTCATGCTCGTGAACTTGAGCGATACCGCCGCGGGCATGTCGGGGAGGTGGCGAAAGCGGCGGGTTGCCGGATCGAGCAGCCACACGTCCGTGACCTGCGTACCGCCGCCCGGATAGGCGGGATCGGAGAAGGAAAGCGCCACCAGCTTCCCGTTCTTCCGAACGGCCGCGTCATCGATGCCGCCCTGCGACGTGACGCCACCGATCCGGCTCGGCCAACCGAGCCGCCAGCGCTCGCCGCTGCGCAGATCCGTCAGCCTGAATGCCCCGGGAGGCGCGCTCGTCGTGAGCGCGAACCGACCCGCAATCGCCCACAGGCCGCCGGTCCGAAGCAACACCCGCCCGCTCTCGGGATCCACCACCGAACTGCCTTGAAGAAGCAGCGTCCCCGCACCGGCATCGACCAAGCGCGTCGAGCACGGCACCGGCCGCTGCGCGCCGCGCGAGCTCCCGTCGAGTGAGAGCTCGCGAAGCGTGCAGTCGTCCGCATCCGTGAAGCTCTTCAGCCACACCGCTCGCCCGTCGGCGGCCGGCGCAACTTCCCAGGCGGCCGCGATCTTCGTTGCAACGGTCGTACCGCCACGCACGACATAGATCTCAGCCTCGGGCACCTGCGTCGAACGCGTGCGACGGTCGAGCCAGATCACGGCGTCTGTCCCGACCGCGTGTACCGAGAGCACCGGATTGTCGCGCACGTCCACGCCGGCGATCGGCGTCACGCTGCCGGTGTCGACGTCGAGGAGAAACGGCGGATCGCTCGCGACAAGGAGCCGAAGCCCCGTCGAGCCCGCCAACGGCACACCGACAAGCGGCTTCGGCTCAGCACCACTCCCTGCCGCCGGAGAGACGGTCATCGCGAGCAGTGCCAAGACGACCAGCGGACGCACCATCGCCCGCGGAAAGTACACCGCCGGCCCGGAGCGAGTTCCCAAGCAACACGCGCAGCATGCAGCGCGCGCTGACGCTGGCGAAGCCGCAGCCGACGCCCTAGGCCGGCGGGGCGCGCGGGCCAACGTTCATGTCCAGCGCGCCCCGTCCACAACCGTCCGGCGGATCGAGCTGCGCTGCGGCTCTTGCGGTTACGGGGTTGTCATGGACATCACGCCCGACAGATGTCCGATGTGCGGAAGTGCCGCGTGGGAGAGCAGGACGCCCGAAGAAACCGAACCAGCGTGTGATCAGGCCGCGGTGCTGATCAACCGCTCCGTCGAAGGAATGAAGTAATACGCGCCGGTGAGCGGCCGTGTGTAGAGCGTCAGCGCGTCGCGGACGCCATTGGCCAATCCCGCCATGCTCTCCAGCATCGTGGAGAGCAGCCGTTGCTCCGCGCTGAAGCCTACGAACATGGTGCCGTGGTCGGTGACTGTCCCGTAGGGCATGTTCCGCCGGAAGATCTTGCCGAAGGTGTCCTGGTCGGTGCTCGCCACGTGGGAGTCCGGTGCCTTGTCCTCGAGCTCGACGCTGTCAGGCTTCCTCCGCCCGATCACTTGCTCCTGCTTCGCGACCGGAAGCGACTCCCACGCCGCCGCGTCGTGGGCCCATTTCTGCAGGAGCAGGATGGTCCCTCCCGCCCCGGGATTTCCGTCGGCCACGAGGACCAGGTGCGGGGCATCGATCAGCGTGGGATTCTCGGTTCCGTCGATGAAGCCGGTCAGGTCGCGATCGTGTTGATAGGGCCAGCTCGAGGTCTCTTCGACGACCGAAGCGAGCCCTTCGAGCTCGGCGATGGCCTTGCGCGCCACATCGAAGATCACGTCGTAGGCGCTTCCCGAGAGCCACAGGACGGCGTCGTGCTGCGTGGCCGGCATCACGAAGCCGTCGATGCCGACCAGGTCTTCGTTGAATCCCTCGAGCTCTGCCGGCGCGTCGTCGGGGGCAGCTTCTCTCCACAGCTCGGGCCTGAACCCTGCAACCAGGTTGACACCGCCCATCGTCGTTCTCGGCTCACGGAGGGACGAGATCGCCGCCACGAGGTCTCGTCGGGCCCGCCCGGCAGTGATATCGAACTCCAGATACGAGTGAGAAGCGGTTCCCAGGGCGAAGATTCCGCCTTGAGGAGTGCTCATGCGGCCCATCGTGACGGGGCGCGTGAGCGATGACAACCAATCCACCGTCCTCGACTACGACACCAAGGAGTGACCATGAACGACAAGAGCGCTCTCGTGACGCGCACCGACTTCGTCTTCCTCCCGGTCACGAGCTTCCTGCACAACCGCTACGCGCCGAGGGAAGGCTGAGGTCAGCTCGACCGATGAGATCCTCCCCACCCACAGGTCTATAGATCATCGCGGCGGAGCCCAAGTCCTTCGCCGAACGACGATGCGAGAGGAGGTCCTTGTGCCCGGTCAGATCGTGCACTTCGAGATCCCGGCGGACGACACCGCGAAGGGACGCGAGTTCTGGGGCTCGCTCTTCGGATGGAAGTTCGAGGCATTCCCGGGCCCGTCCGAGTACCACATGACCCAGATCAGCGACCAGACGGGCGGGGCGATCACCAACATGGAGCCAGGCAAGCAAGGGACGCGCGCCTACTTCGACGTGGACGACATCAACGCCGGCGCCGCACGTGTGAAGGAGCTCGGCGGCGAGGCAGACGAGCCGATGCCGGTGCCGAGTATGGGCTGGTTCGTAACCTGCAAGGACCCGCAGGGGAACGAGTTCGGCCTCTGGCAGAGCGACACGTCGGCTCCCGCGCCGACGGGTTGAGCCTCATCAGCGGCTGGCGGCGTCCCCGACAAGGCGCCGCCAGCCGCTGTCTCCGACCAGGATCTACGCCTGCGCAGCCGCTCGCTCGAGAGCGTCAATCTCGATCTTCTTCATGTTCAACATCGCCTGCATGACGCGCTGCGACTTCTCGCAGTCCGGGTCGCTCAGCAGCTCAGGCAGGACGGTTGGAACGATCTGCCACGAAAGGCCGTACCTGTCCTTCAGCCAGCCGCAGGGGCCTTCTTCCCCACCTTCGGAGAGCTTGCTCCAGAACGCGTCGACCTCTTCCTGGTTCTTGCAGCTCACCTGAAACGAGATGGCCTCGGTGAACGTGAAATCGGGCCCGCCGTTCAAGGCGACGAACTTCTGCCCGTCCAGCTCGAAGCTCACGGTCATCACCGTCCCCTCGGGGCGAGGGCCGGCTGAGCCGTAGCGCGCAACCTCCACGATCCTCGAGTTCGGGAACACCGAGGTGTAGAAGCGCGCGGCCTCTTCCCCTTCGGTGTCGAACCACAGGCACGGCGTGACGTCGTGCATCGCCCCTCCTCCTGGTAGTGGCCATCGATGGTCTTCCGTTAGACGACGGCCCCCATGAAAAATCATCGGCCGCCCAGGTGGAGGAGAGCGGGCCGGGCGCCGACCGGGGTTGAGATCTACGCGCGGCGGCGGAGGATGATCTCCTCCTCTCTGACCCAGGTGAGACCCTCGTCGACCGAGACAAAGCCTTGCCAGCGGACGCGCTCCTCGGTGATCTCGGAGAAGATCCAGCGGTAGAGGCGGTTGTCCGGCGCGCGGCCCTCCAGCCAGATCTCGTCGCCGTGCTCGCGCCCGATCAGGTTGACGGTTCCGCCGTACACGGGGGCGACAAAGGTGATCCTCCAGCCGTCGATCTTCGGGTCGTAGGCGCGGATCGTCGTTCCGTACTCCTTCGACGGCTGTCCCGGCTCGCGCCCGTCGCGGGGTGGGGTGATCAGCACGTCCTGGATCACACGTCCTTCGAGCACCCAGCCGAAGTGCCACTCACCGGTCTGCTCCTTCGTGACCGTGCCGTCCTGGTCGAAGAACCTGCCTTCGATGTCCCAGCTGCCGACGAGCCGGCCGAACAGCATCAGCTTGTCCGCGTACTCCGGGAACGGCCCCTCCGCTGTGAGCGCCTGGATCATCGCCGAGGAGGGCGCAGCGCTCGATTGCCTCACGATTTCCATGTCGCGAAGGCTAGGGCGACGGTACGGGCTCGGCTGTCACGATCTTGCTCAACTCGCGAGCCGCCGTCGGCGTCATGCCGAAGACGCTGCGGAAGCGGGCGCTGAAGTGACTGTGGTGCGCGAAGCCCGTCGCGAGCGCGAGCGCGGCCAGGTCACGCTCACCCTCGGCGAGCCGCTCCACAGCGAGGTTCAGGCGCAGCCGCAGCAGGTACCGCGAGATCGTCTCGCCGGTGACGGCGCGAAACTGGCGAGCCAGGTGAAACGGCGAGCAGTGCACGGCCCGCGCAACAGCGCTCAGATCCCAGCGCTCGGCCGGCGAGCTCGCCAGGATCGCACGCACCTGCTCGACGCGCGCACGTTGCGCCGCGCCGAGGTGCTGTCCGTTCTCGCACGCGGATCTTCCGAACATCTGCGAGAGCGCGGCCACGAGCAGCAGCGAAGCGTCCTCTACCTCGAGCCGGTCGGCGCTCCGATCGCGGAGGGCGCGGGTGACGAGACACGTGGCGAGGTGGTCGCGCGGCCGCAAGGTCCCCGACCGTCCGTCGACGCCCCCGACCGCCTGCTCGAGAAGATCCGGCGGCAGGACGACGACGGTGCAATCGTCGCCGGCGGCGCCGGGATGGCTGACGCGGTACTCCTCGTCGGCTCCGATGACGAGTGCCGTGGTCGTGTCGACGACCATGGGCTCCCCTCGGCGCTCGACGATGAAGACGCCGCGACGCGGGAGGATGACCTGCGCGACGCCGCCTACCTCGAGTGAGCCGTAGGGAGATCGGGGCGCTCGGCACGAGACGTCGTAGACCCGAACGATGGGAGTCTCGACGAGCGCAGAGGAGTGCCGCTCGGGCGCGTTCAGTGACGAGGCGGCCATTCGACCAGCGGCTTCCCGATCTCCCAGTGGTGTCCGAAGAGGTCTTCGATCCGTCCCAGGGCCTCGCGGCCGCGCCGCACCGAGAGCTCGGGCGTGACAGTGGTCTCCATGGCGGATCCTCCTGAGATACCGGTTTTCGACGATCCTGAGGCGACATCATCATGTTCGCCGAGGACCTCGGCACGACGGCGAGAATGGAGAGTGCCGAGGATCGTCGCGACGGAGGCAGACGTGGAACGGACGCAGCACCAGAAGGCGGCAGACTTTCGCGCACTGCACGAGGGCGAGCCCTTCATCATTCCGAACCCCTGGGATGCAGGCTCGGCCATGGTCCTGGCGGCACTCGGGTTCAAGGCTCTCGCGAGCACGAGCTCCGGGTTCGCGTTCACGCTGGGACGGCGGGACGGCGGTGCCGGCCTCGACGAGGTGGTCGAGCACGCCAGGCTGCTCGATCGCGCGACCAGCCTGCCGATCTCGATCGATCTCGAGAACGGCTACGGCCCCGATCCCGAGCACGCCGCGGTGGCAATCGCTCGCGCCGCCGAGGCGGGAGCCGTCGGCGGCTCGATCGAGGACTACGACCCCGCCGGCGAGATCTACGGTCTCGAGCATGCGGCCGAGCGGGTGGCCGCAGCCTGCGAGGCGGCTGGGCGGCTCGACTTTCCGTTCACGGTGACCGCACGAGCCGAGAACCACATTCGCGGCAACCCGGATCTCGACGACACGATCGCTCGCCTGCAGGCCTACGAGCGAGCCGGTGCCGACGTGCTGTATGCCCCCGGCCTGCGTACCACCGACGAGATCCGGGCGATCTGCGAGGCCACGTCCAGGCCTGTCAACGTCCTCGCCCGTCCGGGCCTGTCGATGACGGAGATCGCCGGCGCAGGAGCGAAGCGGGTCAGCGTCGGAGGAGGCCTGACCTGGGTAGCGGTCAGCGCGATGGTCGCCGCGGCCGAGAAGATGCGCGACCTCGGCGACTTCTCCTCACTCGACGTGTCGGTTCAGCTCGAGAGCTGGCTCGGCCGCTGACGCCGCTTACGCTAGTCGCTCCACCAGTGGTCGGCCATCTCGACCTCGCGCGGGTCTTCCCCGGCGCCGAATGCGAGGTACTCGATGCCGTCGGGGCCGGCCTCGACCGCGCGCATCGTGTCCTTGTCGAATCGGACCGCGTCTCCCTCGCCGACCTCGACGATCTCGTCCTCGACCTTGATCCGCCCCGAGCCGCGGAGCACGACGTAGACCTCCTCTTGCCCCTCGTGCTTGTGACCGAACGGCATGCGAAAGCCGGGTGCGAGCTTCATCAGGCTCAGGCCGAGCGTCTGGCCGCCGAGCGCCGAACGGGCGAAGCGAGCCTCGAGCTCCGGCGGCATGCCGAAGTTCGGCGCCTGGTTCTCCACGTCCCTCAGGTTCTTCTTCGTGTAGCCGCTCATTCGCCAATTCTGATCGTGGCGGCGACACGGGAAACCTCCGTGGCGCGGCGGTCGCGAGAACGTCGAGGAGATGCGAACATATGTTCGCCATGGACGAGGCGACGGTTCTCCACGCCGACGTCGACGCGTTCTTCGCGTCGGTCGAGCAGCGAGACGATCCTCGCCTCCGCGGGCGCCCCGTGATCGTCGGCGCGGGTGTCGTGCTCGCGGCCAGCTACGAAGCGAAGGCGTACGGTGTTCGCACGGCCATGGGCGGTGCGCAGGCCCGCCGCCTGTGCCCGCAGGCGATCGTCGTCGCGCCCCGCATGTCCGCCTACTCCGAGGCGAGCAAGGCGATGTTCCGGGTGTTCGAGGACACGACTCCGGTGGTCGAGGGGCTGTCGATCGACGAGGCGTTCCTCGACGTTCGGGGCATGAGGCGGCTCGCGGGCACACCCACCGAGATCGCCGTCCGGCTGCGGCGCGAGGTCCGCGAGCGCGTCGGCCTGCCGATCACGGTCGGGGTGGCCCGGACGAAGTTTCTCGCGAAGGTGGCGAGCGGCGTCGCCAAGCCCGACGGTCTGCTCGTCGTGCCGCCGCACCGCGAGCTTGCCTTCCTTCACCCCCTCCCGGTCGAGCGGCTCTGGGGCGTCGGTCCGGTGACCGCGGGCAGGCTCCACGAGCGGGGGATCGGGACGGTCGGCGAGGTCGCCCAGCTCCCCGAGGGGGTGCTGATCTCCATGCTCGGTCGCGCTTCGGGGCGGCAGCTCCACGCCCTCGCCCACAACTACGATCCCCGGCCCGTGCAGGTGCGCCGCCGTCGACGCTCGATCGGGTCGCAGTGCGCGCTCGGCCGTTCGCCGAAATCGATGAACGCCGTCGACACCGTCGTCATCGCTCTCGTCGACCGCATCACCCGCCGGATGCGCGTCGCCGGTCGGGTCGGCCGCACCGTTGTGCTCCGCCTGCGCTTCGACGACTTCTCGCGGGCGACCCGTTCGCACACGCTGCCGCGCGCGACCGCCCAGACGCACACGATCCTCGCCACCGCGAGAGGGCTGCTCGCAAGCGCTACGCCGACGATCGAGCGTCAGGGCCTCACGCTCGTCGGAGTGGCGGTCGCCAACCTCGACGACGACAGCGCCGTCCAGCTCCCGCTGCCGTTCGACCGTCGTGCCCTGGATGCGCTCGACGCCGCACTCGACGAGGTGTACGACCGGTTCGGCCCGAACGCTGTCACCCGGGCCGTGCTCCTCGGCCGCGACCAGGGACTGACGATGCCGATGCTGCCGGACTGACGAGCGACTCCTTCTGATAGTTGACACTTACGTAAGTGGCTGCTTAAATTCAACTCGTGCAAGCCGCACTGGACGCCCTCGCCGAACCACGCCGCCGCGAGATCCTCGAGCTGGTACGCGACCGCGAGCTCGCTGCGGGAGAGATCGCAGCGAACTTCGACGTGACCCGGCCGGCGATCTCGCAGCACCTCGGCGTGTTGAAGCACGCGGGGCTTCTCAGCGAACGCCGGGAGGGCACGAAGCGCCTCTACCGGGCCCGGCCCGAAGGGCTGGCGGACCTACGCGACTTCGTAGATGTGTTCTGGAGCGAGCGCCTCGACGTGCTCACACGCGAGGTGGAGCGAGAAGAGAGGAGATGGAAGCGTGACCGCGGACGTTCGAACTGAGCCGATCGTGCACGAGCGGCAGATGGACGCGAGCCCGGAGACGGTGTTCGCCTTCTTTACCGACCCGGAGAAGTTGACCCGCTGGCTGGCGGTCGAGGCCACCCTCGACCCGCGGCCGGGCGGGATCTGCCTGCAGACGCACGTCGGGAGAGAGGGTGAGCGCTACTTCATGCGGGGCGAGTTCGTCGAGGTGTCGCCGCCCTACCGCGTCGTGTTCACCTCGGGCTTCGAGAACGAGAGCATGGTGGCCGGGTCATGAGCGGCCTCTTTCCCGGCGAGTCGCCCGAATACCGCGCGGCGCGCGACCGGCTGCTCGAGGCCGAGGTCGAGCTGCGGCGCCAGACGGAGGCCGTGGCGGCGATGCGGCGCACCCTGCCGCCCGGCGGCGCTGTGGCGCAGGACTACGCGTTCGTGGAGAACGGCGACGGCGCGGCACCCCACCTCGCGCAGCAGGTCGCCGTGGCGGTCGTCGCATCCTCGCCGGAGCCGCGCATCCGCGCGTTCGCTCGAGAGCGCGGCTGGCGGCACCTGCGCCTGATCTCCTCGGCGCGGACGACGTACAACCGCGACTACCACGGCGAGACGTCGGAGGGCTCCCAGATCCCAATGCTCAACGTCTTCACCCGCCACAACGGGCAGGTCCGTCACTTCTGGGGCAGCGAGCTCCTTCAGGCGCCCCGGGAGCCGGGCCAGGACCCCCGCCACGTGGACTTCATCTGGCCAATCTGGAACGTGCTCGACGCGACTCCCGAGGGCCGCGGGACGGACTGGTCCCCGCTTCTGGAATACACCTGATCCGGGCCGGGGCTAGAAGCGTGGATCGCTATCCAGACGTGTCGACCGGCACTGCAGACGGCTGAGCCGGCGAAGCCGGCACAGCCTCCAGAACGGCTTCGCAAGCGAAGCCGTAGCAGACGGCCGCGCGCAAAGCGCGCGGCCTGAGGGCGGCGCCGCAAGCGGCGCCTACGCGGCCTCGGCCTCGGGCTCGGCCTCGACCTCCGGCTCGACGAGCGGGACCGCGCGCGTACGCAGGCCGGGCGCCATCGCGAGGATGCCGAGCAGTCCCGCGATTAGCGGCACGACGAGCGCCGGGTGGAAGCCGTCGAGCAGCGCCTGCGGCGTCCCGGTCGCTCCCGTGTTCGCGTTGACGACCGCTGTCACGACGGCCAGCACGAGCGCACCGCCGAACTGAAACGACGTGTTCAGCAGCCCGCCGGCGAGGCCCTGCTCCACGGGCGCGACGCCGCTCGTCGCGGCGATGTTCAACGGCCCGAATGCGAGCGCGAAGCCGACCCCCGCGAGCAGCACGGTCGGCAGCACCGACGCGGGGTAGCTCGAGTGCAGGCCGATCGGCAGGAAGAGGGCGTAGCCGCCGGCGATCGCAACCATGCCGACGACGATCAGCCGCGTGACGCCGAAGCGCATGACGAGCGGCGCGATCCGCGGCGAGAAGAGCGCGACGAGCGCGCCGCCGGGGAAGATCGCGAGCCCGGTCTCGAGCGCGGACCAGCCGCGCAGCTGCTGCATGTACAGCGTCGCGATGAACTGGAAGCCGACCCAGCCCCCGAAGAGCGACATCGCGCCGAGGTTCGCGCGCACGAGCGAGGCCGAGCGCAGGATGCCGAGCCGGACGAGCGGGGTGGCCGTCCGCCGCTCGCGGACGACGAACGCGGCGAGGATCGCGACGACCCCCGCGAAGGAGGCGAGCGTACGTGCCGAACCCCAGCCCGCGTGCGGCGCCTCGACGACCGTGAAGACGAGCAGCAGCATCGCGCCCGTCAGCGTCACCGCACCGGGGAGATCGAACGCGCGCGCGAAGCGCGCCGGCCGGGGGCTCGCCGGCACGAGGCGCGTCCCAGCGATCAGCGTGACGAGCGCCACCGGGGCCGGCAGGAAGAACACCCAGCGCCAGCCGACCTCCGTCAGCAGACCGCCGAAGACGAGGCCCAGCGAGAAGCCCGTCGCGCCGGTCGCCGTATAGACCGACAGCGCCTTGTTGCGCGCCGGCCCCTCCGCGAACGTCGTCGTGATGATCGACAACCCGGCCGGCGCCGTGAACGCTGCGCTCATCCCCTTGATGAACCGCGTCGCGATCAGGAGCGACCCGTCGTGCGCGAGCCCGCCGAGCGTCGACGCGACGACGAACACGCCGAGCGAGATCAGGAACACGCGCCGCCGCCCCAGCAGGTCCGCGGCCCGGCCGCCGAGCAGCAGGAAACCGCCGTAGCCGAGCACGTACGCGCTCACGACCCACTGCAGCGAGCTCGTCGACAGGTGGAGGTCGCTGCGGATCGACGGCAGGGCGACGCCGATCATCGACACGTCGAGCGCGTCGAGGAAGAGGGCGCCGCACAGGACGAGCAGTGCCCCCCAGGCGCGCCGGCTCAGTCGCCCGGTACCGTCGTCGAGGGAATGTGAGAGCTGTGAGGCGGGCATCGACACGAACAGGCTCCTTCCGTTCGGCTATTGTTCGATCGGCATCGTACAGAGTTTGTTCGACGCTCGTCAAACAATGAACCAGCCCTTTCTCGGCACCGACGACGACGGCGCGCCCGACCTGGGGTCGATCGACGTCCTCACGGTCCTGCAGGCGCTCTCCGATCCGGTGCGCCTGGCGATCGTGCGCCAGCTCGCGGGGTGCGACGGCACGAGCGGCCTGATGTGCGGTCAGATCGAGCTGCCGGTGACGAAGTCGACCGCGAGCCATCACCTGAAGACGCTGCACCGGGCCGGCATCACGACCGAGCGCGAGCAGGGCGTGTGCAAGTACATCCGCCTCCGCCGGGACGAGCTCGACGAGCGTTTCCCGGGGCTGCTCGAGTCGGTGCTGAACGCCGCCGCGACCGCGTAGCTGCACCGGCTGCGCCGGCGCGATGAGTTTTCCGGCGCGGCACCGTCTTCTCTTCAGACGCCGAACAGAGAGGATGGACGCGTGACGGCGCCAACGCTGAGGCTCGACATCTCGATGTCACTCGACGGCTTCATCGCCGGGCCGAACCAGACCGTCGAGCAGCCCCTCGGCGAGGGCGGCGAACGGCTGCACGAATGGCTCTTCCGGCTCGCGAGCTTTCGCGAGCGCCACGGACTCTCCGGCGGCGAGACCGGTGCCGACACCGAGATCGTGGAGGGATCGCTCCGCGCGACCGGGGCCGTCGTCATGGGACGGCGGATGTTCAGCGGCGGAGAGGG
>WNGD01004302.1_pt1 | contig 22543 bp, 19 predicted proteins | sample 5400671 | NCBI WGS metagenome assembly WNGD01 (sample SAMN13153369, study PRJNA577476) | soil metagenome | isolation source: 40 cm soil or saprolite under grassland replicate 2 | place: USA:California | collected 2016-06-15 | reverse complement strand
ATCCGATAGGCTGCAACATAGGCGGCCATGCCCGCGGCCTGTTCGCTTTCGGGCAGGCTTTCGATGCGGTAGGCGTCGATGACGATATCCTGCGTGGCGGAAGCGGTAGCGACGAAAAGCGCGGCCCCAAACACCACGTACCAAGGCGCCCGCGCGGGATCGGAGAAGGCGAGCAGCACAATCGAGACGATCAGCAAAAGCTGCGAGAACAACAGCCAGCCGCGGCGCCTTCCGAACAGCGGGGAGAGCACCGGGACGTCGAGCGCGTCGACGACCGGCGCCCACAGAAACTTGATGGTGTAGGGCGTGCCGACCAGCGCGAACAGGCCGATCACGCCGAGATCGACGCCCACTTCGCGCATCCAGACCAGGAGGGTGGAACTCGACAGCGCGAGCGGCAGCCCGGCGGAGAAGCCGAGGAAGAGCACGATCAGCACGCGCGGCTTGAGATAGACCGCGAGCGTGTCGGCGAATCTCGGGCGAGCGGTCGCGGTGTCGGGCGTCGCGGTCATCCAGGGCAGCTATTGTCGAATCGATGCGGGGACACAAGCCTCGCCGCGCGATTGCGGCAAAAAGTGATCGGACGTAGCCTGACGGCCCGTCCTTAAGTTGATGACGGAGTATCGGTCCTGTGCCGGGAGGGAAACCGCCATGAAATGTAGCGTATTCGGCACGGTGCTCGCAGCCGGATTTGCCGCATGGATCGGCGCCGCGCACGCGCAGAATTTTCCGGTCCGGCCCGTGACCCTCATTGTGCCTTGGCCGGCAGGCGGCAGCACCGACGTCGGCATGCGTGCGCTCGCGAGCGCGACCGAAAAGCATCTCGGGCAGCCGATCGTCATCGAGAACCGGCCGGGCGGCTCCGGGACACTCGCGCCGGGACAAATGGCCGCGAGCGCCAAGCCCGACGGCTACACGATCACGCAGATTCCGATCACGGTGTTCCGCTTTCCTTTCATGACCAAGACGACTTTCGATCCAAGCGCAGATTTCACCTACATCATCGGCATCAGCGGTTACACGTTCGGCGTAGTGGTGAGGGATGATGCGCCATGGAAGACGTTTCAGGAGTTCCTCGCCGATGCGAAGACCAATCCCGGCAAGATCAACTATGGCACGCCGGGCGCCGGCACGAGCCTGCACATCACAATGGAGCAGATTGCCAAGCGGCAGGGCATCAAATGGACCCACGTCCCGTTCAAGGGCAATGCCGATACGATGAATGCGCTGCTCGGCGGCCATATCCATGCGGTCGCTGACTCGAGCGGATGGGCGCAGCTCGTCAACGCCGGCCGGTTCCGGCTGCTGGTGACTTGGGGTGCCATGCGCACCAAAAATTGGCCGAGCGTGCCGACCTTGCGGGAGATCGGCATCGACATGGTTTCGAACTCGCCATTCGGCATTGCCGGTCCAAAGGGTATGGAGGTGCAGATCGTCAAGGTGCTGCACGACGCCTTCAAGAAAGGACTCGAGGAGCCCTCCTACGCCGCGGCCATGGCAAATCTCGATCAGGAGCTTTTCTATCTGAGCAGCGAGGACTACCAACGATTCGCGATGCAGCAGATCGAAGAGGCCAGGCGCTTCGTCGCGGAGCTCGGGCTGAAGCAGGATTGACATTTCTTGTCATCGCCCGCGAAGGCGAGATCGAGCATTTCCGCAAGATCACGAGGCGCGATGGCGCTGGTAACCAGGAAGTCGATAACGGCGGGATACCCGCCTATGCGCGGGCATCACACCGTATGGCGGGTCTCTATTCGCCGGCTTGCAGCCGGCGCGGCAGCGGAGCGGGGATGACGACGGGATCGGCAGCAGGAGCGGCCTCGCCGTCGAACTCGACCTCCCGGATGCGGGCTCCCCGTTTCTCGATCTTTTCCGAGGAAATGAGAATTTGCCGCACGTCTTCGTTGGCTTGGCCGAAATGCTGCTGCAGCTTCAGCACCCGCTCGTGCAGGCGTTTGAGATCGTCCAAGAGATGGCCCACCTCGGCATGAATTTGATCGGCCGCTTCCCGCATGCGGGCGTCTTTCTGAATTTGCTGAATGACCTGAATGGCGAGCATCAACAGCGATGGTGAAACGATGACGACCTTGCAGCGGAACGCTTTTTGCACGATGTCGTCGAATCCGTCATGCAACTCGCCGAAGATGGATTCCGAGGGCACGAACATCAGCGCCAAGTCCTGCGTCTCGCCCGGAATGAGATATTTAGCGGCAATGTCGTCGACGTGCCTTGCTATATCCTGGCGCATCCGAGCCGCGGCTTGCTTGCGCTCGTCCTCCGTTTTGGCTTCGCGCAGGGCCGTGACAGCTTCGAGCGGAAACTTGGCGTCGATCGTCAGCGGACGTCGGTCCGGCAGGAACACCGCACAATCGGGGCGGCATCTGTTGGAGAGCGTAAATTGGAATTCGTAGCAGTCCTTCGGCAGCCCGTCCTGGACGATGAGCTCCATGCGCGCTTGGCCGAAAGCGCCGCGCTGCTGCTTGTTGGCGAGCACGCTTTGCAGCGAGGCCATCTGCGACGCCAGATCGGCGATGTTTCGCTGCGCGTTGTCGATGACCGCGAGCCGCTCGTTGAGCTTTTGCAGGTTCTCAACCGTATGCTGGCGCGTCGTGGTCATGGACTGATTGAGATGGTGCGTCACCGAATCGAGACGCTCGTTGACCGCGCGATGAAGCTCGGCTTGGCGGCCGGCGAGCATGTCGCGCATCGCCTCGATGCGGACCGCAGTCTCGCTCTGGAGCCGCGCGAGCTCGACCAGCTGCTTGTCGGCAACTTGTGCGTCGCGCCGGCGTAGCACCCCCGCCGCGATGACGGCGAGCACAATTAGGCCCACAAGCGCGATCGCAGCTGCGAGAGGCAAGAGATAATCGGTCATCCGGGCCACTCTACATCGATTCGGCGCATAAGAACAAAATATGAACGATAGGGCAATGCCATGGCCGCGGCCGCGGCGGCGAGCCGCGCGGGTCACGCCCGGTCGTGCCGATCTCCGCGGCTGATCCTGCGCATTGACCGAGTTCCGGCGACCGCTTACATCGCGACCATGGCGTTGCGCGACATTCTCATCCTGCCCGACAAACGGCTGCGACAGGTCTCCGATCCGGTGAAGAAAATCGACGCCAGCCTCCGCAAGCTCATCGAGGACATGTTCGAGACCATGTACGACGCGCCCGGCATCGGGCTCGCCGCGATCCAGATCGGCGCGCCCAAGCGTGTGATCACCATGGACCTCGCCAAGAAGGAGGAACCGAGGAATCCGCAGGTTTTCATCAATCCGGAGATCGTTTGGACCTCGCAAGAAAAGGCGACCTATGAGGAGGGCTGTCTGTCGATTCCGGAATATTACGACGATGTCGAGCGTCCGGCGCAGGTGAAGGTGAAATATCTCGATCTCGAGGGAAAGCCGCGGGAGGTCGAGGCCAATGGGCTGTTCGCCACCTGCCTGCAGCACGAGATCGATCACCTGAACGGCGTCTTATTCATCGACCATCTGTCCAAGCTCAAACGCGACCGCGTGCTCAAAAAGTTCACCAAGGCGGCGAAGCGGGCGGCGGTTTAAATCGGGGCGCCGTCCTCCTTCATCATGGCTGTGCCGGGTGGGCGATTCTCGCGTTGCATTGCCGAGGTGCCGTCGTGCAAGCCCTAGCCTCACCACGGCAATACAGAAATCGCCATTGGCAACGGGTGATGTGAACATGCCGCTGCGCATTGTGTTCATGGGTACGCCCGAATTTGCCGTACCGACGCTGGTGGAGATTGTCGGTCGCGGCCACGAAGTGGTGGCGGTCTATACGCGCGCGCCGAAGCCGGGCGGGCGGCGCGGCCTCGATCCTGTGCCGAGCCCGGTCGAACGTGAGGCGCGCCGCTTCGGCCTGCCGTTGTTCACGCCGGCGACGTTGCGCACCGCGGAGCCGGTAAGCGCCGCGCGCGCCCACGCCGCGGATGTGGCGATCGTCGTGGCCTATGGCCTCATTCTGCCCAAGGCAATCCTCGAAGCCTTTCCGTTGGGCGCCTTCAACCTGCATGCCTCGCTGCTGCCCCGCTGGCGCGGCGCCGCGCCGATCAATCGGGCCATCATGGCGGGAGATTTCGAGACCGGCGTAATGGTGATGAAAATGGAGGAGGGGCTCGACAGCGGCCCGATCGCCATGGCGGAACGCGTGCCGATTCCGTTCGATGCCACTGCGGGAGATTTGCACGATCAACTTGCCCGCCTTGGCGCCGATCTCGTGGTACGCGCGCTTGCCGCGCTCGAACGCGGCTCGCTCACGCTTACGTCGCAGCCCGAGGTCGGCGTCACCTATGCGCACAAAATCGCCAACGACGAGACCCGGATTGCGTGGGAGCGGCCGTGGCAAGAGGTGCACAACCACATCCGCGGCCTCTCTCCGGTTCCAGGGGCTTGGTCCGAGATCGGCAGCGAGCGCGTCAAAGTGCTGCGCACGACCAGGAGTGATCGGAACGGCGTACCCGGCACGGTGCTCGACGACGAGCTCACGGTGGCCTGCGGGGAAGGCGCGGTGCGCATTGTCGAATTGCAGCGCGCCGGACGCCAGCCGATGAAGGCGCACGAGTTCCTGCGGGGTATGCCTGTTGCTGCCGGCACGCGGTTCGGTTAGGTCCCGCCATGCCTCGCTACAAGCTCACTATCGAATATGACGGCAGGCCGTTCGTCGGCTGGCAGATCCAGGATAACGGTCCTTCGGTGCAAGGCGTGCTGGCGCAAGCGCTCGAGGCCTTTTGCGGCGAGAAGGTGAGCGTGCAAGGGGCGGGGCGCACGGATGCCGGCGTGCACGCGCTGGGTCAAGTCGGCCACGTCGATCTCGCCAAGGACTGGGACGAAGACACCGTGCGCGATGCGTTGAACGCGCATTTGCGACCGCATCCGGTTGCGATCCTCAAGGCGGAGCGGGTCGACGGCTCGTTTGATGCCCGCTTTTCGGCCATTCGCCGCCATTATCTTTATCGCATCGTCAACCGCCGGGCCGATCTTGCGTTGGAACGCGGCCGCGCCTGGCGCATCGCCCAGCCGCTCGATCTTCCGGCAATGCAAGCGGCGGCGCAGCGGCTGGTGGGCCGGCACGATTTCACCACCTTCCGCAATGTCGAATGTCAGGCGAAATCCCCGGTGAAGACGCTCGACCAGCTCGACGTGCGTCGCGCTGCGGACGACATTCAGGTCGTCGCTTCGGCGCGCTCGTTCTTGCACTCGCAAGTGCGCTCGATGGTCGGAGCGCTCGCGCTCGTGGGGGAGGGCAAGTGGACCGCCGACGATGTTTCGGTCGCGCTTGCGAAGCGCGACCGCGCCGCGTGCGCCCCTGTTGCGCCACCCGATGGGCTCTATCTGGCGAGGGTCGACTACCCGTGATGGGCTGCTGCTCCCCGCGGATCAAGCCTCAGCCGAAATACCGGTCGAGGACTTTGCGATAGATCGCGGTCAGCGTCGCGAGATCGGCGATGGTGGTGCGCTCGTCGACCTGGTGCATGGTCTGCCCGACCAGACCGAATTCGAGCACCGGGCAGTAATCCTTGATGAAGCGGGCGTCCGATGTGCCGCCACTGGTCGAAAGCTTCGGCTCCTTCCCGGTCAGATCCTTGATCGCCGCCGACACGAGATCGACGAACGGGCCGGGCTTGGTCACAAAGGAGTCGGCGTTCGACGGCTCCCAGTCGATGCGCCAGCGGATGCGCCCGGCGGCGGCCTCACCGGCGCGCTTCTCGATCAGCATCTTGAGCGAAGTCTGGCTGTGACGATCGTTGAAGCGGATGTTGAAGCGCGTCCGCGCTTCACCGGGGATGAGATTAACGACCGGGTTGCCGATGTCGATCGAGGTGAATTCGAGGTTCGAGGCGTCGAACTGTGCGCTGCCGTGGTCGAGCGGCGCCGCCATCAACGCGCTCATCAATGTGACCAAGCCGCGCACGGGATTTTCGGCCCGCTCGGGATAAGCGACGTGACCCTGCTTGCCCGTCACGACGAGGGTGCCGTTGAGCGAGCCGCGCCGGCCGACTTTGATGGTATCGCCGATCACCGCCGCATTGCTCGGCTCGCCGAGGATGCAATGGTCAAAGGTCTCGCCGCGCTCGGCCGCCCATTTGATGAGCTTCACCGTTCCATTCACCGCGACGCCTTCCTCGTCTCCGGTGATCAGGAACGAGATCGAGCCCTTCGGCCGACCTCCGCATGCGCCGAGGTGATCGAGGACGGCGGCGAGCGCGCAGGCGATCGCCCCTTTCATGTCGACGGCGCCGCGGCCGTAGAGCGTGCCATCGGCGATTTCGCCGGCAAAGGGTGGATGGGTCCATTTCGCCTGCTCGCCGGGGGGCACCACGTCGACGTGGCCGGCGAAAGCGAAGTGCGGGCTTGCCGTGCCGATCCGGGCATAGAGGTTTTCGACCGGCGCGGTGCCGGGCTCGGCAAAGGTGACGCGATGGACCGTAAAGCCTGCCCCTTTCAGCGCGCCTTCGATGAGGCCGAACGTACCGGCTTCCGCCGGCGTCACCGACGGGCAGCGCAGGAGGTCGCGGGCGAGCGCGGTGGGATCGGCGAGTGCCGGGCTCATCGTGCGGCTTTACCCGGCGACGTGCGATGGCGTCAACGTGACCTCGCCGGCGCCCGGTCTATGCCGGTGTGTCCAACGGGTCGGGGCCATACCGGTTGGGTCCTGACGTCCCGCGCAGGCAGCCGAGCTCGACGAAGGCCCAGCGCTGATGCCGAAGCTGATGATATGCAGGATGATGAATCCCACATCCTCCATCCGGTTGCCGGCAGTGCTCAAGAATCCCGGCGCCGCGTAAAAGACGAGCAGCCACCACGCGGACTTGTCGCGGTCGTGGAGCCGCTTGGCGCCGATGGCGAGACCGATCCAGATCAGCGGGATGTAGAGAATGACGAGGAGCACCAGCGTCAATCCAGCAAACTCGAACCTGTGCTCTCGAATTAGGATCAAAGCAAACAAGAGCAGAACGATGATGATCAACATCGTGACGATCGCCGTCATCCAATAGGGTTTCCGGTTCAGGCGGCCCTGGAAAGAGAACAACAGTTGCGTCATTGACATGGTTCAAGCCCCTCTTTCACTTCCTAGGGAGATGATTGACCGTGATTCCCTGATCTGACGCCAGCCATTGCAAACACGATCAGATTGGTCGGAGCCGTCCGTGTTGGCGGGCCCGACCACCGAACAGGAACAAGCGCCTGCGAGCGAGGGCAATCGGGGTTGGCTCTGCCGAGTCGGCGCAGCCTTGCTGGCGGCCTACGCCCCGAGCTGTAGAGCCAAGAGATTGTTTTGGTTTCTGCTGGCGGCCTACGCCCCGAGCTGTAGAGCCAAGAGATTGTTTTGGTTTCTCACCCAGCCTGGGATCAGGAATGCATCGACGAGGACCCAAACGACTGTGATCAACATCCCCACGATGGTGAGAGTCAGGAGGAGTTGCGCGACCGCAACGCCGGTGCGTTTGAGATAAAAATTGTGACCCCCGAGTAGCCCCAAGAAAAACCACAGTATGTAGGCGACCAAGGCCGTCTTCTTGTTGGCCTCGAACAGCATCATCGCGCGTGCGTCACTCGACAAGCCGCCCTGTTGTTGAATTGTCTGTCTTGTGCCCGTGGGAAGTTCGGCTGTCATGACCCTCTCCTGGTGCGGACTAGTTGAGATTATGTGATCAGGTGTCGGTCGGCTCAATGCCGCAACAACTCGTTGATCGAAGTCTTTGCGCGGGTCGATTCGTCGACGCGTTTGACGATGACCGCGCAATAGAGGTTCGGGCCCGATTCACCTTTCTTGGTCGACTTGCCCGGCAGCGAGCCCGGGACGACGACCGAATAGGCGGGTACCTCGCCGCGGAACGTCGCCCCGGTCTCGCGATCGACGATCCGAGTCGAGGCGCCGATGAAAACTCCCATAGAAAGAACCGAACCCTCGCGTACGATCACGCCTTCGGCCACTTCGGAGCGGGCGCCGACGAAGCAGTTGTCCTCGACGATGACGGGGCCCGCCTGCAGCGGCTCGAGCACGCCGCCGATGCCGGCTCCGCCGGAGATATGACAATTCTTGCCGATTTGTGCGCAGGAGCCGATCGTGGCCCAGGTATCGACCATGGTGCCGGAATACACGTAGGCGCCAAGATTGACGAAGCTCGGCATCAGCACCACGCCTGGCGCGATATAGGCTGAACGCCGCACCACGCAGTTTGGCACCGCGCGCATGCCCGCCTCGCGGAAGCGCGCCTCGTCCCAGCCCTCGAATTTCGACGCGACCTTGTCCCACCACACCGCTTTGCCGGGCCCGCCGGAAATCACGCTCATGTCATTGAGGCGGAACGAGAGCAGCACCGCCTTTTTGAGCCATTGGTTGACCCGCCAGTCGTTGGCGTGTCCTCGTTCGGCAACGCGCGCAACGCCGCGATCGAGCAGGTCGAGCGCGGCCTCAACGGCCTCGCGCACCGGGCCTTTGTTGGTTGCCGGACCGATGTGCTCGCGCCGCTCGAAGGCCTCGTCAATGATCTTGGCAAGATCGGCCTGCGACATGTGCCTCCGGCGAAGTCCTAAAAGGCTGCTTGGGCGGTTGTCGAGAAAGGGCCGGGAGGAGTCAAGTCGCCGCGCTGTCGTTCACACCGCGAGCACGATCGGCGCTTTCTTGGCTTGCTTCAGCGCCTGCAAGCAAGCCCTTCCAGAAATCCAACGAGATTGTCGGTCACATGATCGACGTGCGGCGCGTCCCGACCTTCGAGCTCCCAGCCCTCGCGAAACACCTCACGGGTGTGTTCGGGAACCACCAGCACCGTGGTCATGCCCAGGGCATGCGGCACCACAAGATTACGCGCCAGGTCTTCGAACATCGCTGCCTTCTGGGCATCGATACCGTGCGCCTTGAGAAACCGGTCATAGGTTTGCGGCGAAGGCTTGGGCTCGAGCTCGGCCGCGACGATGTCGAACACGCCATCGAAGTGACGGTCGAGCTCGAGCCGCGCCAGAACGGCATCGGCGTGTCGCCGCGTGCCGTTGGTCAAGATCAGCTTGCGCCCTGGCAGGTGTTCGATCGCCGTCCCTAGCGCCGCGTTCGGAATGAGCGGCGAGTGATCGATCTGATGGACGAAATCGAGGAAGTCGTCAGGCTTCATCCCATGCTCGGTCATCAGTCCCCGCATCGAGGTGCCGTAACGCTTGTAGTAATCCTTCTGCAAACGGAATGCCTCCTCCTGCGTGACTTTGAGGTAACGCGCGATGTAGTCGCGAATGCGCTCGTCCACCTGTTGCCAGAGGTTGAGGTGATGCGGATAAAGCGTGTTGTCGAGATCGAAAACCCACGTCTCCACATGGCCGAATGCGCGCGGCGCAGAACGAGAATTCATGACGCGGATCCGTGATCCCGGATCACTTTGCTGAGCGGCCGGTCAAACACCAGGATGACGGCGCCGGCAACGAGCGCGATGCCGGCGATCATCAGAAAGAACGTCGTCTTATCCATGCCGGCCCAAAAACTGCCCAACCAGCCGGCGATCAAGTTGCCGGCGAAGCTTGTCGCCAGCCATAGTCCCATCAGCATCGATACCATACGCGCCGGCGCGACCTTCGATACCAACGATAGCCCGATCGGCGACAGGTAAAGCTCGCCGATCGTGATGACCACGAAATAACCGAGCAGCCAAAGCCAGCTTGCTTCGTCGCCGGCCGCCTGCCAGGCGGCGGCGACCATGATCAAGTTGGCGAGCGTCACGCCGAAACAGCCGATCGCCATCTTGATCACGGTCGAGGGCTCGTTGCCGCGCTTAGCCTGCCAAGTCCAGAGCCCCACGACAAAGGGCGTGAATGCGAAGATCAAAAACGGGTTGAACGCCTGGAACCAGGTGATCGGGATTTCGCCCTTCCAGAGCACGAGATTGATTGCGCGGTCGGTATAGTCGTCCGCCCATAACACAATCGTGTTCCCTTGCTGCTCGTAGGTCGCCCAGAACAGTGTCGTCGGCACGAACAGCGCGAGCAGCGCCAGAATGCCCCGCCATTCACCGCGATCGAGCGGCTTATTCTGCATCCCTGCGGCGCTGGCTTTGTGCAGCTCATCCGGCGGCAACTCCGGCATCGCGTAGAGATAGATTGCGAGTGCGATGGTCATGCCGATGCCGGCGGCGGTGAAGCCGTAATGCCAGCCCAGTTCCTCACCCAACGTTCCGCAGACAAGCGGGGCAAGAAACGCGCCCAGATTGATGCCGACGTAGAAAATCGAATACGCTCGATCGCGGCGCTGGTCGCCGGGTGCATAGAGTCCGCCCACTTGCGCCGACATATTGGGCTTGAACGCGCCGTTGCCCAAAATGAGCATGGTCAAGGCGAGCAGGAACAACGGCTCGAACGCCATCATGAAATGGCCGACTGCCATCATCGCCGCGCCGAGGAGAATCGTGCGATGCTGGCCGAGCAGGCGATCGGCGAGCATGCCGCCGAACACGGGTGTGAGATAGACGAGCCCGGTGTAGAGGCCGTAGATGTGCGAGGAGAAGGGCTGCACACCGAGCGGTCCGAACATGGACTCGAAAAGCGACTTGAGCGCCGTGAGCCCGATCACGTTCTCGGCGTGCCCGGGCAGCAGAAGCAGCTTCACCATATAAAGGACGAGTAACGCGCGCATTCCATAATAGGAGAAGCGCTCCCACATCTCGGTGGCGAATAGAAACGTCAGCCCGCGCGGGTGGCCGAAGAGGTCGCTCGCTCCTTTGCTGCGATGACGTTGCTCAGCCGTCGAGGAGGCCATGATGCAGTTGCGGGTTCGCTGTTGCCACTTGGACGGTTGTTCAATTTGCGCGCCGCGCGGTGTATGCCGGGCCGAGGCGCGCGCGACCCTAGAACGCGTCTCGCGCCGTCGTCAAACTTTGAGGTCGGCGGTGAGCCGCATGCATGTGGCAAAACCAGGGCAGTGTCGGTACACACTTGACGCTGCCCGCGATCTGCGAAAACGCTGTGCAAGAACTAACGGCGGAGGATTGGCTATGACCCTATTCAAGCGCACCGTTCTGAAGGTCGGATTGGCAGTGCTCGCTGCCATGGGCGTCCAGGCCGCAGGAGCGCAGGGCGACAGCGCGACGAACTTCCCCAATCGGCCGATCCGGATGGTCGTCGGCTTTGCCGCTGGCGGTGGCAACGACCTGTTCGCGCGACTCGTCGGACAGAAGCTGTCGGAGAACATTGGACAGCCGGTGGTCATCGAGAACAAGCCCGGTGCAGGCGGTCGCATTGCGGTCGAGTACGTCAAGAGCCAGCCGGCCGACGGATACACCGTCATGGTGGCCGCGAGCGGCCAGATGGCGATCGCAGCCGCGATCTATCCAAAACTGTCCTACCATCCGACCCGCGACTTTCTGCCGCTGACCATGATCGCGTCGTTTCCGCTGATCCTCGCTGGTCCGGCCAACGACACGATCAAGTCGGTGAAGGATCTGGTCGCCTACGGCAAGGCCAACCCGGACAAGTCCAACTACGCCACCTCCTCGCCCGCCTTCACCATCACCACCGAGCTGTTCAAGCTCAAAACCGGAATGCCAGCGGTGGCGGTACCCTACAAAAGCAGCAACGAGATGATGCTCAGCGTCGCCGGCGGCAACACCTTGTTCGCGATCGCGGACGGTCCGCCGACGATGCCCCTTGTGCAAGGCGGCAAGGTTCGGGCCCTTGCAGTGACGGGATCGGAGCGCTCCTCCGAGCTTCCGGACGTGCCGAGCATGGCGGAAGCCGGCTACCCGGAGGTGAATATCGGCCTTTGGAGCGGGCTATTCGTGCTGACCGGCACGCCGCCCGCCATTGCCAGTAAGCTCGCTACGGAATCGCGCCGCGCGCTCGCCGACCCAGGGGTGCGCGAGAAGCTTAAGGCGATGGCGGTGAACCCCGGCGGCGGTCCCGGCGAGGAATTCCGCAAGAGAATCGATGGCGATATCAAGCTCTTCGCCGACGTGGCCAAAGCGGCCAATCTGAAGTTTGAGGACTAGCGATCGGCTTGCGCCACCGCAGCAGCGGCTCCTAATCGAGCGGCTCCAGCTTGATGATGGAGCCGCCGTGATTGCTGCCAACCCAGAAGGTGACGGGTATCGTCGAATTGTCGACGTGGACGCGCCGGATGTTGGTCGAACGCGGCAGCAGGTATTCGGTGAACTCGCCGGTTTTTGTGTTGAGCCGAACTATGCGGTCATTAAGCATGGAGCCAGTCCAGGCGTTGTCGTTCTTATCGAGAGCGACATCGTAGGGATTGGTCCAGCGCGTCGGCACCGGCCACTCGGTGAATGTCTCGGTTTTGGTGTCGAACACGCCGATCTTGTCGCCCCGATATTCGCCGAACCAGAGCCGGTCCTGCGCATCCATTTGGCCGCGGCGCGGCGCCGAACTCGGCGTGGGAATCGCGTACAGTTTTACTTCCCCGGTGTTCGCATCGATCCGACCGATATGCTGCTGACGGAAATCGGTGAAATATGCGTTGTTCTTTGAGTCCGGAATGACATCGTAAATGTTGTGCGGCTCGCCCTTGGCTGCATTCTTGAACGGTTCCCACGTCTCGATCTTGCCGGTGGCGAGATCGAGCCTATGCACGCCTGCAAAGCCGTTGTTCTGCGTCCACACCTTGCCGTCCACGTGCGAGCTTTGTGGGCTCACCATGTTCACTTGCGCAGCGTCGATGTTCTGCTCGGGCGGCAACGGCCAGAACTTGAACGCCCGAGTGTTGCGCTCGAACTTCACGATCGTGGCCTGATACATGTTGCCGAGCCATAGGTCGCCGGCCTTGTCGGTGCGCAACCCGAGGAGCCCCGTGGGGAAGCCCGGCTTGTGCAGCGGGATAGGATATTCGGTGACCTCGCCGGTTTTGGGGTCGAGGCGTCCGAGGAACTGCTCGCCGAAGCTCGAATACCAGGCGATGCCATCCGCATCGACTACGACATCGTGCGGCTGAATGGTCTCGCGCGGTAGGTCGTATTCGGTGATGACGACACGCGTGCTGGGGCCTTTCGGGCGCGGCAGAGTCTTGAGCGCATAGTTCCAGCGCGGGCCCGAAGTCAGATTAATGCTGCTTAGGAATTCGGCCACGGCCCGATAAACCTGCACGCGCTGGTCGCCACGCTCCTCCATCCGCCGTTCGCCGCGACGAAGCTGCGGGGCCGCCGGAATGCTTTGATTCACGTAACCCTGCATGCGCGGCAGGGTGATGTTGATGAAATCATCGGGCTTTTGGCTTGAGCGCGCGACTCGTTCGAGCGTATGGCAGCCGACGCAACCCAGCATCGCGTTCTTCTGCTGGTCGGTACCGGGAAAGCTCGCCAGCCATTCGCCGTTCGAGAGCTGGGAGGCGAGATCTTCGGTCTTGCGCAGTTTGAGGTCGAGCTTCGCGCGCTGCTGCGGGATGACGTCTACGTTGGCCGGGCGATCCAGGTCATAGCCGATCGCGCGGATCCGCAGCGAATACTGGCCAGGCTCCAGCTTGGCTGCAGGGAAGCTGTAGTTACCTGCCTCGTCGCTGACGACCGTAACAGTGACCGTCGAGCCACGCTTCTTGGCGCTGACGAGCACGCCCTCCATCGGCCCTTCCTCGGCCGAGGCAACTTGTCCGCTTAGTGCGGTCTGGCTCTGTGCGTAGGCCGGGAGAAGATCGCCGATGGCGAGCGCAACAACCGCGAGGCCGCCGGCCGCAAGAATTTTTCTCAAGAGCATCGGTTTTTCTCCCTGAAACGCGTATTCCGCTTGCTGCAGCGCATTCAAAGCCTGCATTCCACCCCTTATCGATGATCAATTCAATGGGCGGCGGTGCAGGCATCGCCGCGACCCAGCCTGTGCAAAGCGGGGATGACTAGCTTGGCGCGGTGGAACGGCCGCGAGACTTGAGCTAGGGTTCTATCGCTCGGGTGACCACGCGGGCAAAGAGTAGAGCACGGAGTGTAAGCTCTGCCGCGCCGCCCTACCCACGCGCCTCCGGCATGTGGCGCCCGAGCGCCTAAACCTTTGTCGGCAAAGTCGCACGCGGCGCCGGTCTGAACACCGGCGCGGCGTGCGCTCGCATTACACGTCCAGCAATTCCTCGTCCGCGAACTCCGCTCGCTCTTGGATGAACTCGAAGCGCGCTTCCGGCTTATTGCCCATCAGGCGTTCGACCGAGCGGTCGGTCGTCTTGCGCTCATCCTCGACCACCACGACGCGCAACAGCGTGCGCTTCTTCGGATCCATCGTGGTCTCTTTGAGCTGATTGGCCATCATTTCGCCAAGCCCCTTGAAGCGGCCGATCTCGACCCTGGCATTGGCGTGGAATTCTTTTTTCAAGAGTTCATCTTTGTGCTTGTCGTCGCGCGCATAAACATTCTTGCCGCCATGGCTCAGGCGATAGAGCGGAGGCACGGCGAGATAGAGATGGCCGCTCTCGATCAGTTTCGGCGTCTGCCGGTAAAAGAAGGTGATCAATAACGAGGCGATATGGGCGCCGTCGACATCGGCGTCCGTCATCACGATCACCTTATCGTAGCGCAGGTCCTCGTCGCGATAGTGCGCACCGGTCCCGCAACCGAGCGCCTGCATCAGTTCGGCAAGCTGCTGGTTCTGGGCCAGCTTGTCCTTGCCGGCGGATGCAACGTTGAGGATCTTGCCGCGCAACGGCAGCACTGCCTGCGAGGCACGATCCCGCGCTTGCTTGGCGGAGCCGCCGGCCGAATCGCCCTCGACGATGAAGATCTCGGCACCTTGGGCGGCGGTATTGGTGCAGTCGGCGAGCTTGCCGGGAAGGCGCAGCTTGCGCACCGCGCTCTTGCGCGAGTTCTCCTTCTCCTGGCGGCGGCGGATGCGCTCCTCCGCGCGCTCGATCACGAAGTCGAGGAGTTTGTTGGCCTGGGCGGGATTGCCGGCGAGCCAATGGTCGAATGGGTCCCGGATTGCGTTCTCGACGAGGCGTGTGGCCTCGGCGGTCGCCAGCCGATCCTTGGTCTGACCCTGAAATTCCGGCTCGCGGATGAACACCGAGATCATGCATGCGGCGCCGTTCGTCACGTCGTCGCCCGTGACTATTGCCGCGCGCTTGCCTTGGCCCACGCGCTCGGCATGGTCTTTGATGCCCTTCAACAGCGCGCTACGCAGGCCCGACTCGTGCGTGCCGCCGTCCGGCGTGGGAATCGTATTGCAATAGGACGACAAGAAGCCGTCGCTATCAGCGGTCCACGCGACCGCCCATTGCGCGGCCCCGTGCACGCCGATCTTGCCCGCGCTGCCGGTGAAGATGTCGGGGTGGACCAGGGCAGCGCCGTTGATCGCGGTGGACAAATACTCCTTGAGTCCGTCAGCGAAATGGAAGGTGGCCTTCTCCGGCACGTCCTCGACACCGCGCAGAAGCTCCTTGGCGCAGGACCAGCGAATCTCGACGCCTCCGAACAAATAAGCCTTGGAGCGAGCCATCTTGAACACGCGCTCCGGCTTGAAATGCGCCCTTGCTCCGAAAATCTCGGGGTCGGGACGGAAGCGCACCTTGGTGCCGCGCCGGTTGGGGACGCGCCCTAGCTTTTGCAATCTGCCTTTCGGCTTGCCGCGCTCGAACACCATGCGGTGCAGCGTCTGCTCGCGCGCGACCTCGACTTCCATGCGCTCGGAGAGTGCATTGGCCACCGAGACGCCGACGCCATGCAAGCCGCCCGACGTCTCATACACCTTCGAGTCGAACTTTCCGCCCGCGTGCAACGTGCACATGATCACTTCGAGCGCCGATTTGTTCTTGAACTTCGGATGGGGATCGACCGGAATTCCCCGCCCATTGTCGGTCACGCTCACGAAACCGTCGGGCTCCATCTCGACGTCGATGAAGGTGGCGTGCCCGGCGAGCGCCTCGTCCATGGAATTGTCGATCACCTCGGCGAAAAGGTGATGCAGCGCCTTTTCGTCAGTTCCGCCGATGTACATGCCTGGACGCCGGCGCACAGGCTCGAGGCCCTCGAGCACTTCGATGTCGCGGGCGGTGTAACGGACCTCAGCACCGCTTGCAGGCCTGCCGGTGCGCGCCGGCTTGCCCGAGTGCCGGCGCGCAGTGGCCTCGGGCAAATCCGAAAACAGGTCCTTGACCGGATTTTGGATCGGGCTTTTGGCTGCTGCTTTGGCGATCTTCGGCATGCGTCTCATCATCGGCGAGGTTGAACGAATCAGCCGCCACTATGCCACGCCGGTGGCGGCAGCGTGACGCCGGTGTTCGGCTGAAGGAAGGCGGCTGTCCCTCTCATATGGTCGAACTTCATCATCCGTTCAACTCGACACCGTATGCTGGCCGCTGACTGCGGGATATTCGCTCGATCCTTCTTGCTAAGCCCTAAACGGCGTGTTCGGCCCGCGAGTGTCGCCGCACAATGTGCCGGCCCGGATGGCGCCGTGCGGACAGCTTGCAACCCGTCTGGCCTTGTCCGGCAAGCCGCGCTAGACCGAGGCCAATAGGGGGCCGCCTCCCGCATGTTCGAGAGCCTCGAAGCTCACGCCCACCAAGTGGTGGAGTTTGTGCGTGTCCATGAGGTGTGGGCGGGGCCCATTGTTTTTGCACTCGCCTTCGGCGAGTCGCTCGCGTTCATTTCCCTGCTCGTTCCGGCGTGGGCGGCGCTGGTCGGAATCGGTGTCCTGATCAGTTCCGGCAACCTCAATTTCTGGCCGGTTTGGGTCGCGGCTTCGATCGGCGCCGCCCTCGGCGACTGGCTGTCCTTCTGGATCGGCGTCAAACTCGGACCGCCAGTCGCGCACATCTGGCCGCTGTCGCGACATCCGGAACTGCTGCCCAAGGGCGAAGCATTCGTGAAGCGCTGGGGGGCGCTTGCGATTTTCATCGGCCGCTTCTTTGGACCCTTGCGCGCCTCGGTCCCGCTGGTCGCCGGCATTTTCCGGATGCCGTGGTGGCAATTCCAGCTTGCGAACTTCAGCTCGGCTTTCGTTTGGGCCGCCGTGCTTCTCACCTTGGGCGATGTGGTGGGCAAGCTTCTCGGCTGGGCTTGGCGATAGGGATCAGGGTCGGACCAGCTCAGACAGGATCGGCTGGTCGTGCCCGAGGAGGAGCTCCATCATTCGGCCAACTTTCGGATCATCGCGCCGACGATGTTGCAGTAGTCGTCGGTCCACACCCATTGGCCTGGGTCAGCGGCCTTGGGCGTCCAATGCCGAGACTGTGCGAGGGATCCGAAATCCTCCTCGCTACGTGCAACCGCGGCAACCGTGGCGCCGAACTTGTACGGATGGGCCTCTTCGTCGGGATCTCCCTCGTCGCTCAAAAGTGTCGTCAGCCCGTTCGCTGCGGCGATGCCTGCGACCACCGAGGCGAGTTCAAGGTGCCGGCTCGACACGTGCATGACCACCATGCCGTGCGGGCTGAGCTTCTTGAGGTAGGTCGCCATGGCTTCGCGCGTGAGCAAATGTATAGGGATGGCGTCGGAGGAGAATGCATCGACGATGATGAGGTCGTAGGCGCCGTCGCGGGCCTCGGCGAGCGTGAGCCGCGCATCGCCGAGGATGATCGGCACATCCGGCCGGCACATCCACAGAAAGCTGAACATATACGGGGTGCGGGCAACGCGGACCACGACCGGGTCGATCTCGTAATAATGCACGGTATCATCAGGCGCGGCGCGGCAGGTCAGCGAGCCCACGCCAAGCCCGATCACTGCAAAGCGGATCGGCCTGTCGACACGCGCCCGCACCGCCTCGAAGGTTTCCGAGATGGCGGAACCGTCCCAGTAATAAAACAGCAGCTCCGGCGGGTCGATCGTCGCCCGTTGGCCATCGGCTTCGTAGAGACGTTGGCCGCCGTGCAGCGTGGTTCCGTGCTGCAGGAGACGGAACTGACGATCCGCGGTTTCCACGATCTTGGTCACGCCGAAGAAGCTGCGCACGAACATCCCACCGGTCGCGTCGACGATGATGTAGTTGAAGAGGAGGACGAAGCCAATGACCGCAGCGAACGGCAATGACGCACGCCAGAACAGCACACTTGCGGCCAAAAGCGCACCCACAGCCCAGTCGAAGCGGATCGCGTCAATCACGACTGGATAAAGCGCGCACACGGCGAGCATGAAGAGCGCGGCCGCGATGCCGGCGAACAGCAGGTAGCGCCGGGAGCGGTCTCGCGGCAGCGCGAGCCCTGGACGACACAGCACGGCAAGCGCAATGAGAATTGGATATTCGGCCACCCAGTTGAACACGTGCGGCGCGATCAATCCCGTTGCGATGCCGCCGATCAGGCCGCCGGCCGCCATCCAAAGATAGAAGGCGGTAAGATATCGGGGCGGCGGCCGCGTCCGCGCGAGTTCGCCGTGACACATCAAGGCGTTGACGAAGAACACCGCGAGATGAACGGCGAGGACCCCGACGATGGTTTTGATCGGATCGAAGATGATGACCACCACGAGTGCAACGATGAACGGCGGCTGCAGGGCGAGGACGAGCTTGTGTGGGATGATCGGCCGGCGCGCAAATGCGATGACGAAGGTCAGCAGATAGAGCGCGAGCGGAAGCACCCACAGCAGCGGCACCGCGGCGACGTCCGTTGAGATGTGCGCCGTCACCGCGACGAGAAGGCCCGCAGGCACCGCCGCGAGGGCGACCCAGAACGCGGCATCCTTCCAGGTCGGCGCCACATCTGCCGCGCTGTCCGCACGCGCAGCTGCGTCCGGCGACCGCCACAGCAACACGCCACACGCGGCAAGCAGCAAAATGAGGAGGCAAAAGCCGACCGACCAGAACCGTGCTTGGTCGCCGAGTCGCACGAATGGCTCGATGACAGTCGGATAGGACACGAGCGCGAGGAAGCTTCCGATATTGCTGGCGGCATACAGGAAATACGGGTCTTGTGCGGCGGGATGATTAGTGCGCGCGAACCAGGCCTGAAGCAGCGGGCTGTTGGCCGCGAGCGCGAAGAACGGCAAGCCGATCGAGGCCGTGAACAACCCGATCAGCCAGAGGGCTTGCCCGGTCTCCGGCGGCCGGTCCCAACCGGCGGCAATCGAGACCGGCAGCGCGAAGACAGCGGCGATCATCACCGTGAGGTGAGCCGCGACCGACAGCCGGCCGGGCGCGTAGCGCGTGAGCCAATGGGCGTAGGCGTAGCCGGCGAGAAGCGCAGTCTGGAAGAATACGATGGCAACCGACCACACCGACGGCGCACCGCCGAAACGCGGCAGCACCAATTTTGTGAACATCGGCTGTACCATGAACAAGAGCGAAGCGCTGAGGATGATGGGCGCGACGAACGTAGCCAGCAGCAAGAGGCGCGCGGTCGTCGCGCTCGGCGTCGTCGGGTTCAGTGAGCGATCGGCGGTTGCCATGTCCTAGCCTTACCGCGTCGCGTTCGCGGGTGAAATACCCGTGCTCGATTACCGTCCGTGCGGCGTCGCGGCCTAGGCGAGGCGGGCCGCCATATGTACCATCGTAGGCAACGCTTCGCAGAAAAGACTGTGAGCCGATGCTCAGGAGGGAACGTCATGACCGAACTCACGCGCCGTAGCCTGCTTACCGGTAGTGCAGCGGCCACGGCTGTCGCGGTGATTGCGCCGTCCACAGGCGGGCCGGCGCGCGCGGCCGCGCCGCCTGCCGGCACGCAAGCCCCCGGCTGGTACCGCTACAAGGTCGGCAGCTTCGAGATCACCGTGGCGACCGATGGCGTGAACCGTTTCAAATTGCCGGACAACTTGGTCACCAACGTCCAACGGGAGGAGGTCAATGCGGCGCTTGTCGCGGCGCACCGCGAGCCGGACGTTTACGTCACTCCGTATAACCCGATCGTCGTCAATACCGGACAGAAGCTCGTCGTCATCGACACCGGCCTGGGCGAGGCGGCCTTCAACGCGAGCAAGGGGGCGAACGGCCAGTTCTTGTCCAATCTCGCTGCGGCCGGCATCGACCCCAAGACCGTCGATACTGTCATCATCTCGCATTACCACGGCGACCACGTGAACGGTCTGTTGAAGGCGGACAGTTCGCTCGCCTTTCCCAACGCCGAGATTCTGGTGCCGGCGGCGGAACACAAATTCTGGATGGATGACGGCGAGATGAGCCGCGCCCCGAAAGGCCGCGTGGAGGACCTGTTCAAGAACAATCGCCGCGTCTTTGCCGGTGAGGTGCTCAAGCGCGTGCGGACGTATGACGAAGGCAAGGAGGTCGTGCCGGGCATCACGGCGGTCGGTACCCATGGCCATACCCCAGGGCACAATTCCCATGTCGTGGCGTCCGGATCGAGCAAGGTCTACGTCCAGGGCGATGTCACCCACGTGCCGTTCCTGTTCGCGCGCAACCCCGGCTGGCACGCTTTCTATGATCAAGACCCCGTGATGGCGGAGGCAACGCGCCGGAAAGTCTACGACATGCTGGTCGCCGAAAAGATGCTGGTGCAGGGCTTCCACTATCCATTCCCCTCGCTCGCCTATGTCGAGAAGAGCGTGTCGGGCTATCGCGAAAGCCCGGTGGTCTGGAATCCGACGCTCTGAACTAGACTGGCCTGGTGCGCGCTCGCCGGCTCCTAGTCGCTGCGGCCAGCGAGGGCCATGCTTGACGCAGAAGCGCGTGCCGTTTATAGCGCCCGCCCATGACGATGATCGCTCGCCGCGCATTGTTGCAACGCCGCCGCGCCGCGCAGCCAAGTTTACGCAGGCTGCGTAGACTTGCCTGCGCTTCGGCACGGGCGCGCGATCGCGCTTGATCGTCACCCATGCCGCCGGACTCGGCTCCCGCGGCACATTCTCTCAACCACCCGCGTATGACCGAGCTCCAGCGGCCTCTCGCATCGGAGCACGGACATGTACGCCCACGCTGCCTTCAAAGTTCATCACGCCGTCGGCCTCGCCTTTGCGGCCGCGCGTGGCTTTGGCCAGGTGATCGCGTGCGAAGGCGGTCGCCCGGTGGCTTCGCTGCTGCCATTCCACGTTTCGGAGGCGGATGGCGGATTGCCGCGCGTCCAATTTCACGTCGCGCGTCCCAATCCACTCGCCAAGCTTGCGGCCAAAGGTGGGCCATGGCTGATCGCCGTTGCCGGCGATGATGCCTACGTATCGCCGCGCTGGTACGCGAGTCCCGAGCAGGTTCCCACGTGGCTTTACGAAGCTGTGCAGCTATCCGGGCCGGTGCATCTCATCCCGACCGCTCATATCCGCGATCATCTCGATCGTCTCGCGGCGCAATTCGAATCCGGGCTGCCGTCGAACCGGCCGTGGACGACGGAGGGCCTGTCGTCACAGCGGTTCGCGACGCTGATGGAAGCGATCGTTGCCATCGAGATGACGGTCGAGACCGTCGAAGGCAGCCTCAAGCTCAACCAGCACAAGGCTGACGCCGATCATATCGCGGTTGTTCGCGCACTGTGCGAGCAGGGCAAGCCGTCCGCCCACGCGATTGCGGCGCGGATGGTCGCGTTACGGCCGCACTTGGCGTACGAATGAGCGAATTGATCGGAAGGATTTGAGCCATGGCTGACAAGGCCAAGATCGGCGTGCTCGGCGCATCCGGCTATACCGGAGCGGAACTGCTGCGGCTGCTGATCCGCCATCCGCGCGTGGAGATTGTGCTGCTGACCGCCGAGCGCCGCGCCGGGCTGCACATGCGGCAAGTCTTCCCGCAGTTCTCGCCCTATGCGCTGCCAAAGCTCGTAGCGGTCGACGGCATCGACTGGAAGGAAGCTGCGCTTGATCTCGCCTTCTGCGCGTTGCCGCACGCGACCACGCAGACCGTGATCAAGGGGCTACTCGCCGCGGCCCCGAACACGAAGGTCGTCGATCTCTCCGCAGATTTCCGCCTCGATGATACGGCCGCCTATGCGCACTGGTACGGCCACGAGCACCAAGCTCCGGAGCTGCAAAAAGAGGCGGTGTACGGACTGCCCGAAGTTTACCGCCAGCAGATTAAGTCCGCGCGGCTGGTCGCCAATCCCGGCTGCTACACGACCTGCGCGGAGCTGCCCCTCATCCCGCTATTGCGCGAGAAGGCGATCGATCCCGATGAGATCGTCGTCGATGCCAAATCCGGCATGACAGGCGCGGGCCGCGCGGCGAAGGAAGAGATGCTGTTCTCCGAGGTCGCAGAAGGCTTCCACGCTTATGGCGTGGGCCACCACCGTCACATGGCCGAACTCGATCAAGAGTTCTCCAAAGCCGCGGGACGCAAGGTCATCGTTAGCTTCACGCCGCATCTGCTGCCCATGAACCGTGGAATCTTTTCGACCATCTATGTACGCGGGCCCACGACATCGCCCGGCGGCCTGCATGCAATCCTCTCGAGAGCTTACGCGGAGGAGCCGTTCGTGCACGTGCTGCCGTTCGGCGAGATGCCGCAGACCCGTCATGTGCGCGGCTCCAACATGATCTTCATCGGCGTCACCAAGGACCGCGTCGAGGGCCGCGCCATCATCTGCGCGGCGCTCGACAATCTTACGAAGGGCGCCTCCGGTCAGGCCGTGCAGAACATGAACCTCATGCTCGGCTTTCCCGAGACGCTGGGGCTCGAGCAGGTGGCGCTGTTTCCGTGACCAGTAATTGATTTGCACGCGTCCTCGATCCGCGTGAACGCGGGGGCGCCGTGGTGCGC
>WNGD01005815.1_pt1 | contig 22544 bp, 25 predicted proteins | sample 5400671 | NCBI WGS metagenome assembly WNGD01 (sample SAMN13153369, study PRJNA577476) | soil metagenome | isolation source: 40 cm soil or saprolite under grassland replicate 2 | place: USA:California | collected 2016-06-15 | reverse complement strand
CGAGCCCGACGAGGCCGATCAGGATTCCGGTACCGACCGTCGTGCCGCCGCGTCGCAACGTTCCCGCGGCGAGCGGCACGCCGCCGAGACCACCGAGCACGCCGCCAATCGCGCCGCCGACGGCCTCCTGCCAGTCGCCCAGCGCAAGGCCCACGCCGACTCCCGCCGCGGCGCCGATCAGCATTGCGAGGAGAGCGCCCGGCCTCGTTCGCGCCAGCCAGCCCGCGGCCGCGAGAGCGACTCCCACGCCGATGCCCGCCGCGACCCCGATCCGATACCACTCCCACATTCGCGCCAGTGTAGGCGCAGTGCCCGGGGTGTCCGAAGCCTTGCGCCAGTGCCGGCTCGAACTACCCGCGAGACTGCAGCCCGCCGGGCTCCACCCCTGACTCGAGACGGCTGATCACCGCGAGGCCGAACTCGGCTGCTCGTGCGCCGTCGACGACGCGGTGGTCGAAGGTGACGGCGATCGTGCCGGTCGGGCGAGCGATGATCTCATTGTCGCGGACGACTGGCCGCTCGGCGACGCGGCCGATGCTGAGGATCCCGACCTCGGGGTAGTTGACGATCGGCGTCGTCAGCAGGCCGCCGAGCTTGCCGGCGCTCGTGATGGTGAAGGTCGAGCCGCGGAGCTCCTCGGGCTTGAGCTTGTTGGCGCGCGCCGCCTCCGCAAGCCGGGCGACCTCGTCCGCCAGCTCCTCGACGGAGCGTGTGTCGCAGTCGCGGACGACGGGCACGACGAGGCCCTGCTCGGTTTGCACGGCAACGCCGAGGTCGTAGCGGTCGAGGTAGACGATCTCATTGCCCTCGAGCCGCGCGTTCAGCTCCGGCACTTCCTTCAACGCCTCGGCCACGGCCTTGAGCGTCAGCGGGACGAGGCGCTTTAAATCGATCGCGCCAAAGTCGCATTCCTCCACCCAGGTCACGGGCGGAACCTCGGCGTGTGCGCGAGCCATGTGGTCGGCGATCAGCTTCCGGACCCCACGCAGCGGCTCGCGGCGTCCCTCCGGAGCGTGTCCCGGTGCCAGACCCCGAGACGCGGCCGTGGAGCGCACGTCCTCTTCGGTCACGCGGCCTTGGGGGCCGCTGCCTTCCAGCGTTCCGAGGTCGACGCCGAGCTCCTGCGCGAGTCGGCGGACGAGCGGTGTCGCGCGAACACGTACCGCCGAGGCGTGTCCCGGTGCCAGGCGCGCAGACACATCCGAAACGTCCGTGGCTGCTTGCTTCTGCGGAGCGTCTTCGGCAGGCGCCTGTTCGTCGGTCCCTGGCGCGCCACCGTCCTCGCCGATCACGACGAGCACTGTTCCGACCGCGACGGTCTCGCCCTCGGCAACGTAAATCCGGGCAACCTTGCCCGCCGCGGGCGAGGGAATCTCGACGGTTGTCTTGTCCGTCTGGATCTCAACGAGTGGGTCGTCTTCGCCAATCTCCTGGCCCTCGGCGACGAGCCAACGGGCGATCTCGCCCTCGGTCAGCCCCTCGCCGAGGTCGGGCAGCTTGAACTCGTAGGCCACCGCCGGAATCTACCGAGGCTTTCCGACCCAGGCGTCGCGGGGAACGATCAGCACGCGAAGGCCACCTTCGACGCGCCAGAGCGAGACGGCCTGCTCGTCGCCGCGGAGCTCAGCCGCCGTTTCGCGCGGCACGTAGCCGGCTTGCAGCGTCCGCACTTGGTTCCAGATCGCGACCGCGTTCGGATCGTGCTCGTTCTCAGGCTCGGGCACGAGCGCAAGCCGGTGGCCAGGGTCGAACGAGGCGTCGTCGACGTTGCCGGGCCGGAACGTCACGCCCGCGACAGCGACGACTCGAAGGCGCGGATCCTCCCAGCGGACCCGTTCGCCGGTCGCCGCATCGCGAAGGTGGTAGCCAGCCGCGCCGCGCTCGAGCCAGAGACGGAGCCGCTCAGCCATCCTGCGACCTTACGCGCGGTGGCCGTTCCGGCCACCGCGCGTGGACTGTCCCCACGAACTGGCGCAAGCGGACATGGCAACTGCAACGAAAGTGTGACTTTTCGTCCACAGGACATGGCGCCCGCAGGCGGCTTTTGCGACGCTAAAAGGCGATCGAGGCGCTGGAGCCGTCGGAATCAGACAGCTCGGGGCGTTCGATTGCCCCTGCGGCAAAAAGCGGCTCAGAACTCGAGCGTCTTCCGCACCGCGGCACTCACCCGCTCGACCGACGGCATGTAGGCGTCCTCGATCTGCCAGTACGGATACGGAACGTCATAACCGGTGACCCTGATCACCGGCGCGCGCAGGTCGAGCATCGCCTTCTCGGCGAGAATCGCCGCCAGCTCGGCCCCGTAACCCGCTGTGCGAGGCGCCTCCTGGACAATCACGACGCGGCCGGTCTTCGCGGCGGAAACGAGCAGCGCATCCTCGTCCAGCGGCTTCAACGTGCGGATGTCGAGCACCTCGATGGAGGCCTCGGCGGCCAGCGTCTCCGCGGCGGCCTCCGCGACCGGCACCATCGAGCCGTAGGCCACGATGGTCGCGTCGTCCCCCTCCCTCGCAACCCGGGCCTCGCCCAACGGGACAACGTGCTCGCCCGCCGGCACCTCGCCGCGCATCGTCCGGTAGTGGAGCTTGGGCTCGAGCACGACCACCGGATCGGGGTCGCGGATCGCAGCCGCAAGCAGGCCTTTCGCATCGGCGGGCGTCGACGGGATCGCAACCTTCACGCCGGGCGTGTGGGCGTAGTACGCCTCGGGCGAATCGTCGTGCAGCTCCGGCGCGCGCACGCCGCCGCCGTACGGCATTCGCACGACCAGCGGAAACTCCATGCCGCCGCGCGTCCGCCAGCGGTACCGGCCGACATGCGTGATCAGCTGATCCAAACAGGGATATGAGAAGGCGTCGTACTGCATCTCGCAGACCGGTCGCCAGCCGGCCATGCAGAGGCCGACGGCGGAGCCGAGGATCCCGGCCTCCGCGAGCGGTGTGTCCACGCAGCGGTCGGCGCCGAACTTCTCTCGCAGACCGGCGGTCGCCCGGAAGACACCGCCCGCGCGCCCGACGTCCTCGCCCAGCACCATGACTGAGTCGTCGCGCCCGAGCTCGACGTGGAAAGCGTCGTTGATCGCCTCGACGAGCGTCAGCTCAGCCATCGCCGAGCACCTCTCGCAGCTCCTCGAGATCTGTCGCCAAGGAGGCAGGCGGCGCCGCGTATGCATGCTCGAACACGAGCGCCACATCTGCCGGCGGCTCGGCCTCCGCCGCCGAGATCCCCGAGCGCAAGGCCTCGGCCGCCTCCGCCCGAGTGGACTCCGCGAGCTCGTCCGTCAGAACGTCGGCCCGTCGCAGATACGCCTCGTAGCGACCCAGGCACTCCCGGCCCCGCTCCTGTTCGACCCGCTCGAGGTCGATGTAGACGCGCGGGTCGTCGGCAGTCGCATGCGGTGCGGTCCGATACGAGACCGCCTCGATGAAGGTCGGGCCCTCGCCTGCACGCGCCCGCGCGACTGCTTCGCGCGTCGCCTCGAACACCGCCAGCACGTCACATCCGTCGACCCGCACGCCCGGAATCCCGTAGCCGACCGCCTTGTCGGCCAGCGTCTCGGCCGCAGTCTGCGCTGACAGCGGCGTCGAGATCGCCCACTGGTTGTTGTTGCAGAAGAGGATCAGCGGCGCCCGCATGACTCCCGCAAAGTTGGCGCCCTCGTGGAACGAGCCCTCGGAGGTCGCGCCGTCGCCGAAGTACGCGATCGCGCAAGTGGATTCCCCGCGCAGCTTCTTGCCCCAGGCGAGCCCGGCGGCGTGCGGTACGTGCGTCCCGATCGGCACGCAGATCGACGCGACGTTGAAGTCGAGCGGGTTCCACCAGCCGGCGGGGTGGCCACGACACCACGACAGCACGGTCGAAACCGGCATCCCGCGGAGAAGGCCGATCGCTGACTCGCGGTAGCTCGGGAAGATCCAGTCCTCGCGCTCGAGCGCGTAGACCGACCCGGCCTGCATCGCCTCGTGGTTCCAGAAGATCGCGTAGGTCCCGATCCGGCCCTGGCTGTGAAAGACCACGGAGCGCTCGTCATAGGTCCGTAGGAGCACCATCGAGCGGTACAGCTCGAGTAGGTCACGCTCCTCGAGGCCGTCGACCTCGCCGTCCGGAATCGCCTCGCCATCGCCGATCACGCGCCGGAGGTCGTGTGATTCTGGGACGCGTAGAGTTTGGGCCATCGGGCTCCGAAATCTACCGCTCTAGAGTCTCGTGCCCCGCCCGTGCCAGGATGACGACGAGTACGAGCAGGCCTATGGCAGCGGCTACGCCGACCGCCTCGAGCACGACACCGCCGCCCGCGTGCAGCCCGAGGGAGGCGAGGAGAACCGAGCCGAGCAGCAGCGCGCCCGTAACGCGTACCGCAAGCCCAGCGAGCCGCCGTGCGGCGAGCTCGGGCTCATCCGCCACGGAGACCTGCTCCAGCGACCAGTAGGCCAGCTCCGCGGCGCCGAAGATCGCGGCCGCGGCGAAGATCGTGCCGCCGGGCGCACCCGAGCCGAGCGTCCACGCCGACACGGACCACGCCGCGGCGAGGCCGGCGAGGCCGGCCAGCACGCTCCCGGAGGCGGCCGTCGTGAGCCCGACGCCGAGTACAGCGACCGCCGCGAGACCCAGCGCAAGAACGAGCACCTGCACCCGGTCGGCCTCGAGCGACGCGTAGACAGCGATGCCGGACCCGGCAACGACTGCGGCCGCCGCGAGAGCTAGACGCGTGCCACCGCGTGACGTCGAGATGCGCTCACCCCCTCGAGGATCGCGGTCAGCGGCGTCCCCTCGTGCCACTCGACGACGAGCGCTCCCGCGCGCTCGTACTCGAGGCGGCGGGCCTGCCGCCGAAGCTGCCAGAGCCGGAACGCAAGCTCGCCGGACTCCCCGGACGGCGGCTCCACGAACGGGACCGGCGACACCTCGATCACGACGAGGTCGAAACCGCGGGCCCGCAGGTCGAGCAGGGCGCGAACCGCCCGGTCGTCCAGCAGCGGCGTCAGCGCGAACACCAGGGCCTTCGGCGGCAGCGTCCCGCGCGGGAGGACGTCGATGTCCTTCCAGGCGTAGCTGAGCGTGATCTCCGTGTTCAGCAGCGCCTCGACGATCCGGTAGAGCTGCCGCATCCCCGTGCCGGGCCGGAGCCAGTTGAGGACACCGCCGAAGTTGACGAGGCCGACGCGGTCCTTGCCCGCCAGGTAGCGCTCGCTCAGCGAAGCAGCGGCGCGAATCGCCTGGTCGAGCGTCCCGTGGCCAGCTTGCTGCGCCTCGGCGAAGCTGTCGAGGAACAGGATCACGTCGGCGTTCCGCTCGGCATGGAACTCGTTGACCCAGAGCTCGCCGCGACGCGCGCTCGCCCGCCAGTTGATCCGCCTGATGCGATCCCCGGATGCGAACGGCCGCAGGTCTGCGAACTCGATCCCTTCGCCCTTCTCCCGCGCCACTCGATTGCCCGTGAAGACCTGCGTCTCGCGTGGCGCGACCAGCTCGCGAAGCGCCTCCGGACGCGGATAGACGCGCAGCGTCGCGGGTCGGGCGATGGTCTGCTCCCAGGTGAGGAGGCCCGCTGCATCGCTGGCCCTCAGGTGGAGATCCCCGAACCGGTACGCGCCCCAACGGGCGCAGCGCAGGCGCAGCGTGAGCACACGCTCCTCGCCGGCCCCGAGTCGCAGCGCGAGCGGGTTCCTGCCGGAGACGAGCTCGAGCCCAGTCGGGACCTCGACCAGCAGCTGGAGCCGGGAAGCTCCGACCCGGGCCTCGAGCGTGACCTCGAGCGTGATCTCGTCGTCCTCGAGCACGCGCTCGCGGTCGAGCTCGAGCCAGGCGCGCACGTCCGGCGGCCGGGCAAGGGCGAGCCCGAGGGCGATCGTGACCGCAAACGGCGCCGAGAGCAACGCGAGCTCCGGCCGCGCGAAGATCAGCGCGGCCAGGAGGCCGAACGCCGTCAGGACGACGTAGGCCTCCAGCTTGACTGTGATGTGACGCTTCACTCGGACACGCGCAGGGCTTCTTCCGCCGAGGGCGTCGGCACCTGCTCGAGCGTCTCGCGGACGACGTCGTCCGCGCTGATCCTCTGCACCCAGAGCTCCGGCTTCAGCGTCAGGCGGTGCGCCAGCGCCGGAACGGCGACCTGCTTCACGTCGTCCGGCGTGGCGAAATCGCGGCCCTCCAGCGCGGCGCGACAGCGGGAGAGCTTCAGCAGCGCGAGGGCACCGCGTGGGCTGGCGCCGACCTGGAGCCGCTGACTCGAGCGAGTCGCGCCCACCAGCTCGACCATGTAGCGGCCGAGCCTGTCGGTCACGTGCACGTCCTCGACCGCCCGCTGCATCTCGAGCAGCGTCTCGCGATCGACAACCGGCGACAGCTCGATCTCGTCCTCGCGCCGCTCGAGCCGACGCTCCAGGATCGTCCACTCGTCGTCCGCCGAGGGGTAGCCGACCTGCAGCCTGAGCAGGAAGCGGTCGAGTTGCGCCTCAGGCAGGGGGTAGGTGCCTTCGTACTCGATTGGGTTCTGGGTGGCGAGCACGATGAACGGCCGCTCCAGTCCGCGTGTCGTCCCTTCGATCGTCACCTGCCGCTCCTGCATCGCCTCCAGCAGAGCGGCCTGCGTCTTCGGAGGAGCGCGATTGATCTCGTCGGCGAGGAGCAGGTTCGTGAAAACCGGCCCCGGGCGGAACGCGAAGTCGGAGGTGCGCTGGTCGAAGATCGAGGAGCCCGTCACGTCGCCGGGCATCAGGTCGGGCGTGAACTGGACGCGGGTGAAGCGCATCGACGCGGCCTGTGCGAACGAGCGCGCGATCAGCGTTTTCGCAAGCCCTGGAAAGTCTTCGATCAGCACGTGACCGTCGGCGAGAACGCCCAAGAGCACGAGCTCGAGCGCTTCGCGCTTCCCTACGACGGCCCGCTCGAGCTCCGTGATGAGCTCCTCCGCCTTCGCGGCGAGCTGCTCGATCGTCATAACTCCTCCAGCCGCTCGACAAAGCCGGTCAACGCGGCCGCCGCCACGCCCGGACCGGACCGCCGCCCGACCTCTCGATCCGCCCGGACGAGCTCCCAGAGCTCCTCGCCGAGCAGCTGCTGGGCCCGCTCGGGCTGACCGTCGAGCGAGACACCGTGGCCTGCGGACAGGCGGTCGGCGGCGAGGTCGCGAAGCAGTGGCCTCAGCCGGTAGTGAAGGTCGAAGGCATTTGCGCCTCCGAGCACGACCAGGCGGTCGATTCGCGCCAGCTCGTCGATCGGAAGCGTCTGCTCCCGTTCCTCGGGACGGCGATCGAACGCCGAGCGGTCCCACGCCCCGCGCCGCAGGGTGCGAAACGAGCGCACGAGCGCGGTCACGACGAAAGCGCCGACGACGAGCAGGTAGACACCGATGAAAATCGTTCGCTTTCCGGGGACCGCGACCGCGAGCACGAGCAGCAGGGCGGTGACCAGAGCCGCCGCGATGACGATCCTGATCGCGGTGCCCCTCAAGCCGCCTCTTCCGTTTCGGCCGTCGCGAGCTCGGCCTGCAGTGCCTGGATCGCCTCGATCGCGTCGTTCCTCATCGCCAAGTCAACCTCGTGTGGACTGAACCGCGCCCGCTCGAAGAGCGCTGTCAAGCGGGCTGCTCCACGGCCTCCACCCGTTGCCTCCGCGAGCACGCGTCCAAGGTACTCGTGCGGCGCCTCGAACTGACGGCGCGGGACGCCATGTGCTGCGAACGCACGCTCCATACGTGCATAGGCGGCGATCACCGCGCGTCGCGGATCCGTCTCGGCAAGCAGGTCGTCAAGCGTCTCGTCGAGCACGCCCGCAAGCTCCTCGGACGGAAGCGACTCATTGGGCAGCCGCCGCCCTCGTCCCCTCTCGGCGAGCAAGAGCCCGGCGAAAGCGATGCCCGCGGCACCGATGACGAGCAGGAACGGCGTCAGTCGGACCTGGGGCTGGCGCTTGGTGGACGAGCCGCCTTGCGCCCGCCGCGCATTTGCGATCGCCTGCTGGGCCGACGTCAAGGGGGGTTTCGATGGGTGAAAAAAGAAGTGGTGGAGCCGGCCGGCGACGAACGCCAAGCTGGCCGCGACGACGATCGCGCCGACTACCATCCTGAACGTTCGCTGCCGGTTGGCCGCGGGTTTCTGAGCGCGGCGAACGTCGAGCCCCGCCCAGAACAGCGCCGCGAAGACGACGATGGCGCCGACCAGATACAACGCCAGGACGACCGAGACGATCGTGTCGACCGCGTAAGGGCTCGTCTGGGACGAATTGGAGCCGGCGATTCGATACCCGCCTGCCGAGACCGCGACCAGCCCGACCAGCACGACCGCCGCCGCCGTCAGCAGCAGCGCCCGCGCAAGCCGCGTCAGCGGGCCCTCCGTCACCCGCTGAGCGTACCCGGCTCAGGCGCCAGAACCCAGACCGCGTCCCGCTCGGCCTCGAAGACGACCGCCTCGACGTCGCCGAGGTCCTCGCCGTCGACCTGGAGCGGCAAGGGGCGATCGCAGCGAACCTCGATCCGGTCGAGGTCGTGACCGTAGACGACGTCCTCCGCGTGCTCGCCACCGCCTCTGAACGCGTAGCGAAGCAAGCGCGGGATCCCCGCCGGCCTGACGCGCCGTGGCGCAACCAGGTCGAGCCCGAGCTCGAACCGTGCCTCGGGAGCTACGCGCAATGGGCGGCCGCCTGCGAAGGAATAAGGATCGCCATTTGCGACCAGTGCGAATGCGGCGCGGCCGAAGCCCTCGATCTCGAGCGCCGGCTCGTAATGGCCACGTCGCCGGGCGAGCAGCTTGACCGCCTCCCAGGCGAAGGTGAGATCGCCGGGCCGGCGGCCGTCGCTCCGGCGGCCCCGCTCGTCGACGCGGCGGATGAGCTCCGCGTCGAAGCCGATGCCCGCCGCGAAGGCGAATCGCCGGCCGTTGGCGCGACCGAGCGAGATCCGGCGCGGAGCCGCCGAGAGGAGACGCTGCGCCGCGGCGGCGGGTTCCGGAGGCACCCCGAGAGCCCGCGCGACAACGTTCGTCCGCCCCCCAGGAAGGACGCCCACGACCACATCTGGGCCGAGCCCGTTCAGCACCTCGTTGAGCAGCCCGTCGCCGCCGAAGACGAAAACGCCGTCGACAGTCCCGACCCCCCGCGCGAGCTCGGTCGCATGCAGGGGGCGCTTGGTCAACTTCACCGTCAGCTCGACGCCACCGCGCAACTCGCGCTCGACAGCGGCCAGCCGATCCTCGGTGACGCCGCTCGCGAACGGGTTGACGATCAGGGCCACATGCTCCATGGCTGCGAGGATGCCACGCCGCGTCGCTTCGGCGGTTGCGGCACGATGCGGCGCTGTGAGACGCGTTGCGGTTGTCGCCTCGGTCGTCGCGGTCGCGGTCGTCGCGGTCGCGGTCGTCGCCGTCGTCAAGAGCCGCGGCGACGGCGACAAGCCGGTTGCGACGGTCGCCGGCCACGAGATCAGCGGAAACGAGCTCGAGCTGACGGTTGAGCACTTCCAGGAGGAAGCCGACCGGGAGGGCCGGCCCTTCCCGGCCAAGGGGACTCAGGGGTACAGGCAAGTCGAGAAGCTCGCCCTGTGCCTGCTGGTCGACCGCGCCTCGATCGAAGCCGCCGCTGCGCGAATCGGCGTTCACGTCACCGACGCACAGGTCGAAGCGCGTCTCACCGCGGGCAACGGCGAGGACGAGGACGGCGAGAGTGGTGCCGAGGCCGAGGCGTTCCTGCGCGCCACCGCGCGCAACCAGCTGATCACGGAAGGCGTGTTTCGCAAGGTCACGGCCGGCGTGCTCGTTCGGCCCGGTGACGTTCGGGCCTACTACCGGGACCACCGCGCGCTCTACGGCGGAACGCCGTTCGCGCGCGTCGCTCCGGCGATCCGCAGTCAGCTCCTGAGTGCGAGGAAGAACGCCGCGATGGCCGGTTGGCTCGCGAAGGTCCGCAGCAGCGAGCGCCCCGAGAACTGAGGGACCGGCCGGAGCCGGTCCCTCAGCCGAGCTGCGAGCTCAGCAGCTGGAGCCGCCCGTCGAGCTGCCGAGCACGTAGTCGAACGAGCGGGTCAGATCGACGTCGGAGTAGAGGTCGTTGTCCGCATTCCGTCCCCCCGCGACCGCCGTGACGTTGTAGAGCAGCGGCCCGTTGACAGGTGCCCCAAACCCGGAGAGCGGCACGTCGGCGACGAGCGTGTTGCCGCAGACGTGGCCCGCGATCTGCTGCTGGGCCGGGTAGTTGACGACCTTGCAGTTCTGGGGTGTCGTGTCGGTGCAGGTGGTCGAGCCGGCGAAGAAGGTCGGGGTGAGCCCACCGGTCGACTGGGCGCCGACGTAGAAGATCCGGTAGGCCTCCTCCCCCGCGTTGCCGGTCGAGAGCGCCTGGAAGCGGGTCAGCCAGAACGATGTCGTCTTGCCGGGCGGCGGGGTCAGCTGCGCCAGGCTCGACAAAGACATCCGCACCCGTAACGTGCCCGCGCTCGGCTGGCCGACCTGCAGGCCTGTGAAGTCGAACTGCGGCTCGTTTGCGCCCGCTCCGGTCGGGCTGTAGTGCGGCCACTGCGCGTCGCCGGTCGGGTCTGCCACCGGATTGCTCGTAATCGTCGCGCCCGTGACGTTTCCGCCGAGGATCGACTTGCCGTTGAGCTGCCGAGCCTCGAAGAGGCTCGCGCCGTGGTCCTGGTTCGTCGTGTCGTTGTAGACGATCCGAAGCGCGCCGCTCTTGTCGAGGTTGAAGCCGAGGAAGTCGGCCATCGTGCGGTCGCCCCCCGAAACGGTGCAGCCGATGCCCTGGTTGCAGATCTGACCGTAGTGCATCGGTTTCTCTGTGACGCGCTGTTGCGCGATCGTCGCCGAGGCCGAGTTCGCCTTCGTCACCACGCCCGTATAGCCCCACCACTTGACCGACGTCGCGCCCTGCGGGTCGTCGGCCCAGTTCGGGAAGCTGTCGGGCTGTCCGGCCGCGTCAGTTCCGTACCAGACCAGCGCGAGGTTGCCGGCCGCGCCGGCCTGCGCCCAGATGAACTCGTTCGTGACGGCCGGGGCCGAGTTCACCTGCACCGGCGAGCTCCAGGTCGTGCCCTGATCGGCCGAGTACGAGTAGTAGACGTTGTTGTCGTTCGTGTCGATCCAGGCCGCGTAGACGGTGCCGGCCTTGTCGACGGCCATCGCGGGGAACAGGTGGCCCGGGCCGCCGCCGCCGGGCGAGGTCGGCAGGGCGACGTTGTGATAGACGATGCCCGTCCGCTGGCCTGGGGCGACGTGGCAATCGTCATCCGGACGTGGGTCCCTTCGTTGCACGCGTAATAGAGATTGCGGTTGACGGGATCGAACCGGGGCTGGGCGCAGGTCGCGTCGTCGGCGATCGGATGCGGTGCGTTGGCCGCCGAGTTCTGCCAGACGAGCCCGCCCACGGGGTCATTCGGACCGGTCGAGCCCGGGCTCGAGTAGATGAACGTCCCGACCGTTGCCTCGTGGAAGGCGAGAAACAGCGTGTTGTCGGCGGCCGAGGCGGTGCTCCCGTTGTCGATCGCGTACCACTGCCGGTCGACCGTCGTGTTCTCTACGGCGGCTGGGTTCTTGCGCCAGTTGTTGCCGTTGTCGTTCGAGACCGAGGTCCCGAGGTTGACCAGCGATTCGAGGTCGACGAAGTAGGCGTAGCCCTGGTCGTCCGTGACGATGTCGGTGTCACCGCCGCCGGGGCCGGGGTCGGGCCGGAGGCCGGCCGGGCTGTCGATGTGGAACTCGAGCCCGCCGTCGGTCGAGCGGTGGACGAATGAATTCTGTGTGGTCGTGCCCCAAGGGCCGGACTCCCAGTAGTTGCCGCTCTTGTCGAACCAGTTCTCGGCGCCACGACCGGACCGTTCGAGACGGCGTAGGAGCCGGTGTAGTCGTACGGTTGGCTGACCAGGCCGCCCTGGAACGGGCAGACCTGCAGGTGGTAGGTGCCTGGCTGCATGTTCTCGACGGAGTAGTGGACGCTCTCCGGGCTGGTCAGCGTGTCGCCGTGCTTCAGCAGCTGGCCGGTCGGGCTGTAGAGATCCAGCGTGATGTCGTTGGCAGAGACATACTCGGCCGCGACGGCGTCGATGGCCGTGTCTCCTTGCACGACCTGCACGTCGTGCATAGGACCGCAACTCGTCGGCGTGATCGTGCCCGAGAAGCTTCCTTGTCCTGCCGCGGTCGCCGACCCGCCGATCATCAGGACAGCGGCGCCTGCGACGGCCGCAAAAACGAAGAGCGTACGACGTGGACGGTCCTTCACCTGGCCTCCCCCGGTTGCCCGCACATTTGAGTTAACCGCGCATATCTACCGTGATATCGCGAGTTTCAAACACAAATTGCGAGGAGATTGCGGTCAGAAATTGACTGACGAATCAATCAACGATCAGGGGGCGTCGCATAACCACGCATCCCGTCGAGGAGCAGAGCGTAAAACCGGTCGGCGAGCTCGTCGGTGTCTCGCCCGGACTGGAGCCACGTGTAGGCCCAGTTCGCGGCCGAGAGCACGAGCAGCGCAGTGGTCGTCTCGTCGAGATCTGCTCGCAATTCGCCAAGGTCGCGGCCTTCGCGGAAGAAGCCACGGATCCGCTCCTCGTAGCGGCGCCGCTCGGCGACGATCTCGTCGCGGCGCTCACCCTCGAGGTAGCGCCACTCCTGCACGAAGACCGTCGCAACGTCGAGCTGCCCGGCGACGACTCGTAGGTGCGAGCGCAACGCCAACCGGATCTTCTCCGTCGCCGGCGTTTCGTCCGGAATCGCGTCGAGCCCTGCATGAAAAGCGCGGGCGCCTTCGGCCATCGTCTCGTAGAGCAGGTCCTGCTTCGAGCTGATGTGCGCGTAGAGCGAGCCCTTCTGCACGCCCATCGCCTCGGCGAGGTCGCCGATCGAGGTGCCGTGGTAACCCTTCTCGGCGAACAATCGCGCCGCTTGGCGGGCCAGTTCGTTTCGGCGCGTGGTCATTGCTTTGAATGCTCAGCCGAGAGAGTGCGAAACACCTCGGCGGCCGCCTGGTGGAAGCCTGCCGGGAGCCCGGCGGCGGAGAAAGTCGCTGCGATCTCCTCCATCTCGCCCACCCATCGCCAACCCTTCGCCTGGCCCGACCGGGCGGCACGCTCGGACCGCTCGAGCAGCTCCGGGAGCGACCCGCGCCACTCCTCCAGCAGGATCGGCTCGACCTCCGCCGCGCGTGCGAGCTCGCGGATTGCGATCAGAAGCGCGGCCGTCCCCTTGGTCCAGGCGGCGTACGCCATCTTCACGGCCGACGCCGCTCCGACCTCGTCCGAGACGACGCGGGCGTCGACGGCGGAACCTGCGAAGAGGTCGAGGACACCCGCCACCGCGGAGCCCGCGAGATAAAGCCGCGTCGTGCCAGCAGTCCGCGGCGGTGGGCCGACGATCCCGCCGTCGACGAACTCGCCGCCTTCCCGCTCGACCACCTCCGAGAGCTCGTGCGCAGTGGCCGGGGCGACGGCGTTCGCATCCACAAAAACCCCGTCGAACCCGACCACGGATCGCGCAACCTCGCGGGCCGCGTCCGGCGGGCAGACGGAGATGATCACGTCGCTCCGTTGAACCAGCCGGCCAACGGAATCCACGTCCTCGAGCCCTGCTGTCTGCGCCCGCTCTCGACTCTTCGCGCTCCGTCCTGCCGACGCCCAGACAACCCGATGACCCTGCTTGACCAGGACGGCCCCGACCGCAGCGCCCATCTCGCCCGGATGCAGGAGGCCGACCGTTTGTCCAGCCATTACACTGCCACCCTAACGATCGTTTGGTTGGGAGGTCATCAGATGACGCCACGCGAGCAGGAATTCCTGGACTACGTGCAGTCGGGCGGCCAGGTCGAGACCGAGGACTGGATGCCGGACGACTACCGGGCGAAGCTGATCAAGTTCATCGAGATGCACGGCAACTCAGAGCTGATGGGCGTCTTGCCCGAACGCGAGTGGATCCTGCGCGCGCCGACTCTGCAGCGCAAGCTCGCGTTGACCGCAAAGGTGCAGGACGAGGTCGGACACTCGCAGCTGATCTACCGCGTCGTCGGGGATCTCGGCAAGCCGCGCGAGCAGTGCCTCGCCGACCTGATCTCGGGCAAGTCCAAGTTTCACAACGTCTTCCACTACCCGACGAAGACCTGGGGCGATGTGGGCGTGATCGCCTGGCTCGTGGACGCTGCGGCCATCATCAGCCAGAAGGCGCTGCTCAAGTGCTCGTACGCGCCGTATGCGCGGATCATGAAGAAGATCTGCTGGGAGGAGTCGTTCCACATCCTCCACGGCCGCGACGTGATCCTGACGATGATGCTCGGCACCGACGAGCAGCGCGCGCTCGTCCAGGAGGCGCTCGACCGCTGGTGGGGTCCGCTGATGCAGTTCCACGGCAACCCGATCTCGAAGGAAGACGATCCGATGTACGTCTGGCGGATCAAGTCGCAGGGGAACGAGGAGGCGCGTCAACAGTTCTTGGACGGTTACGTCCCCCAGATCTGGGAGCTCGGCTTGACGGTGCCCGATCCCAAGCTGGGCAAGCGGGACGACGGGGTCTGGGAGTACACCGAGCCCGACTGGGCCGAGCTGAAGCACGTCGTCACAGGCCACGGCCCGAAGACCGCCGAGCGGCTCGACCTGCGGCGCTCGACGAGGGAGGAGACCGAATGGGTGCGCCGGGCCTTGCTCGAGGAAGCGGCTTGATTTACGAGGTCTTTCGTCAGGAGCGCAAGGGGCAGGCCTTCGCACACGCCGGCTCGGTCGAGGCTCCGAACGACGAGTTTGCCGAGACCTATGCGCGGGAGCAGTACGGCCGTCGCGGCGAGTCGGCCGCTCTGTGGGTCGTCCCCCGCGAGGCCGTTCACGAAATCGACGACTTCGCGGACGAGCTCCAGAAGAACTACCACCGCGTGGACGGCTATCCGCTGAAGGAGAAGCTCGGGAGGGCGCGTGAACTAGCCGCGAAAAGTCCTCACGGACTTTCCGCGGGTGCTGGTTAGGACTTCGCTCCGCTCGTAGGACATGAGACATCAGGTTCAGAAAATCCTGGAAATGGCGGACGACGAGCTGATTCTCGGCTGGCGGAACTCCGAGTGGACCGGGATCGCTCCGCTCCTCGAAGAGGACGTCGCCTTCTCGTCGATCGCGCAGAACGAGATCGGGCACGCGCGGGCGCTCTACGAGCTCGCGGCCCGCGAGCTCGGGGCCACTGCGGACGAGCTCGCGTTCGACCGGCGGCCGGAGGAGTACCGCTGCTCGAGGCTCGTCGAGTTGCGCCTCGTCCCGGACTGGGCGGCGACCATCGCCCGCCACTATCTCTATGAAAAGGCGGACGAGGAACGAATCGCCGCGCTCAAGCAGTCCGACGATCCGGAGCTTGCCGGCCTGGCGGCAAAGATCGATCGCGAGGAGGCCTACCACCGCATGCATGCGGAGATGTGGTTCGAACGCCTCGGGGACGGGCCGCGCCTCACGGCCGCCCTCGAGGAGTTGCGGCCGCTCGTCGAAGCGCGTGGCGCGCACACGCCCGAGTTCGCCGAGCTCTTGGAGGAGATGACGAGCGTGCGCAGGTCCCTGGCGGGTGCGACTTGGTGACCGAGCAGCAGGTCTGGGACGCGCTCGACGAGATCCTGGATCCCGAGATCCCCGTGATCTCGCTCGTCGAGCTCGGCGTGATCAGGTCCGTGGACGTGTCCACGGACCAGGTCCGGGTCGAATTCACGCCGACGTTCCTCGGCTGCCCGGCGCTGGAGGTGATGCGCGACGCGATGGCGGAACGCATCAGCGCACTCGGCGCAGAGGCGCAAATCCGGGTGATCTCGGACGACTCGTGGTCGACCGACCGGATCACCTCGAAAGGGCGCGAGAAGCTCCGCGCGAGCGGATTCGCGCCTCCAGCGCCCCGCGAGGTTGGCGGGCCGAAACTCGTCCAGCTTCAGTCGAACGCCTTTCGCTGTCCCTACTGCGGCTCCCAGGACACGGCGCTCGAGAACATCTTTGGGCCGACGCCATGCCGCTCAGTGCGCTACTGCCGCGGCTGCCGGCAGCCATTCGAGCAGTTCAAGACGATCTAGTCGGAAATCGCCTCGATCCCGCTCTCGACGCGGGTCTCGGCCCTCTCGGCGCAGAACAGCAGGGGGGCGGTTGCTCTCGCGTGACTCCTCCGCAATAGCGTCGGGCGCTCGGCTCGCTAACCGCGCGTGCTAGGAAGCCGCGGCGCGAGCCGGAGCTTCGGCTCGTTGTGCGAACTGCTCAGCGATGAACTCAGCATCGTCCTTCACCCAGCCGAGTAGCGCCGAGCCGCGCGTGTGCTGCCATGTGAGGCCGAGAAAGGAGAGGCCCGGAACGTCCGTAACCCCCCGCTTGTGGCGAACGCGCCCGTCGGCATCGAAGACGGGAAGGTCGATCCACGAATAATCGGGCCGGTATCCGGTCGCCCAGATCACTGCGTCGACACTAAGCTCGCTGCGGTCCGCGAAGCGAATCGTGTCCTCGGAGGCATCCACGACGCGCGGCTTCAGCTCGACCCCGTAGCGCTTCTTCAGCTCACGCGGGCTCGAGCCGATCAGCGTCTCCCGGTGCTGAAACCGGCGCCCGAGTTGCGACTCGACCGTCTTATTGAGTAGCCGCGTCTTGCTCAGCCACCAGAACAGATCGCGGCCAAGGACCTTTTGCGGGAGCGGCGTCTGCCGCGAGCCGGCCGAGAGGTAGACGCGGTGCGTCGCCGAGAGTTCCTTCGCGATCTGGAAGCCCGTGTTGCCGCCGCCAACGACGACCACAAGCGTTCCCGCCATGCGGCAGCAAGTGAGTCCGCCCTATCGAGGATTACGAACCGTCTGCCCTGGCGCGCGAGGAAATAGCCGATGGTCAGGCCCGCCTGACCCGCGCCGACTACGACAACCTCAAAGCGGTCCGCCGTCAGCCCGTCAACCGTTGCCTCGCCACCGGCCAAAGAGGCTCAGCGGATGACCTCGAAGTAAGCCATCATTCCCATCGCGTGGTGTTCGAGGATGTGGCAGTGGTACATCCACTCGCCCGGTCGATCATCCGGTAGCCACGCAATCCGTGTCTGGCTCTTTTGCGGCACGTTGACCGTGTCCTTCCACGCCGGCATCGAGCCGAGCCCGCCGTCGTGCTGCACGACCTGGAAAAAGAAGCCGTGGAGGTGGAACGGGTGGTCCTGGCCGGTCTCGTTGACGAGGTCCCAGACCTGAAGCTCGCCTACCCGAACAGGGTCGGCGCGCTGGTCATGACCCGCGTGCATCAGCGCCTTGAGATCGATCGTCCGGTTCGGTTCAGCGCCTTCGTCCACGAGTGGGTCGATGTGCCTGAGCATCTCCGGGATGCGCGCGCTCGATTCCGTTGAGGCACCAACTTCGAGCGTGGCGAAGCGCTCGCGGGCGGTCTCGCCCTTGCCACGGTCGTAGGGGAGCGCCTCGATCTCGATGCGCTCACCTTCCTCAAATGGGCCCATGGCGAGGTCAACCCGCTCGCCCGGCGTGACCAACACCTCTGTCGCCGAGACGGGCTGGGGCAGGAGTCCGCCATCCGTGCCGATGACCTTGAAAGGTCGTCCGCCGATCGAGAGGCGGACGAAGCGAGTGTTCGCCGCGTCGATGATTCGCCAGCGCTCGACCGTGGCTCCTGGCATCTCGAGCTCCGGTTCTTGTCTGCCATTGACCAGCCGCACGTCGCCCTCACGCCCCGCATGGTGCTCGTGCTCATCGCCGAACGGTGCCAAGTCTCCGTCGGGGCCCAACTTCAGATCATCGAAGTGCAGGATCCGCTCAGCGTCGAACGTCGGCTGGTTCGGGTCACGGACGATCAAGGCACCGTAGAGGCCCCGCTCAAGCTGCTCGGTCTCGTTCGAGTGCGAGTGGTACCAATAGGTTCCCGCGTCCGGAACCACGAATCGGTACTCGAAGGTCTCGCCGGGGCCAACCGGCGGTTGCACGGCGTCGGTGCCGTCCATCTCGGCCGGAACGCGAACCCCGTGCCAGTGAATCGTCGTGGCCTGCGGCAGGCTGTTCTTTAGGCGCACTTCGATTGTGTCGCCCACGTTCGCCTCGATCGTGAGGCCAGGCACCTGGCCGTTGTACGCGAACCCACGGATGCTTTGACCCGGAGAAAACTCCCAGTCAGCTGCCTGCGCTTCAAGCTCGACGGAGACAACGTCCGTCACGTCGTCAGCCTAACCCAGTTGCGACCAGAAGCCTGACGAGATCTCGACGATCAGCTAAGCGCTAGTCGCTGACCGAGACGTTGAAGCTCGGATAACGGCCCGTCAGCAAGAGCGCATAGGCCGTGGTCTGCTGCTCGTAGCGCAGTGCAAAGGCCGCAAAGTTCCGCAGACCTTCGGGGACGCTGCCCATGGCCAGCGCGATGAACCAGCTGAAGACGGCGAGAGCGCGATTCAGATAGCCGAGGATCCCCGAGACGATGTAAGCGGGAATCGCGAGGATCAGCCGGAAGGCGACCGTCCACCTGTTCTGCGGCTGCGGCGTGTCGATCTCGATGTCGATCGGGTACCCGGGCTTCCCCCCGAACCCCGGGAACGGGTCCGCAAGCAGCAGGACGTAGGCATAGACATGGGTCTGGTAACGCAGGTACGTGGCGAGGAAGTTGTGGAGGCCTTCGGGGGATTGTCCCCTGACGAGGGTCGCGAACCAGTTGGCGATCGCCGCCAGCGCGGCGACGATCCCCCAGAGCGTGACCCAGATCAGGTGTGGGATCGCGAGGATCAGCCGGAAGAAGACGGTCAGGCGGTTCCGCTGCAGGTCGTCGGTGACGACCAGCCGGATCGGATGTCGCACCTGCTCCCTCACCGAATCCGCATGCTCCATGAGGCGATCCTAGATTAGGGTCAGCTCCCCTGGAAGTCCGGCGGCCGCTTCTCGAGGAACGCGGCGACGCCTTCGCGGAAGTCCTCCGTTCGGGTGGCGGCGGTCTGGAGTTGCGCTTCCCATTCGAGCTGGTCGTCGAGCGCCGCGGTCGGGGCGCGGTCGAGCAGCCGCTTCGTCATCCCGATCGCACGCGTCGGCAGCGCGGCGAGCTCGCGCGCGAGCTCGGCCGCACGGGTCGTGAGCCCGTCGGCCCGGACGACCTCGGACACGACGCCCCACTGCTGGGCCTCGGCGGCAGTCAGGCGACGGCCCGAGCAGAGCCATTCGAAGGCGCGTGCCTGTCCGACCAGACGGGTGACGAAGAGGGTGCCGCCCGAGTCCGGGACGAGACCGATGTTCACGAACGCGGGCACGAAGGTCGCCTCGTCCGAAGCAATCCGCAGGTCACAGGCGCAGGCGAGCGACAGACCGGCCCCGGCTGCGGCGCCGTTGACCGCTGCGATCACCGGTTTCTCGAGTGCCCGGATCGCCTTGATGTTCGGGTGGTAGTTCCCGCGCAGGCGCGCCCCGATGTCGCCTGCGTTCTCCCGGAACTCGGTCAAATCCTGACCGACGCAGAAACCCCGGCCGGCGCCTGTGAGGACGACGGCGCGGACGTCCTCGGCCCGTGCCTCCTTCAACGCCGCGCCCAGCGCCTTGTGCGCCGCCGCGTTGAGGGCATTCAGGACGTCGGGACGGTTGAGCGTGATGGTGAGAACCGCGCCCTCGCGCGACGTTTCCACCTCGGCCATGGCCCGAGCCTAATGACTCCGCGAGCCGGGAGTGCATTGCTAGCTTGGCCCCGAGTGGCGGAGCTGACCTTCATCAACTCCATTTTCGACGTACCCGACGGGGACGAGGCGCTGGACGCCTACTCGCGCACCGTGATCACCGTTGCGGAGAAGCTGACTCCGTCGGTGGCGAACCTGCGCGTCTCTCGCCGCGTGCGCGGCGGGCGTCGGCTCGACGGCGGTGGTAGCGCCGTCGTGATCACGCCGGACGGCTTCATGCTCACCTCGGCGCATGTGATCGAGCGAGCCGACGGCGGCCGCGCGTCCTTCGTCGATGGACGCGAGCTCGGGTTCGAGGTCGTCGGCTCGGATCCACATTCCGACCTCGCGCTCCTTCGCGCCGACGCCCGCGACCTCCGGGCCGCCGAGCTCGGCGACGCAGAGCGCCTACGCGTCGGCCAGCTGGTCGTGGCGATCGGCAATCCGCACGGTTTTGCCGGCTCGGTGACCGCAGGGGTCGTCTCTGCCGTCGGCCGCTCGCTGCCGACTCGCGGCGGCCGTGTCGTCGACAACGTGATCCAGACCGACGCCGCCCTCAATCCCGGCAACTCGGGAGGAGCGCTCGCGGACGGGCGCGGCCGCGTGATCGGCGTCAACACCGCCGTCGCGGGTGTCGGGCTCGGCCTCGCGGTGCCGATCAACCAGGCCACGCGGACGATCGTCGGCGCGCTGATGACCGAGGGACGCTTCCGCCGTGCCTATCTCGGCATCGCCGGCGGGACCAGACCGCTGCCTCCGCGGGTCGCAAGCAGCCTGGGACGAGCGAGCGGGGTCGAGGTGGTCGAAGTGGTCGACGGTAGCCCAGCCGCCCAAGCGGGTCTGCGGCCGGAGGACCTGATCGTCGAGCTGAACGGGACGCCGGTCGAAAGCGTCGACGACATCCAGCGGCTGATGGTGGGCGACCTGATCGGCTCGCGCGTCCACGCGCGTGTCCTTCGCGAGGGCTCGGAGCGGGAGCTCGACCTCGTGCCTGCCGAGCTCGTCGGCTAGCAGCCGTCGGACGTAGGCGCTACCTTCCCGCGTAGTTTCTTTTGACAATCGGGCACTGAACCGGGAAGTCGGATGAAAAGGCGCGTCTTCACAATCGGGTTTGCAGCGGTCCTGCTCGTCCTCGCGCTGGGCGCGGGCGGCCTCTACGCCTACGACTCGTCGCGGTCGGACGTGATCGCGGATGGAGTAACGGCCGGCGGCGTCGACGTCGGGGGGCTCAGTGCGGCGCGGGCTCGCGACGTGCTCCAGCGCAGCCTCGGTCCGAAGCTCGCCCGGGGCGTCATCGTCAGGTGGCAGGCCCGCGGCTGGACACTCCGAGCGGCGGATGTCGACGCGAAGGTCGGGGTCGACCGAATGGTTCGCGAGGCGCTCCGCCGCAGCCGTCAGGGAACGTTCATCGGACGGGCCGTCCGCGATCTGAGCGGCGACAAGGTGAGCGCCGCGGTTCCGCTGCGGATCGCACACTCGCGCGCCAAGCTCTACGCGTTCGTCGGGTCCGTTGCGAAGCAGATCGACCAACCCGCCGTCAGCGCGACGATCAACCCGGACGGGGTTGCCCTGAACGTGACCGCTTCGCACGACGGGATCGCGGTTCAGAAGCGGTTCCTGGCAGTACGGATCCTGCGCGCGCTTCGCGATCAGACCCCGGGTCGCGTCGTCGAAATTCCCACTCGCGTCCTGCGACCTCACGTCAGCAGCGCCCGTCTCTCCTATAAGTACCAGACGTTCATCACGATCGACCGGGCCCATTTCAGGCTGAGGCTTTGGAAAAACCTCGAGCTCGCTCACACGTACACGATCGCCGTCGGCCGCCAAGGTCTCGAGACGCCCGCCGGCCTCTACGAGATCAACGACCGGCAGGTGAACCCGTCCTGGCACGTACCCAACAGCTCCTGGGCGGGGGCCTTGGCGGGCCGCGTGATTCCGCCCGGCCCCGACGACCCGATCAAGGCCCGGTGGCTCGGCTTCTACAACGGCGCCGGGATCCACGGCACGGATGAGATCTCGTCGCTCGGCACCGCCGCGTCGCACGGCTGCATCAGGATGTCGATTCCGGACGTCGAGCAGCTGTATCCGTTGGTTCCTCTGCACACGTCCATTTACGTCGGCTAGCGACCAGAGCTCGGACCCCGAGCGAAGCGCGAACAGCGCTTAGTAACAGACTGTTACTTGTCCGGGTTGGTCTGCGACCATGGCTCGACCAGACGAATGCGCACTTCGGACGTGTCTTTCTTTGTAACAGACTGTTACTTGCTCTCAGCGGCCGCGGAACTTCGGCTCGCGCTTTTCGGTGAAGGCGGCCAAGCCCTCCTTCGCGTCTTCTGAAGCAAAGGCGAGATAGAGCGCGCGACGCTCGGCTTCGAGGCCCGCCTGCAGGGTTGTCTCATACGCCCGGTTGACGGACTCCTTTGCGAGGCGCGTCGCGACCGGGCCCTTCGCGGCGATCTCGCGGGCCACCCGCTTCGCCTCCTCCAGCCACGCTTCGCCGGCGACGACGCGGGAGACGAGGCCGGCCGTCAGCGCTTCCTGCGCCGTCAGCCGGCGGCCGCTCAGGATCACATCCATCGCCAGGGCCTTGCCGACCGCACGCGTCAGGCGCTGCGTACCGCCGGCGCCGGGGATGATCCCGAGCGTCGTCTCGGGCTGGCCGAACTGCGCCGTTTCAGAGGCGATGATCAGGTCGCACGACATCGCCAACTCGCAACCGCCCCCGAGGCAGAAGCCCGAGACAGCGGCGACCAAAGGCGTCCACAGCGAGCGGATCGCGTCCCAGCGCTCGACCCGACGCTGGTAGTAGAGCTCGATCGCCGAGGAACGAGAGAGCTCACCGATGTCGGCCCCCGCGGCGAAGGCGCGCTCGTTGCCGCCGACGACGATGCACCGCACCGCGTCGTCGCGGTCGAGCTCGGACAGCGTCGAAACGAGCTCGTCCATCAGCTCGTCCGA